>ENA-OQAZ01000517-OQAZ01000517.1-human-gut-metagenome-genome-assembly--contig:-NODE-517-length-21147-cov-4.910657_pt1 | contig 21147 bp, 20 predicted proteins | sample MGYA00242737_ERZ504531 | MGnify/ENA primary metagenome ERZ504531 (study PRJEB26092, sample SAMD00036244) | human gut metagenome | host: Homo sapiens | study: EMG produced TPA metagenomics assembly of... | reverse complement strand
GTACTTGATACCTTTTCAAACCATAGTACGACCATCATAAATTATTTTGAAGAACGATTGACAAATGCTTCAGCGGAGTCGTTCAATGCTAAAATCAAAGCTTTTCGAAGCCAGTTAAGAGGGGTGGATGATCTGAAATTCTTCATGTTCAGACTGGCTAGGCTATACGCTTAAAAGAAAGCTTACCAACCAGGAAAATCCGCTGACCCCTGTTAAGCGTCAATGAAGGATTTGAAGGAAAAAGAAGCCCCATTGATCTTCAGAAGACTTACCCTCGAAATAAATACATCACTCCCCTACTTTTCCCGGCGTTCACGGACAGACCTCATTCCAAACCTGTCCAATCCCCTCTTTTTTACGTTTTTTAGTCCATAAAAGCTGCCTGTCTCAGCAATTTTTCGTATCTTTGAAAGCTAATATTTAAGATAATTGAATCAAACATGAGTGAAGAAGAAAAGATAAACGGCGAAAACAATTACTCGGCCAGTAACATCCAGGTATTGGAAGGTTTGGAGGCTGTACGTAAACGTCCCGCCATGTATATCGGAGACATCAGCGAAAAGGGATTGCACCACTTGGTTTACGAGGTTGTGGACAACTCTATCGACGAGGCATTGGCCGGCTACTGTGATCATATAGAAGTCACCATCAATGAAGACAACTCCATTACCGTACAGGATAATGGCCGTGGTATCCCGGTAGACTTTCACGAAAAAGAAAAGAAATCTGCATTGGAAGTAGTAATGACCGTGCTGCACGCGGGAGGTAAGTTCGACAAAGGTTCTTACAAGGTTTCAGGCGGTCTGCACGGTGTAGGTGTTTCTTGTGTGAACGCCTTGTCTACTCACATGACCACACAGGTATTCCGCGGTGGCAAGATCTACCAGCAGGAATACAGCTGCGGACATCCTTTGTATTCTGTAAAAGAAGTAGGAACAGCTGATATTACCGGAACAAAACAGACTTTCTGGCCGGATGATACCATCTTCACTGTTACCGAATATAAGTTTGACATTCTACAGGCACGTATGCGTGAATTGGCCTACTTGAACAAAGGTATCACCATTCACTGACCGACCGCCGGATCAAAGAAGAAGATGGCAGCTTCAAGAAAGAAATATTCCATTCGGACGAAGGAGTGAAAGAGTTTGTACGTTTCCTGAACCGTAACAACGAAGCGCTGATTAATGATGTCATTTATCTGAATACCGAAAAAAACAATACCCCCATTGAATGTGCCATCATGTACAATACAGGCTATCGTGAAAGCCTGCATTCGTATGTAAACAATATCAATACAATAGAAGGCGGCACACACGAGGCCGGTTTCCGCAGCGCATTAACCCGTGTACTGAAGAAATATGCGGAAGATACCAAAGCACTGGAAAAAGCAAAAGTCGAGATTTCGGGAGAGGACTTCCGCGAAGGCTTGATTGCCGTCATTTCAGTGAAAGTAGCCGAGCCGCAGTTCGAAGGACAGACCAAGACCAAGCTGGGCAATAGCGAAGTGAGTGGTGCCGTGAACCAAGCTGTAGGCGAAGCGCTTACATATTATCTGGAAGAACACCCGAAAGAAGCAAAACAGATTGTTGACAAAGTGATCCTGGCTGCAACAGCGCGTATCGCCGCACGCAAGGCACGTGAATCTGTTCAAAGAAAGAGTCCGATGGGCGGTGGCGGACTGCCGGGCAAACTGGCCGACTGCTCGAGCCGTAATCCGGAGGAATGTGAACTATTCCTGGTCGAGGGTGACTCGGCAGGTGGTTCTGCCAAGCAAGGACGTAGCCGTGCCTTCCAGGCAATTCTACCTTTGAGGGGTAAAATCCTGAATGTGGAAAAAGCGATGTGGCACAAGGCTTTTGAAAGCGATGAGGTCAATAATATCATCACCGCCCTGGGTGTCCGTTTCGGTGTGGACGGAAATGATGACAGCAAAAAAGCGAACATCGACAAGCTGCGTTATCACAAAGTGGTGATCATGACCGATGCCGATGTCGATGGTTCTCACATCGACACCCTTATCATGACATTGTTCTACCGCTATATGCCGGAAATTATAGAAAACGGACATTTGTACATTGCCAATCCGCCATTGTATAAATGCAGCAAAGGAAAAATCAGTGAATACTGCTACACCGAAGAAGCACGCCAGGCATTCATTCAAAAATATGGTGACGGACAAGAAAACGGAATCCATACACAGCGATACAAAGGTTTGGGTGAGATGAATCCCGAACAACTGTGGGAAACAACAATGAACCCTGAAACGCGTATTCTGAAACAGGTAACAATTGACAATGCCGCCAACGTAGACTATATCTTCTCCATGCTGATGGGAGACGATGTAGCTCCACGCCGCGAGTTCATAGAGAAAAACGCGACATATGCGAATATAGACGCGTAATTTTTCATTCATTATTTTTTTAATCAAAATCCATCCTCACATCTTACAATTTGAGGTAGCCCCGATCCTGCTTTTCTCTGGATCGGGGCTTTTTTATCAATGAAAACCAACCTGACCCCATTTATATTTTTCCTCCTTTAAATGCCCGAAGAAACAGATACTCATACCGACTCTTTTTTTCGATGAAATGGGCAGAAATTGTAATAGTTCACCGCCGGTAACAAACATAACCTCATTCATTTTTCTTATAAATTAATTGGATGAAAGACGATATTCTGCCAGAAAGTCTTAATTTTGGGACATTAAACCATTTAACTCGAATAATAACATGAAACTCACATTTCGAATTGAATACCGTACAGCCTGGGGAGAAGAACTGGGGGTGATACTGGACGGAAACAATAGTGAACCTATCATCCTTCGCACTCCAAACGGGGAACATTGGGAAGGTGAAGCTGAAATGCCGGACCTCCCTGCATGCGTACCTGTTTCCTACCGCTATGGAGTATATCGTGACGGACAGTGCATCCGCCGTGAAAGCGGAACCATGGCTCATTTGTTTTGCCCCGGAAAAAAGAAAAACTGCCACTACATATTAAATGATTTCTGGAAAGACCTTCCGGCTGAATCTTACTTATACAGTTCCGCCTTCAGTGGTGATTATCAGTCTGAGACAACTATAAAAGTCACAGCAAGCGCCGATGGAAGCATTACTTTCCGGGCCTTATGCCCTTGTCTGCATCATAAGCGTCAAGTGCTGGCTATCAGCGGAGATTGCCCGGCTTTAGGCAATTGGGATATTCAAAAGACGGTCCTGATGGAAGAAATACAACCGAACGAGTGGACCATCACACTGAATGTTTCTACTTTGGAGTTTCCGCTAAGTTATAAGTTCGTAGCCTGCAACGCCGACAGCAAGCAGGTAGAGGAATGGGAGAACCACGACAACCGGATGCTTAATAATCCGGAATTAAAAAAAGGAGAAATTTACCTGACACCGGAAACTGAAGTTCATTTCACTTCATCGGCCGTAAGGTGGCGGGAACAGCTATCCCTGTATTTTCTCTCCGCAGTGAGAAAAGTTTTGGAGTAGGAGATTTCGGAGATTTGAAGAAACTGATAGACTGGGCGGCAAAGACCCACCAGCAAGCTGTACAAATCCTCCCTATCAACGATACGACCATTACCCATACCTGGATGGATTCTTATCCCTACAACAGTATTTCCATTTATGCATTCCACCCGATGTATATTGACCTGAACCAGCTGGGTAAGATGAAGGATAAGGAAGCGCTGGCTGTTTTTGAAGCCCGCCGGCAAGAATTGAACGCTCTTCCCCAAATAGATTATGAAGCGGTGAACAATGCCAAACGTTCCTATTTGAAAGTGATGTTCCAACAAACCGGAAGGAAAGTGCTGGCTTCGGCCGAATTCAAAAAATTCTTTGAAGAAAATGAACATTGGCTGCTGCCATACGCCGCATTCAGCTATCTAAGAGATCTGTATGGCACTCCGGATTTCAGCCAATGGCCTGAGCATACAGAGTACAAGGCAGAAGAAATAGCAGCCTTATGCGCACCGGACAGCTCTTGTTATGAAGAAATCGCCTTTTACTACTACACACAGTACCATTTACATATCCAATTACTTGATGCAGGAAACTATGCCCGCGAAAAAGGTATTATCTTTAAAGGTGATATCCCTATCGGCATCAGCCGCAACAGTGTGGAGGCATGGATTGAGCCGTATTATTTCAACATGAACGGTCAGGCAGGCGCACCGCCCGACGCATTCTCCGTGAACGGACAGAACTGGGGCTTTCCCACCTATAATTGGGAGGTAATGGAACAAGACAACTACCAATGGTGGCAGAAGCGTTTCCGCAAAATGGCAGAGTATTTCACAGCTTACCGCATAGACCATATTCTTGGTTTCTTCCGTATCTGGGAAATCCCATCTCATTCGGTACATGGTTTGCTGGGACAGTTTGTACCGGCATTGCCTATGAGTGTGGACGAAATTCAAAGTTACGGGCTGCCGTTCCAAAAGGACTTCATGACCAAACCGTTCATCAACGAAGAGATGCTAAACAAGATGTTTGGTGACAAAGCTGCCTTTGTAAAAGAAACATTCGTACAACATGCTCACGATGACATTTATGAAATGCGCCCGGAATATGATACCCAACGCAAAGTGGAGGCTTATTTCTCCGATAAGAAAGATGAAGAAAGTATCCATATACGCGAGGGAGTATATGCCTTGATAAGCAATGTATTATTTGTTCCCGACCGCAAGCACCCCTCCATGTACCATCCAAGAATTGCCGTTCAGAATGATTTCATCTTCGGGCGCCTCGACTGGAAGGAGAAAGATGCTTTCAACCGTCTGTATAATCATTATTATTACCAACGCCATAACCAGTTCTGGTATCAGGAAGCGATGAAAAAGCTGCCTATCCTGACACAAGCCACTTCTATGCTGGTGTGCGGAGAGGATTTAGGAATGGTTCCCGACTGTGTGCCTTGGGTAATGGACCAGTTGCAAATACTCAGCCTGGAAATCCAACGTATGCCCAAGAATCCCAAACACGAGTTCGGTCACGTGTGGGAATATCCGTACCGCTCGGTCTGTACTATTTCCACTCATGACATGTCTACTCTGCGGGGATGGTGGGAAGAAGATTATGAACAGACCTGCCGCTACTACAACCATGTAATGGGACACTGGGGAGAAGTTCCGGTTTCAGCCCCGGGATGGGTTTGCGAGGAAATAGTACGCCACCATCTGGAATGTCCGTCATTGCTGTGCATCCTGTCCTTTCAGACTGGCTGTCAATAGACGAAGAAATCCGCTATCCCGATGTGAACACGGAACGTATCAACGTACCTGCCAATCCAAGACATTACTGGAAATATCGTATGCATCTCACTTTAGAAGAACTGATAAAGAACAAGAAGTTCAATGAAAAGCTGGTAGAGATGATTGACACCACCGGCAGATTCTAACCATCCACCACAGACAGCCCCAGGCTGTCTGTGGTGACTCCCTACCCCAACGATAATCAATAACACACATACCATGAAAAAAATTCCCGATTTAGGTTTCTGGAAACTATGGAATATTAGTTTCGGATTCTTTGGCGTGCAGATAGCTACGCTTTGCAAAGCGCGAATATCAGCCGTATCTTTTCCACTTTGGGAGCAGACCCACACAGTTTAAGCTATTTTTGGATATTACCTCCGCTGGCAGGAATCATCGTCCAACCCATCATAGGCGCACTGAGTGACCGCACTTGGACGCGTTTCGGACGGCGTATCCCCTATCTGTTTGCAGGAGCTCTGGTTGCTGTCTGCGTCATGTGCCTGCTCCCCAATGCAGGTAGTTTCGGAATGACAGTCAGTGCAGCTATGGTATTCGGTCTGATATCACTGATGTTCCTTGATACCTCTATCAATATGGCCATGCAGCCTTCAAGATGATGGTGGGCGATATGGTGAATGAAAAACAAAAAGGACTGGCTTACTCCATTCAGAGTTTTCTCTGTAATGCCGGCAGTCTGGCAGGATATCTTTTCCCGTTTATTTTTGCCGCCATCGGCATCAGTAATATTGCTCCCAAAGGTGTTATTCCCGACTCTGTCATCTATTCTTTCTACATCGGCGCATTGATACTGATTCTATGCGTGATCTATACTTCGGCCAAAGTAAAGGAATTTCCTCCCGAAGAATATGCAGCATATCATGGCATCACCCATGAAAGCAAAAAAGAAAAGACAAATATGTTCAAATTGCTGGTCAAGGCTCCCAAAGCCTTTTGGACAGTAGGAGTGGTACAATTTTTCTGCTGGGCAGCCTTCATGTTCATGTGGACTTACACCAATGGAACAGTTGCTTTGAATGTGTTCGACACACCGGTCATAACAACCATGACAAACGGTGTTTCCAGAGTGGTACTGGATACACAATCCGCACAATACCAGACAGCGGGAGATTGGGTCGGGATCTTATTTGCTGTCCAAGCCATCGGTTCCGTTATTTGGGCAACGATCATCCCGATGATTCAGAACCGCAAACTTGCCTACGTACTCAGTCTGGTATTGGGAGGCATTGGATTTATCTCTATTTTCTTTATCCATAATCAATATGCTTTATTTGCATCCTTCATCCTGATAGGTTGTGCATGGGCAGCCATGCTGGCCCTTCCCTTTACCATTCTGACCAATGAATGCATTAACAGGAGGACATATGGGAACCTATCTGGGATTATTCAATGGAACTATTTGTGTTCCACAGATTGTCGCAGCTTCTTTAGGAGGTATCGTACTGAAGATATTTACCAGTCCGGGTAGTGTCGCTCCGGAAGTAAACATGCTGGTATTGGCTGGAGTGTTCCTGATTATCGGTGCCGGCTGTGTAAGTATTATCAAAGAGAGGTAAAGCGTTTCCCGAAAGTAATATATGCTCATTCCATCACCACCGTTCAATGTTCTGTTTCCCGAAACTGAAATTCACTCCGCGGTGTCAAAACTCTGTTTTTGAAAACATGAACTTATAATCTGAAATTTGAGCATCCTAAAAGACTAAAGAAAGGATCGTATCATTACTCAATACAGAGTTTGATACGACCCTTTTACGCGTTATAATTACTATCTGTAACTTTTCAAAGCTGTCATTTTGGTTTTGACACATTCATCTTCATTCCGTCCAGCATTATTCCAACTTCTCCATGAATTCTGGATGCCGATAGAAAAAATCATACGCCATATAATAAAGTACAAAGCGGTACTCATTTCTGACACATGAATTACATTCTGCGCCCAAGTATATAATAAAACGAAGAGATAAATAATTGATTTTTACCTGTTTAGGCTACAAAATACAAGATAGGTTTTTATCGATCTCTTAGTAAGAGATATATAATTCTCGTGCAAAAATAAGGAAAGTTTTGATAACTAATACACTTTTCATTAAAAAAATACGATCTAAAGCAAAAAAAAGCCTTTTTTCTTATTTAATCTTTCTCTCAACAGCCCACTTCTCATTGGTTTAATTATTTGATTTTATGCATATTACATCTATTTTGTCGATCTCTTACTAAGAGATCGACAAAATAAGCAAATAAAAAAACGAAAAAAGAATTGAATGGAATACCTGTTTCTGCGACGTAAAAAGACCCGCTACACTTCGGTGCGCCAAAAGACTTTGCTCTATCGTGCCGCCTCTCGCCGATGGGAGAAGGAGTTTGCGTTGCGGACGGACGTCCGCCGGATAGATGCTCTTATATATAAAGGTATATTATACCTGATGGAAGTGCGTCAAGTATTCCTCGATTCCTCTCTTTCGCTGAAAACACTGAGTGCGATGCTGGAGACAAACCAGACTTATTTAAGTAATGTGGTGAACCGCTATTTCGGCTGTAACCTGAAAGAACTAGTAAACACTTACCGAGTGGAATACGCCAAAGAGCTGCTCCGCAGCGGACGATGCCCCATAGAGGAAGTTCCCGTACGCAGCGGCTTCGGTTCGAAAAGCCCTTTCTATGTGGCGTTCGGAAAAGTGACGGGCATGACGCCCCGGCAGTATGTGGCACACGAGAGGAATCCGCTGAAACAGGAGGAAAACAATTAAGTCCTTTTATAATAAATGGTATGTATAACCAATTTTAGTTTTTTAAATTTATAAATTTAAAGTTTTTCTATTATGAACAAAAAGTTTTTAAGTGCAATCCTGTTCGGAGCCTTAATGGTTTCGTCAACAGGAACATTTGTGTCTTGTAAAGACTACGATGATGACATTGACGAGCTGACTTCACGCGTGGATGGCATCGAAAGTCAAATCAAAGACCTGGAAGCAAAAATCAATGCTGCCAACTGGATTACTTCTGTAACTCCTGCCACAGGCGGTTTCACTGTTGCTTTCAATGACGGTAGCAGCTACACCATTACCAACGGTAAGGACGGTGAAGCAGGTGCTGCAGGTACAGAATGGACTATCTCGGAAGATGGTTTTTGGGTATGCAACGGTGAGAAAACTACCGTTAAAGCTGTAGGCCAGGACGGCGCACAGGGTGAACCGGGCAAGGATGCTCAGCCTGAAGTGAAAAAGGAAAACGGCAAGTGGTATTTGTGGAACGGTACAGAATTTGAAGAATTTGCCGGCGCTACCGCTCCTGCTGCAAATATTCCTTTCTACTATACTGATCCTACAGATCCAAACTACAACATCTTGGTGATTTATGATGAAAATGGTAAAGAACCATTGGAGATTCGCCTGCCGATGGCTGCCGATCTAGGTCAGATTGTAGTCCTTGGTGAAAAATTAGACATTAATTACCATCGTTTCAATGGTCTGCACACAAATAAAGAGGGTCAAGTTAAAGAAGCTACATGGGATGGAAGCAAGGCTATGCCGGCTAAGGGGCAATATATGTTGACTGCCAACCAAGACTATGTTTATGTACAAGTCGTTCCTTCTAATTACGACATCTCTAAACAGAACTTTAAGTTGGTTAACACGAAAGGTGACGAAGCTCCGGTTGTATTCGGTACTCCTGTTCCTACCAATGATGCCATCAGCAACAGCAGAGCTATTTCAGAAAGTGGCGTTTTTGCAATTCCTTATTCATTAAAGGATATGACTCCTGCTGAAATGAAAACCTATGAGAAAAACATTAAAGGAAAAGCACTATCACTGGTTGCTAGCGAAAATGTACGCTCAATTTATAATTATGGTGTAGAATTGAAGCAAGCTAATAATAAAAACGGTGCTACATTCAAAGACAGAACTATTCCTGTTGATTCTATAGGAGAACCTGTAACAATTGTTCCTGAAAAAGCCGGAGACATCTACGATTCATATTTGGTCATGGCAGACGATAAAGCCAAAGCTGACTCTGTAAGATATGGTATTTCTATTGATGGTATGACTTTCTCATACAAGGAAACTATCAAAGGTCAAGCAGTGAAATTTACTGTTCGCCAGGTAACAAACACGGCTATGGTTGTGATTAGTAACCCTGTAACTGTAACCTTTGGTAAAGAAGCTCCTGAAACAACTGAAATCATATTAGCAGAACAAGCTCATAACGCAGTTGCTACTTACACAAACGCGGCCGGACAAAAGATTGCTAACCAATTCATCATTGCAGACTTTGCTCCTTACTTTGCAAAAGTTGCTCCTACAGCCGGTGACCGTCTGGTATGGAATGATGATATGGCAAACTTCACAAACAATGTGAAACTGATTTGGGATGAGCTGAATGAATATGGCGAATCTGTAAAAGAAGACGGAATCGATGTAACAGCCCAATTGTTTAAGACCGCTATTCTTTTGAATGCTAACAACAGCAATGACAATGGTAAGGTTAATATGTCTAACTTCTCTAAAGTGAAGATTCAGTTTAATGAAGAATATGCAGGTATTACTTTGGGCAATGGTACATTGAAAGCTGTTATCGAAATGAAGGACAAGAAGGGCAATCTGCGTCAGACTGTCGAAATTCCGTTTACTATCGCGAAACCGACTGCAGAAGAAATTAACAGCCACGTTACATGGGATGCTCAATACTATAGCAATGGCGTATTGAAAGTTGTAGAGGAAAATAGCATTACATTGAATACCTTCTTCAAAGGTGCTAACGCTACTTTGGTTACAGAAAATGCCGCACCGGCAACAGGTAATGACAAGATTAAGATCGAAAATGGTGTTGTAACCTTAAAGGATGACGGTAAGAAGAACACAGTTTATACTATTAAAAACCTGAAGATTAGCTTCTTGGGAACTGATACTTCTTACGCTAAGAATGCAAGCGGAGAAAATACATCCCGTACTTATGGTATCGAAAACTTGAAAGTTAACTTCGCTACTCTTAAGGGTGATGACATCGTTATCGGTAATGTAGCAGTAATGTGTGCCGGCAAATCAGTAACAGTTTATGACTACAGAAACGCTGCTTCTGGTGCTTTGACTTACAAACTGGTAGATTTCGCAGGAGATGCTTACACTGTAGATAACAATTCTACTGTAACGATAACAGAAGGAAACGACTTGATTAAGAGTGCAGCACTTGTAGAACGTACAGTTAATATTGGAACTGCTGATAATCCGAATAATGTAACACGTTATGATATCAAGATTACAACTGCGAATACTATGATTTCTCAGTCAACAAAGGTTACCATTAAATTGACATTCACAAATGTGAAGAATTCCAAGGGTGAAACAGTAAATGTAACTGTACCTGTAGAAATCACAGTAAATGCAGCAGTTTAATAATTTATCTAATCCTATGAAAAAGATAGTAATATCTTCATATTAGAATATAGATAAACTTCTCCCAAGCGAGGAAAGGTGTTTCCGCATACCGGAATACTTCTTTCCTCGCTTTCTTTTAATTTATTTGAATCAAAAAAGCTCTCAAAAAATAAAACTTTGATTTTGTAGAAAAACCACCTTATACCCCTATCGCATACATAGTATCAGATACTAATGTCTTAACAATGCAACTACTCAATAAGCCAGTTCCTCGGTATTATAATGGAGAAAAGGCAGAACAGCTCGATTCTGTATCCGCAAAGACAATAATAAATATAAGAATTTCTTTTCATCCACAAGAAGCTCTGAAAAGACCATGCAGATTTTGAAAGTACACCATTTCAGTATAAACTCCATATGAGTATGAAAACCTTCGGTTATATCGATTTAAACCTCATTGTTTCTCTAATTCACATTACAATTATAATTAAAAAGTCCCCTTATCTCTACAAGTTCATCACTTCCTGTTCAAAAGTTTCCTTGTTTCCTATCGCCTTATTACGCATCTTGCTACGATAATTATAAATCGTTGCCAAAGAATACCCCAAGAAATGGGCAATCCGATTACTATCAGTCACTCCCAGACGGATCAAAGCAAATATACGCAATTCCGTAGTCAGCAACTCGCCCGATTTGGGATATATTCTTCCTTCCTCTACCAATAACTCATTAAAAGAAGTAATGAAATGAGGAAATAACTCCAGGAAAGACTTATCAAACTCATTATAAAAATCCTTCCGTTCATCTCGTATGAACTGCTCGGATTTAATCGCTTTAAACAAATCGTCTATACGGGAGGCCATTGCCAGTTTCGCCAAAGAACGACGATAAAACTCCAACTTGTCCAGATAAATCACACACCTGTCCAAATAACGGGCAATGTATACTTCCTTGATCTTCCCCGTCTGTGCCAACTCAGCATTTACTTCCTGCATCTGCTGATTAGCCAGACTCAGATTACGGCGCATCACTGATAATTTCTTCATCCATCGGTACAGATAAAAAATAGCAGCAAGCAAAAATAAAGAAAGCAAACTGACACTGATTAAAAGAGTACGGGAAATCTGCCTCTCTTTTTCTTCTTTCAATTTATATGCTTTATCAATAATAGGAAAGAACTGCGTTACCTCAATAAACCGCAAACGGGCATTACAAGCTACCGCATCCTCCATTGAACAATTCAAATACTTATAGGCACGATCCAAATCACCTACCTCATACATCAGTTGAGCCAATTTCTGTAAGGATGCATATTCACGAATAGACGATTTCAAATCTGTAATAGCAGTCAAGGCCAGATAATAAATTTCTTTCTGAATATCCCCCCGCATATCATAAGCTTCGGATAAGGTATAGTAAATATACCCTTTTTGCCGTTCATCCGGCGTTTCTTTCAATATGTCCGACAATATAACCAAAGCAGAATCCACTCTGCCATTAACAATCATCTTCTCAGCCCATACAATGCTCCTGTCTACACAAGGATCAGTAGCAATAAGAATAGAATCCCTGTAAGCATCAGTTTTTTTCAAATATTTCACTTTTTCGGCATCATTGGTGGTATAATCGGTCACCCAACCATAATAAGCCGATAGGTCCGGTAATAATAAGCCAAAGTCTCCCGTTCCAATTCCAACGGGTCTACCCGCTCCAATTGTTCCAAAGCCTCGTTATACATTCCCATCACCCCCATCACCTCGGCACGGTTAATGACAATCTCATTCTTTAACTCCGGATGATTCAACAGAGGCAACAAATTCATTTTTCCATTAATATAATACAATGCGGAATCTGCTTGATAATGCAGATAAGCGTTAAACAAAGAACCGCAAAGTTCATATTTCTCCCTATTATCTTTAGAACGGTGAAGACGTTGCTTTAAATCCACAATCTCTTTTTCCTTCTGTACATGACAAGCGGTCTTATTATCTATGACCCGATCCAACCTTTTCAACACTTCTTCATTGCTGTTTTTATCAGCAAACAAAGGAGTTGTCAAAGTCAACAAAAACAATATAAAGAAATAGGTTACATTCTTCATCTTATATACTTATTATAGATTCACAAATATATAAATATAAGTAATTAGAATAAAGTTTTTCAACGAAAATATTTTCATTGACGTTTATATTTTCAGCAATACAGCAAAGACAAATATGCCTAATTATCAATAAGTTGAGTCTATAAAACATTTATATTTTTATTCTAGTACTCAAATCTCAGCTATTCCACTCCTACATTTGCAACATCCAAATGAAATGAAGATATAAACACTAATTTCTATATATTATGAAAAGAACATTCGCACTTATGGCATTACTCGCGTTATTCGGTTTGCAACACACAGTGTCCGCAGCCATAATTAAAAAAGTAGCCCCAACCTTCTGGTGGGCGGATATGAAGAATCCCGAACTACAGGTCCTACTGTATGGCGACAATATTTCTTCCAGTGATGTAAGCATCTCTTCTAAAGACATTCTTCTGAAAGATGTTGTGAAACAAGAAAATCCCAATTACTTAATCTTATATATGGATTTATCGGAAGCTACTCCGCAGACTTTTCATATTACACTGAAACAAGGTAAAAAGCAAACTGTTGTGCCATATGAAATAAAACAGCGTAAGGCAGATGCTTCCAACGTGGAAGGCTTCAACTCGGGTGACGTATTATATCTGATTATGCCAGACCGCTTCGCCAACGGAAATCCCTCGAACGATGTCGTACCGGAAATGTTGGAAGCAAAGGTAGACCGTAACGATCCGTTCGCCCGTCACGGGGGCGACCTCGCAGGTATTGAAAATAATCTGGATTATCTCTCCAACTTGGGAGTTACGGCAATCTGGCTGAACCCCATACAGGAAAATGACATGAAAGAAGGATCCTATCATGGCTATGCCATTACCGATTATTATCAAGTAGACCGCAGATAGGTAGCAATGAAGAATTCTGCAAGCTGGTAGAACAAGCACACAGCAAAGGAATGAAAGTTGTTATGGACATGATTTTCAACCATTGTGGCAGCGAAAACTATCTTTTCAAAGATATGCCTTCCAAAGACTGGTTCAATTTTAAAGGAAACTACACACAAACTTCTTATAAAACAGCGAGTGTACAGGATATCCACGCTTCTGATTATGAACGCAAGATAGCCGTAGACGGATGGTTTACAGAATCAATGCCCGACTTGAACCAACGCAACCGCCATGTAGCCCGCTATTTGATCCAAAGCAGTATCTGGTGGATAGAATATGCAGGGATTAACGGCATCCGTCAAGACACACATCCTTACGCAGATTTCGACATGATGTCAGAATGGTGTAAAGCCGTGACCGACGAGTACCCTGATTTCAACATAGTAGGTGAAACTTGGTTGAACAGTAATGTGCTGGTTTCTTTCTGGCAGAAAGACAGCAGACTGGCTGCTCCCAGAAACTCCAATCTCCGTACCGTGATGGATTTCCCGCTGATGGAACAAATGAACAAAGCCTTTGACGAAGAAACAACTGACTGGAACGGCGGATTATATCGTCTTTACGATTATCTTACTCAGGATTTGGTATATGCAGATCCGATGAATCTGCTCGTTTTCCTTGATAACCATGATACTTCACGCTTTTATTTAAATGAAGAAGCCACGCAAAATATTGACCGCTACAAACAAGCACTTGTATTCCTGCTGACCACACGTGGCATTCCCCAGATTTATTATGGGACAGAAATTCTGATGGCTGCAGATAAAGCCAATGGCGACGGTCTGTTACGTTGTGATTTCCCCGGAGGTTGGAAAAATGACCCACGCAACTGTTTCAATGAGGCTAACCGTACTCCGCAGCAAAATGAAGCCTTTACTTATATGCAGAAATTACTCCAATGGAGAAAAGGGAATGAAGTCATAGCCAAAGGCAGATTGAAACACTTCGCTCCCAACAAAGGGATTTACGTTTATGAACGAAAATACGGAAACAAATCGATAACGGTTCTCATGAATGGAACAGACAAAACGCAAACCATAAACCTGACTCCATACAAAGAAGTACTTCCAACAACATCAGCCCATGATGTTTTAACGGATCAAAATATCGACTTGAATAAAAACCTAACACTTCCGGGGCGTGGAATGCTAGTTTTAGAATTTTAAAACAACCAGTAAAAGCTTATAATTTAATACCAGTACATATTATGAATTTAAAAAAGAATCTTTCACTTATCGCATTTCTCTGTATCTCATTCATTGCAAATGCACAACAAAAACTGAACTCTCCGGATGGTAATCTGGAGATGACATTTACTCTAGATGGTCAGGGCACTCCCACGTATGAACTGACCTATAAACAAAAGGAAGTTATCAAACCCAGTAAATTGGGGTTGGAATTAAAAAAAGAAGACACAAACGCCAAAACCGACTTCGAATGGACTGATAAAAAAGACATAGACAAACTGGACATCAAGACAAACCTTTATAACGGTTTCGAGATAAAGGATGTCCGGACATCTACTAACGATGAAACATGGCAGCCGGTATGGGGAGAAGAAAAGGAAATCCGTAACCATTATAATGAATTGGCGGTCACATTGAACCAGCCTGCCAATGACAGATTTATAATCATCCGTTTCCGCCTGTTCAACGACGGTCTGGGCTTCCGCTATGAATTTCCGCAGCAGAAGAACTTGAACTATTTCGTGATCAAAGAAGAACATTCACAATTTGCCATGGCAGGTGACCACACCGCTTACTGGATTCCGGGAGATTATGACACACAGGAATATGACTATACCGTTTCCCGCCTGTCGGAAATCAGAGGATTGTTTTCAAAGGCTTATACGGAGAACTCCTCGCAAACCGCATTCAGCCCCACCGGTGTACAAACTGCCCTGATGATGAAAACAGACGACGGTCTGTACATCAATCTGCACGAAGCAGCTTTGATAGACTATGCCTGCATGCACCTCAACCTGGATGACAAGAACATGATTTTCGAATCATGGCTGACTCCGGACGCACAAGGTGACAAAGGATATATGCAGACTCCCTGCACTTCACCGTGGCGTACCGTCATCGTCAGTGATGATGCCCGCAACATTCTTGCCTCACGCATTACGTTAAACCTGAACGAACCTTGCAAAATAGCAGACACTTCCTGGATCAAGCCTGTGAAATACATCGGTGTGTGGTGGGATATGATTACGGGAAAAGGCTCATGGGCTTACACGGACGACTTATCCAGTGTAAAACTGGGTGAAACAGATTACAACAAAACAAAACCTAACGGCAAACACTCTGCCAACACTGCCAACGTAAAACGTTACATTGATTTTGCAGCAGAGCATGGATTCGACCAAGTATTGGTAGAAGGCTGGAATGAAGGTTGGGAAGACTGGTTCGGAAAAAGCAAAGATTATGTGTTTGATTTTGTAACTCCCTATCCCGATTTCAATGTGAAAGAACTTCAAAGCTACGCTGCAAGCAAAGGCGTAAAACTGATGATGCATCATGAAACTTCGGCTTCTGTACGTAACTATGAACGCCACATGGACCAGGCATACCAATTCATGGTAGACAACGGATATAATTCTGTAAAAAGTGGCTATGTAGGCAACATTATTCCACGTGGCGAACACCACTATGGACAATGGATGGATAACCACTATCTGTATGCGGTGAAAAAAGCAGCGGACTACAAAATCATGGTAAACGCCCACGAAGCTGTACGCCCTACCGGAATATGCCGCACCTATCCCAACCTGATCGGTAACGAATCGGCACGCGGAACTGAATATGAATCATTTGGCGGTAACAACGTAAACCATACTACCATCTTGCCTTTCACACGATTAATAGGTGGTCCGATGGACTACACTCCGGGTATCTTTGAAACCCGCTGTAACAAAATGAATCCTACCAACAATTCACAGGTACGTTCTACTTTGGCACGCCAACTGGCCCTGTATGTAACAATGTACAGCCCATTACAAATGGCTGCCGACATACCTGAAAACTATGAACGCTTCATGGATGCCTTCCAATTCATAAAAGATGTAGCCATTGACTGGGATGAAACCAAATATCTGGAAGCCGAACCGGGAGACTATATTACCATTGCCCGCAAAGCCAAAGGAACCAACGACTGGTATATCGGCTGTACGGCAGACGAGAACGGTCATTCTTCAAAACTGATATTTGATTTCCTTGATCCGGACAAAAAATACATCGCAACTGTATATGCAGACGCAAAAGATGCCGACTGGAAAGATAATCCACAGGCATATACCATCCGTAAAGGCATTGTGACCAACAAAAGCAAACTGAACTTACACGCAGCAAGCGGTGGTGGTTATGCAATCAGCATTAAAGAGGTAAAAGATAAATCAGAATTAAAAGGTATTAAGAGGTTATAGAAAAGCAAGTAAAAAGGTTGAATAGTTTTCAATAGGTATTTTTCCAAATAAAATGAATAATATTAAAGCATTTATATACAAAGACATGAAAAGAAACGCCACGTTTAAAGTCCTACTGATGTTCATTGTGGGATTATTCTTGTCCGTCAACACATTTGCCCAACAAATAGTTGTCAAAGGAATTGTCAAAGATACTACAGGTGAACCAATTATCGGGGCTAATGTTATAGTAAAAGGAACGACTAATGGTACCATCACCGATTTTGATGGCAACTTCCTGTTAAACGCCAATAAAGGTGACATTATCATCATTTCGTTTATCGGATATCGGTCTCAAGAAGCACAGGCAGCCGCTTCTATGAATATTATATTAAAAGATGATACAGAACTTCTGGATGAAGTGGTTGTCATTGGATACGGTTCTGTGAAAAAAGATGACCTAAGCGGTTCTGTGGTAGCTATCAAAGCTGAAGAGATGAACAAAGGTGCTGTTACTTCTCCTCAAGAACTGATTATGGGTAAAGTTCCGGGACTTTCTGTTAGTCAAGGTGACGGTGCCCTGGTGCCGGTTCGACAATTCGTATCCGTGGCGGTGCATCACTAAATGCCAGCAATGATCCACTTATTGTTATCGATGGAATTCCTGTTTCAAATGATGCCGCTCCAGGCACTCCCAATGCACTTGCCACCATTAATCCCAATGATATTGAAACTTTCACTGTTTTGAAAGATGCTTCGGCGACAGCATTTACGGTTCACGCGCTTCGAATGGAGTTATTATCATCCAAACTAAAAAAGGGACACAAGACAAAATAAAAGTTAGCTACTCAAGGAACTTCACGGCAAAAGACCCTTATAAACGTATAGAGACATTGGACGCACAATCATTCCGCGAAGTAATGCAGGCTCAATATCCGGAAGGAACCGCACAGTCGGCGGACATCCAACGGATTCTGAACGTATACCCTAACCAAAGCACCGATTGGCAAGATGCTATTTACCAGACAGGATTAAGTACAGACCAAAACATCGGAATTGCAGGAAAAGCAGGATTTATGCCTTTCCGTATCTCTTTAGGTTATAATACAGAAAAAGGTACACTAAAGACTTCTAAATATGAACGTTATACCGGTGCTGTCAATCTAAGTCCTAAATTTTTCGACAACCACCTGAGTGTAGACATCAATGTAAAAGGCACCATCAATAAAAACCGATTTGCAGATTCCGGTGCTGTAGGTGCCGCTGCTTTCTTTGACCCCACCAAACCCATTTACGATGAAGAAAACCGATATAATGGCTATTGGAACTGGGGAATAGTACAAGGAGCACAAGCCGATCTGGCGACTCAGAATCCATTGTCTTTATTATACGATAGAAACAATCACGGTACAACCAAACGTAGTTTGGGTAATATTCAATTGGACTATAAAATACATGGTCTGGAAGACTTACATGCCAACTTTGAATTTAGGCTATGACGTGGCAAAAACAACCGGTCGTAATTTTGTAAATTCCAATTCGGTTCAAAGCTCACTAGATAAAACATTCACCGGTTTAGGACAAGGCAATACTTGGAACAATCTGCGTCGTAACCACCTGCTGGACTTCTACATGAACTATGCAAAAAACATAGAATCCATCAAAAGTAATTTCGATATAATGGCAGGTTATTCCTGACAACATTTCTATTATGCCAATCATGATATCACCTATTCAAACCCTACAGAGGACTTAGGTGCAAAAGAAGGATATACCTATGACGAAAAACGAACGGCATTACATCCGTGATGACCACCGTCGCATTCCGTATGAAACTATCTTATTTCATTCTTCTGGCGTTTAAATTACTAAATTTCATGGACCGCTATTTGCTGACTGCCACTTTACGTCGTGACGGTTCTTCACGATTCAGTGAAACAATCGTTGGGGACTTTTCCCTTCAGCCGCCTTTAGCTTGGACCATCAGTAATGAACCCTTTATGAAGCTACAGAAAATGTGCTTTCCAAATTAAAATTACGTTTAGGATATGGTGTGACCGGACAACAGGAAATTGGAGATTATCAATATATCACATCCTATTCATTCAGCACTAATCCTAATACAACCTATTTAGGAACTACGCTTTTGAAGCCAAACGGTTACAGTCCTGATTTAAAATGGGAACAAACAACTACATACAATGTAGCCATCGACTTCGGATTCTTAAATAACCGTATCAACGGTAGTATTGAATATTATCAGAAACATACAAAAGACTTGTTAAACACCATCAGTGCCGCAGCGGGAACGAATTTTATCAACTTGATTACCGCTAATGTAGGTAAAATGAAAAATAAAGGTGTGGAAGCCAATGTAAATGCCATAGCTATCCAAAGCAAAGACTTCACATGGGAGGTAGGCTATAATATCACTTGGAATGATAGCAAGATTACCAAGCTGACTACCACTTTCAATCCCGACTACCAAGTATTGATGCCGGCACAAACCAAAAACACCAAGTAGGTGAAATGACCTGGAACATTCTATTATACCAACAAGTATACGATGAAAACGGCAAGCCTATCCAAAATGCATTTGTAGACCGAAACAATGACGGACAAATTACCGAAGCGACCGTTATCTAACCCACAAAAGTCCGATGGCTAAAGTATATATGGGTTTCAGTTCTCAGTTCAGCTACAAAAAATGGGATCTGGGCTTTAATCTCCGTGCTAACTTTGGCAATTATGTATACAATGGCGTGGCATCAGGCAATAGCACTTCCAACAATTATGGTGGAAAAGGATTTATTACAAATCTTTATAACGGTTTTCAAGATACAGGCTTTACCTTGCTGAATACCAGCGAACAAATGGCCAGCGACTATTTTCTGGAAAATGCTTCATTCTTGAAGATGGACAACCTTACATTAGGCTATTCTTTCCAAAATCTGTTTGCAGCCAAACTATCAGGACGTATCAGCGCATCTGTCCAAAATGTATTTACTATCTCAAAATATAGCGGATTAGACCCGGAATGTGGAGCGATAGATTCTAACATCTGCCACGTCCCCGCACATACACTATAGGTTTGAATCTTAACTTTTAATGAGAATTACGTATGAAAACAAGAAAATATATCTATACAACTCTGGCAACTTGCCTGTTTGTTTTTTCAAGTTGTTCTCAATGATTTGGATGTCTTACCTTTGGATCCACAGTGGAAACAGCAGACAAAGCTTATACCGATGCGGAAAGCTACACTAAAGGACTTCATAAAATATACTCAGTTTGGGCGTTATCCGGACAAGACGGCAGCAGCAGTTCAGATATTTCAGGCCTTGATGCAGGAAATACTGCACTATTACGCTGTTGGTGGACTTTACAAGAACAGCCAACCGATGAAATGAAGAACGCATGGAATGATGCATGGTGCACAGAAGTAAACTATATGACATGGACTACCAATAAAGTGGAACCCATTGAAGGGGTTTATCAACGCTGCATGTATATAGTGGCACTGGTAAATGAGTTCTTAAAGAACATTCCCAACGCGCCCGAAAGCATTGACAAAGAAGTTATATTGCACAAGCCCGCTTTAACCGTGCTTTTGCCTATTATATCTTGATGGATATGTTTGCATTGCCTCCATTCATCACTGAAAAGAATTATTCCATAGAACCTGCCCCGCTGTCTAGAGAAGACCTGTTCAATTGGATAGAAGCAGAACTAAACGAAATCAAACCCAATCTGCCCTCTCCACGCTCCGAATACGGAGTAGCAGATCAAGCTGTTGCCAGTTCTTTATTAGCACGCATGTATCTTAATGCAGAAGTTTACACCGGTAAGGCACGATATAGCGAATGTATTAATGCATGCAACGAAGTGATCAAAGCAGGGTATCAACTGGCAGACAACTATGCTGATTTATTCAAAGCAGACAATGGCGAGAATCCGGATACCAAAAAAGAAATAATCTATCCTATCATCTTTGATGGGGACAAGACCCAATCATGGGGTATGGCTGCCATTATCATCGGAGCCAGAGGAGCTGA
>ENA-OQAZ01000516-OQAZ01000516.1-human-gut-metagenome-genome-assembly--contig:-NODE-516-length-21170-cov-4.447275_pt1 | contig 21170 bp, 27 predicted proteins | sample MGYA00242737_ERZ504531 | MGnify/ENA primary metagenome ERZ504531 (study PRJEB26092, sample SAMD00036244) | human gut metagenome | host: Homo sapiens | study: EMG produced TPA metagenomics assembly of... | reverse complement strand
CGCTGGTCCTCCGGCCCCGCCAGACGGTAATTCACATCCTCAAAGGCAATCGTCTTGGAGAAGGTCCCGCCTCCAGCCTGCACAGACCGTCCGGGAACATATTCTGAAACGGGATGCTGTCCTGCACCGTATGGGCTTTCCCATCGCCCTTTGCCTGCCGGATCACCGCCTCGATCTGCTTGCGCTCGGCACGGGTGAGCTTACGCTTTGCCGGTTTTTCTGCCTTTTCTCGCAATCCGCTTCACCTCCTGTTCCAGTTGGGATTGCCGCACCAGGCGGAATAGAGATTGTTTGTCTGGTAGATGCGTACCTTCGGCCGGATGAATTTGTTCTGGATCAGATGCCCCAGGAACACTTCCAGCGGCTGCCCGTTCTTCTCATACATGGCGAACAGGAAAAAGGGCAGCATCACCAGGATCATGCACAGCGCCGCCGTGGTAGTTCCCAGGCTCGCCTTTGCCAAAAAGAAAAGCGGCACGCCTACCAGCGCCGCCGCTCCGAAACAGATCACTTGTCGTTTGGTCAGCCCGAACAGGACCTTGCTCTGTATCCGACTCAGGTCCTTCGGGATTGTTACATAAGCCAATGTTTCACACCTCCTTCTTCATCGGCGCATAGTCCTTAAAATCTGATACGGAATGAAAAATCCGTTTATTATTTACCCATCTTTGCAGATGGCGGGTAATGCGTGGAGCCGTGGGACGCTCATAGATCATCACATAGGGATCATATCCCAATGCCCGCAAGGTGTTTACCCGGTACAAATCCTGTTCATGGGTGCTGCCGTAATTGGTCAGGACATAGACACGGCGGTTTCGGTCGCTCTTTATGGAAGTAAGTTCACGAAAGCGACGGAAATACTCCGTCAGGTCCTCGTCCGGTTATCCCATGCGAAATGCACCGCTTTTGTCCGCACTTTGTTCAGTAGAGATACATTATCACGGCTGATAAGGCGAATATCGAGCCCCTGGGTAAAGTCCACCAGCGCCCGGCTCTCAATTAGCTGTTCAATGAGCCTTTCATGGTCGGGACAGGCAAGCAGGTTCGGTCCATCAGTTTGATTTCTTCCTCACCATTCCAAAACTCGGAAAGATCAGCCACCCGGACGCTCCTGCGCCCTTCTTTTTTGCTGACAATACAAAATCCGCAGTTCCTTGGACAGCCACGGCTTAAAAAGCCGTAGGCTGTACCTAAAAACCGCGGATATAGAAAATAGTCCGGCCGAATATGCTCGATCTCATGCGGGAGGTTTTCGCCGGGGCCGTAACCTGTACCGCCCTGGATGACCTTATCCGCATTGCTCACCTGTATGGTGTCTTTGGAATAGGTGTCTGTAAATACCCGGCTTTTATAAACAAGGTCATATTGCTTTGCAGGGTCCCACCATTCCACCCGATCCCCGTGTCTGGTGTGATACTCCGAGAGCTTCATCAGGCACAGGTTGGGAAAATTGTGCGAGTCCACATCAATAAGGCCTACTCTCAAATATCTGCCTCCTTTAGTGGGCGCCGAACAGGGATTTTGCAAGGCTGCCGGTCTTGAACAATGTGTAGCACAGCAGAACCGTATAGCCCATGCACCCCCAGATGGCAGCGGATATGTTGTCGCCGGATGTGGAGATGCCCTCCACCAGCACGGCATAGATGCCCACGCAGATCATAATGAGGAAGGCCTGGAAGCCAGGGCCAGCAGGGAGCGAAGGTAGTTCTGCCCCGTGGAGCCCCATTCCCGGTTGACCATCGTGGCAAAGGGAATCGGCCCTATGGAGGTGACCAAATACACCTCAATCATTCTGCCGTAGATCACCAGGAAGATACAGATGGAAAGAATCTGCGTACACAGCCCCACGAACACACTCTGGAACCACAGCCCCAGCAGGGCGCCCACGCTCCAGTCGGCAAGCTGGGTCTCCAGATTGCCCACCACGCCGGAAATGTCGATGCCTGCGTCCGAGATGATGACCCCCGCCGACTGACTGACCACATTCTGCGCCACATCGAACACCGCCATGACGATGTTCCAGGTGTTGGTGACGATCAGCACCGCGCAGAAGGTCTTGAAAATCCACTTGAAGAAAATCCAGGTGTCAAAGTCGTGGAGGTTATTTTTCTCGATGATGAGCTGGATCAGCTCGTAGCACATGACGAAGGTGAGGATGATGCCAGCGATGGGGACAATCACCGTTTCCGAGAGGTTTCGGATCATGTTGAAGATGCTGCTGTTCCAGGCGGCGGGCGTCATGCCGACCTCCCCGGCGATCTCGCCCACCTTTGTATTCAGGGTATCAAACATCCCGGTCAGGTTTGAAATGATACCGTCAATGAGCAGTTCCTTGAACCACTCCTGGATCATATCCAATATCAAGGGAGATCACCTCCTTTGCGGGGGCTCCCGCTATCAAGCGAAAGCCCCCGCCGGTTTTGGAGAATCATTAGGTGGTGGACAGCAGACCGGACAGCAGAGGGATCAGGGTGATGCCGATGAGGGCAACGCCGCCGCCCGCCATGAGCTGCTTGATGCCCTGGCTTTTGGAGGCAGGGTTGTCCTGGCCGTAACCTTCCAGAAGGTTGATGCCGCCCCACACGCACAGGCCGCCGCCCAGGGCGATGACCAGAGTCTGCAAAACGTCGATAGCGTTAGTAAAAAAGCTCATATTCACATTTCCTTTCGTTCAGTTGAATTGTTGGGTTGAAGGTCGGTGGCTTTCAATTCGTACAGATCGAAAGGCTCGTCCGGCTTCACAATGGCCGGTCTGCGTTTCATGTACCGTTCAATGTCAAAGGTATTTTTCTTGTCGGCGTCGGCAAGGTACTTGTAGCGGGGATGCTTCGTTATATCAAACTTGTCGCTGAAAAACGGCCGCACCCCTCGAAGCTGCAAGATACACTTGCCTCCGTCCATCACCGCAATCTCGTCCTGGGTCATCAGCTCCTTTCCTAATTTCTGATAGTTGAGGCCGTGGGAAACCTGACTGCCCCGGTTCTCGGATTGATTGAAGCTGTCGATGGTCTCCTTGCCCAGCAGCTCCGAGATTTCTTTCAGGGTGGATTTCTCCTTGCCTCCCAAAAACAAGGTGGTGTCGCAGTTGCCCACAATGGTATCCGCGGCGTCCTTGTAGATGGTCTTTAACTGGCTTTGGGACTGCAAAATAATAGAAGCCGAGATTTCCCGGCTCCGGATGGTGGCGATCAACTTGTCGAAGTTGGGTATCTGCCCGATATTGGCGAACTCGTCCAGGAGGCACCGCACATGGACGGGCAGCTGCCGCCGTACACGTCGTCCGCCTTGTCGCAAAGGAGATTGAATAGCTGGCTTTGCAGCATGGCGATAACGAAGTTGAAGGTGGTATCCGTATCGCTCATAATGAGAAACAGCGCCGTTTTTCGGTCGCCCAGGGTGTCCAGTTCCAGTTCGTCGTCCGACATGATCTCCCGCAGCTCCGCAATATCGAAGGGGGCAAGGCGGGCGCCGCAGCTAATCAGGATGGATTTCAAGGTCTTGCCGGCAGCCAATTTGAATTTGCGGTACTGCTTCACAGCGAAGTGGTCCGGGTGCTCCTTCTCCAGCTTGGCGAACAGAATATCCACGGGCGACTGAAATTCCTCGTCGTCCTCTCTGGCCTCCGATGCGTTGATGAGCTCCAGCAGCGTGAGGAAGTTCTTTTCTTCCGGCTCCGCCTCGTACCAGATGTACCCGATCAGGCGCAGTACAAAAGCCGCTCGGCCTTCACCCAAAAATCTTCCGAGGATTTTTCTCCGTCGCCTTTGGTGTTGGCAATGATGACATTGACCAATTTGAGGATGTCTTTCTCCGACCGAATATAGGCGAAGGGGTTGTATTTCATGCTCTTTTTGAAGTTGATGGTGTTGAGGACTTTAATGCGGTACGGCTCATAGATGACCTTCCGCGGGCATCCCGCAGGGGTTTTCCGTTCTCGTCCAGCTTGGGGGCGCCCCGCCGCAGCATGGTCCCCACCTCGGACAAAAGCTGTCCTTTGGGATCGGTGACCACATAGCTGCTGTGCATCTGCATGAGTGAGGGCTTGACGAAGAACCGGGTCTTGCCGCTGCCGCTGCCGCCGATGACCAGAATGTTCTTGTTTCGGGCGTACTTGGGATTTTTCGGGCGGCTGGACATGGTGAGCTTTTCCGTCTGGGTCAAAGGAATGTTCCAGTCGGGAACCGGATCGACATAGGGGGCAATATCGGCCGCCGTGCCCCATCGTGCGCTGCCGTACTCAATGCCCTTGCGATATTTCTTTGTATTCTTGCTCTTGGCATACACCGCCAGCCGAACAATGACCGCCCCGGCGATACCCGCCAGCAGGTCCAGCGGATGCAGACTTGGCAGCCCAGAAGAAAACGCCTCCGTAAAGCCCTGGCTCAAATGCAGGAACTTTTCAGAGGCGTCAAGGCCGGGCGCAAGGCGCACCGCCTGGCAGAGCTTGTCAAAGAGATACACGAACAGCAGATACGGGAGGTTGGGGATCAGCTTTTTCTTCCAGTCAACCGTCATAATTCCACACCCCGGTCTTTGGTCTTGACCTTCTCCCGCTGGCGGTGCTGGGCTTTGGACTGCTGTTTCGCCTGCTCCAGCTCCTTGCGGATGGAGGCTTTTTCTCTTTCTCCAGGTTCTTTGCGGAGAACTCCCGAAAGGCTGCCGTGATAACGTCGGCATCCCGGCCCTTGAAGAACACCAGGTAGCGGGGTATCTCGCCGCTGGTATCCTTTTTCAGAGCAAAGTCAATGCCGTACTTCTTGGCGGTGGCGGAAAAGGCCCGGATGTTCCGGTCGGTGATCTCGATGTTGGAAACGCCGGTGTTGTGCTTCATCAGCTGCCGGAGGGTCTGCTTTCCGTGGTGCAGCTTGGTCTTATGGCCGGTCACTCCTTTCTGCATCTCGTCCAGCACTTTTTTCATGGCCTGCTGCAGCATCCCGGCGGAGAGTTTGGTGGCCTCCACACAGAGGGCAATGGTGCGCTGGGTGACTTCTTCCTGCATGACCTATCATCTCCTTTCTCCGCTGCCGTACAGGTCATGGTTCACCAGGGACGCATAGTAGCTGTCGATGGTGGCCGGGGCGTTATACAGGGCAGCCAGCAGATATTTCTTGATGTTGCGGACATAGGTGGTGTTCTCCCGCATACGGTCCAACACATACTCAATGTGAGAACTGTTCAGCTTCAGGAACCGGGATTTGACCACCTCCGCCGGATAGTCGTCCCCGGCAATGCGGATCGTTTCCCTGCGGGAACAGACGGTATCCACCATGAGTTCCACCAGTTCATTCAGCATATCCCGATCCAGCCGGTCATCCCGGCATAGATAGTCATACTCGATATTCTCCAAAATCAGTTCCCGATAGCTCTCTCGCTCCCGCATCCAGTCCCGTCCGGTTCGTTTGGTCTCTGCGGGGGTTTGGGGACTTGATTGGATAGGATTTGATCCTTCCGTACTTGATGAATCAGTATTTGATATTTGGTTACTTGATCCTTTAGTATTTAATTGTGCGGGTTTTTCCTGTTCAGGTTTTCCCAAGACAGGAGAATCCAAGACTGGTTTTACCTGAACTGGATTTTCCCGTTCAGGTTTTCCCGGTTTAGGTTCCGGCGGCCTGGGCTGCTCCAAAATCGTGTACTCGATGCTGCCGAGCCGCCCGTTGGCGTTGCGGACTCTTTCACGGATAATGTATCCCGCATCCTCCAGCTCCCGGACCGTAGCACAAATGCTGTCCACTCCATCCCGGCATATCCGCGCAAGACCTTTGGTGGTGTAGTCCCAATCCTCCGGCAAGGATAGCATGAGGGACAGCAGCCCCTTCGCTTTCAGCGACAGTGCCGTGTTCCGCAGATGATGGTTTGCCATCACCGTGTAGTCGCGGGTTTTCTCAATGCGAAATACCGCCATAATCTCACCTCCCTCCGGCGGTCTGGAAAAGTGTTCGTTTTCGGAAAAAATTCAATTCTGTGCCCACTTGCTTCTCCATGTGGGAAAACCTATGGACACTTGATTTGCATTTCCTACATGAAGAAATACCTTCGATTTCTCACCCCTTTCAATACAGTTTTCCGTGTACTTGATGGAAAGTAAAAACGCATAGGATTCCCTATGGCGTTTGGGACAGGAAAAGGGTGCTGATATTTCACATCAGCACCCTTTATCCTGCCAGTATTTGATTTTTTGACTTCACATCGTGTTCCTTGCCTCTGAAAACATTGATTTTACTGGACTATCTCATGTTTTCTTATTAGGAGGCGGGGAACGCTGTTCTTCCTTTTTTTGTGCTTTATTTTGTGGATTTTTCATATGTATTTTTTTGTATTAATGATATATTATTGGTATAATATACAAAAAATAACTTGTTCACTTGCATATGGAGGTCTAAAAAAAAAATGAAAAAATCTGATCGCTACAATATCGGCATTCTTATTGGTGGCGTGCATACTTATTTTCCCAAAGAACATATCCGCGGCATTACCGAAGCTGCCAGAGAATTAAATGTTAATGTGTGTTTTTTTCTCGGAACACAGACCAAAGATTTCTTTGAAGATCTGCTAGGTGGAACTCACAAAGATTCTTTTGATTATCAATTCAAAACTATCCACGATTACAGTCTTATCGGTGGTCTTGACGGATTGATCATCAACTACGGAACTCTTGGGCTTCAATTAAAGAATGAAACTGCGGAAAGATTTGCATTGAAATTTAATTCGATTCCTACAGTATTTCTTACAGAGATTGTTCATTCTCCAAACTGTCATTCCCTGATCTGTGACAACAAAAACGGAATCCACATGGTCATGGAGCATCTGATCAATGAGCATCATTGTCGAAAAATTCTTTTTGTAGCGGGTCCTTCTCAGAATACTGATGCAAATGAACGCAAAAACACATATCTTGAAAGAATGGCTGCGCACAATCTGCCGGTCACTCCACAGATGATCGCACAGGGTGACTACTCTGAATTTGTTGACCGCCAGGTTCAGCACCTTCTGGATGATAATCCGGATGCACAGGCCATCGTATTTGCAAATGATGAAATGGCATTTTCCGGATACCGCGTGTGTGAACAATGTGGTCTTGAAGTTGGCAAGGATATCCTCATTACTGGTTTTGATGACTGCGAGCGCGCTTCCGGTATGGAGCCTCCTCTTACAACCGTTCAGCAGGATGGCGTCCTGATGGGAAAAATGGCTGTCTATGATCTGATAGCCAAACTGGATGGCAGGGAAGTTTTGTCCCGAAGAGTTCCTGTTTCTCTATGTGTCAGAGAATCCTGTGGATGTCAGGAGAAAATTCCGGAAATCCGCAGTACTCCTGTAAACCTTACTGAACAGATTCATAAGTTAAATCGCACAATCACAAATATGAAACTTGAACTGATCAACTTTCAGAGAAAATCCTGGTTTATTCCTTCCTTAGCCAGAAATCTGAATGACTGTATGGATGATGAATATGCTTTTCTTCTGTCAGCAATGGAAAACATGCGTGAGCTTCGAACCAAATGTACTTACCTCTTTCTTCTGGATGAACCAGTCATCTATCATCAGAATGATGAATGGATATGTCCACAAAATCTTCGGCTTGCTGCCTATTATCGAGACGAAGAAACAGCTGCTTTTCATCTTTATGACCGCCAGCCTGTAAACGCTGAAAATGGCATCTGTCAGTTAATGGCAGATAACGACCGTCACCAGTTTATGGTATTTCTGCTCTTCTCCGGAGAAAAGCAGTACGGTCTTCTTGCATGCGATATCCAACCGGAAGAATTTCCGTTCTTCTATGTGATAAGCCTGCAGATTGGCCTTTCTCTTCATTATCTTGAAATCAGTAAAGTAGAAGTTCTCCGTCGTCAGGAAATGTCCAGGGATCTTGAGCTTGTCCGTGAACGTAACCGGGAACTTGGATTAATCTCCAAATATGATGAACTGACAGGACTTCTTAACTTAAGAGGTTTCACTGAACAGATCAAGAATTTTTGCAGCAAAAGCGAACATCAGCGCGCTATATTATCTGCGCTGATCTGGATCACCTTAAAGAAATCAATGATACGTGGGGACATCCGGCAGGCAATTTTGCCCTGCGAAGTGTCGCTAATATTTTTAACGGCTGTCTCCGCAGCCAGGACGTCGTTGCCCGCACTGGCGGTGATGAATTCCTGATCCTCCTTAACTGTCAGGAAAAAAAACTTCCAGGATATTTTCCGCAAACGAGTCCGGGATGCATGTGCTGCTTTTAATGCAGAATCCGGCAAACCATTTCTCGTGGAGGTTTCTCTTGGAATCACCGAATTCAAGCCAAGCCCGGAAACAGATATTCCTGCAATCATCGAACACGCTGATAAAGACCTTTATGAATCCAAAAAGCTCCGCAAAAACTCCGTTCGTCGACCGTAAAACGGGATGCAATATATTTTAAAATGGGGCTGTCGGGAAATAGATAGCCCCTTAGCTTACAAATATTTATACATTGATTTCAAATACTGCGGATTGTTTTTCTAAATTACCATCATAGGTGTAAAAATTAATCTTAAACATCCCCGAAATAGATAAGTCACAGGTTTTTACACAAACCTGAAAACGAAAAAAAAAGCCGGAAACCATTGATTTTTCAAGGTTTCCGGCTTCTTAAATTAGCGTGCGTTAGAGGATTCGAACCCCCGACCTTTTGGTCCGTAGCCAAACGCTCTATCCAGCTGAGCTAAACGCACATCTTTGTTGCTTTTCCTTTGTGATATTTCGTATCACCGCTGCAACAATATGTATGATACTCTAAGACCTATAAAATGTCAAGGGTTTTTTGAAACTTTTTTTTGATTTTTTTTAAAAATATTTTTTATTGCTATTTTTGATGCAAAAGCAACAGTTTTTTAATTCCGTCTAAGCGCCTCAATCGGACTCAGTTTCGCTGCCTTTCTCGCCGGATAGATTCCGAAGAACACACCTACCGCACAGGAGAACAGCGTAGCCGCCAGGATAGTTCCTGCACTGATCCCAGGTGCGATCGTCATTCCCATACTGCTGCTGATCACCGCACAGATCACATAGCCGCCTGCAATCCCCAGAACAATACCGATCAGCCGCCTATGATCGTCAGAATCGCCGCCTCCGCAAGGAACTGTAACATAATGGACGAGGTTTTTGCTCCAAGGGATTTCCGGATACCGATCTCCCTGGTACGCTCTGTGACGGACACCAGCATAATGTTCATAACACCGATACCACCTACCAGAAGCGAAATTCCCGCAACAAAAGAGATAAACGCAGTCACCATGCCAAGCATCTGGTTCATGGATTTCATGACATCCTGGAAACTCTGTACCTGGAAATATTCATCTCCGGCACACTGGTGACGTCTCTCAAGAAGATTTATGATCTTGTCCGCCACCGCCTGGGAATCCAGACTCTTATCCGCCTGAACTATGATCTGATAAAATTCTCCGCTGCTTCCGGTAAAGTCGTCCATAGCCGTATAAGGCACATTTATGGTCACCGGCATTCCATCGTAAGTATAGCTGACAAAGGTTCCGTTCTCTTTCTGTGTGGTGACTCCGCAGATGCGGAATGTCTTGGTCAGATCATAGCAGGTGATGTCCAGTGTCATTCCCACTACATCATCCGTTCCGAAAAGCCTCTTCGCATCGGCATCGGAGATCACGCAGACGTTTTTTCCCTCTTCGACCTCCTTCTGCCCGAAATAGCTTCCGTACTTCACAGAAGCATTATCACCAGCTTGGCATCCTGGGCCTCCCCGGTCACTGTAAGATTAAAATCACCCTTTCCGGTTACGGTCTCGCCTGTATAGGAATCCGAAACATTAACACCTTCCACACCATCCAGCTCCCGGACTGCATCAATATCCCCCGGCTCGATCCAGACCTGGTCTGTTATGGCATCATCACTGCAGTAAACAGCGATCTGGCCGCCACCGATATCATCGATCTCACTGTTCATCTGATTCTTCGTACCCTCACCGATGGACACAATGGCGATCACTGATGCAATACCGATAATGATCCCTAACATGGTGAGAAGGATCTTCCCTTATTAGCCATGATGTTATGGATCGCCATTTTGATATATTCATAAATATTACTCATCGGCAGTCTCCCCTGTCTCTGCTGCACTGTCACTGTCTGCCGATGCTGCCTCTGCCTTCATTCCCTCTTCCAGGAGCCCAGATCCTCGATGACCTCATCTCCGGCTTTAATGCCATCTGTGATCTCAACAGAGTCCTCGGAACTGATTCCTGTTGTGATATCCTGCTTCGTGATCACACCATCCTTCAGCACATAACAGAAGGAACCATCCTTGCCGATATTTACCACGCCTGCCGGAAGCGTTACCACATCCTCTGCCTTTTCTGCATAGATCTTTACCTTCGCATCTACTCCCAGAAAAATATCCTTGTCCGGCTTGTCGATGCTCACTGTGGCAGAGATCAGTGTGGAGCCCTTTTCGTTGGTTGTGGCAATATGACTGATCTTAGTCACCTTGCCGGTATATTTCCTGTCACCGATGGTAATGTCGGCATTCTGGCCTTCCTTTACTTTATCGTAGTCATACTTGGACACATTGATATCAACGCTGACCTTATCTGTATTCTGCAGGGTAAAAAGCTCCATTCCCTGTGTTGCCGCTGCGCCCTGCTGGACTGCTGATTTGGAAATGACGCCGTTAAAATCCGCCGAAATGCCATTCTTTCCTTCTTCTACCAGCTCTTTCGCAGATTTTGCATCCAGCTCAGTGAGATTGTTGCTAACACGCATTTTTTCTTTCTCTTCTTCTGTAAGGCTGGCAGAATCCGCCTCCGCAATGGATTTCTTGGAAGCAAGGTCCGACTGCAGATCCGCCAGATCAGAGGTTGCCTGTTCGATCGCATTCTCAATGGCAGAAGTATCCACTGTACTTCCTGCAGAAGAAGCATCCGCAGATGCCTGATCTGTCAGCCCCGGTGTTTCCTCTGAAGCTCCATCGGTAACAAAATCACCGGCCGCACTACTGCTGTAATCGGAATACTCCGGCATTTTGGGCTGGCTGGCCTTCTTATCCTCATAAGCTTCCTTTGCTTCCTGGCAGGTGATCTCTGCCTGACTTCTTGCTGCTTCCGCTTCATCCAGCGCCTGGGCATTCTCATCGCTCTGCTCTGCCTGCCACTGTGCAAAAGCCATCTGATACCTGGTATCTGCCTGATTATAAGCATTCTGTGCCGTTACATAATCGGAATTCAGCTGTCCCAACTCCTTCTGGTACTGCGGAAGTGTCTCATTCTGATATGTAGTCAGCGCTTCTGAATACGCTCTCTGAGTCTCTGCATCCCTGGCAGCCTGGGCCTCTGCCTTTGCCTGGGCCTCTGCCTTTGCCTGGGCCTGCGCATCTGCCGCAGCCTGAGCCTGTACAGACGCCAGCTGTGATCTCAGGGAAGCCAGATAATTCTGCTGTGATCTTACCTGCTGTTCCAGACTGGAAACCTTTGCTTTTGCGCTGTCCTGCTTCTGCTGGGCTCATTAGATTTATTGATGGAATTTTTGTAATCATACTGTCCGGACTGTACATTCAGCTCTGCTTTCTGATTATCCCTCTCCAGATCTTTCACTTCAAACTCTATCAGCTTCGTTCCCTTTGAAACCGTATCACCTTCTGCAAAGGATACGCTTTTGATCTGTGCGTTCACAGGAGAATAAAAGGTCTTCTGCTCATCACTGACAACGGTTCCGGTTGCATCTACGATCTCCTCCACATCTCCTGTCTCCGCTTTGGTAACAGCAACCTGCGGAATCTGTGATCCCCCGCGGCCTGCACCGGATGCCGCATAAATACCACCTGCCACAACAGCCACTGCTGCCACACCGATCACAATCTTTTTCCCTTTTTTCATTCTTAAGCCTCCTCGACAAATTCCTCATTGATCGTATCTGATTCAATTTTCCATCCATGATCCGGACCACACGTCTGGCCTGAGCCGCGATCCCATTATCATGAGTGATCAGGATCAAGGTTTCTCCGGATCTGTGCATTCCCTTCAGTATTTCCATAATTTCCCTGCTGGATGCAGAGTCCAGGTTTCCCGTTGGTTCATCTGCCAGGATCACCGGCGGCCTGGCTGCGATAGCTCTGGCAATAGCCACACGCTGCTGCTGTCCCCCTGACATTTCGTTTGGCTTATGATCCATACGTTTCTCAAGTCCGACTTTTTTAAGAGATTCCACAGCAAGCTTTCTTCTTGTTTTCCGGTCGATCCCACGATAGATCAGAGGAAGCTCCACGTTTTCCAGCGCCGTAAGATTTGCGATCAGATTAAAGCCCTGAAAGATAAAACCAATCTCCTTATTTCGTACCACCGAGAGATCATTATCCTTCATTGTGGATACATCTGTTCCATTCAGATAATATTTCCCGGAGGTAGGGACATCCAGACAGCCCAGCATGTTCATAAAGGTGGATTTTCCGGAACCGGACTGTCCGATAATAGCCACAAATTCACCCTTATGGATCTCCAGGTTCACATGATCCAGCGCCCGCACCTCATTTTCTCCGGGATTGTAAACCTTGCACAGATCTACTACCCGTACCAATGCATCTTCCATAATAAAATACTCCTTGTAAAGTAAATCAGTCCCAGGCAAGCCTCTACTCTGCTTATTGCTTTTCGTCATTGAAACAGAGAGCTTCCCTGATCAGGTTAAAAATACAGAGCGAAGTCTGCAGGGGATACTGCTGTTTCTCGTCGGAACGCTCCAAGCCAAAACAGCAGCAGGCAGACTGCTCTGTCATTTCCGGGAAATCCCCGCTCATTGATCTGTAACGAAATGATCACCTGAATGTCTTCAAAACTGACGCACATTTATACATCCGTTTATGCATCAAGTAAAAATGCCTTATATGCTTGTATGCCTCATATACATCTGCCTTGCTGGTAACCTCCCACGGAGCATGCATACTCAGCACTGCCACGCCACTGTCAATAACCTCCATTCCGTAAAGTGCCGCAATATAAGCGATGGTTCCGCCTCCGCCAAAATCAACTTTTCCAAGCTCTGCTGTCTGGAAAGCAACATTGTGATCATCAAAAATCCTGCGAACTCTTGCAACGTACTCTGCATTGGCATCGTTGGAACCGGATTTTCCTCTTGCCCCGGTGAACTTGTTAAGAACAATACCACGTCCAAGATATGCTGCATTCTTTTTCTCAAAAGCCTCACCATAGGCCGGATCATAGCCGGCACTTACATCGGAAGAAAGCATGCTGGAATTACGGAGAGCTCTTCTTAATGCAAGCTCGGAATAGCAGCCCATTCCGTCCAGAAGCTCTGCCACGCTGTTCTCAAAAAATCTGGACTGCATGCCTGTGGCACCAACGCTTCCGATCTCTTCCTTATCTACAAGGAGACAACAGCCGGTACGCTTCGGTGTCTCCTCCATCTCCAGCATTGCCGCAAGGGATGTGTAAGCGCATACACGGTCATCCTGTCCATATGCTGCGATCATGCTGCGGTCAAGTCCACAGTCTCTTGCCTTTCCTGCCGGAACGATCTCCAGCTCTGCAGAAAGAAAGTCCTCTTCCTCAATACCATATTTCTCATTTAAAATCTTCAGCACATTCTGTTTTACCGCATCCTTTTTTGAATCATCCGGAAGCTCTGCAAGAGGTCTGCTGCCGATCAGGATATCCAGCATCTCACCCTCAATAACCTCTGCTGCCTTTTTCTGGAGCTGTTTTCCGGAAAGATGGATCAGAAGATCTGTGATGTAAAGTACCGGATCCTCCGCATCCTCACCAATGCTGATCTCCACAATGCTTCCGTCCTTCTTTGCAACAACGCCATGCATGGCAAGAGGCAGTGTCACCCACTGGTATTTCTTTACACCACCATAATAATGGGTATCCAGATAAGCCAGGTCCGTATCCTCGTACAGAGGATTCTGCTTAACATCCAGCCGCGGAGAGTCGATATGTGCACAGAGAATGCTCATCCCTCCGGAAAGCTCTTCGGTTCCTACATGAAACAGAGCAACGATCTTCTTCATCCCTACCGCATAAACCTTGTCACCGGCCTTGATCTTCTCGCCTTTTTCAAGCTTCGACTCAAGAGATTCATATCCGGCAGCCTCTGCTTCCTTTACGATTTCTGCAACACATTCACGTTCCGTTTTTCCTTTATCCAAAAATTCTCTGTAAGCCTTTGCAAGCTTCTCCATTTCTGTTTCTTCTGCTTCCTTATAAGAAAGCCATGCATTTCTTCTTTCCATTTTAGTGGTCCACCTTTCTTTATAGCTTCCGGCAGCTGCCGTTTCTCATCATATTATCTGCAATCTGTCTACTATTATAGGTCAAACATTTACGAATTTCCACCGCAATTCCCATTCTTTACAAAATCTTTATGATTCGTTATAGTAGTTCTTAAGAATTGGCCCTGTATCCAACATTTTCAGGTTATCTTACACACGGGAAAGCTTTCTGTTTCACCGTAGACTTTACCTGTATGCTCCCACAGGGCAAAGGAGGAAACAATATGCAATCATCTGCTCAGTTAAAAGAGCTTCTTCACAGCATCAACCGCAAAAGCTATCCTGCATACAAGTCTCTGCGGGGTGCATACCAGTTTGACAGTTATATTTTGTCCATTGACACGTACAGGGGGATTCTTTTGCCTCTCCCTCTCACATCAGTGTAAAGCTCTCCCACCGCGACACCGGATTTCCGGCAGAATATTATAAGGATTCCCTGACCCGCATCACACTGGGCGACTTTCTGAACCGCCAGTTTGAGCAGCAGGTAAACCGTTATACCTTCCGTGCAAAGGGCTCCGGAAAAAGCGGCCTGATCTCAGTAAGCCACTGCGGTCAGGAGGTTCTTGCACGTACTGCCTGTGAAATAACGGAAAAAGGCATCACTGCACGTTTTTTCATCGGTTTTCCGGCCAATGGCAGAACCATCAACTCCCCCGAACTGGAAAAAATCCTCTTCGATTTTCTTCCGGTCTGTGTTCACAAGGCATTTTTTTACCGAAATCTTGACCCGGAAGCGCTGAGAAAAGCCATCTGCCTTGCCGAAGATCAGGCATTTATCCGTCAGGAATTGAAAAAACGTTCTCTGGCTGCCTTTGTCAGTGACGGCGCTATCCTCCCCAGGGAAAGCGGAATCTCTTCACGCCCGATGAAAAACTCTGTTCCTTTTGTTTCTCCGGAAAGCCTGAGAGTTTCCATGAAGCTGCCACACAGAGGAACCATCACAGGCATGGGCATTCCCTGCGGCATCACCTTGATCGTAGGTGGCGGCTACCATGGCAAATCCACCTTACTTAACGCACTGGAGCTGGGAATTTACGATCACATTTCCGGCGATGGCCGGGAGTATGTCATTACCGATCCTTCTGCACAGAAGCTTCGCTCTGAGGACGGCCGTTTTATCAAAGATGTGGACATTTCTCTTTTTATCAACGATCTTCCAAATAAAAAAAACACCCTCTGCTTTTCTACAGAGGATGCCAGCGGCAGCACTTCACAGGCTGCCGGTATCGTGGAAGTATGGAGGCAGGGAGTAAAATCTTTCTCCTTGACGAGGATACCTCTGCTACCAACTTTATGGTTCGTGATTCCTTCATGCAGCGGGTGATCTGTCGGGAAAAGGAGCCCATCACTCCATTTCTGGAACGTGCCCGGGATCTCTATGAAAAGGCAGGGATCTCCACTATCCTGGTTGCCGGAAGCTCCGGAGCTTTTTTCCATATTGCGGATACTGTGATCCAGATGGATAATTATCATCCGGTGGACATCACAGCAGTTACCGGAAAGCTCTGCCAGGAATATCCTCTCTCAGACATTGAGGCCCCTGCATTCCGCCTGCCGGAAAGCCATCGCATCATGACCAGGGCCAAAGTAGCTCCATCCCGCCACAGCCGTCCCGGACAGCCGGAAAGACTGAAAACCAAGGTTCACGGCAAAGATGGCTTTTCTCTTGGAAAAACCGAAGTGGATCTCCGCTATGTGGAACAGCTGATCGACTCCGAACAGACTGCATCCCTGGCGTTGCTTCTGAAATATGCCTGCGAACATCTTATTGACGGAAAACGTACTCTGCCGAAGATCGTCGCTTATCTGGATGCTCAGCTGAAAAAGCAGGGATTGTCCTTCTTCTCGGAAGGCTCTTATATTCCATGCGGTTATGCCATGCCCAGGATCCAGGAAATATACTCCTGCTTTAACCGCTATCGCAGGCCGTAGCCGTGCCTGAAGCTGTACATTCAATAATCTCAGCCAACAAAAAATGCTGCCGATAAACATTGGAAACCTTTATCTCCTCTGTCATTCGGCAGTATTTTTCTGCAATGCAAAACCACCGTCCTGTCGGCTCTGTCTTGCCAATGGAACGGTGGTTTATCTTCATACATATTTTAGGGAAAGGAAAGAGTTTTTCTTAAGAGCTTCTGTTCTCTTAAGATGTTTATATCATACAGGATAAATGTGAGAGAAATTTGTACAATTTCTAATAAATTTATAAAATTTATTAACGAAGTCTAATCATTTCCCAAAATAATCCTGCTGATCATTATTTTCTGTGGTTATTACAACCATTTCTTTCGCTTTTTAATCGTGTCTCTGCTCTTTGTTATCATATGTCTCACAGAATCTGGCAGCAAAAGCCGGCGGCTCCTGATGCGCATACAGATGAGAAATATCTCCAAAAGAGCTCATGCGGAAGGATGCGATCCCTTTTCGCCTCTCCTCTGTAACAATGGTGCTCACCGATGACGGCGCCGCACAGAAATTCTGCAGCATCACCAGCGGAGAAATACTGAGAAGATAGCTGATGAGCACACAGCTTACACCGAAATGGCAGAAAAACACAAGCGTATCTTCATTGGCTTTTTCTGCTCTGTAATAATGTCCTTCCCGCACATAGCCATGCTCTGCCAGAACTTTATCAAAATTCTGTGTAACCCAATCATACTCTTCTTTCATTTTTCCCTCTCGCAGGATGTCATTATCCCACCAGCGGTCAAAGCTGTAGAAATTTTCGATCTTCGTCCAGTCCTGGGGAAGCCAGTCCCAGGGAATGATCTTTTCCCCATGAAGATCCGGTCTTCTGATCTTTACATCGAATTCTCTCAGCCACTTGCATTCTGTAGCTGTTCTTCCGTTTTTCTTCAGCGTGCAGGATGCGGTATCCTTTGCTCTTCCAAGCGGAGAAACATAAAAATCCCTGACATCAAGAGCTGCGATCTTCTCAGAAAGAAATTCCGCTTCCTTCCAGCCCTTTTCGGTCAGGGAATCTATTGTGTAATCCGGGTCTCCATGTCGTATAAAAAGTAATTTCATCTTTTGGTATCCTCCATTTCATAACCTGGATTTCCATTATATTCTTATTTTTTCAGTTGTCAATTCCTGATATCTTCTGCTGCAGGGATCAAACCTGATCTGCGGTTTCTCCATGGAGCACAGCCTGCTGCTCCCTCAGCTCATAAACTGCCTTTTTCAATGCCAGAAAGCTCTCCTCACTGATTATATGCTCGATCCTGCAGGCATCATGAAGCGCTGTTTTTTCCTGGACTCCCAGCATCATCAGCCAGGAAGAGATCAGCTGATGACGTTCATATACCTTATCGGCAATCTTATGTCCATCCTCTGTCAGACGGATATCTCCGTTGTCAGCTACTGTGATGAGATTTTTCTGACGAAGATTCTTCATGGCAACACTGACACTCGGTTTCTTAAAGCCCATCTCTGCCGCGATATCCACAGCTCTTACAAGAGAGCTCCTGTTTCCAAGGATCAGGATCGTCTCTAAATAATCTTCAGATGATTCATTTGATCTCACGTTATTTACACCTCCCTCGGTTTGTCAAAACTAACCAAGTTAATCATAACATACTTCGGGAGAATGAGCAATGGTTTTTACTGCTTTCTGTTTAGTTCTGCCTCAATTGCCAGAAGGCTCTGGCTGGAGCATATCTGCAGAATTCTGGAAATTTCCAGGAGTTTTTCCCTGGAGCAGTTTCCCCGGAGCAGTTCACAATATCCCTGAAATTTCATCTGTACCAGGATATGTACCAGCTCGTGATCAACTTCTTGTCCACATTCCTTTTGAAAACGTTCATTAAGGATCTGCTCCATTTTCGTGCAGGCATCCTCACGGAAATTCTCATATCTGGTACCTTCAGCTCCATCTATGAGGATTTTTGCGATATCCCTGTTTTCCCAGATAAATTCCATAAGTATCCTGTCATATTCTTCCGGATGCAGTTGTTTTTCCTGATCCGTAAAGTCTCCCATGATCCGCTTCAGATCCTCTGCCGTCTCTTCCACGATTTCTTCAAAAAGAGCTGCTTTACTTTCAAAGAAGAAATATAGCGCTCCCGTAGTCACATCTGCTTTTTTGCAGATCGCACGAAGAGAAGCCTTCAGAAATCCCCTGTCTCTGAATTCTTCCTTCCCCGCTTCCAGAAGTCTGCTCCGCACAGCATTTTCTGATTTTTCCATATTTTACGCACTCCATCATTATTCCTGCATTCCGCTTTGCAGGAAAATTCCACTTATTTCTGACTAGTTGTTAATATTTTAGCAATCTGGTCTTACTTGTATTTTACCTTAAATCGCTGAAAAAAGAAAGTATTTTGTGCCCAGTGTCAGTCTGTCATCGGGGAATCTCCACGATCTGTAACGATTTCATAACCTACAGACTCCACACGTCTGGCAAGACACCCTCTGCACTCTGCTGCTTCCTCGCCTGTACAGATCTTGTTATCATAAAGTTCATACTGTTTACGGTTCTTCACCGGAGAAAGATTGGGCATTACTACATTTGCACCCGCCTGAAAACCTTTTTCCCTGCCTCTGGGGTCCAGTGTCCCCAGTGCTGTGGTTGCCGGAAGAAGTACCTGTGGAAGCATGATCCTGATGACAGACAGCAGAAACAGTGTCATATCCACACTTCCTGCCGGTTCCTCTGCAAATTTCGTATCATGGTGCGGGATAAATGGTCCGATCCCCACCATATGCGGATTCAGGTCTTTAAGAAAAACAAGATCTTCCGCCAGATACTCCAGCGTCTGTCCCGGCGCACCTACCATAAATCCGGCACCTACCTGATATCCCAGTTCCTTCAGGGTATAAAGACACTGTTTACGGTTTGCAAGACTTAAACACTCCGGATGAAGATAACGATAATGTTCCTCGCTGGCCGTCTCATGACGGAGTAAATAGCGGTCTGCTCCGGCATCTTTAAACCTCTGATAGCTTTCTTTTGATTTCTCCCCAATGGACAGCGTGATCGCACAGTCCGGATATCCCTGTTTGACGGACCGAATGATGTCAACCATCCGGTCATCATTAAACCATGGGTCTTCCCCTCCCTGGAGCACAAATGTCCGAAATCCCAGCTCATAGCCATTCTCGCAGCACTGCAGGATTTCCTCCTTCGTAAGGCGGTAACGGCTGGCATTCCTGTTAGAACGGCGGATTCCGCAGTAATAGCAGTCATTTCTGCAGTAATTGGTAAATTCTATCAGACCTCTTGTATATATTTTGTTTTCAAAATATTTTTTCTGTATACGGACAGCCTCTTCCCGAAGCAGACGAATCGCATCCGGATCCTGATATAAGTGCAGAAGTTCCGGATATTCTTCCTTTGTCAGCTGTCCTAATTTTATAAATTTTTCAACGATCCCCATACTTTATCTGTCCTTCTCTTTTATTTCCAAAACTATCTGTAAAAAATATTTTATCACAAAAAAACAGATATTGCACAATATAAGTATACATGCAATATCTGTTCTTACAGAATGGTTACTGTTCATTCCGTTCTCAGTAACACAGAATGATTCAATTTTTATTTAATAAGATCCTTTACAACCTCACCGGCAATGATCAGTCCCACTACGGAAGGCACGAAGGCATTACTTCCCGGTACCTGACGTCTCTGGGTACATTTTCTTTCTGTTTCCGGAGGACAGATGCAATGAGACTTGCAGCTGATCGCCATATCATCAATTGGAGTCATGGGCTTCTCCTGTGAGTAAACCACCTTCAGTTTTTTGATCCCCCGTTTTTTCAGTTCACGACGCATAACCTTTGCAAGGGGGCAGACAGACGTTTTATAAATATCTGTCACCATAAAACCTGTCGGATCCATCTTATTTCCGGCCCCCATAGAGCTGATGATCGGTGTTCCTGAAGCCTTTGCCTGCTCTACGAGCATCAGCTTTCCGGTTACAGTGTCGATCGCATCGACTACATAATCATATTGGGAAAAATCAAAGGAATCCGCTGTCTCCGGCACATAAAATGTTTTGTGGATATTTACAACTGCATCCGGATTGATTTCAAGAATACGTTCTCTGGCCACATCAACTTTATATTTTCCTACGGTCTTTCTTGTTGCGTAAATCTGGCGATTGATATTGGTGAGGCATACTTTGTCATCATCAATGAGATCCAGGGTACCTACGCCACTTCTGACCAGTGCTTCCACCGTATATCCGCCAACACCGCCAATTCCGAATACTGCGACTCTGGAATTTTTCAGCTTTTCCATTCCTTCTTTTCCGATTAATAATTCTGTTCTTGAAAACTGATTCAGCATTTTCTGACCTCTCCTTATATTCTTTCCATGTATATTTATACCGACAACGGATATTTTTTTATATCTGTCCGATTCGTTTTACAACTGTCAGGATTCTATCATGGGAAAATAGCCTTGTCAATATCCCTACCAATAAGCTAGGAATATTTTCCAGCTTTCATCAATATATTTTATGACACAAAAAAAGATCCCTGAAAAAGGAATCTCACTGATACTGCGGGTAGCCGGACTTGAACCGGCACGGAGTTGCCCCCGAGAGATTTTAAGTCTCTTGTGTCTGCCTATTCCACCATACCCGCATATTCAATTAATTTGTTCAAAAATGGGGCCTATAGGGCTCGAACCTATGACCCTCTGCTTGTAAGGCAGATGCTCTCCCAGCTGAGCTAAGACCCCAAATATGAACGACCCAGAAGAGACTCGAACTCTCGACCTCCGCCGTGACAGGGCGGCGCTCTAACCAACTGAGCCACTGGGCCATACAAATATAAAACTTTTAGAATGGACCTTCGGGGACTCGAACCCAGGACCGACCGGTTATGAGCCGGTTGCTCTAACCAACTGAGCTAAAGGTCCAAAAAGCCGATGATCG
>ENA-OQAZ01000515-OQAZ01000515.1-human-gut-metagenome-genome-assembly--contig:-NODE-515-length-21175-cov-4.722159_pt1 | contig 21175 bp, 23 predicted proteins | sample MGYA00242737_ERZ504531 | MGnify/ENA primary metagenome ERZ504531 (study PRJEB26092, sample SAMD00036244) | human gut metagenome | host: Homo sapiens | study: EMG produced TPA metagenomics assembly of... | reverse complement strand
GAATCAACCTGTGATGTTCGTCACGCAATTTTTTCAATGTCTCAATGGCAAACGGCAACTCCCTGCCGATTGCCGGATACTTGTGCTCAACAATAGTACCGTCAAAGTCTACTGCTATGGTCATTGTATGTCAATATATAATTATATGTTAACTGAGTTTTTTTCCGCTATAGGTTCCAGCAATTCTCTAGCAATGGTAACTTTAGCACATCCAAGGATATCAATTTTTACAACCAGACTAGTAGAACCATCTATTTCACGACATATATTCCCTTCCAACCCTACCAGTTTGCCACCGTTTACACGGACACGATCGCCCAAATGCAGAGGGCATGACTCAATAGTGACATGTTCTTCGGCATCATTGACCATACGCATCAAGCTGTACATCTGATGATCTGGAATAATAGCTACGGGACGGCAAGTATTTCGGGAAGAACCGGCTATGTTAACCATGAAACGTTTTATATAAGGAAGGCAGACTATTTCTTTCCGTCTTACTGAATCTGTGCAGCGAATGAACACAAGAGCAGGGAAAACAATACGGTCCACTTTTTTACGTTTACCATCATGACGAATACTCATCTCCTGTTGGATAGGGACATAAACTTCATAAGCTTTCTCACTATCAGTTTCGTTTTTCAAACGTTTTCGTAATCTATCCTGACAGGCTTTTTCACTTCTGTTATTTACAACAGCCACATACCAATGCTTTTTTTCCTGATCATTTCGGAATATGCCTACGGCGTCGTCGGTCTTTTGAACCGTCGTTCCCAAAATTTGTTGTGGCATGTCTTTGCCCTTGTTATTTACAATACTCATAGTGGAATAATCCGACTAAAAACAGACGCACTCTTATATAGAGAGCGTCCGATTTCTTAAATTTCTGATTTCCATTTATGTAGTAAGTTGTATGAATAAAATCAGCCCATAAGTTTATTATATATAGAGAGAAAAAAAAACTTTTTTTATCAGTTTACAGTCTGTAAATGCTAGAAAATGAAAATAAATCTATACCTTTGCAGCCGATAGACGCTCTCTATATAAGAGTGCGTCCTAATTTCAAAATAATTCAAATATTCCCCTTCTTATAGATCTTTTAAAATATTTCTATTTGCATTATCTATCTGATTAGTCTGTATAGACGAAAGATAGATTTGTGTAGTAGTTTCTGAATCATGCCCCATCGCTTCGCTGATAATACCAATCGAGATGTTTTTCGTCTTAGCTATACTTGCCCAGGAATGGCGCGCCACATACATAGTAAGTGGTGTGGTCAATCCTGCCCGGGCTGCAATCTTCTTCAGCTTACGGTTCACCAGCAACATTTTATTCCGGTATTGTCTGCGCTCCGTGCCATCTTCTCGTTCTATAATAGGTAAAAGATATTGTGTTTCCGAATCTCCGTATCTGTCAATAATCTCCTGCATCTGTTTTTCCCACCGTATAATGAGTTTCTTACCTGTTTTACGACGGCTATAACTCACAAAGCCACTATTGAGATCTTTTTTTACGCAAATAGGCAAGATCTATAAAAGACATTCCTCGCATATAGAAAGAAAAGAGAAAGATATCTCGTGCAAATTCCAATGATTTATGATCGGAAAGATCCAACTGCTTGATGTGTTTGATATCTGTCAGGGTGGCAGCTCTCTTTGAGGTCTTGTCCACACCAGTATATACATTCTCAAAAGGATCTGCAGGAAGGGCCAGTCCCTCACCCACTGCCTTGCGATACACACAACGCAAAATACGCATATAAAAAGAGGTGGTATTACGACTTAAATGGTGAGTGGAGCGCATCTCCGTTTCATAATGTTCCATCAAATCTGCATCCATCTCATCAAAACATAAGTCTATGCCGTCACGGAACTTCATGAAGCTGTTCAATGCGGACTGATATGTTTCGACTGTCCGTTCTTTTCCTTGCCCTCTAAGACGCTCTATCTGCTCCTGCATGTATTCAAAAACGAAAACGCCCTTACTCGGACGGTTCTTTAATTTTACTAATCTCATATTTGCCATTACCTAGGTTAATTAAATAAATCATCAAAGAAAAATATAATATCATGATTTATATTTTAATGAGGACTTAAATACTTGTAACGGCAAATAGATTCTTTAGAATTAAAGAGAAAGAACTCAGTGTGCTTATATCGACAAGTATATAACAATAAAAAATACAAAAGCGCGCAGCTCTGATAAACTGCACGCTTTTGCTTATTGTTTATTATCTGTATCCTTATCGGAATTACTTCACTTCCTCAAAATCAACAGTATCTCTGTATGAGCAACTTGCGTACACGTGTTGCAATTATATCGCAAATCCGAAAATAAGCATCCATAAGCAACCACAGCTCTTGACTGCAAAAATATAAAATTTTCCAATAAATATCGTGATATAAACGCATAATAATCAAAAGTATGGCACGAATTTAACAGAATCTCCACTTTTATCCTTACCTTTGTACATGATATTGGGGAACTATACCCTAACAATTATAAGGAAACGATGCAAATTCAAAACAATACATTGATAGCGGAATGCTCAGCTTACGATTTCAAGGAAATGTTGGAACGTAAGAAAGTGAAGTCATGGCTCAAATCCGTGTCGGCTTTTGCCAATACAGAAGGTGGCAGTCTGTTCTATGGAGTGAACGATGATGGAGTGATTGTAGGTTTGGAGAATCCACAATCCGATGCTGATTTTATCAGTGAAATGATGAAGGCACGACTTGACCCTGTGCCGGAAGTTCAGCTTATTCCGATAGAACACGAAGGGCATACCCTGCTTGAAGTGAAAGTAAAGGCAGGAACGCTTACACCTTATTACTATTATCAGGATGGGACACGTACCGCATATGTACGAGTTGGCAATGAAAGTGTAGAATGCAACTCCCAACAATTACTTTCGTTGGTATTAAAAGGCACGCACATGACATGGGATTCTCTTCCTACCCAAGTGGATGCCGGCAAACATTCTTTCATCATCCTTGCCAATACTTTCCGTGAGCAAACCCATCAAGAATGGAACGACAAGTATCTGGAATCATTCGGACTAGTAACTCCTGACGGCAAACTGACCAATGCAGGATTGCTGTTTGTGGATAATTGCACGGTATTTCAATCGCGTATTTTCTGCACCCGTTGGACTGGACTCTATAAGGATGATGCCATCAGTTCCGTAGAACATCGGGCTAACCTTGTGCTGCTCTTAAAATATGGTATGGATTTCATCAAAAACTATACCATGAGCGGCTGGGTGAAGATGCCAAACTATCGCCTTAACCTCCCCGACTATTCCGACCGTGCCATCTTTGAAGGACTGGTAAACCACCTTATCCATAGAGATTATACTATAATGGGCGGTGAAGTACATATCGACATTTATGATGACCGCGTAGAACTGGTATCACCTGGTGCTATGCTTGACGGTACACAAATTCAAGACCGTGACATATACAAAGTGCCGTCCATGCGTCGTAATCCTGTCATTGCAGATGTGTTCACACAGTTGGATTATATGGAGAAACGTGGTTCCGGTTTACGCAAAATGCGAGAGCTTACAGAGAAATTACCTAATTTCTTGCAAGGCAAAGAACCGCAATATCAAACGGAAGCGACCTCTTTCTACACCACGTTCTATAATTTGAACTGGAACGAAAGCGGAAGAATACCTGTAGAGGAAGTAGCCAACAGGGTAAATAGTACCCTCGAAAAGTACCCTGTAAACGAAGAAAGTTCGGTCGAAAAGTTCGGTGTAAACACAAAAGAGTTCGGTGTAAATGAAGAAAGTTCGGTCGAAAAGTTCGGTGTAAATGCGGATAAGTTCGGAGATACATCGGAAACACAGAAGAAAGTCAGTAAAACTGCACAAAAGATAATCGACCTCGTTATTTCAGATCCTTCAATCACAGCTGATAATATGGCCAACAAGATTGGTGTAACTAAACGCGCTATAGAGAAAAATATCAAGAGCCTTAGGGGTATGGGAATTTTGGTTCACGAAGGTTCAGACAAGGCTGGTTATTGGCGCATTATTGTTAAACCATAAACAGAACAACAAACCTATGGAGACCTCTTTCATACCACTCTTTGCAATCATAGCCGTTTTGATTATCGCCTTTTTGTTTGCCTCTTTGCCACAGGTAAACCATAAAACGCGATACCGAGTGCTTTATGCAATAGCCATTATCATGCTATTAGCTGTTATCCCTATTAGTGAATATATGGCTGGTGGCATACAAAACTCAAGTAACAATTATCTGCTTGTCCTAATATTCGATATTGCAGTAGGATATTTCTGTATGTACATTGCTGCTTTGCTAAAATTCAACGTTCTTAAACGAAAGAACCAAGCATTAGAAAACGCCTTGACAGAAAAGCAACAAGAAAATGTAGCAATCCTATTGGAGCATCAAAACGAAAAACAACAAGCACTCCGGCAAAGAGAGCTTGAATGGTTAGCTGGGAAAATAAAGATGTTTACCGAAGAAGAACAGGAAGCTATTCTTGCCAGTGCTCTATCATTTGCTGAACATGACTTGATAGTTGCTCCCTCAATAAGCATACAACCTAAAGAAACATGTAGTCAGCAAGAACTAATGTACTTTGTCTGCTCTGCTTTTTACAATATGGATAAAAGTCGTAGTGAAGTTGTGGGTTTCTTATATAAAGTTTTTCCTCTCTATTTTCCAGCAGGAGAAAGTGCATTGCTAAAAAGATGCCGGGATTGGAAAAAGTAAAAGAGAGGAGAGAGAAAGAATGTAATTAGCGCATATTTTCAAACCATAGAATAGAATTAAAATGAATAATACACTTATAGATAATTCCATAGAAGCACTTTCAATGACAACAACATTGAGAAAATGCTTAGCCATTGATGGTATTAAAACAGTTAGTATTGCCACAGGCTATTGGGATATTCCCGGTTTAGCTATACTACAAGAAAATTTGAGGTCTTTCATTGAAAAAGAAGGAACAACGCTTCGTTTACTTATAGGAAAAGACCCTTATATATACGTAAATCAATTAAAGTCACCTAAATATAAAGATGCAAATTATCCGCTGGACTTCATAAAAACTGATATCCACGAACTTAATGTTACTGAGGAATATAAAGATGCTATACGTCTGCTTCTTGATTATTGTACGGAAAACAATGATTCAAAGATTCAGATTCGTGTATTTCGAAAAAATGAAAATGACGAAACTCAATTTTTACATTCTAAGTGTTACATCTTTGACGGAAAGTCAAACGGCATTGGTATTGGTATCGTGGGTAGTACAAATTTTACACAAAAAGGATTACAAGGTAACGCTGAATTAAACTATATTGAAACAGCTCCAAATCAAGTGTTATCGCTTGATGAAATACCTGGTAATAAATCTCATTTGATATGGTTTAATGAAAAATGGGAAATATCTGAACCTTGGAACAAACAATTCTTAGAACAAATCCTTAAATCTGCACCTATAACAGATGACGTGGAAAAAGAACGCAAAAGTGAACAACAATCATTCACTCCATACGAACTATATATCAAATTGCTACAAATTAAGTTTGGTGACATTGTAGACAAATCACTCGGACAACAGATAGAAACTTATCTGCCAGCGAACATCCACAAACTGGAATATCAAATAGAAGCTGTTAAGAGGTGTATCGGCATTATGCACGAACATGGTGGCTTTATGTTGGCAGATGTGGTGGGACTTGGCAAGACGATTATTGGTACGCTCATCATCAAGCGTTTCTTGTCCGTACCAGAAGACGATGGACGAGAACGTAAAGTATTGGTCATTACTCCTCCTGCCATTCAATCGGGTTGGAAGAAGACTATAGCCATGTTCGACAAAAATTCTGACGAGAAGATTGCGCCATACATTGACTTCATTACAACTGGACGCATCGGAAATGTTGCCGAAGATGAGAGCTGCGAAGATGACGATGACGACAGCCGCGATTCTGGCGATTTTGGTGGAACACTCCAAGAAAAGAATTATGGCTTTATTGTCATTGACGAAAGCCATAAGTTCCGCAACAGTGCCACATTGATGTACCAGTCTCTTGATGAACTGATACAGAAGATTTGTTCTAATACAGGGGTATATCCATACGTGGGTCTTCTTTCTGCCACACCGCAGAACAACCGACCAAACGACTTGAAGAATCAGATTTACCTTTTTGAGAGAAACCACAATGACAGTACATTGAAGAAGGCTGAAAGTGGTAATATCGAAAGGTTCTTTGCAGATGTCAACCGAGAATATGAATTGCTGATAGATAGAAGCAACGACATACCAGCAGATGAGCGCCGCCAACGCTTGGATGCCGTGTCAAAGAGACTGCGTGATTGCGTGTTAAGTGATATTCTAGAACGCCGAACAAGGACTGACGTTGAGAAATATTACAAGGATGATATGGAATCACAAGGCTTGATATTTCCAAAAATTGTTGGACCTAACAATCTTGAATACATCATGGATGACGAGTTGGCTCAACTGTTCTCTGATACTATGACAATCATTGCTCCAACGGAGGCAGAAAAGTTGCAGACTGACGAGTGGCTAAAATATTTCCGCTATCGTGCCATTGAATATTTTACTGACCCTGCCAACGAAAGAAAACATACAGGTCGAGGCAATCGTGGTGTCAACGACGTTGCCAAGCAGCTTGCAACCATCATGCAGATTCTTCTTGTGAAGCGTCTTGAAAGTTCGTTCACTGCTTTCACCCAATCCCTGTTGAACCTGCGACGTTACACAGAGAACATGATTAAGATGTGGGAGAACGACACAATTTTCGTTTGTCCGCAAATTGACGTGAACAAAGAACTTGACTATGAAGCCAAAACATTGAAACGTGGTAAACGTGTTTCGTTTAATGATTGTGTAGAAGACATCAGAGCCAAGATAACAAAATTGACGGAACAAGGGCGTAACGAGAAGGGACAGAATGCAGAATATAACCGCAAAGACTTCAAGGAGGAATACTATATCCAACTGAAAGAAGACTTCCGACTCATTTCTAATCTCTATGATCGATGGGCGAAAAACCCACAAGACCCGAAATTTGATGCTTTCAAAGAGAACATCAAGCCAGAATTGTTTAATCCACAAAAGAATACCTCTGGAAAATTGGTTATCTTCTCGGAAGCTATAAACACGGTACAATCGCTTGCGAGAGCGGTAAAGGCAAAGGCTATAAGGCACTTGTCATTACTGCTGCCAATCGTGATGAGATGGAACATACGATTGAGGAAAATTTCGATGCCAATTACGAAGGTGTCTGGAAGGATGACTACAATGTTATCATTACAACAGAGGTCTTGGCTGAAGGTGTGAACCTCCACCGTGCCAATGTTATTCTGAACTATGATACTCCTTGGAACTCCACTCGCCTGATGCAGCGCATAGGTCGTGTAAACCGTATCGGCAGTAAAGAGCCTTTTGTCTATGTCTATAACTTCATGCCAAGTGCAGAAGGCGATGCGCAGATTCAGTTGGTTCGCAAGGCACATACCAAGTTACAATCCTTCCATGTCCTGTTTGGTGAAGACAGTAAGATTTTCTCGGAAGAGGAAAGTGTGGTACATTACGATATTGCCAAAGCTGTTGACGGTGAAGAATCACCTTTGCAGAAGTATGTATATGAACTGAAACAATACAAGGATACTCACCCTGAACGTTATCTGCAAATAGAACAAGCTGATAAAGACTGGCAGATAGCACAGGCTGCAAGTGGAACGGCATATTTCATAGTAAAAGCACCACACTCTGCAAGGCTTGCAATTAGAATACGTACAGAAGCCGAGGGTCTGTATAACGCCAAAATAATTTCTTTGCTTGAACTGCTTGAAGATATGCGTGTGAAAGAAAATGCCAAACGTGTTCCATTACCAGATAACTGGCGACAGCTTTCGGCAGAAGCCATAAAGACTTATAACCAATACTTTGTCCGCATCAACAAGTCAAGGCTGGTGACAAGGCTACGGCTGCAAAAGAAATGTTGGTGAAAATTAACAACACACCTAGTTTATCACTACAATCCAAGATTTTGCTGAAAAATGCTCGTAAGTTTATTGACCGAGGAAGTTGATATTATCAAAAAAGTATTGGCTATTGGTCAAGAATTAGAAGAGCGGGGGTTACGTCTCTTTGCCATAGAGCAACAAGATATAGACGAGATTCTGGAGCGAGAAATCGGCAAACTCGTAGCCCATGTGGAAAGTAAACAAGGCGAAGCATCTATTGTATTAGGAACCATCAAGTAAACAAATACCCCCATGAATAAGGAGTCATTAAAAGAATATTTAAGCAGCCGATATCAAGGCTGGAGTTCGTTCCTCAACAATGTTATTTTTCCCATTTTCGGTGAAGATGACTTTGAGGATGGTTTTGAAACAGAGCTTTTGGAGAGTCAGCCCGAACGAAGACAACTGGCAGAAGCGACGGGAATACGCAGCATCAAGCAAGTTGGAATGATGTATGTTGGCGTTGAACCTTTACAGATTTTCGATGTGACAGTCAGCGACCGGGTTATGATGGAGCATAACCGTGTGAACATCCAGCGGCTCATCCGTGCTGTCATGGATCAATTCTCTTGTGCCTTCATGCTGTTCCATTACGAGGATGATACTCGTTGGGATTGGCGTTTCACCTATTGCCGAAAGAGTGGCAACAAAGAAGAATCCACCGACAGCAAACGCTATACGTTCCTGCTGGGGCCTGGTCAGTCATGCCGCACGGCAACTGACAACTTCATAGCTCTATACGACAAAAGGAATTCTCTTGAAATTAAAGACATCGAAAATGCATTCAACGTTGAAGCTCTTTCTAAAGAGTTCTTTGGGAAGTACAAGGCTCAATACGAAGCTTTTGTCAATTACATGGTTGACCCTACAAACGGAATGCGTCAACACTTCATTGATACAGGCTTTGACCATACGGGTATGGCTGCTGACAAAATTCGTGACCGTGAGGAAAAACCCATTCGTGACTATGTGAAGAAACTTCTTGGACGCATTGTGTTCCTGCACTTCCTCCAAAAGAAAGGCTGGCTTGGCGTTCCTGCAAGCAAGGAATGGGGCGAAGGCGATCGTGATTTCATGCTGAATATTTTCAAGAATGCAAATGAACGTCAAAAGGAAAACTTTCTTGATGACATATTAGAAGACTTGTTTACAGAAGGTTTAGACCGTAACCGTTCAGATCAGGGCGACCTTTACGACACAAAAGTAGAAGGCTTCCGCAACTGTCGTATTCCATATTTGAACGGCGGTCTGTTTGAACGTGACATTCTTGACAAGAAGCCCAGTCATTTTCCTGCCAGCTATTTTAATGGCCTGCTGACAATGCTCTCGCAGTACAACTTTACCATCGATGAAAATGACCCAAACGATGCAGAAGTGGGCGTTGACCCAGAAATGCTTGGACGCATCTTTGAAAACCTGCTGGAGGACAACAAGGATAAGGGTGCATTCTATACGCCGAAAGAGATTGTGCAGTACATGTGCCGAGAAAGCTTGATAGCATATCTGCAAACAGACATGAGGGAAGAAGACAAGGAGTGTATACGTCAGTTTGTGACAACTCACGATGCATCCCAGCTGGGCGAATTAAAGGAATACATTGATCAGAAACTGTACGATGTGAAGATATGCGACCCTGCAATTGGCTCTGGTGCTTTTCCAATGGGATTGCTGCGCGAACTGTTCTTCTGCCGTTCTGCTATTGAGCCAAACATTGTAGAGAATGCAGCTAACATTAAACGTCACATTATCCAAAACAACATTTATGGTGTTGACATTGAACGTGGAGCAGTGGATATAGCCCGACTTCGTTTCTGGCTCTCACTGATTGTTGACGAAAAGTCACCAGAGGCTCTGCCTAACCTTGATTTCAAGATTATGCAGGGGAATTCCCTTCTGGAGCAATATAAGGGTGTTGACCTTTCAACGATGACAGAAAAGAAAATAGGAGCTGGTGAAAGTCTAACTTTCTTTGATAGCATGTTAGATGTTTATCGCAAAAATCTACGCGACAAACTTACTGAATATTACGCTTGCCCTGAACATGACAAGAAAATGCAGCTGAGAAAGGACATTGCAGATATTGTAAAGCAGGAACTCGTTGAGCAAGGTATTCATATTGATTTTGAAGATATGACTTGTCTGCAAACAGTCAGTTCTTCCTCTGGCATACCTGGTTCCATGATGTTTTCTCACGACCCTCAAAAAAGGGCTTCGATATTGTCATTGGCAATCCACCGTACGGAGCGAAATACGACAACCAAACAAAGAGGTATTATAAGAATACCTATGTGACGGCAAATAGCATCCGAGGATTACAGAAGGGGTCTCTTGATACATATACACTATTCATAGAATTGGGATACAATCTGCTTAGGAAGAATGGGAGTTTTGCCTATATCGTTCCAATATCCTTGACATCAAGTGATTCCCTAACAGGCGTACACCGTCTTTTGATGGGAAACTGTGATACCATATACATATCATCGTATGCAGTACGTCCTAAGCCTGTTTTTGAGAACGCTGTAGTAAACACTTCGATACTTCTTTTTAAGAAGACTGAAACGCCATGTCAGTATCTTTTCTCAACCAAGATGCACAGAAGAGGGAATGAGTTTGAATTACAAAGGCTCATTGATAATTTGCAATTTGTTGATGTGAAAGGGCAAACACTTTATGGTCGTATTCCAAAGATAGGTTCTGAAATAGAGAAAACCATCTTAAACAAACTCTTCAACTATACAAAGTTAGGATCTCTTATCAAGACTTCAGGGAGTCCAATCATATATAGGTTTGCAGGAGGGCGATATTTCAAAGTCGTAACAAATTATAGTACCGGTTCATCAGCAGAGAGAACTATCTATTTCGCTAATTCCAAAATCGCAGATGCTGTTGGCTGCATACTCAGTAGCAGTTTGTCATTTTGGTTCTATCAGATCTTTTCTGATAATTTAAATTGGAAGACATACGAGATAGAGAATTTCACAGTTCCACAGCTCTCAGCTGAGGATATTGACTATCTTGACAAGTTGTATTCTCGTTATCTTTCTGACATAGAGGCAAAAGCTAATATCAGAATAACTTCTGGAGAGTCCACCTATAATGTTGATTCATTCAAGGAATACAAAATTGTACGCTCCAAAGCCATCATTGATGAGATAGATGACTACATCTGTCCGCTATACGGATTGACGCAGGAGGAAACCGATTTTATCAAAAATTACGAATTAGAATTTAGGTTGGCTGGAGAATGAATGATAATTGGAGGATAATCCCTCCAATTATCATAATCTTTCCTTTCAGAATTAATGCTTATTCAGCATTTCGATATTGATAGTCATAATTGATTAAAAATTTTATTTCAATCTCAGATAAACCATATTTTTCTCCAATAAATTTATCAATTGCATCAATATGCATTTTAGATTGTCTTGCAAAAAAACATTTCAGTCCCGTTTTAGTTGTCTGGCTCTTTGAATATAAATCATTAAGATAAGTATCATATAAAGTATTTATTTTATCAAGTTCTTCATCTGAAAATGATTCGAATGGGATAGGAAACATTTCTAATTCGGATGATCGTAGGTTATGCCAATCTGAGTGTATCAGCCAAAACCAATAGAAAAGGTTACTTGACAAGGCTGCTCCTACAAGACTTTGATATTTTTCTCTGACTTTCAATTCCCCTTCTGCAGAAGAATGAGTAGGAATCTTAGTTATTATTTTATAGTACCTACCACCTGCCTTCCGGTAATAAATAGGTAAACCTTCTCGTTTATACACATCTTTTATTGTTGTGACACAACGCTCTAATTTGCATAATATTCCTAATTCTATTTCATTGCCTATCTTTGGAATTCTCCCATTGCGAATATGATGAAGGGCATTTACAAACTTTAGGTCATCTAAGAGTAACCACAGAGATTCATCAGAATAGCGTTTGTTGATATGCGTAGTCATAATTCTTGTGGCCTTGTTGCTGGATTTTTTAAAACTAATAATGGATACTTGTTGTTCTGCACTTTCAAATATACGGCGTGGTCTGTCTCCATATGAACTGACATAGATTTCGTCACAGTGATTTATTAGTAGTCTATGAAGTCCTGACATTGCATCGGAAGCAGTAACACTTAGTGGAACAATAAAGATTGCATTTCCTTTAGTGTGTAATATTTGGTAACCTAAATCAATGAAAAGCGAAAAAGTATCTAAAGATCCTTTTTGTATATTAGGTATAGTTTGAGCAGATGTAAATATATGTTTGAAGCATGCTTTGTCTATAGATGAAATTTTAGCACCGTACGGTGGATTGCCAATGACAATATCGAAGCCCTCTTTTGAGGGTCGCTTCTGTAGTACATAGAAATCAATGATAGATACCATACTCTTCCCATCCTTCTTGTTGACAGTTTATAGGCAAATGAAGCCCCGTATAAACGAGATAACGATATAATGTAGTTTTTGATACTTTCAATCTTTTAGATATAACTGTTTTTTCTGTTCCTTTAGCCAATTCTTTTACAATATAATCGTGCTTGTTGGCACATTTGGGATTAAGTCTACAACGAAAGCCACGACAATGTCCGAGCATTGCCCCTTCTGCTTTTTTTCTCGCTAACGCCTCTTTTGTACGTTGACTGATAAGATTGCGTTCAATCTCAGCTGACAATCCGAAAGCAAAGGCAAGGACTTTACTTTGTATATCTTCCCCAAGTCTATAGTTATCTTTAATTGTCCATACCTTACATTCTTTTGTCATACAGATATTCAAGATTTCCATAATCATAAAAAGATTGCGTCCAAGACGTGAAAGCTCACTACAGATGATAATATCATCTTTGCGTACTTTACGCAGTAAACGTCCAAGCTGTCGTTTTGTGTAATTTTTCGTTCCACTAATAGTTTCTTCAATCCAATCGTCAATTGTCAACTCATTATTATTACAGAAATTACTTATCTCAAAACGTTGGTTTTCTACAGTTTGTTTGTCACTGCTTACTCTAATGTATCCGTAAATCATAACTCTTAAAATTATATTAATATACACCAATATAAAAAATTCCTTCACAATTGATTAAAATGTAAAGGGATAAATTGGAGCAAACAGTATATACGTAGAAGCATATACTAATTTTCCCCTTTTATTGCTATCTGCTTTTCTATCAAGTTCTGATTCTGTTCCTTCACTGCCCTATACATAGAATAATACGCAAAGCTCTCTTCCTTATACTTCATACTACTAACAGAAACAGCAACGGCCCATATCATAATAACGACAATGAAGACCATGACATATCGTAGCTTAATATGATAGCCATATATAAACAACCCACTGATATTAGGTGGAATAACGGTTACAGGGCTTTTCAATTCATTGATTTTTGCTAATATCTCATCCTGCCGTTTCAATATACATCGGGTATTAGTTTCGATAGTTATACGATTCTGATTGTAATCGCAAACGTGCCGATAAAGATATTCAAGAAGTTTGGACTTCTGCTTGAATAAATCAATGAGTTTCGGAAACCATAGCGAAAACGGCAATGTGTTAGGCTGCTGTTGCCAGATATGTTTCTTGATCACAGACAAGGCTTCATTCCAGCAAGTACAGAAACTTTTGGCAATTCCAGTATAAATGGTCTTTTCATCAAATTCCACTTTTACAGATTGTTCCGATTTAGAAACAGTGACATTCTGTTTTTCAATACACTCTTTCAGTTCACTGATACTTTGGCGCAAATTTGCAAGATTTGCAGCTATTACATCTTCTTTCATTATCTTCTACGTTTTGAAGGTTTATAAAAAGGTTCGCTTCTTTGGTTATCCTTGTCTTTATCATCGCCCGCCTTGTTCATTGTTGGTTCCTCCACCTCCACCGGGAGTTATGACTTGATGGGGTTGAATAATCAGTTCCGCAGCTACATCACCCAACATAGTGCAAAGGTTGTTGAAGCTCAAATCACGGTCAAGTTTAGAACCAGCAATGCTAAATTCATCCATACAAAAGGATATACCACGAATTTTATCAGAGTTCTCAGCATGATTAAAACGCATATCTATGCCCTGACCTTTGAGCGTACTAATAAAGTCATTCCAAGAACGAGAATTTACCTGCGCATCAAGAACTGAAGAACGAAGATTATACTTCCGTAATTGGTGAGGACGCAAACGACTTTTATTTCTGGCTTTACTATTTTTAGGGGCAAAGTAAAATCCATACTCTTTAGTCAAAGCACGACAAACTTTTGCATTGCATATTCTTTCATTGCTGTCAGAAATAAGATTGCCTTCATTGTCTATCCGATTGAATACCAAATGGCAATGAGGATGTTTCGTGTCGTGATGCCGGGCTATGATATATTGAGTATTACGAATCCCCATTTGTTCCATCCATTTCTTGGCAATCTCCACCATCAGCGCATCTCCTTCTTCATTATCGGGAAAACGGCTAATGTCTTGCGAAGAAAAAGCAAGTGATACGTGTTTCACCGGACTTTTTACTTTCGGGCGCATGGATGCTTGTATCTGAAAAAAATCAGCGATGGCTTTATTACTAATGGTGCAGACTCCTTCGTGTGCCAAAAGTGTGGCACTCTTTTTCTTGTTCTTTTGGTCATTGGCGTAATTCACTATTCCTCCAAAATCGGTTCTTGTTTTAATCTTTGCTATCATGGCAGTTGTTCTTCACTTGGGTGATGATTCTATTGACTTCTGATATGATTGAGAAGCATTGTTGCTTGACAGCTTCCAAACCATAAGTGTGCATCTGGTGGGCAATCTGATTGACATTATTGGCGATACCGGAAAGGTCACGAATAGCCGATACCATTTCAGGACTGATGCGTTGACAGACTTGACAATCCATTGCAGCCTGATGGCAAAATTCATTGACAGACAATCCAGCCTGCTCCGCTTTGGATTGGATATAAATGTAGTCGTTCTCGGTAAACATTACCCGAAAACATTTCGTGCGTTTCTGATAACTCGCCAACTTAGGGCGACCACCAAGTTTCTTATCCTTCATACTTATCTAAACTTTTATGTTCATAAATTGATTTTTTGAGAGTGGCTGTTCTATCCGCTTGCCGCATAGGTTTTAGTGACACTAAAACACAAACTTGCCACTCAAAAAATCTTCCTATATTTCCCTTGTTCTATTCGGCTTAGTTTGCCATCTTTGATAAAGGCTTCTATCCACTTGTTTGCCGTACTTCCATTCTCGCCCAAAGTTAAAACCGCCGCATCATAATCTTTCTTTGTGAAAGTGTCAGGCAACATATTATAAAGGGTGTTCCTTCGTGCATAAACGCCTGTCTCTTGCGAAACGGTATTGAATCGTTTAGACTGATTTCCTGACAAATTCTGATAAATGAATACGGCATGATAAAGCAGGGTGTCGCAAATACTCATGGCTACGGAATAGTCAAACTCATGGCAAACCAATTGTACAGTCTCGTCAGAAGAAGATTTGTGAATCACATTATCCAAATGTCGGACAACGGTCAACACCATCATTATACGATAAGCAATCAGTCCCATCCGTCTGACTACTCCTTGCATCTTGTTATCCACTTCGTCACAACATTCCTCATTCACCCGACTGAGATATTCAATAAAGTGTTCCTGTAAATCAGAGGGAAGAGAAAAGGAATAATTACCCTGCCGTACAAAATTCTCATGTAAATGGCAGAATTTATCTCCCAACAGTTTGAACATGGCATTCTTGGATTGGGAAATGTCGCTTGTGGCAAACACATTTCTTATACCTCGTTTGAAGCGGATAATATAGAAACAAAAGCGACTCATCAATCCGTTCTCTGCATCAGGTATCAATCTTCTTACCTGTTCTGGAGTTCCAGCCAAAGCTACCGATACTCTCGGATTGGCTACTTCACAATACTCTCTATCCTTACGCCTACTCAAACTTACCAATTCATGATGGAATGCCTTTCGCAACACATCGGAGTAATTGCCGTAGTCCGATTTCAAAGTCTGACTTAACGTGTCGCCCTCCGATTCAAACAGCAGCCCGATTCCGTCATTATCTCCTAATATCTTCAAGAAAGAGCTTGCGCTACTATTGGCTGGAATCACGAGCATACGCATGGGCGGTTCAGTTGGCATAGCCATTCCATCGGTTTTCTTACCTTTAATATATGTGTTCATTGCTTCTTTATATTCCTGTTCCAATCGTTTGGAAAGTTCATGCAAATGGCGGTTGATGGGGGCTACCAATTCACGGCATAGAGTCAATGCTCCTTTTCCCATACCGGCATCCGCTACAACAAACAGATAGAGGTTGGGATAAACAATGCGTTCATCGTACACGCCACAAACATTATGAAAGCATACCGACAAACACACAATAGCCCCGATTAATATCGTATCACGGTCATCTACCGAAATGGAATTATTGACAACCTCATTTAGAAAAGGAGGAAGATGCTCAAACACACATTCAGGAAATGTAGGAAGTTCTTCTTCTGATTTTATCCATTTACCCGTTTTACCATTTTGGATATTTGGCAAAATGGATAAATGCTCTTTGAAGAACGGAGCCAATGAGATTCCAGCTTGATTTGCCAAATGGAAGAAAGAACGGATAGTAATGCCTTGCCCTTTGGAGTGCAGACAATGCGTGTATTGTTTATCCGTTTCTTCCTTTTGATAGGTAGGGTAAAACCTGCTGATGCGGTGGTAATACTCCCGCCCGTTCTCTCCCAATCCATCCACAAGCGCAAAGCCCAACTCCACCCAATCTTTATAATGAGGGGCTATATCAATGGCACACTGTTCTATCTCCCGAACAACACTTTCCACATCATCCTCCACCTTATTATATATAGGGGCAATACTTGGTGTATGTGCCTGTTGTATTTCAGAAGGGACATTCTCCCAATCTTGGGCGGAAAATATTTTCTTCGACATCATCTTTGTATTTAGGGTTAATATATGCTTGTGGGTCGTAGGGTAAGAAGCATGAACGAGCCACATCACTGCCGGACATATCCACCAATGGCAAACCTGTCGCTTTGATACAGTTGGTAACAGCCTTGAAGTACCGGGAATGTTCCCAGCCTTTCAAATCAACAGGTATTATCCACTTCAATCCATTACCGGATGGACTGACAAATAACAGTTCTGTATCAAAATACTCATGGTTAAGTAATTGTTGCTTTAACCTCCCTATGTTATCCACATGATCGAAATCCAAACACATCAATCCTGAGTGCATAATCAGTTCCTTTTCATTCCGTTTTCGGAATAATCCCGAAAAAGTACAATAGTCAAAATGGGTGGCTTTGTACCTTTTGGCTTCGGGAGAGGACTGCATCTGCCGCAGGTTCTCGGTTTGTGGTTGGGCATAATGTCCGATGACATAACGATACACATCCACAATACCTATAGCCCTCATCGGTTCGATGTTTTGAATGGGCTTGCGAAAGAATGAAAAGCAATAGTCGGTCGTTTCCATCATCTGATAATCTTTTTAGATTCGACAAATCGTCTGGCTTCTTCCATTAAGTCATCTTGGGTCTTGTGCGATTTGTTCTTCAGCCAATCGTCAATCTCTGATTGCAGGAAAGCCAAAGCCTTGTTTATTTTATGTACGGGAATCTGTTTGGTTGACACCCATCCATAAACCGTTTGTTTGGCAGGATGTGATGGCAGATAAGCGCAAAGCTCATCTATATCCATCCACTTGGGTGAGTTACTTGCCTGTTTATGCTGCAAGGCATTCACTTTAGATTGCAGTACTTCTACGGACTCAATCAGGTAGGACAACGCATTCGGCATTTCCTCCAATGAATTTACTTTATAGGCCATTTTTTCTTCGTATTAAAATTTATGCCACAAAAGTATAGGGATGCTTATAGGTGCTAAATAGGTGCTTGACCGCCACCAATCAACCGCTCATTTACCACTGACAGATTTAAGTTTCATTAATACGAGAGTTTATTGGAAGGCATAATAAAAGGGAAATAAACCACTATTGGGACTGACACCTTCCTTACCGAAAGCCTCAATGCTACAAAACACCCCTCAAAAAGCCGATGCTTCATGAGGGGTAAACGGTGGTAAGTATATGATTGGAATTACATAAGTCATTGGTGCTCAACGGTGGGAGCCCCCACCACAACTTATAAATCCAAATTTTCTATATGTAGTGTATTGGCGGCTTTCTCTTTTTGTTCGTTTACGATGTGCGTATAAATCTGCGTGGTTTTGACATTAGTATGTCCCATCAAAGACTTGATGGTATATATGTCAACGCCATTTTCCAGCAACAGCGAAGCGTAGCTATGGCGGCCACAATGGAAGGTGATGTGCTTCTTGATACCGGATGCTTCTATCCAGACTTTCAACGGGCGAGAAATCCAAGAGGCATCAGTCAATCCTTCAAAAACAAGTGCTTCATCATCGTCTGGACGTATGCCGCATAGTTGAAGTGCTTGTTGAGTGACTGGCTTGTAATCGGGCCTTTTTGTCTTTTGCTGAATTACGACTGCTTGCCATGTACCTTGCTTGTTTGCTGAATTTGTTTCCATTTCAAAGTTTGAATATCGCTATGCCGCAATCCAGTGAGAATAGAGAACAAGAACGCACGTTTCAAAACATCATCCTTGCAAGGAGTATCAACCAACATTTGCACTTCATTCATGGTAAGTGCAACGCGAGGTTTCTCAATGTTTGTTATTCCCTTTACTTTCGCACTAATATCAACGGTCAGATATTCATCAATGAATGCCTGTTTCAATCCGGCTTTGAGTATGGAAAAATAGGTTGATGCCGTGTTTTGTGAGATAGTACCTTTCTTATTCCCTCCCATTGGGGCACGGAGAAGGAACATCTTAATATCTTCAAGCAGTTTAACGGAAATTGCCTTGAATGGAATTGGCTGCCCTTGCGAATACATTTTCAATAATTCACCTACACGCCTCCAGTTGACTATTATCGAATCGGAACTATTGGGATGACGTGTGCTTATAATACGATTGAAATACTTGATAAAATCCTGTTCGCTCCGCTCATTCTGTGCAGCGATTTCGTTTTCCTTATCAGTGTAAAGGATGGCACTATCGTATTCATGTTGCCGCAACTTACGCACATTGTCTGCATAGATACAAGCCTCTTGATCTATCGTTGAACGGCATTGGATAATCCCATTCAAATCACGCTTAGGCTTATAGTTGAATGTTCCATCCGGCAGGTACGTGCAATGGACGACTTGTCCCAAATGGGTGTAGATATAGTCCGGTTAATGGATTCTACCACACGGCTTGCCCGAGTTGAACCTCGCTTATAAACTGGGTATGATTCTATAATCAGATACCACTCTTCTTTGTAGTTCGACCTTCTGAGCTTGACGGTCACTTTGGTATTAGGTAATGCTTTCTTCATAACGACTTGTATAATTTATCAATTTCAGATTTGGGAACATAAACATAGTTACCGATTTGGCGTGTAGGAATAGAATGACGGCGTATGTGCTTAAATACACTGCTGTCATTGATATGGAATTTCTTGGCAATCTCTCCGATAGTATAACAGTCTTTGGGTTCAAAGGACAATGCTTCCTTTTTTCTCTTTCTACTCCCTGCCTTTGTTTTGAAGTGTTCATCCATATACTGCCGACTAAGGCGTATCAGACGCTGGCCAAAATTGTATGACGGTATCAAGCCTTGCCGTATCATACGATAAAGGACGTCTTTACTAATTCCGTAAATCAGCATGGCTTCCTTTACGGTTAGATACCCCTTGTTGGATGGTATTCGCCTAATCAGTGCTTGGCGTATCGCTTCTTTCTCTTTTGCGACTTGTCTTTTCTTATACGCCCTCTTGGAACAAGCCGGACAACAATACTTCGACACTAATGTCGGAGGAGTAAAGATTTTACCACACTCCTCGCAACTTCTTTGAATGGTGTAATTTCCTCTTGGCATATTCTTCTCGTTTTAAATGGTTTATATCAATCTAAGTTGTACCTTATCGCCAAATAAGACGTGTCGCAAACATGTCGCAAATAAGAGATAAAAAAGCCCATAGAAAACACATAGCAACCATGAACCCCATAAACGCAAAAAGCGTGCAACTCATTGAGCTGCACGCTTTTGCTTATCGTTTATTATCTGTTTACTTATCGGAATCATTTGACTTCCTCAAAATCCGCATCTTGAATATCTTCTTTGTTATTAGAAGAAGAACCTTGATTAGCCTGTTGTCCTGCACCTGCACCCGGACCGGCCTGAGCGCCACCTTGTGCACCACTCTGAGCATACATTTCAGCGCTGGCAGCCTGGAATGCTGTATTCAGTTCAGCCATGGCAGTATCAATAGCAGACAAATCCTGTGCTTTATGAGCATCTTTCAGTTTCTGAAGAGCAGCTTCAATCGGAGCTTTCTTATCAGCCGGCAACTTGTCGCCTAATTCCTTCAACTGATTTTCAGTAGAGAAAATCATGGAGTCAGCTTGATTCAATTTGTCAATCTTTTCACGTTCCTTCTTGTCTGCTTCTGCATTAGCTTCAGCTTCGGCTTTCATCTTTTCGATTTCTTCCTTGCTCAAACCAGAGGAGGCTTCGATACGGATAGCTTGTTCCTTGCCGGTAGCTTTATCCTTGGCAGATACTTTCAAGATACCGTTGGCATCGATATCGAATGTCACCTCAATCTGAGGAACACCACGACGAGCCGGAGCAATACCAGTCAAATTGAACTGACCGATTGACTTGTTTTGTGCGGCCATCGGACGTTCACCCTGAAGTACGTGAATAGTCACTTCAGTCTGGTTATCGGCAGCTGTAGAGAAGGTCTCACTCTTGCGGGCCGGGATAGTAGTGTTTGCATCAATCAACTTAGTCATTACACCACCCAATGTTTCGATACCCATTGACAACGGAGTAACATCCAGCAATACCACACCTTTGATTTCATCTGTCAAAACAGCACCCTGAACGGCAGCACCTACAGCAACCACTTCGTCAGGATTAACACCCTTGGAAGGAGTCTTACCGAAGAATTTTTCTACCAATTCCTGAACAGCCGGAATACGTGAAGAACCACCAACAAGGATTACCTCATCGATATCAGAGTTGCTCAAGCCTGCATCGCTCATAGCCTTCTTGCAAGGTTCAAGACAA
>ENA-OQAZ01000514-OQAZ01000514.1-human-gut-metagenome-genome-assembly--contig:-NODE-514-length-21181-cov-2.401206_pt1 | contig 21181 bp, 19 predicted proteins | sample MGYA00242737_ERZ504531 | MGnify/ENA primary metagenome ERZ504531 (study PRJEB26092, sample SAMD00036244) | human gut metagenome | host: Homo sapiens | study: EMG produced TPA metagenomics assembly of... | reverse complement strand
TTGGAATTATGCTGAAAAGAAGGGATATTCAGGAACAGCGATTTTTACAAAGAAAGAGCCAATGGATGTGAAGTATGGCATTGGCATAGAGGAACACGACCACGAGGAAGAGTTATAACGTTGGAGTTTGAAGATTTCTATATGGTTACATGCTATACGCCAAATTCACAGAACGAACTTAAAAGACTGGATTACAGAATGCAGTGGGAAGATGATTTTAAGGCATATCTTAAGAAGCTTGAAGAATCTAACCGGTAGTTTTATGTGGTGATTTGAATGTGGCACATAAGGAAATAGATTTGAAAAATCCTAAGACTAACAGAAAGAATGCAGGCTTTACAGATGAAGAACGTGAAAAGATGACTAAGCTTTTAGATGACGGATTCATAGATACATTTAGATATTTCTATCCTGATTTGGAAGGAAAATATAGTTGGTGGTCATATAGATTTAAAGCCAGAGAGAAGAACGCAGGTTGGCGTATTGACTATTTTATTGTATCGGAAGCATTAAAGGACAAGCTTGAAGGGGCTGACATTCACACAGAAATACTTGGCTCAGACCACTGCCCAATTGAACTTGACTTGAATATATAAAGACAAAATAACAATTAAACAGGTGATTATATATGAATTTTGCACATTTACATGTCCATACAGAATACAGTCTGTTGGATGGCTCAAGTAAAATTAAAGAAATTACAAAAAGAGCCAAAGAGCTTGGAATGAACAGCCTTGCCATAACAGACCACGGTGTTATGTATGGATGCATAGATTTTTACAGGGCAGCACTTGAAAATGGAATAAAGCCTATTATCGGATGTGAAGTGTATGTGGCACCGGGTTCACGTTTCGAAAAAGAAGCAGGGGACAACGAAGACAGATATTATCATTTGATTTTGTTGGCAGAAAATAATGAAGGATATGCAAACCTTTGTAAAATAGTTTCAAAAGGATTTGTGGAAGGATTCTATTACAAACCCCGAGTTGACTATGAAGTATTGGAAAAATACCACGAAGGAATTATTTGCCTAAGCGCCTGTCTTGCAGGAGAAGTACAGAAGTATCTGGCAAGAGGGGAATACGAAAAGGGAAAAGAAGCTGCCTTAAAATAATGAGAAAATATTTGGAAAGGGTAATTATTTCCTTGAAATGCAGGACCACGGTATTCCGGAACAGGCAACAGTTAACCAGCAGTTAATGAGAATGAGCGAAGAGTTGGGAATTGACCTTGTTTGTACTAATGACGTACATTACACTTTTGCAGATGATGTGGAGGCACACGATATACTTCTTTGTATTCAGACCGGAAAGAAGAAAGCTGATGAGGACAGAATGCGTTATGAGGGGGGACAGTTTTATCTGAAATCACCGGAAGAAATGTACCGGCTTTTCAGATACGCACCTCAGGCAATGGAGAATACACAGAAAATCGCCGACAGATGTAATGTTACATTTGAGTTTGGAGTAACAAAGATTCCAAGTTTCCCTGTGCCGGAAGGCTACACATCATGGACTTACCTAAAAGAACTGTGCGAAACAGGACTTCACAACCGCTATCCTGTTTTTAAGGGAGAAGTGGACCAGAACTGTCATTTGACAAAAGAAGAACTGGAAGAAAGATTAAATTACGAATTAAATACAATAAAGAACATGGGATATATTGAATATTTTCTGATTGTTTGGGATTTTATTCATTATGCCAAGTCTAACGGAATTGCAGTTGGACCGGGAAGAGGTTCAGCGGCAGGAAGTATAGTTTCTTATTGTTTGGAAATAACAGATATAGAACCTATGAGATATAATTTGCTCTTTGAAAGATTCCTTAATCCTGAGCGTGTATCCATGCCCGATATTGACGTAGACTTTTGTATTGAAAGACGACAGGAAGTTATTGACTACGTAGGTAGAAAATATGGAAAAGACCATGTGGCACAGATTGTGACTTTTGGAACATTAAAGGCAAGAGGTGTAATAAGAGATGTTGGACGAGTTCTTGATATGCCATATGCTCAGGTAGATAATATAGCAAAAATGATTCCACAGGAGCTTAACATTACTCTTGATGGAGCTTTAAAACAAAATAGAGAATTAAAAACATTATACGATTCAGATCCAGAGGTAAAATACCTTATTGATATGTCAAGAAGACTTGAAGGACTTCCACGACACGCATCAATGCATGCGGCAGGTGTAGTTATTTGTGGAAAACCGGTAGACGAATACGTGCCATTGTCAAGAGCGGCAGACGGTTCAATTACAACACAGTATATAATGACTACTTTGGAAGAACTTGGACTTTTAAAAATGGACTTTTTGGGGCTTAGAAACTTAACTGTAATACAGAATGCCCAAAGATTCATAAAGAAGAACAGAGGCATAGAACTTGACCTGATGAAAATAGACTACAATGACAAAAAAAGTTTTTGGATTATATTGGAACAGGAAATACAGAGGGAATATTCCAGCTTGAAAGTGCCGGAATGAAAAACTTCATGAAGGAACTTAAGCCTCAAAGTCTTGAAGATATTATCGCCGGAATAGCTTTGTACCGTCCGGGACCAATGGATTTTATCCCTAAATATCTTGAAGGAAAAAATAATCGAGATAGCGTTACTTATGACTGCCCACAGTTAATTCCAATACTTGAGCCAACCTATGGATGTATTGTTTATCAGGAACAGGTAATGCAGATAGTTAGGGATTTGGCAGGATATTCACTTGGCCGAAGCGACCTTCTCCGTAGAGCAATGTCAAAAAAGAAACAGGCAGTAATGGAAAAGGAACGTCAAAGCTTCGTATATGGAAACCGGGAAGAGGGCGTAAAAGGCTGTATCAAAAACGGCATAAGTGAAGAGATTGCAAACAAAATCTACGATGAAATGATAGACTTTGCAAAGTATGCATTTAATAAGTCCCATGCGGCAGCTTATGGCGTGGTGGCTTACCAGACAGCATACCTTAAATATTATTATGCAGCAGAATTTATGGCAGCAATGCTTACTTCTGTAATGGATATTTCAACTAAGGTAGCAGAATATGTTTACTCATGCCGTTCAATGGGAATAGAAATTCTTCCACCAGATATTAACGAAGGTGAAAGTGGATTTTCGGCTAAGGGCAACAGCATACGATATGGACTTACAGCCATAAAGAATGTTGGTAAAAACATTATTGATGGCATAGTTGAGGAAAGAGAAAAGCACGGCAAGTACACTGATTTGGAAGACTTTATTACAAGAACAGCCAATCTTGGTGTAAACAAAAGAGCAATAGAAAACTTTATCAAAGCCGGTGCCTTTGATTCACTTAATGCCACAAGAAAACAGATGATGATGGTTTACATTCAGATTCTTGACGGGGTAAACAAGGAAAACAAAGACGCATGGGAAGGCCAGATGTCTATTTTTGATATGGCAGATGACAGTACCAAAGAAAAGTATAAAGTAAAAATGCCTGATGTAGGAGAGTACACCGTTGACCAGAAATTAGCTTTTGAAAAAGAAGTTATTGGAATATATGCCAGCGGTCATCCACTTCAGGCGCAGGAACAGAAATGGCGTAAACACATAACAAATATGTCAATTGATTTCACCGAACCTGAAGAAGGGGAAGAGTCAAAAGTTCCTGACAAGAGCAAAGTTGCCGTAGGAGGAATCATTAGTGCCATAACAAAGAAGTTTACAAAAACAGGACAGCAGATGGCTTTTATAACATTGGAAGACTTAGTTGGAACAGTTGAAGTTGTAGTATTTCCAAGACAGTTTGAGAGAAGCCGAATGTTAATGGAAGAAGGTCAGAAGATTTTTGTAAAAGGCGAGGCAAACATAGAAGAAAATTCTGCAGGAAAAGTTTTGGCTAACTCAATTGTATCTTTCGACCAGGTTCCGTCAGAACTTTGGATAGCCTTTAAAGACAAGGAAGAGTATATGGCAAAGGAGAAAGAACTACTTGAAACATTACTTCTTCACAAAGGTGGCGACAAGGTAATGATAGCTTTGGCAAAAGAGCGTCAGCAGAAAGCATTGCCAATAGAATACAGAGTTGATGCCAATAATCAGTTTATTGAAGAACTAAAGAAAACTTACGGACAGGATTATGTAAAATTAAGAGTTTAATATTCAAAAGGAATTGTAATGACTAATTTAAATATAAATTTTAAGAAAATGCTTAAAGAAACAAAATTCAACGCTGCCAGAATAATAATAGTTGGATTTCTTTGGGTGATAATAGTTGGAACATTAATACTAATGTTGCCGGTAAGTTCAGCTAAAGGGCAGTGGACGGATTTTGTGACAGCATTATTTACAGCCACCACATCAACCTGCGTAACAGGATTGGTTGTGGTGCCAACTTATGCCTACTGGAGTCTTTTTGGAAAAGTAGTCATATTAATACTTATACAGCTTGGCGGGCTTGGAATTATCAGCATAGCCACAGGCGTATTAATTATAATAGGCAAAAAAATAAACTTAAAAGAAAGACGATTAATTCAGGAGTCATACAATCTTGACACAAGTCAGGGCGTTGTTTTGCACATAATAAGAATATTTTCGGGAACCTTTGCAGTGGAAGGCATTGGAGCAATACTTTACGGTTTTAGATTTATTCCAAAATACGGAGTGGCTAAAGGCGTGTGGTATTCTGTGTTTCATGCAATTTCAGCTTTTTGCAATGCAGGAATTGACCTTCTTGGAGACAACAGCTTTATGGCGTACAAGGGAGATGTGCTGATTAATATAACGACAATGTTCCTTATTGTGGTAGGTGGAATAGGCTTTATAGTATGGTGGGATATTTTGAAAAACATAAATAATATTAGAAATAAAAAGTACCCACTTCAAAAATTCTCTGAAAGGTTGTCACTTCACTCCAAAATAGTTCTTACAGTAACGGCAATTGCAATATTTGGAGGAGCAATCTTAACGTTTGCTTTTGAATACAACAATCCTGAAACATTGGGAACTTTAAAGACAGGTGAAAAAATTCTGGCATCATTCTTTCAGTCAGTAACTCTTAGAACAGCAGGTTTTTGCACAATAAATCAGGCGGGGCTTAGAAATGCCTCAGCGCTTCTTGCTTTTTTCTTAATGATAATGGGTGGCTCACCAATGGGAACTGCAGGAGGAATAAAAACAACAACAGTAGCTTTGTTATTCCTTGATGTAAAATCAGTTGTTACGGGAAAAAACGCAACAGAGGCATTTAAGAGAAGAATAAACAGAGACAACATTAAGAACGCATTGGCAGTGATGACAATGGCCATTAGCATATTAATGATTGCAGTTATAGCACTTACATTTACGGAAACAGGTTCTCTTACCAAGATATGCTATGAAGCATTTTCGGCAATAGGAACGGTAGGTTTAAGCATGAACTTTACGGCAAGTCTTTCTCTTGCAGGCAAGCTAATAATTATCGTCTTAATGTTTTTTGGAAGAATAGGACCTATAACAATAGTAATAGCATTGGCGAGAAAACGAAGAATAGACCAGCACATAAAGGACTTACCTGAGAAAAAAGTGCTTATAGGATAGATTAAAGAAAGGACAGCATTAATGAAAGAAATAGCAGTATTCGGACTTGGAACTTTAGGAAAAAGCCTTGCCATATCATATTCAAATATGGGTGGAAAAGTTATAGCCATAGACAAGTCACAGGAAAAAGTAGATGAAATATCAGATTATGTTACTTTTGCCATTCGTGCAGACCTGACGGAAGAAAACGTAATTAAAGGTCTTGGAGTGTCAAATGTGGACGTGGCAATAGTTACAATAGGTGAAAACTTTGAGGCAAGCATAATCGTAACTGCCGTATGTAAGGAAATAGGAATCCCTTATATAATAGCCAAGGCAAGGGACAAATTGCAGGGCAATATTTTAACTAAAGTTGGGGCAGACGAAATAGTTTATCCTGAAAGTGAAACAGGAATCAGAATGGCAAAGAACCTTGCTCACGGCGAAAAGTTTATGGATATTGCAGAAATATCTGACACATTTAGCATAATAGAAGCAAAAGTTCCTGAAAGTTGGGTTGGAAAGAATCTAATGGAATTAAGCCTTAGAAAAAAATATAAATTTAACATTATAGCAATAAAAAAAGAAGGAAAATACAAAATTAATCCTGACGTTAACATTCCTTTTAACCATGGAATGCATTTGGTAGTTTTAGGCGAAACAGAAAAAATGGCAAAGGTATTTAAGTAAAATGGTAATAACATCAACATCAAATGAACAAATAAAAAAATTAATACAGTTAAAAGAGAAATCAAAAGTACGAAAAACAACAGGAACATTTACAGTGGAAGGCAAGAAAATGTTTGTTGAAATACCGGCAGAGGACCTTGTAAGTGTATATGTTTCAGAAACTTTTTTTGAAAGAAAACGGTGAACTGGTAAAAGACAAAAAATATCAGATAGTAAGCGACCAGGTATTTAAGAAAATATCAGACACAGTTACACCACAGGGAATAGTTGCCGTTGTAAAGCAGAAATCATACAGCATAGACTACATTATAGAAAAAAGAAACAAAGAAAAAAGTTGCATAGTAGTGCTTGACAGAATTCAGGATCCGGGAAATATGGGAACAATTGTAAGAACCGGGGAAGCAGCAGGTATATCAGGAATAATAATGAGCAAAGACAGCGCAGACATATACAATCCTAAAGTTATACGCTCAACAATGGGTTCAATATTCAGAGTGCCTTTTTCAATAGTAGACGACTTGGCAGCAGCAGTTGACACATTAAAGGACAACGGCATTACAACATATGCTGCCCACTTAAAAGGAGAGCTTTACAATTCAGGAACCTTACAAAGGACTGCGCACTTTTAATTCGGCAATGAGGCAAGGGGCTTAAGCGAGGAAATATCCGCAAAGGCAGACAAGCTAATAAAGATTCCAATGCACGGAAAAGTTGAATCTTTAAATGCAGCAGTTGCAACAGCGATACTAATGTATGAGGCGGCAAGATAAAATAAGCTGATGAAAGGTAGTAGAAATTAAAGCGAATTGGTTATGACAGAATTTAATGGATTTAACTGATTTCGTGAGTTAATATTATGGTAGTGTATGATGATAAAATTTTAGAGGAGTTAATTGTAGAAAAAATAAATGGTTTTCATATATTAGCATGAGAAAAAAGTGTTTGTATATAATGAAACAAAGAGAGATATTGACTTTTTAACAAAGAAAGGTGAGAGCTGGTTTAAAGCTATCAAAAGGTTTGCATCATATGCAACATGTAAAATATAAAATAATAGGAATAACTATTAGTATTATTTGTATAGCATTGATGAGTATAATTATTTATGATTGCAAAGAGAGAGTAAAGAAAGAAAAACAAATACGAAAAAAATTAAGGGGTATTTGTTGATATTATATTGGACATATTAGATTGGTATCAGTTAGTGATAGTAATTATAGTCGGATTAATTATAGGGGTGATTCTAATTATATATTCATAAACAGTAAATAGACATTGATTATAATGGAAAAAATAATTAGCTAATATAATAACAATAGTGCCTATGTAATAACTTTAGTATAGGGGTATAGAAAAAAAGAATAAGAATGGGTTTGTAAATTATTAAATTAGAATAAAAAGAATAAAGAACCCTGTGTTGTACCGATTCGATGTACAACACAGGGTTTTGTTTATTATAAAGCACCAAGTGTTTCAATTGCTTTGTTTGCAAGTATTTCGTCAAAGTGTTCCATATAGAAAAGTTCTTTGGCATATGTTGGATTCTCACGAACTCCGTGTTCAGTAAGAATACTGTATATACGGTTAAGTTTCTTACCCTGTGAAGCTTCAACACATAGAGATAAGTAATACTTGTCATTGAATGGTGACTTGTATACTGAACTGTCACCTTTAAATGTTGGAGCAATCAATCTTGAAACATCAATTACCTGGCTTAAACTGTCGAATATATAAATGCTATACAACAATGAATCATCGTTGTCATCTTTCTTGTCATTAGCGGAAGCGTCAATATCTTCCATGTCATCATCAAATTCTTCGAAATCTGTAAGGTCCATATCGGAATCTTCTAAGCGTGAAAGAATACCGTCTTTCATCTCCTTAGAAAAGAATTTTGAGAGATGTTCTTCGGTTTCGGAAGGATTCTCAACCTTGGTTATAACAAGGACGATGGTTTCAGGAGAAACAGGTATTGCTTCTACCATTAGTGGGATGTCATTGACCTCAAAACCGAAATCATCATTAGCCTGCTGCATCATATCCTGAAAAAGTTCACGGGTTTTGCCTGTTCCGTAAGCCAATTCGCTAAGTTTAATGTTGCGGTCAGCTAAGTCTTCCTTACTCAGAGTGCAACGAATCTGATTATCATTGATTTTTTCAATTTTCATAAAAATCACCTCTCTATCATTAGATTCGTGTAAATTCAAAATAATTAAAACAACTATTTCTTACTATTAGTATATCCAATATCTTAAATAGTGTAAAGTTATTAAGGTAGTAAAATCTTACAAATTGTAGTAAATAAAGCTTTTATGTAAAAAAATATATAAAAAACAAGTATTTGCAAAATAAAAAATTACTGTAAAACAAAAATCCAAAATAACATTATCCCAATTGCATAAGCAAATATGAAATAAGACCTTTTAATACTGTAATATAATATATATACGAAAAAAATGTACGAAATATTACAATTTTTTGAAAAATAATGAATTAAGACAAAAAACTATTTGAAAAATAATTGAAAAGTACATTCAATATGTGTATAATAGAGACACGGATAATACGAATACGGAAATGTACACATAATAACAACTGTTTAACTTAATATATATCACAAGGCATTGACCGCCTATTTAGTTAATATAGTTAGATTTATTATGGAGTTTCCCTAAGAACGAGAAAGAGTCATATTTTGTGGCTCTTTTTTCATTAATAAAAATTACAAAAAATTTATATTAATGAAAAAACCTATCGTGGATATTTATTCTTTTTTTATGTTGAATGTGGTATCATAGTAGATAGACATTAGCTTAAGGAGGATTTTTGATTTGAGAAAAACTATAAATAAACTATTTTTGATTATAACCGTAATATCAGCACTTCTGCTAACTACAGGATGTGACTTGTTTATAAAGACTAACAAGGGGCAGGTTGACCAGAAATGGTACATGGGACTTACCTACGAGGATGACAATGGCAACGACACGGATTACACAATAGAGACAGATGGAACTATTGCAGCAGTGGCTTTGGAAGATGGATATGGCGATGAGTTCGGAATTATAAAGGGCGAGGAAGCTTACCTTAATATCAACACCATTATAAAAAATATTGACAAAAGATTTTATGTGGACGCAACCAACAATCTTGTAATGTTTACTGACGCCACAAAAACTTACAAAACTAAAATAGGTGGTAAGACAATAAATGAAACTGAGAATACAGACTATGTTATTTCTTTTATGGACGGAAAAAATTGCTATGTTAATGTAAAGTTTGTTAAGAAATACGTGGATTTTGATTATAAAGTTGTGAAGGCGGAGGGAAAATCTCCTGCAAGAATTGTTCTTAAATACACATCAGGCGAGAAAAATCAGATGACTGTTAAGAGCAACATTGAAATGCGTACAAAGGCAGATTACCAGAACCTTATTGTAACTACTTTGAAGAAAAATACCAAGGTTACAGTATTGGAAGAAAGCGGCGACTGGACAAAGGTTGGAACTGACGACGGTTTTATGGCTATGTGCCTGCAAAGAAATTAAAAGATAAAGAAACAAAGAAGACTGATTTTAAATCTGACGCAGATACATATACACATGTTTTGATGGATAAAAAGATTAGTTTAGGTTGGAATGCAATAACGAATCTGACTGCTAATGGCAATTTGGAAACAATAATCGAATATACAAAAGGTTTAAATGTTATTTCTCCAACATGGTATTCTTTGTCTGACAATAAAGGCAACTTAAGATCATATGCTTCAGCAACTTATGTTGAAAAAGCTCACAGCAAAGGGCTTAAAGTATGGGCTTTGGTTAATGATTTTGGAACTCAGGACAAGGCAAGCAAGGAATACACGAAGAAAGTGTTAACAGATACTACTAAGAGAGAAAATCTTGTTGATAACATTATGACAAACATAAAAGATTATAATCTTGATGGCATTAACATTGATTTTGAGTTTATTAATAAGGATATTATTAACAGTTATTTGCAGTTTTTGAGAGAACTTTCAATTGAATGCAGAAAAGCAGGAAAGGTTCTTTCAATAGATAATTATGTGCCATCATCAGGCTCAGAATATTACGACATTGCACATCAGTCTTTGGTTGCAGATTACATTATTATAATGAGTTACGATGAGCATTACGCAGGAAGTAAGGAAGCAGGTTCTGTTTCATCAATGACTTTCACGGAAAAAGCCGTAAGCGATGCCATTGCTTTAACAGGTGATGCGTCAAGAGTAATTAACGGTATGCCTTTCTACACAAGAGCTTGGATTACAACTCCTGCAACTGATGGCAAAAAGGGCGAAGGTGTTTATGTGGAAGATGCAACTAATGGCAATTACTACCTTTCAAGTCAGGCAATTACAATGGATAAAGCTAAAGAACTTTATACTAATGCAAAAGTAAAGCGACATTCGATGAAACAACAGGTCAGAATTTTGTTTCATATGAAAGGGAGACAGCACAGTGAGCATTTGGCTTGAAGATGCTACATCCGTAAAATCAAGACTTGATATTATGGAAAAATACAAGCTTGCAGGTGCAGCTTACTGGAGATTAGGTCAGGAAACAGACAGCATATGGGATACAATTTATCCGTATTTCAAATAGGATGTTTTCACAAACTAATCTAAATAAGGATGAAAAGGATAATCGGAAATCGTTTATTAAAAAGTGATTTTCACAATGACTATTTATGAGTGGTAAGGTTAACGATTTAAATAAAGATATTAGCAACAATGTTGATTTAGAAGAAAGTTATGATTCTAAGAAAGCTAATAAGTACATGAAAGAAGCAATTAAGCAGGCTAAGAAAGCTGCTTCAATAGGTGAAGTGCCAATTGGCTGTGTAATTGTTTATCAGGACAATATAATAGGTCGTGGTTACAATCGAAGAATGGTTGACAAGAACACGTTATCTCATGCAGAGCTTAACGCAATAAAGAAAGCCAGCAAGAAACTTGATGACTGGCGCCTTGATGATTGCGAATTGTATGTAACTACTGAGCCTTGCCAAATGTGTGCAGGTGCCATAGTTCAGGCAAGAATTAAAAAAGTCTACATAGGTTGTATGAATCCAAAGGCAGGTTGTGCCGGTTCTATTATGAATCTTCTTCAGGTTGATAAATTTAACCATCAGGTCGAAATCGAAAAAGGTATACTTGAAGAAGAGTGCAGTAATCTGCTGAAAGATTTTTTTAGAAATTTGAGAAAAAAGCAGAAGGATGAATAACCAATATGCATAGTAAACATATTGGTTATTTGTAGAAAGATGCAAAAAAGATTGAACAGAAAGAACAGAGAACGTTGTCTGAAAAGTTAGGCAAAAAATTCAAAATCTTTATTGACAAAGAAAATTAGTATAAGGTATACTATATTTCTGACCGACAGTTGTTGGTACTAAATTTGATATAACATTTCCGCGCAGCCGGGAAGATAGCGGCGTCCTGTACCTGCAATCCGCTACAGCAGGGGTGATGGTCGGCCTCGGGTTTATTTTGTAGGGCTGCCCTTTATAAGTGATGTTGACGTTTGGGTCTTATGCAATGGAATCCTGTGAACCGTGTCAGGTCAGGAATGAAGCAGCACTAAGCAGATCATTTCATGTGACATGAGGAAGCCTAGACCGAGTTAACTGTAAAGGTAACGCTTATGGAATACTCACAAAGCAGATCGCGCGGATTTAATAATTAATAAAAAGGTGAAACACAGAAAGAATTGTGTTTCACCTTTTTAAATGCCAAATTACCAAAATATATTGCTTGTAACCATTTCCAGTTTATTATATAATAAACTCCAAAGGTGTAAAAGGGCTTACAATGCCCTTGGAATCCATAGCAGTTACTTTTAGGAAAGGAGATATTATGTCTTATACAGCATTATATAGAAAGTTTCGACCTTCAACATTTGATCAGGTTAAGGGACAGGACCACATAGTTCAGACATTAAAGAATCAGATTAATGCCAACCGTATCGGACATGCCTATCTTTTTTGTGGAACAAGAGGAACTGGTAAAACAAGTGTAGCAAAGATTTTTGCCAAGGCTGTCAACTGTGAGCATCCCGTTGATGGAAGCCCCTGTAATGAATGTGAAACATGTCGTGGAATAACCAATGGAAGTGCCATGAATGTTATTGAAATCGATGCGGCATCCAATAACGGTGTGGATAACATTAGACAGATTCGAGATGAAATACAATATTCGCCTTCAAGTGGTAAGTACACAGTGTATATCATCGACGAGGTACATATGCTTTCCATAGGTGCTTTTAATGCATTATTAAAGACACTTGAAGAACCACCGGCATATGTTATTTTTATTTTGGCTACAACAGAGCCACATAAAATACCTATAACAATATTGTCACGTTGTCAGAGATATGACTTTAAGAGAATATCAATAGACACAATTGCGGCAAGATTGTCCGAATTAATGGAAAAAGAATCAATTGAGGTTGAGGACAAGGCCATAAGATACGTTGCAAAAGCAGCAGACGGTTCAATGCGTGATGCCTTAAGTCTTTTAGATCAATGCATTGCTTTTTATTTGGGACAGAAGTTAACATATGACAATGTGCTTGACGTTCTTGGTGCTGTAGATAATGAAATATTCAGCAGACTTACAAGAAGTGTAATTGATTCAGATGTAACAACAAGCCTTAATATTCTGGATGAAATAATTATGCAGGGCAGAGAGCCGGGACAGTTTGTTAACGATTTTATATGGTATTTAAGAAATCTTATGTTAATTAAGACATCAGATGATGACGAAATAATGGAAGTAATTGATGCGTCAGCAGAAAGAGTAGAAGCTTTGAAAGAAGAAGCACAGATGGTTAATGTAGATGTTATTATGCGATACATTAGAATCCTTTCAGAACTTTCAGGACAAATCAAATATTCGTCACAAAAACGTGTTTTAATAGAGATTGCATTAATAAAGCTTGCAAAGCCGGCAATGGAAAGAGACGTAAGCTCGCTTAATAACAGAATCGCTATTTTGGAAAAGAAAATAGAAGAAGGAAACTTTACGGTTAATGTGGGGGCAGTTCCACAGGCGGCAGGCAGTTCAGGTGCAAATCCGGAACCAAAGCCTAAAAAGGTATTTGAAAAGGCTATACCGGAAGATGTGCAGTATGTTGTGGATAACTGGGGTTCAGTTAGAAGACACATATCCAATCCGTACAAGACTTTCCTGCAGGATGCAAGATTTAGCGTAAAAGGGGAAAACACACTTTTAATAGTTTTTAATCCGGGAGCAATAGGCTACGAAGGCTGCTCGAAACCGGAAGTAATTGAGATGCTTAACACTTTGATAAGTGAAGAAATAAAAAAGCAGGTTAAAGTTGAAGTAACTATGCTTGAAAATAATCAGACTTTCAGCGATTACTATCAGGAAGTCGTAAGCAAAATAAACATGGACATTGAAGAGGAGGATTTTTAAAATGGCAAAGCGAGGAGGATTTCCGGGAGGAATGCCTGGAAACATGAATAATATAATGAAACAGGCTCAGAAGATGCAGAAGCAGATGGAGCAGGCACAGGCAGAATTAGAAAGTTCAGAATATACAGCAACATCAGGTGGTGGAGCTGTTGAAGTGACTATTTCAGGCACAAAAGAAATAACAAAGATTAAATTAGATCCTGAAGTAGTAGATCCTGATGATATAGAAATGTTAGAAGATCTTGTTATGGCGGCAGTTAACGAAGCTATCCGTAAGATGGATGAAATGTCAACACAGAAGATGTCGAAGATAACAGGCGGGTTAGGTGGACTTTTCTAGAAAGAGGTAAGCACAGTGGATTACTACAGTGGTTATATAACAAAACTAATCGAAGAATTATCAGGTTGCCGGGAATAGGACCTAAAACAGCAGGGAGACTTGCTTTTCATATTTTGGATATGCCAAAAGAACAGGTTGAAAGTCTGGCAAATTCTATGATAGACGCAAAGAAGAATGTAAGATATTGTAAGTGTTGTTACACACTTACAGACCAGGATATTTGCCCAATATGTAGTAGTAAGGAAAGGGACCACAAGACCATTATGGTAGTGGAAACAACAAAGGATATGGCTGCATATGAGAAAATAGGTGAATACAAGGGCGTTTATCACATTCTTCACGGAGCAATTAATCCCATGGCGGGTATTGGCCAGAATGACATTAAGCTTAAGGAATTGTTTGAGCGTTTGAAGGACGATGTTAATGAAGTAATTATTGCAACTAATTCAAGCGTGGAGGGCGAGGCTACAGCTATGTACATTACAAAGGTCATAAAGCCACTCGGAATAAAAGTTACAAGAATAGCAAGTGGTGTTCCCGTAGGTGGGGACTTAGAATATGTGGACAACGTTACTTTGCTTAGGGCTCTTCAGGGAAGAGTTACAGTTTAGAATTGACAAAGGAATGAGGAAGTCAAATGGATAAAAGCGAGTACAACTTAAAAATAGAAGAGTTAAAAGCAGCTATGCACGCTCACGATTTTGAAAAGGCAGTTGACGTGGCAGATTCATTGGATATCAAAAAAATCCGTGACAACAATCTGTTAAGTCTTATTGCCGACGCCTATGAATTAACAGGCGATAATGAGCAGGCTAAGAAAATATTGCTTATGGCATATGAGAATACTAACACAGGAAGACAGTTAGCATATAGGTTATGCCTTATTTCCATAAAATTAAAAGAACTTGATGAGGCAAACGAATTTTATCAGGACTTTATTGAAATGGCACCAAGAGATTCGGCAAGATTTATTTTAAAATATAAAATGGCAAAAGCTAAGAAGAAGCCGGTGGAAGAATTAATAAAGATTCTTGAAGATTACGTTAACATTGACATGGAAGAAAAGTGGGCTTATGAACTTGCAAAATTATATGATATTGCAGGCGAGGGCGAGAAATGTGTCAATATGTGCGACGAAATAAGCTTATGGTTTGCGGAAGGAAAATACGTTGTTAAGGCAATGGATTTAAAGAAAAAATATGAATCTTTAACATCCACACAGCAGGACAACTACAATAAAAAATCAGAAAATAAGTCTAAAGAGCAGGAAGAAAAGAAAGCTTCAACTCAGGAACTTATGGATAAAATAATGGAAAAAACATCTATTAAGTCAAGAATAGATGAAGCTGTAAAAGAAGCCAACGAACGTAAGGCGGAATCTAAAACAATAGAAGAAGTTACAGACACAGAGAAAAATATAGATAATATAAAAGTTGTTGAAAAAGAAGCGGCAGATACAGAATCTTTTGATTTTCCGGAAATTAATGAATCTGTAGTGGAAGAAATCAAGCCTTATGATGATATAGAAGGTGCAACAATTGATGTTAACAGCATGACTCATCCCCAGGAAGTTGAAGAAATAAAAATTCCGGGAATTAGTGATGATCTTAATGAGCTGGAATCAGATTCAAGTGATAAAGCTGAAGCTGAGAAGGAAGATGTTGTAGCTAAGACTGACAAAGAGAAGAAAAGATTGAAGCTTAGACCTTTTAGTGTTAAACCTAAAAAGACAGAAAATCCTTTAAAGGAAGATAAAAAGGTAGAAGCACCGGTTAATGCAAAGGTTCCACTTGAAGAAGATGAAGATTTCAAATTGATTAACCCGGATGATGTGTCTAAAGTTGAAGAACCGGTTATAGATGACTTAGGTGAAGATACAACAGAACCGGTTGATATGGAATTTGATGAAGATATGGATATGGTTATGAAATCAGATGAAAAGAAAGAAGACATATTAAATGTTGATGATGTAGAAGATATACTTCATCAGTTGCAGGCAAGAGGGATTCTTAAAGCAGAAACTGTTAATAGTGCCGTAAGCATTATTGAGAATGTAAGAGAGACTAAGAAAGAATCTAAAGAAGAAAAGCCTGATGAAAAAAGACGTTAGTACTCTTGACAGATGGCAGGAGGATAATGTTGAAGTAGAAAAGCCTTTGGAAAAAGAGCAGACTTCAGTTGAAGACAATACTTCAGATAACGAGGAAAAAGAGCAGACTTCAGTTGAAGACAATACTTCAGATAATGAAGAAAATAAGGCATCCCAGGTTGAGATTCCTGATTTGGAAGAAATACCTGATGAAGTAGAGGATTTGCCGGAAGAACCTGAAAAAAGAAGAAGTTGAAACCACAGAGAATCAGGATGCATCTGAATTGGAAGTAATAGAAAGTAAAGAAGAAGAACCTGAGGTTGATATTGAGAAGATAGCAGAAAGCATACCTGATATAGAAGAAATTCAGGTAGCAGAAGAGGCTCAGCCGGAAGAAATTCCGTCTGAACAGAAAGTAGCTGAAAATGTTCAGAAAGAAGCTTCTGAAACAGCAGAAGATTTAGGCAAAACAGCAATATTTACTATACCTAAAGCCGACATTGAAACAGGTAATAATACAGCTGAGGTTGTAGTAGATGAGGAACTTCCTAATATTGATGAACCTGAAATAGATTTAGAAACAGGTATTCCTGAGCCGGATTTGGGTAAAGATACTAAAAATGCAGAAGAAAGCACAGAAAACGAAAATGCAGAGAGTGTAGATGCTGAGAAATCAGAAAGTACTGAAAATGAAGAAGCTGTACAGGAAGAACCGGCACAGGATAATTCAATTAATTTAGATATACATTCAACTAAGGACTTAAGTGCCAAGGTTGAGGTGATTTCAGGGACAGACTGGGAGCAACCTGAGTATGAGGAAAAACTGAAGAGGAAGAAGAGCAATTAGAGGTAGCAAAGGAGGAAGCAGAAGAAGGCACTCCTGAGCGCACAAGTGAAGGTGAGTTACTTAACAGAATATTGAATAAGAACAATGAAGAAATTCCTGAACCGGAATTAGTAGCTACGGAGGAAGAATTAAGTGTATTTAAGAACTTCTTTAATGTAGAAGGTTTGGAAGACAATATTCAGGAAGTAGTTAAGGAACTTATTGCAGGTTATACACCTAACGGTAAGTCAACAGATGGTAATGTGGTTATCTTGGCGAAGAAAAAACAGGAAAAACATCATTAGCAGTTGAAATCATAAAATTAGTAAATAAGAAACGTGGCAGACGTAACAGAAGATTGGCTAAGATTGATGCTACAGCACTTAACAAGAGAGGATTTAGAAATTCACTTAACAAATTACTTGGAAGTGATTTGATTGTTGAGAATGCAGAAAAGCTTGGTGCAATGATTTTAAGTGAAGTTGTGGACGTTTCAGGAATGTTTACTGACGATATGCTTATAATACTTGAAGGTGAAACTGAGCCAATGGAAAAAATGCTTAAGGACTCACCACGCTTATCAAAGGTATTTAACCACGTTATCCGTATTAAACAGTACGATATAAAGGAATGGGTTGAATACGGAAAAAGATATGCTAAGGACAAGGGATATGTAATGGAAGAACTGGCAAGTCTTGCCTTTTACAAGGCTATCGATGATTACTTTGGTGAACACAAGGGAATCGGAAGAGCTGATGTTGAGAAACTTGTAGATACAGCCATTGCTAATTCTCATAAACTTGGCAGAAAATTATCAGGTTTATTCTCATCAAATAAAAATGATGATGGATTATATATATTAATAGAATCAGACTTTATTTTTTAACACAGGAAAGGATGTAAAAATGGAAAATTTACAACTTGCAAAAATTGCAAACCAGGTACGTAAAGACATTGTAACAGGTGTTTACAATGCAAAATCAGGTCATCCGGGTGGATCTCTTTCAGCAGCAGATATGTTAACATTTTTGTATTTTGAAGAGATGAATGTATCACCTGAAAAGGCAAAAGATTCTAACAGAGACAGATTTGTATTATCAAAAGGTCATGTTGCACCTGCACTTTATAGTGTATTGGCAGAAAAAGGATATTTTCCAAGAGAAGATATCAAAACATTAAGAAAACCTACATCATACCTTCAGGGACACCCTGATATGAAGAAAATACCGGGAATCGATATGTCTTCAGGTTCATTAGGACAGGGAATCTCAACAGCAGTTGGTATGGCTATGGCAGGAAAGATGGACAATGCCGATTACAGAGTATATACAATGGTAGGCGACGGTGAAAGTGAAGAAGGTCAGGTTTGGGAAGCTTCAATGTTTGCCGGATTCAGAAAGTTAGACAATCTTGTAGTTATCGTTGATAACAACAATCTTCAGATTGATGGTGCAATCGATGAAGTATGTTCACCATACCCATTTGACAAGAAGTTTGAAGCATTTAATTTCCATGTAATTAAAATAAATGGACATGATTTTGATGAAATTAGAAGTGCTTTAAAAGAAGCAAGAGAAACTAAAGGTATGCCTACAGCTATTATTATGAATACTGTAAAAGGTAAGGGAGTTTCATTTATGGAGAATCAGGTTTCATGGCATGGTTCAGCTCCAAACGAAGAACAGTACAATATCGCTATGGAAGAATTAGAGAAAGCAGGTGAAGCATTATGTCAGAAGTAAAGAAAATCGCAACAAGAGACAGCTATGGAGACGCTTTAGTTGAATTAGGAAAAGAACATGACAATCTTGTTGTTTTAGATGCAGACCTTGCAGCAGCAACAAAGACAGGAAAGTTTAAAGCAGCTTTCCCTGAAAGATTTATTGATTGTGGTATAGCTGAATGTAACATGGTAGGTATTGCAGCAGGTATGTCAACATGTGGAAAAGTTCCTTTTGCAAGCACATTTGCTATGTTTGCAGCAGGACGTGCATTTGATCAGTTAAGAAATACAGTAGGTTACCCACATCTTAATGTAAAGATTGGTGCAACTCATGCAGGTATTTCAGTAGGTGAAGACGGTGCAACTCATCAGTGTAATGAAGATATTGCATTAATGCGTACAATCCCAGGAATGACAATTATTAACCCTTGTGATGATATTGAAGCCAAGCAGGCTGTAAAGGCAGCTTACGAAATGGAAGGACCTGTTTATTTAAGATTTGGTCGTCTTGCTACACCTATCATCAACAGTGAAGATTACAAATTTGAGATCGGTAAGGGTGTTAAATTAAAAGAAGGAACAGACGTTACTATTGTAGCAACAGGTCTTATGGTAGCAGCATCTTTAGAAGCAGCTAAGAATCTTGAAGCAGATGGAATTAATGCAGAAGTAATTAACATTCACACAATTAAGCCTTTAGATGAAGACATTATTGTTGAATCAGCTAAGAAAACAGGCAAGGTTATTACAGTTGAAGAACATTCAATTATTGGTGGTTTAGGTAGTGCAGTATGTGATTGCTTAAGTGCTAAATATCCTGTTAGCGTTTCAAAGATTGGTGTTGAAGATGTGTATGGACATTCAGGTCCTGCAGTGGAATTATTAAAAGAATTTGGTCTTGACGCAGAAGGAATTTACAATAAAATTAAAAAATCATGGCATAGTTTTTAATTCTTAAAAGATAACATATTTTAAAAACAAGTGATTTTTGGGCAGAAAATTCACCAAATTGATTAATAACTGAAATGGAAAATTAGCGTAGGGTTAATTTTTAAAAGTTTAAAATTTAATAATTTTAATAACCGGTTTTAAATTATTAATGAGAAAACTAATTATTTAAGTTATGTTAAAATCACAGTTGCTTTTTTAAAAAATGATGTTATACTAGCCATTGTTAAACGAAATGCAAGGGAGCAGACGTAAAAAGTCTTGCTCTCTTTTTCTTTTGTTTTAGGTTAAAAAGTTAAGTAGGAGCTAACGGATTAGCCAATGGGTTTAAGAAATTAAATCAGACAAAAGATAAGTTTTTCAATGAAGAAAGCAATCCCCTTTTAAGTAAATAAAGTTAAGTTCATAAAGTTGTGACAACAAAGTTGGAGTGATTTATGAAGGGACAATATTTACAATGCTTTCTTAAGTAAAATAATAGGATAATGGAAAAGAATGGAGGAAGGAACTATGAACGCACAGGAAATTTTACAGGAAGCTACAAACAGCAGCTTCGCAATTTGGTTCTTAATAGGAGCAGGCTTAGTATTCTTTATGCAGGCCGGTTTTGCAATGGTTGAAACAGGTTTTACAAGAGCAAAGAATGCAGGCAACATTATTATGAAGAACCTGATGGACTTTTGTATTGGTACATTAATGTACATTATTTTAGGATTTGGTTTGATGATGTCAGAAGATTACGTAATGGGGGTAATTGGTATTCCAAATCTTGACATCTTTACAAATTACAATAGTTTTAACTGGTCACAGTTCGTATTTCAGTTAGTATTTTGTGCCACAGCAGCAACAATTGTTTCAGGGGCTATGGCAGAAAGAACAAAGTTCAGCGCTTACTGTATTTACTCAGGAGCAATAAGCCTGATAGTATATCCGATTGAAGCCGGCTGGGTATGGAACTTAGGAGGCAACGGTTGGTTACAGCAGTTACATTTCGTTGATTTCGCAGGTTCAGCAGTAATCCACTCAGTTGGTGGTATGGCAGCTTTGGTAGGAGCAATAATTGTTGGACCACGTATTGGAAAGTATACAAAGAGATCTAATGGTAAGATAAGATCAAATGCCATTGCAGGTCACTCAATAACACTTGGGGCACTTGGTTGTTTCATACTTTGGTTTGGATGGTATGGATTCAACGGTGCAGCAGCTACTAATGTAGATAGCTTAGCATCAATCTTTATGAATACAACAATCGCTCCTGCAACAGCCACAGTAGTTTGTATGTTATTTACTTGGATTAAAGATGGAAACCTGATGTTGGTATGTGTTTGAACGCTTCACTTGCAGGTTTGGTAGGTATCACAGCAGGTTGTGCTTCAGTTGATACAATTGGTGCATTAATAATTGGTGCTGTATCAGGTATCTTGGTTGATGTAGTGGTTGAAGTACTTGATAAGAAGTTCCACATTGATGACCCTGTTGGTGCCGTTGGTGTTCACTGGGCAAACGGTGTTTGGGGAACAATCGCTGTTGGTTTATTTGCAACAGGCAGAGGCGATACAGTACAGGCTTTCGCAGATGGTTCAACATATG
>ENA-OQAZ01000511-OQAZ01000511.1-human-gut-metagenome-genome-assembly--contig:-NODE-511-length-21214-cov-5.284014_pt1 | contig 21214 bp, 26 predicted proteins | sample MGYA00242737_ERZ504531 | MGnify/ENA primary metagenome ERZ504531 (study PRJEB26092, sample SAMD00036244) | human gut metagenome | host: Homo sapiens | study: EMG produced TPA metagenomics assembly of... | reverse complement strand
TTGTCAAGCTCCGCTTCCACGTCAAATCATCTTCCGTGATCTTCTTATCATGCACGGAATTGAAAAGCTGCTCTATCTCCGGCGGTTCAAAACCCGTGACACCGACATCAAAATCAGAATCTTCAAGGTCTTTGATAAGGTCTGCCAGAAGTTCCTTATTCCATTCGCCCGTGATCTTATTAAGGGCAACGTTGAGGGCCTTTTCTTTGGTCTTGTCGATATCGACCATAATACATTCCACTTCCGTATATCCAAGGTCTGAAAGAACCGTGGCTCTCTGGTGTCCTCCGATAATGGTCATGTCTGAGTTGATGATGATCGGCTCGACATATCCGAACTCTTTAATGGAATTCTTGATTTTTTCATATTCCTTATCACCCGGCTTCAGCTTCTTTCTTGGATTATAGGAAGCGGGGATAAGGTCTGCTATCTTATAACTCTGAAACTGCATCTTCCTGATCCTCCTCTGCTAAAAATCTGTGCCGGAAGTAACATTCACGGCCACAATATTTTCTGTTCTTGTTTCCATAGGAAATAAAAGACTTACCACACTGCTCACATACAAGCGTGTAGGAAGCTTTCTCACTTTTCTTCACTGCCTCAGGGTGTGCTTTCCACCATTCCCTTCTGCATTTTTCACAGCAGAACCGTCTCGGTCTGCCTGTCTTTGGCTGTTCAATTGGATTACCGCAGAAGTGGCATACCTCTTTGCCGTCCACCATGAGTTTCATATTTTTTGAAACCACAGTGGCATATCCGGCAAGGTTATGTCTCTTGCAGTAATTCCTGACGATATCACGGGACAGTCCGATTGCCATTCCTATGGCTTTATATCCCATGCCCCGCATACGCATCTCATTGATCTGCTTTGCCTGTGTGTCCGTCATCCTTTCTCACTCTCCTTTCGGCACACGAAAAAAGGCCGGAAAAACAATGTTTTTACACTGTTTTCCAGCCTTAAATATTGCGTTTTTCATAATTTTCCGGCAAAAGAAAATACCCCTTTTGCCGTGTTTTAAGTACATTCTGCGAAAATTATCCTGTCTGTTTTATATCCCCCCTGTTTAATTCTGCGAAAATTCACGCAAAGGGGGCCATCGGTCTTCAGCGGTTCAGACTGTAGAGATTCAGATACCCCCACGTTCTTCCGTCAGAACCGATACTCAGGATTGTTATCTTCGTTCCATGTCTTTTTATCATGACAGGGCTTGCACAGACTCTGCCAGTTCTTCTCGTCCCAGAACAGGACGGGATCACCACGGTGCGGTCTGATATGATCGACCACGGTTGCTGTCACCGCATGCCCTTCTTTTAAGCACTGAACACACAAGGGATGTGCCTTCAGGTATCTTGCCCTTGCCTTCTGCCACTGCCTGTTGTAACCACGCTTGCTGCTGCTCGCCCTGTCACCACGGTGCAGTACTTCATGCTCCTCACAGTACAGACCGTCTGTCAGCTTCGGACATCCGGGGTGTCTGCATGGTTTCTTTGGTTTCATCGGCATCTGCCATTCCTCCCTTCTATGTACACGGGCGGTGTGAAAGGATTGGAAAGACACCGCCTCCGAGCATAAAGAAAAGGAGCATTTCTGCTCCCTTCCATTTTTGCCATCTTAATCATAGCACCTGTAAAATAAAAAGTCAGTACACCCTTAGTACACCTTTAGTGCACCTCTAGTACACCCATTCGTTTTTAGTCACTTGGCAGATGCCATCCGTGCTCACTCTTTACAGGATATCCATATGATTTGCCGGCCCACTTCTTTTTACCAATAGCATTATCCAGCTTTGGCAGGAGATCCCACATATGACTTCTGGTCTCCAAACTAAGCTCCTGATTCAGATAAGCCTTTTGAACAGAATCCCTTACATCCTCAAGTTCTTTTAAATCAGCTTTTTCAAGCCATTTAGCCGATAGCGGTTTTCCTTTTTCAATTTCATCTTTTAAAGACATCCATAATTTTGTAAGACTGTCTTTATTTTTAAATCCAAATACCATTGCAATAAGGGCAGCTCCGCTAACTCCAATTAAAGCAAGCTGGCTCTTATGCTCCTTGACCCATTTGATAAATCCCTTTTTATCATCTTCTATTTCTTTCAATTCCTGTTCCTGCTGTTTTGTTTCATCCATAATCCATACTCCTCCTTTTCGCTATTCTTCCACATCAACGCAATTGCCTTTCTTATCAATCCAGAAATAGACTTCTTTCTTAGAAATTGCACGGCTTCCGCATTTTGGACACTGTCCAAGGTCCTTATACTGGTTCAACGTATAAATACTTCCATAAGCAGCATTTGAAAGATTTTTCAGCTTATCGTAATCACCATAATAAAAAACATGCTGGCACGAAGCACATACACACTTTGTCTGTTTCTGCTTTTTGCAGCCTGAATGCTTGGCTGCCTCTTCCATGCCTTCCTTGAAATTCTGCTTTACTCTTCCAACTTCTTTCTTGAAGTCAGCATTGTACTTTTCCACTCTTTCAAGCTGGGCGTCTAATCTCGGCTGTGCTTCCGGATGGATTTTAACATATTTTTTCAAAACACCTGTATTGCTGTTAAATCCGGCACTCATGAAATTTTTGATTCCTAATTCAGCAGCACACTCCCTGCATATATCTCTCGGACCGACTTTTGCCGACAGTTCAAAATAATCTTTTTTTATTGTCTGATTCCCTACCACAGGTAACGCATTGTCTTAACATTGTCCTGCCTCCTCGCTCTGATTCATAACATCATTTTACCATAGTGCAAACAAAAAAGACAGTCTGACTGCCTTAATTGTACTCTGCATATGCACCTATCTGTATCTGGAGTGCCACCGTGATCTGTTCCATGACCATGTCATCCAGCACTTCCCCGATTCTTTCTCCAAGTCTTGTTTTATCAAGGGTCTCCACCTGTTCTGCCAGTGCCATGCTCGGCTTGTTCAGACCGCTGCCTTTGGGAATCTGCACATGGGTCGGAAGATACTTCTTTTTCCACACCCTGGCAGACAGCGGAACGACCGTGACCACTGGGGAATGCTTATTCGCCTTATTGTTGCTTACCACCAGTGCCGGACGGACACCGCCCTGCTTGCTTCCATCTTTTTCTCCAAAATCCACATAATAAATATCTCCACGCTTACACATAAAAACCTCCTATCCGAGGACAAAGGCTTCCACCTGTCTGTCCCTCAGTTCATACTGTTTATCAAGTTCCTTCAATGCTGCTTTTCTGTACTTTGCTATCATCGTATGGCTCACATGGTATCTTTCCATCATGATGTCCCATGTCATGTCCTCATCCAGAAGATCCGTGATAATGCTTCTATGTCTTTCATCCAGTCCGTTCACTGCATGCTCGAAAAAATCCACTTCTTCCTTCAGGAACATATATCTGTGGAAAAGGAAACTGTACCACTCGTCATTCTCCCTTTCCATTGCAGTCTTATACTTGACTGCTATGTTTGCCGTTTTATCGGAAAGAGTGCTCGTCTGCACCCTTTCCCCTTCCTGGTGGGAGTAAAGCATGGAATCGATCATGTCCTGTTCGCTCACTCCCTGAAACTGACGGAGCTGGAACTCAGTCACGGTCAGTTCCTTTTTCATATTCTTATATTCCTTCATCATTACTTCTGCCGTCATCCGTCATACCTCCAATCCTTGCCTTTACTGCTTCTATCATCGCATTCTGTGTATTATCCTTTTTTTCGATTGCCCGGAGGATATCTTCATCGACTGTGCCTTCTGTCACCAGATGCTCTATGATGACCGTGTGTTTCTGCCCCTGTCTGTAAAGTCTGGCATTTAACTGCTGATACAGTTCAAGGGACCATGTAAGTGAAAACCATACGATGGTCGAGCCGCCTTCCTGAAGATTCAGTCCGTGTCCTGCCGATGCCGGATGGATCAGCGCCACCTGGATTTTCCCTTCATTCCAGTCCTTGATATCCTTCTTTGTATTGATATCCCTTGCCGGAAACCGTTTCAATATCCGCTCCCTGTCATGCTTGAACCAGTATGCAACCAGAAGCGGTTTCCCATTTGCCGATTCGATCAGGTCTTCCAGTGCATCCAGTTTTCTGTCATGGATATTACGGACATTGCCGGATTCATCATAGACCGCACCGTTTGCCATCTGCTGGAGCTTGTTGCTTAAGGCTGCTGCATTTACCGCATCGATGTCCTGTCCTTCCCCGTATTCTAGGATCATTTCATCTGCCATCCTGTCATAAAGTGCCTGTTCGGATTCCGACATGGATACGGTCACACGGTTGCTTATGCATTCCGGCATATCAAGATAATCCACGGCTTTCATGGAAATGCTGATATCGGAGATCAGTTCATATATTTTTTCTTCTGCCCCTTCCCTCGGCTTATACGAAAAAATGATCTCACGATTCCGCTTATCCGGAAGGAAGAACCTGTCACGGTATCCTCCGATGTATCTTCCAAGCCTCTGCCCCATATCAAGAATCCCTATCTCCGCCCATAGGTCCATAAGATTTCCCGGTGTTCCGGTAAGTCCGACCACCCGCTTTGCCATCGGCCTTACTTTTTTCAGGTCTTTGAACCTCTGTGCCTTCGGGGACTTGAAGCTCGACAGCTCATCGATCACGACCATGTCAAAATCAAAAAATATGTTTTTTGTCATCCAGGAAACATTGTCCCTTCCGATGATCGTCACATCGGCTCCTGACAGAAGTGCTTCCTTTCTCTGCCCTGCAGTCCCCATTGCCACGGCAAATGTCATGCCGTAAAGATGCTCCCACTTTTTTATCTCAGCCGGCCATGTGGTCTCTGCCACACGTTTCGGTGCGATCACCAGGATCCGTCTTACTTCAAAATAGTCAAACAGCAGAAGCCACAGTGCTGTAAGCGTAATGACCGTTTTGCCAAGTCCCATGTCAAGGATCAGGCAGCTCACGGGATGTTCGATTATAAATCTGTTGCATACTGCTGATAATCATGTGCTTTGTATTTCATCAAGGATACCTCCGATCTGTTCGATATTATCAACTACATAAACGGGAAATCCTAACCTCTCAAGCATCCTCTTTCTCTTCAGCTGAAGCGGTCTCGGCTTCTTCCCCGGTGCTTTCAGTTCCACAAATGCCATTTTCCCGTCCGGCATCAGGACGATGCGGTCAGGCACTCCATTCATACCGGGTGATACAAATTTTAATGCCATGCCTTTCCGCTTTTTTGCTTCTTCCCTCAAATGTCTCTCTACTGTACTTTCTAGCAAAACCGGATACCTCCTTTGCCGATTGCGGTTGCCATATGCCTTTAACTCCTATACGCGCATATATACATGAATTACTCTTTTTATCTTTATTTTTAATTCTCAACTGGATTTAATGGGAAACTGGGAAACTAAGAACCGCAACCCCTTATTTTCCAAGGTGTCAGCACGGTTTCCGACTACCGTTGCCCATCTGCATCTGGGAAACCTCGGAAACCGCCTAACGGGTTTCCTCTGGTTTCTCATCCATCCGCACAAAAGTCTTCTGCACTCCGTAAAGGGGGACTTTGGTCTTGCCCGTGGTATTGGAATCATACTTCTTCCATCCCCCGATCTTGTTTAAGATGCCTTCAATCTCATAGGAATCTGCCTTCTTTAAGTTCTGGCGCTCTTTGCCGAAGCACTCCACCCAGATCTCCATGATGCACACACGCTCACGCATGACCGTTCCTTTGACACCTACCGTCTCGAACTCTCCTCCGCCAAGGAATGCCCTTCTCTGGTAAATATCCATCGATGCCCAGTTGTCCGGCAGCAGTCTGTCAAGATAGTCCTGCACGATGCCCTCACGGTCATCCGACTCCATTGCCTCCTGCTGCATCTTATATGCTTCCTCTGCCTCCGCACCTTTTAAGAACAGCTCCTCGCCTTCGTTATACAGATGGATTGCCTCTGCCCAGATCTGGTCGACACAGTCAAGCTCCCACGGATGATGTTTTCCTGTCCCCGGCACATGCACGGGCCAGAATCTTCTGTTTCCGGTCACATCACGCAAGAATCCGCCTTCAGATTGGTGCTTCCCACAATGATGCATTTTCTTGGGTGGGACTCCACATTTACACCGTATGCCTGACGGAACTTATCATCCTGACGGGTAACAAAGGACTTTACTACCTCGACCTCGGTCTTGCGGATACCGTTCATCTCACTGATCTCAAGGATCCAGTTGCCGAGCAGCTTCTCGGCAGCAGTCTTATCCCTCATATCCGAGATGGATAAGGAATCCGAAAACCACTGCTTTCCGAGTATGGAAAAGAAGGTTGATTTTCCCATTCCCTGTGGACCGTTCAACACAAGTATGGAGTCAAACTTTACTCCCGGCTTATAAATACGTGCTACCGCAGCTACCAGTGTCTTGCGGATGACCGCCCTCGTGTAAGGTGTATCTTCTGCACCGAAGTAGTCGATAAGCAGTGTGTCGATACGCTCCTGTCCGTCCCAGTTAAGCGTGGCAAAATAATCCTTGATCGGATGATAAAGCCTGTCGGAAGACACCACGGCAAGCAGTGCATCCTTGAACTTGGTCGGTGACCAGATCCCGTACACCCTCTCGAAATACACCTTTGCATTTGCAAGGTCAGAATCGTTCCATCCGGGTTTTACCTGTTTCCAAGGAAGCGGACCGATGACATCAATGGTATCCTTGAACTCGTTGTATACGATATTTTTGAAGTTCTCATCATTGCGGATGATCAGTGCGATGTTCTGCAGTGTATCCTTGATGTTTCCCCTTCGGTCGAGTGCCAGCTTGTTCTGCCAGTCCTCATCCGAATCTGTGGAAAATTCCTGTACCGCCAGCTCCTGTCTTTCCCTTGCAAGCGTGTTCTTTACTTCTTCATCTGCAGAGACAAAATCCTGCATAGCTTTAAAGGACGGGAGTTTGCCCGGCTCTGTCCCTTCGGCTGCCCTTGCGTCCTTGTCACCGAACTTATGAAGCCTTACCACATCAAACGCATTCATCAGCTTTCCGCAGCACGGATCTGTTGCATGATGGCTGTATACGAACAGGTCATCATAGACAACAACTCCGGCTGCCGAGTCTGCCGGGATATAATCATATCTTCCGGGGATTGCCCTCGAATGCCTGTACACATCCGGGATGAACTTATCGATAGCCTGTGTCACCGTGTATGTGCGGTTGAATGCCCCGATCAGTCCGTCCTTTGAAAGCGGATCTGCCTGTTTCTTTATATCCCTCTGTACCACGGATGCCTGACGGTTGCTTACCGGCCATGCGGATACATCATGCCAGTCCTTATAACGTGCCAGCACTTCATCCGGATCCACTTCTGCCCCATCGATCTCCTGAAACACATACTCCCCGTCACTTGAAGTGCTCGGCCAGTACATGAGTCTGGAAGGCTCATAGGTGGAATCATCGAAAAGTTCAATGCCGATATCCGATGCAAGCATACGGCTTACCGCACCATATTCATCAGGAGTCACATCCCTTGTCAGGAATATGATGATACGCAGTCTCGGCTTTTCCGGTGTATGCTTATGGGTGGAATACACCACCATCTTCATGTCAAAGAACATTTCCAGTTCATCAATGATGCCCTGTGTCCCGTAATCCATGTCAAGCGTGATGGCGGATCTGGATACCACGCAGTCTTTCTTCCTGCGTCCGCCCTTCAGCTTTCCAAGTACAAAGCCTCCGACATCCTTGATGTTGTCCTGCTGTCCCTTCGGCATCTTCCTGTACTGCTCCATTGTTTCTGCAGTATATTTTGTCTTGGACAGACGGCTGACAAAATCTTCATATGTCATATCCGTGCAGTTAAACTTTTTGTCCATTCTTGAGTTTCCGATTGATACGAACATCTTTTCCTGCCTCCTTCTTTTTCTTCTTTTCTTCCTTTGCCACCCTTCCGACCGCAGTATTTGCAGTCGGGTCAGGATAGCCTTCGGTATTGCGTCCTCCCATGCAGCACCTCCTAATCTTTCTTGTAAAACGGACTTTCAAATCCGGCTGCCTTAAGCGGAAGCCCCTCACACCAGTCAGGGCATACCGCCATGATCTCATTTACTTCTTCCACCGAGGATGTTCCTTCCGGCACTTCAAGCACCACTTCATCATGGATATGGCACACGATGTCAAAGCCTTTCTTTTCGAGCCTGAGCATTGCTTCTGCCAGCACATCCCTTGCGGTTGCCTGAACGATGTTCTCACAGAATTTTGCACCGTAGGATTCTATCCTTGTCCATTTGCGGTTCGTACCGACACCTTCATAGCTGACGCTTTCCGAGCCGAAACGGTTCACGGTCATCCTCGGTCTTACATATGACAGCACCCTTCCTGACGGCAGTGCGATCTTTAACATCCCGGACTGGTAATATACCGTCACCCTTCCGACCGTGGTCATCTTCCGTTCCTTCACGGCAGCTTTTACCGCACCATCAATCTCATACCAGTAATTTACGATGTGCGGATTTGCTGTCCGCCATGACTGCACCAGACCTTTCAGTTCATCCTCTTCCACAAAGTTCAGTGCTCCCATGCTGATAAGCGCACCTTCCGCACCGCCATACTGACAGGCAAGCGATGCCACCTTTCCCCTTGCACGGTACGGGCTTCCCTTCGTAATCTCCTCTATCGGGATATGGAACATCTTCGATGCCGTCTGCTCATAGATCTTTCCGGCACCACGGAACTCCTCCATGACCCATCCCTCTCCGGCAAGGTAGCCCATGACCCTTGCTCGATTGCGGAAAAATCGCTGACGATGAATCTGCATCCCGGCTTTGCCACAAATGCGGTACGGATCAGTTCCGAAAGCACATCCGGTATGGAATCATACAAAAGCTCCACAAGGTCATATCTGCCTTCCTTTACGATGGAGCGTGCAAGTTCGAGGTCTTCCATATGGTTCTGGGGAAGGTTATGGATCTGCACCAGTCTGCCGGCCCACCTTCCTGTACGGTTGGCCCCGTAAAACTGCAGTAATCCATGCACCCTTCCGTCCGGACAGACGGAACGTTCCATTGCTTCATATTTTTTGACTGACGTTTTTGACAGAGCAAGACGCAGCTTCATCATTTCCGCTACATCACCGTCCGTGTTTTCCACCAGTTCCTCCACGGCTGCCTTTGCAAGGGAATCAATCTCGATGCCTTTTCGTGCAAGCCATCCCTTAAGCTGTGCCACGCTGTTCGGATTCTCAAGTCCTGATATTTCATATGCCTTCTTTGTTGCCGTTTCCTTATACAGAAGGTCACAGGCCACTGCATGTGTGATAAGTTCCGGATCCACCATGATGCCCCTGTCATTTATCCTCTGGTCCATGCAGTACAGTTCCTGCTCCCTGTCCGGTATGGGAAACTTCGAGAGCTTATTCCTAATCTGCTTTTCCACATCCACGTCACGGATACAGTAGGTCTTGAACAGCTCCCACTTCTCCGGCTCATCAGATGGAAGGTTTCTTGTCCTGCCACCGTTTGACTTTGACGGCTTGCACGGCATACAGAAGAACCGGATCAGTTCCTTTCCTTCCGACATCTTTTTCTTATCAAGGTTCAGTGCTTCTCCCACGCCTTCCAGTGACAGCGGAAGCGACAGCATGGATGCCTGAACGAGCGTACATCTCCACCCTTCCAGCTTTAAGGAAAGACCAAAGTAACGGTTGATGCAGTTACGCTCGAACGCTGCATTATAGGCAGTCTTTATCACGGAATCATCCGTAAGCAGCTTCATGATCTCATCCGGCATTTTCTCCCCGGATGCAAGGTCAATAATCTTGGTCGGCTCATCGTTCAGACTGTATGCAAATAAAAGGATCTCAAACTGCTCCGATGCAGCATATCTATGTACCCCGCAGTCCGGGAGTGATACATCCGAGTAGGTTTCAATGTCAATTGCAAGTGTGTCCATAAGCCTGTCCCTCCGCTTTCTTCTTTATTCTGTTGATCCCCGTTCTCGCAGCATCCACGTTGCCGGACTTTATCTGTCCCTTGATGGTGCGGAACGTATTATATGGAATATATTTTTTTATGCTGTTTAACTCTTTCATCAGTTCCTTCATGGCATCTCCTTTATGTATCCGGGCGGTGTATGCCACCGCCCTTCCTATGATCTACTGCTTTGTTCCTATGCGAGGAAATCATCCTCCGCATCCACTGCCTCGAACTCATCCCTGGCATTTGCTCTGGAGCCGAGAGGCTCTCCGTCCCTTAACTTCTGTACATTTCCGAGTCCGGCAGCAACACCCTTATTTCCGTTGCTGTTGTAAGCGTAAAATGTAATGGATACCCTTCCGTAACAGCCGGAATATACCTCGCTCTGGTCAAGGATCGGCTGTACCTGTCTGTCCACGATCTGAGGAGCCTGTTTTGAATTGGCATTCAGGAACATGCTGTCCGCATATGCCTCATCCTCCGGTCTGTCAATGTCTCCGTCTCTGAGTGGGGTCTTCAGGTTTGCCGGGATCTTACCGCCCCACTTGCCTTTTCCTTCATCCTTTGCCACCTCGATTACCTTTTTGATCTTGGCAATTGTCTCCTTATCATTCTTGTCGATGATGCAGGAGACGGAGTACTTCGGTTCGCTTCCATTGATGGAATCCGGCTCCCACAGGTGTGCGTAGCTCAGTCTGCAAGGTACGATTACTTTAGTTAAGTTTGCTGTTGTCATAGTCTTAGTCCTCCTTAAAATCCGCTTCTGCGGTTGCTGTTTTAACTGCTTCTCTTTTATCTGAATCCGGCACCAGTGTGACCTTGCCGTCAGGCTTGTACACCAGTGAACCAAGAATCTCATTAAATTTCTTTTTGCCCATCAGTCTTTCCATCTCGGTAATACCGATCAGGCTCTTTTTAAAGATATCCGTGTACCCAGCTTTCTGTGCTGCCTCTGCCACATCCTCTTCATCCGTATATTTACGGTTGCTTCTTCCCAGAACGAGCTTGTATCCCGGCCATTCCTTATGGTTGACCACCGCTTCATTCTGTGCATAGGTGTAAACCTCTTCTGCCCATTTTTTCAGGGCGTCTGCCTTGGAAAGGACTTCTGTAATTTCCTCATCCGACATAAGGGCCGGCTCGGCAAATTCCATCTGGGCAAGTTTTAAATATTCCTCTGCCCTTGCACGGCACGTAAATCTTGCCTTGCAGAATCGGCAGTGGTCTCCGGCTTTGAACTCTCCCTCTCCGGCAAGTGCCTTTGCAGCTCCCGGCTCAAGCACATCCTTTCCCCATGCAAGAAGTTCTTCTGCAGATATCTCCCATGTGGAAAAATGCTCGATTCTTGGCTGGACAATCGTAAGTTCCACCGTATCGATTTCATATAAGAAACCGAGCATATCAAGGACTCCCAGTCCGTAGATCATAAGCTGGACATTTCTTTCCGCATCGACCATCACGCCCTTGCCGAGTTTCAGGTCAATAATATGGATCTTATGGGAATCGACCACCACCATATCTGCAGTACCGAAACATCCTTCGATCCTGTGTGCCAGGCTGACCTTCAGTTCCACTCCGATGAATGGTTCATCACAATCCTTCCTTGCCTGTTCGATCTGGGTGATGTTATATTCCACGTAATCATCCACGGCTTCGAGCAGTTCATCCGAATAATAATCAGATACAGGTCTTTTAGTCCTTTTCTTCAGATACTTATTGATGAGGTACTCTGCCATCGCATGCCCGGCACTCCCCTCTGCTGCGAAGGGAGATTCTTCGTCCGGGAACTGCTCCTCCAACAGTAATGATGGAGGCATTCCAGACGTCTTTTGCCGGACGATGGGGAGAACCTTGCATGTCCGCCCATTAGAGCACCTGCGCTTTCTCATACAGTTCCGGCAGTTTCTCATCAGGAACGTCTGACAGCTTCTGGAATCCGAACTGCTCGATCAGGTTCTTTACCTCCGAGGTCTTTCCTGATCTGGACTTGTCCGCAAGGAAAGCACGGACCGTCTTCCTGTCAACGGCTGTCTCCTTCGGTGCAGCTTCTTCCTTCGGTGTATCTGCCACAGGAGTTTCTTTCTTTTCAGCCTTCTTCACAGGCTTCTCCTCTTTCTTTGGTGTATCTTTCTGTGCTGCAACCATCTTTCTGATTCCGGCAGCAATCTGCTCGTAGCCCTCGGCCACTAATAACAATGCCTCACTCATGGCGTTCTCTCCTTTCAAATGCGTGCCAGCTTCACATCACCTGTATACACATCGATTTTGTTTACGCTGGACTTGTACTTCCCCCAGTCCATCAGAATATGGAACGGTACTCCTTTACTACGGTTGCTCTCTTCTTTTTATTTCCGGCAGTGATCATAAGACGGTCACCCGGATACAGTCCGTAACGGACATTGACTGCTGACATGGCGGACCTCCTACTTCAACACCTTCAGATTTCTGATGATGCCCTTGTATCTGGCATCCGCACGTTCATCCACAGGAATGGTTCTGACATTCACGGGATTGAAATCTGTATCATAAAGCCTTACAGGCTTCCTTGTTTCCTTTGCATGGTCGAGTTCAAACTTCATGCCTTCCGTGATGTCGAAACCGAACACATACACCTCATCGCACATATCCATGAGTTCAAGACCATTGCGATGCCTGTCATTCTCTCGTTTGGAATATTGTCATCGAGGAATGATGGGAAATAGAGATGTGGTACGATTGGAACGTCACCTGACATGGCAGTGATCCTTGCGTAGCTCACTGCATTCTTTTTGTTTTCCTCGACTCTGCCCGATAAGGGCTGCAGATAAAAATTTTCTTCTTCATAATAAAATCATCCTTTCTCATTCGGCTCTCATGGCCGTGGGGTTCTCGTCAATATTGTTCGTGGACAACAGATCGTCATCTGCTTGTCCTAGACAGCTGGACTATACTTGTTAGAGCCGTATTCACGGAGCATCTGGTCAAGCACTTTTTTCTGAGCATCATCAGCTTTTCCATCAACTGTTCCAAAACTGACGTCTGTTCCTTTGAAAAAATATTTTTATGTGGGTGATACCAGTCAGCGATACGGACACCGCCTCCGTTACCTCTAGTAGTTTCAAGAGGATACTCAGCCGTAAGTACAAGAATGTCATTTCGGATAGTTCTATCCGTAACACCAAGCTCTGCAGCTAAGACCTGCATATTCTCTTGTCTTCGTGCGACCATGATTCGCATGATCTCAGCTCTTCGCTCATTTGCACTCACAGCTTTTCACCTCCCTTCGTCCTTGTCTGATAGAAATATAAAATCCAAATAGGAAGACTAATTTCCTATTCGATTTTTTTCTTGAATTTTTTTCCTATTACCTTCTTCTCTTTATTCGCTTTTTTATTTTGAAAAAAATCGTGTTTTGAATTTTTCAAACGGAGAATATATAAGGTTAGGTATTTTTATCTCCAATGCTGAACTGAATCTCATCGGTCAGAAGAACATCTATACTACCCAAATGCGTATCGTAATCAGGTATCTATATATTTGTTCTCCCTTTTGTTCCTGAAAATCTTTAATTCTTTGTTCACTGCAATGGAGAAAATTATCTGTGTAATTAACCTAATCCGTCAGCTTTCCATTTTTTTGAAACAAAAAAGCCAACAGTCTGTCACACAAACAGGCTGTTGGCTAAAAATGGCTGACTTTAAGAAAGCCACTAGAATCCCTGATTTTTTACAGCATTCTACTAACATCCCTGTTTCGTAGGCTACTGTAATATCAGCACATTCTAGTGGCTGTCTTTACAAGCTAGTCCGATTATTAAGTTTACTGTTCTGCCCATCATAAAACACAGGCATTTTCTGCTTTTCCTATCTGAATCGGAATATCCTCTTTCGTAACTGCACATTTATGAAGCACCACAACATTCCCTGATACTTCCGTCTCTGTTTTGCATACAAAGCATTTTTTGTTGTATGGGCACTCCTTGGTGCATCTATGTATCACTCCATCTGCCATGTGTTCTCACCTTCTTTCCATAATCTGACATCTTTCTTTTTATGATATGCCTCGTGTCGAAAAGTTATAACAAAAAGTATGCATATTTTTTCAATTTCTTCATATCTTATTCTGAAACCTATATTATTGTGTTATACTGATTAACCCTGTAATATATTCCATGAAGTAATATAATATTTATATTTTCTTTGCATTCATTTGTTCGCTAACTTGCTAACACCCAGGACAAAAAAATATGCGGATCATTCTGTAATCCGCATACTTCAACCTTCTGCTAGTAATTACAAGCCAAATCAAAAGAAATCACGTTAAGAATATCTGTACTCAGTTGTGTCTCCTGTGGAATATATCCAAGCTGTTTCAGTCTGTATCCTGCTGCTTCAAATGAGACATTAAATACGGAAGCCACTTCTTCAGCCAATGCATAATAACAAAAAATCTGCTGCAGTCCGGGCCGTTTGAAATTATCAGCTACCATCCGCACCATTGAAACAGGCATCAGAACTGCAGATGATAACGCATTCGCCTGCCACTCCATCCAGTCCCTGTCTGTCCAGCTTTTCGATGTCCGGCAGTCCATCTTCTTTGTGTCCACACGGCACTGAACCATTGGTGCCGGAGTTTCTCCCATCAGGTCAAACAGTGTTATCTGGTCAGGATCATAGGCAAAATATTCTTTATGTAAAAACTCATGCCCTGCCTCGTGTCCCATCGTAAAACGATATCTGTGTTCCTGATTTTCTTCCAAGAGCATCTTATCGATTATCACGGTATGTGCTTTTGCGCTGATATAATCTGCACAATTATTCTGCGGATCATACACGGGTACTTTGTCCGTGTCATTGAACACCGTCATCCCAAGATAAACACCGCAGTGCGATAGGTACTGAAAATCCTGATCCATTCCCAGATAATCCTGTGCCAACAAATCGATATCTATTTCCTGTGGAGATTTTAATGCTTCCGGCATAAAATCCCCAACAATATTCTGTCCGATAACATCAATCTCTTTTCTGCTTAACACTGGTGCCCCAGATCTCTTTCTTTTAATTTCAGGTCTATACATATATAGGTTCTTACCCCTTTCGCTTTCTCAGTTCCTCGACAAACTGGTTCCATTCTTCTTCTCCTGCATCCAAGTCCCTTGCTGTCCTCAAAGCTGCACTGACATAGTCCCGCTCCATAATATATTCTGGAAGGTCTGGTGCTACGGCATTTCTCTTCTTTCCAGCAAGATCAAGCATCTGTGCGTTTTCTTCTTTTGACAAATTCAGTATCTGTGCGAGTTGTGTAAGTTTTTCCATATCGAAGGGGTTGCGTCTATCTTTTTCTACATCAGTTAAAAATGGCGCTGATACGCCTAACATATCAGCCATTTTCCTCAATGTAATTTTCTTTTCAACTCTCTTCCTGCTTATAAATTCTCCAAAATTCGCATACATCATAATTTTCACCTTTTCTTTGTTTTCACTTTTCTTTTCGTTTTCGCTTTGTTTTTCGCTTTTTAACTTTTTCGCATTTTCACTTTTTATATCGGTGTTCATTTATTAGCACGCTTGCTTGTTCGCTAACTTGCTAACTAAAGTATATAAAATTTGAAGGGGATTGTCAATCATATTTTTTGCAAAATTATCCCCTTCCATTCACTTTAGTGTATGTAGTCATATGGAGAACGATATCCCGTCCTTTTTTCTGTCTTTTTATGTATGGAAGAATCCGCATCTTCATAACTTGCAAAAAGCCTGTTGCTTCTCACCTGGATGCCGCCTCTTGTGCCAAACCGGATTATATAAAAATCTCCGTTCCGCTTAACTATAGTCACTTCACGGATGATCCGGTTGCTCTCGACAATATAAGCTGTCGAACCGATTTCAAATGTCATGTAACCATCGCCTCCTAATACTGTGGTCAGTCAAGGGAAAGTGAACCAACCTGATAGTGTTACTCTGCGATATGTATCCTAACGTAGCGATGATTTTATTATAAGAACACTTGTTCGATTTGTCAAGTTGTAAATTGCCCTCCAAAGATACTGCGGACAAATTTCTCCAATATGGAATCAAATGTACCCCCCGCAACATCTCCAGTTATTATTTCCTTCCGCTTATCTGCATAAGTTATCTGAAGGTTATAACTGCAACCGTCACACACCTGTCCTTCAATGATATTCTTTTCCCATAATGGAGCACCTATGATTTTCTGCAGACTGCAGGCAAGTCTGTATACCTTCTTTTCAGATACCTTCTCTTCCGTCTTAAACTGATATTTACGATTCTGTCCCTGGTATGTATATTCTTTACATCTTCCATCCGGATATATTTCATATACCCATGACTGTTGGTAATCTATTGTACACGGACCATTCTCCACAACCTTATATCGTATTTTTGTAATCTGAGTAGCTGGAAGAAGTTCCTTTGACCATCGGTATCTGCAGTCAAGGCAGCCATAATCCTCGTGTGGCACTCCATCTATCATCTCACATCCACCCAGGATAAGTTCTCCCCGCTCTTCTGCTTCAAAGACTTCATGGGATGGATAACCATATAATATTGGTGCAGTCCTGTCTGATCTGCATTTTGGACAAATAACCATACTGCTGTCACCTTCTGCTTATAAAATACTAATTTTCTTTCATTATTTCACAGTTTTCAATTTCCTTTAAAGTGCGACCATTTTCATCTTTCCATCGAGTCAATCCATTATCACTTTTACCAACAACAAACATCGCAGCACCTGATGGGCTTGAAAAAAGCATATCATCCTGCAATATACCATCTACAATATTACTGGTACGTCTTTGCTCTTTTATTGTGTCAGGAACAGTACTATCATCTACTGGAGATATTTGGCTTCCTTTTAGTACAATAAATCCTTCAGATGTGATAGTTCCCCGTGCCTCAATTTTTCCTATATTTTTTATGACGCGCTCCAGATATAGTTTTAAGTTTTCTTTTTTCTCCGTTTCACCAACTGCATCTTCTTTTGGAATAGCATTAGTATATGCATCCAATACCTTATAGCCAAGTGCATTAATTAGTACTTTTACATTATCAACAAATTCTTCCATACTTGCAACTTGGGATTCTTTTAGCACAGTATTTTTATATGTGTTTTTTGTGAGAACCTCATATCTATTACACTTTCTTGCAATTTCAACAAAGCGATTTTCAAGATACCTAATCAATGCTTTATTAAGGTCTCTTCCAATAAATATAACTGCTGTATTCCAGTAATATTTTTCTTTCTCTGCTTGTGCATCCCTTAAATGCTGAACTAATCGTTCCTTTACGTTTTCTGCTTCTCCTATATATACAGAATCTTTCCCGTTATCTTCTTTGCAGAACAAAAAATATACTCCAGCTTGCTTTATATCGTCTCTATTGCATGCAGATACCTCAATCCGTGGAATTTTGATGGCTTTACCATTCCAGTTTGACAATTCTGCCGTTATTAAGCTATCTGCAGTGCCATTGACCAGAAATAGTTCTATTGATTTACCATATGCCATATCTTAAGCCCTCCGTAATTTTTAATTAGTAAAGGTAGATGAACCACCGATACCAAAATACTTTTCAAAGAAAGTCTTCAGCTTGTCAATGACACCCTGTTTCTTCTTGGCTCTGCCACCACCGCCAAAGCGTGAAATCGGTGGCATAAGTTTATCTATGTCCGTTCCGGCCGTTTTGATCTCTCCGTCACGGAACGCATTCTCCATGAACTTCCGTGTATCTTCCGGCTTCAGCTTTTCTTCCGTGATAATCGTATTAAGGTCATGGTCTCGCTGTTCCACCACATACTCATGCCATTCATTCATGACATCATCCACATCATTGATTCCTGCAATAAAGGTTTCAATGAGCTGCTTTTTGCTGCGCAGTTCCGGACTGGCATCAATCGCCTTATTAATGGTAATCAAGACTTCCTTATCTTCGCAATGGGTATCATGGTACTTCTTTACAAGCATAAGAATATAATCAATGTTAATTTCTATCTGCCGGATCAGTTCAATCTCAAATACTACATCATCCGTAATATCCGCACTTTCCTGACGCTTGCGTTTCCACTCATCACGCAAGTCCTGATAGCGTCCAAGGTAATCCTGTAAATCACGTTCAGAAATTAGCTCTTTCCCCTTGAAATCATCAAAGGAAAGCAACAGATTTCTTATACGGAGAATTGCACCAAACAAAGCAATAAAGTCCTTCTGGTTCTGTTCTCCGACAATCTGTGGCTCCGACAAGGGATACTTATTATTCAAATCTTCCATCATGTCCACATACCCCGGCATTGGCTTACCATCCACAGATTCATATCCGTAATAATAATCCTTAAAGCTCTGTAATAGAACAATACCACCGGCATTCTTGTCTCCAAACAGGGAAATGGCGCTATCCACTCGCTTTTGCAGATTTCGGAAACATACAATATTTCCAAAAGTCTTGATGGAATTCAGAATACGGTTGGTACGAGAAAATGCCTGTATCAGCCCGTGCATTTTTAGATTCTTGTCTACCCACAATGTATTCATGGTTGTAGCATCAAAACCCGTCAGGAACATATTTACTACGATCAAAATATCCAGTTCCTTGTTCTTCATGCGAAGTGACACATCTTTATAGTAATTTTGGAATTTATCACTTGAGGTATCATAATTCGTATGGAACATTTCATTATAATCCTTGATGGCTTCTTCCAGAAATTCTCTGGACGGCTGATCGAGTGCAGAGGTATCCTCTGAATTTTCTTCATCCAGAATACCATCTGATTCTTCCTCATTTGTACCATAACTGAAAATGGTTGCGACACGCAATTTCTTAGTCGGGTCTGCTGCCATCTGCTTTTTAAATTCCTGATAATATAGTTTTGCCATCGAAACACTCGATACTGCAAAAATAGAATTAAAACCGCTGATACGCTGTTTCTGTTTGATTTCCTCTACCTCATCCCGTTTGGCAGAAGCCACCTCTGCAATATTAGTCAGCGTATTATATATGTAAGTTTTATCCCCACGATAGGTCTTCTGATCAAAATGATCCAGTATATACTGTGTCACAATCTGAATTCGTTCAGGAGCCATCATGACTTTTTCACGGTTGATGTCCCAGACCATCTCGTCTGTGATTTCTTCTTCCACATCCATCGTTTTAATATAATCCACCCGGAATGGAAGAACATTTTTATCATTAATAGCATCCACAATCGTGTAGCTATGGAGTTGGTCTCCAAAGGTCTGACCTGTAGTAAAGAATTCTGGATTTTTTGCTCTGCCGGAATTAATAGAGAAAATCGGTGTTCCTGTAAATCCAAACAGATGATATTTTTTGAAATTCTTCACAATCGCAGTGTGCATATCCCCGAACTGACTACGGTGGCACTCATCAAAAATAATAACGATATGTTTCGTATACACTTCATGCCCCGGATTCTTCTTTATAAAGGTAGCCAGTTTCTGAATCGTAGTAATAATGATGTGTGCGTCCGGGTCTTCCAACTGCCTTTTTAATATAGTAGTCGAAGTATTGCTGTTAGCTGCCCCTTTTTCAAAACGGTCATATTCTTTCATGGTCTGGTAGTCCAGATCCTTACGGTCAACCACAAACAGCACCTTATCAATATAAGGCAGCTCGATGCCAGTCTTGCCGTCTTGAACGAAGTCAGCGTCTTGCCGGAACCTGTGGTATGCCAGATGTAACCTCCACCCTCGACACTGCCGTACTTTTTATAATTATTGGCAATTTCGATACGATTGAGAATTCGCTCCGTAGCCGTAATCTGGTACGGCCGCATGACCATCAGCATATCCTCAGATGTAAAAATACAGTACTTCGTAAGGATATTCAGAATCGTATGCTTTGCGAAAAAAGTCTTTGTAAAATCAATCAGATCTGGAATTACACGGTTATTGGCATCTGCCAGAAGCAGGTAAACTCAAAACTGTTACTGGTCTTGGTCTTACTTGCTCCCCGTTTCTCATGCTCCTTTTCCGCATTCCGTCTGGTGCTGTTAGAATAATACTTTGTATTTGTACCATTGGAAATGACAAAAATCTGAATGTACTCATACAGTCCGCATCCTGCCCAGAAAGAATCCCTCTGGTAACGGTTAATCTGATTGAACGCCTCACGGATGGCTACACCTCTGCGTTTCAGTTCAATATGCACAAGAGGCAGACCGTTTACCAATACTGTAACATCATAACGGTTGTCATGCTTTGCACCATTTTCCGTGCCAATCACATACTGATTGATGACCTGCAGTCTGTTGTTATGGATGTTCTTTTTATCTATGAGTGTAATATTCTTGGAAGAACCATCATCACGAGTCAGCACTTGAACATTGTCCTCCTGCATCTTTCGGGTCTTTTCCACGATATGCTCATTTGGATTGGCAACAGCATTTTTGAAAAAGTCATCCCACTCTGTGTCTGAAAACTGATAGTTATTCAGGTCCTCTAATTTCTTACGTAGATTGGCAATCAGGTCTTTCTCCGTGTGAATAGGCAGATATTCATATCCCTGTTCACCGAGCAGACAGATAAACTCCTTCTCCAGCGCTGCTTCGCTCTGGTAACTGTCAGAACGCTTCTTGACTGGCTCATATTCTGTGACAACGGTATTCTCCGATGTCTCCGCTACAATATTAAAGTACGGCACATCCTCGCCTCCTTACTTTGGTAATTCCTTAAAGGATAATAGTTTATCCCTGTAATATTCATACTGCTTCTGGCGTGCTTCGATTTCTGCCGGAAGTCCTGCGGACAGGTCATTGCAAATACTATGAAATTTATTCAACACCTTCACAATTTCCCATTGTTTTTCTATGCTCGGAATAGCAAGCTGATACTCAGCAATCGTTTTTCCTGTTAAGGATGCTCTTGTTGTAAATGCGCAATGGCTTGTAACATACTTTCGGAAATCTTCCGTAGCAAAACAAAATGCACAATATTCCGGCAACAGATAATTTGTTTTTGGAGTTGCTTTAATGGTAAATCCATTAAATACACAATTGCCAATATCATCAAGCATTACCGATGACCAGCCAACATCTTCTGCTGTCTCTGACGTTCTGGTAAAAAACACATCTCCACGGTGAACTCCCAACTTTTCAATTTCTGCAGGAGTGCATTCAACCAGTGCTGTAATATCCTCTCCCTTAAGAAATCTGTTATTATAAACATCCGTATATCGGATAAAAGGAATACCTGAACCAAAGAAATCCTTTCCCTTGCTCAGTCCATTACGGAAATCAAATAAACTTCCCATTGGCAGCGTAACATAACCAAACACATATTGAATGAGCTTAATTGCGTCAGCTCTGTC
>ENA-OQAZ01000510-OQAZ01000510.1-human-gut-metagenome-genome-assembly--contig:-NODE-510-length-21252-cov-1.492734_pt1 | contig 21252 bp, 29 predicted proteins | sample MGYA00242737_ERZ504531 | MGnify/ENA primary metagenome ERZ504531 (study PRJEB26092, sample SAMD00036244) | human gut metagenome | host: Homo sapiens | study: EMG produced TPA metagenomics assembly of... | reverse complement strand
AATTTCTGTTTTTTCATTCGATTTTGCATAGGATACCCATTCGCCATTATACAGATACAAATATTTTCCGTCATAAGACATTTCTGCAATACCCATTTCTTTTCCTGCATCATAGAGTTTCCGGGTCTGCTCTGTTTTTATATCATACACATACAAGCCGTCAGCATATACAAAATAATAGATTTGTTCCTGTTCCTCATCGACTGCATATGCCGTAATTTCTGCATCTATTACTTTTCCGGATTGTCCGGTCTGATGATTGTACGCATACAGTCCCTGATAGGTATAGGTCCATTCCTGCCCCGACTCATTTTTATTAATTGTCAGACCGGATAATAAAAAGAACATCGTATTTCCGTAATTTTTTACACTGTGAATTGCACCGCTTACACTATTCCACTCTACAACACGCTCCTGTGATTTACCGTCTAATGTGTATCTTGTAATTGTTTCGGTATGTTCTTCACTGCTTCCCTGATTTCCCGCACTGTTATACACATAAACGGCATTTTCATAAAATACCAGCTTTGTATTGGACGTTCCGTCATAGTCATAGACTTTGGTAATTCTTTTTCGTTCACTTCCGTCCGGGCTGACCTGAATCAGATTTCCTTCTGTCCCCAGCAGATAAAGAAAACCATTATAATAATAAATCTGAAATCCCGAAGCGTATTCTGCCGCCTGCGCCGTTCTGTCATAATAACGCACATCTCCGAAATACGCATTACACGCCGCATTATCATGGTTACAGTCTGCTTTTGCACACAGCTTTATGCTCTCCTGCGTGTCATCGTCCCAATACATCAGATACAACGGTTCTTCCGGTGTCAGATAATAATATCCGTGTTCCCCTCTCGTAATGCACTGTATCTTTGTTCCCCAATATGCCTGATAATCCGTTTCGTCATCTTTTAATGCCTCTAACCGCATCGGCTGTTCCAATGCTGTATTCCCCACCGTAGTAATATTGGTTGTTACATTTTGCTGGTTCTTTGTTCCACAGCCTGTTAATACCATACCGCATAAAAGAATTGCCGTGCCTGTTTTAAATATTGTCTGAAAATGCTGTTTTTTCATCACATTCTCCTTTCTGCCCCTATTTGTACAGATTCAATGTCCTCGATAAAGCTATCACTGTCGGAATCATCATTGTTATAAAATCTTTCATCCCACTGCACATGATTAATACAAAAATGCTGTATACTACAATCATACCTCCCATAAATTTTGCTAAATTTTTATCCTTATCAGGAATTTTTGCCTTTTCTTTCCTTATTTTTATAATCTGTACAGTGATTAAAATACACGATATGCCCCAAAAAATCAGCAGTACAAGTTCCCGAACTGACATTATTCATTTTCCTCTGTTTCATCTTCTACAACTTTTCCGTCTTTAATTCTTAATATTCTTGCCGTCTGCGGCAAAATGCCGTAATCGTGTGTTGCGCAGACAACAGTTGTATTTTCCTGTAATTCCGAAAAAATTTTCATAATTTCCTGTGCTGTGTGGTGATCCAGTGATGCTGTCGGCTCATCTGCGAATAAAATCCGAGGCTTTTTTACAACTGCCCTTGCGATTGCAACTCGCTGGCGCTCCCCCGCCGGATAATCTATACGGCTTCTGATTTATCAAATCTTTTAATCCCAGCCGCTCCAATAAATCTTTTGCCTGCTTTTCAACATTTTTTTCATAGCTTGCCGTACAGACATTTTCAAGCACCGTAAGATGCGGAATCAGAAAATGATGCTGAAAAACAAATCCAAAATTTTCATACCGGATTTCATTTTTATTTTTTGCCCCGGAAATCAACACATCATCTAAATATATTTCTCCCGCTGTCGGTGTTTTTAATAAGGAAACGATATATAATAAAGAACTTTTTCCCGACCCGGAAGGTCCCAGTAAAGATACGAACTCCCCACTCTGTATATCAAAGGACACATCTGAAAAAATGGTTCTTTTGGTTCTCCCGTCAATATATTCTAAATCAATATTCTTTACACCCAACATTTTCCTACCTCATTTCTATAATGGCTATCAAATCTTTTTTTGCAAATTTTAATATTGTTACAAGAATAGTTACAACCACAAAAACTACCATTACAATGATTGTATAAAGCAGTGATTGAATTGAAACAATCGACAACATCTGTCCCATTGGTTCAAAAACAGATTTTGCAACCAGCGACAAAACTCCATAAGAAAGTATCAGCCCAATATCCATGAAATAAATACCAAAACCACAATCTCTGCAATAATATTTCTAAACAGCCAGCTCTTTTTATAGCCAATGGCATATAAAATTCCAAATTCCTCCATTCTGTCATTATATGTAGTTTCAAGAACAATACAGACCGCAGCAGAAATGCTCACAGCTATTACAATCACAATGACACCCATTAAAAATTTGATACTGCTTACATTGTCTTTAAGCGTCTTTTGGGCATACGACAACGTCATCGCTGCTGCCTCATTGTGACTCATTGTATCCAGCATGGTATTCATCGTATCCAAATCGCTTTTGGCGTAACAAGCAGTCCAAATGTGGTATTTTGAAAATCCAGTCCCAATTCTTCCAATTCCTTCTGCTTGAAGCTTTTTGTTCCAAAAGCCATATAGCTGTCCCCTGAAAATGCCCCTGTAATCGTGTATTTTCCGTCAATCTGTTCCCCTTCATCGACTGCACTGCCAAATGTATCTCCTACGGATAATCCTTTATTTTTCAGCATATCCTCATGCATAATCAGTTCATAACTATTTTCCTGCGGCAGTCTGCCTTCTGTTACCGTCAACGAATAATCATTGAATATTTCTTTGATATCTGCTTCTTCCATAAATGCAGCATAACCGCTCGTTGTCCCGAAAATATTGTTAATCACCGTATACTCCAGTAATATAGGATATGCCTTTTTTACACTGTCATCTTTTTGGATTTTCTCTACAAGTTTCATCTGAAAGAAATGATGAGCCGCCTACCGGATACACAAATGAAAAGTCATTCAGACAGGCAATATTGGAATATTCGACTGTTGAAAAAATAGACTGCACCAGCGATGTCACAAAATAGATTGAAAACACCGTAAGTGCCATAACAAAGATTAAAGAAATCCCCCGCCGTTTATTGGATAAGTAGTACTTAAACATATTCTTCATTTGAATTTTCTCCCTCATAACTTTTTACTATTTTCGTCTTCTCATCAATTTTAGCCTTCAAACAGATAAAATCCTGTGCCACCATACGGTCATAGCCAATAACTTTTTCGTCTTTCATCAATTTACATACGACAACAAGTGCTTTTGAAGTATATACTTCATCTTCAACTTCAATATGATTTATTTCAGAATAACAAATCTTAAATCCACCGGAATAGTAATAATCTTCATCAAACATAAATAGCATTATAAAATATGACATATGACCAACAGTTAATGCGCCCCATATGAGCAATGCAACATTATAGTCAAGCTCATAAAACAAACTGAATATGATAAAAAAATGCGGAAACCAGAAGGGCTGCTAAAGACAGATATCTATGATAAAAAATACATTTTTGACCATATTCATTTACTATTGCATTGTCTTGAAGCCGAATAATATCAATAACCTCAAAAATATAATACCACGAACCTATGAATTCCATGAGTGATGCATAAAACCCCCTATTCTCATGTATCGCAATAATAAAATGCATCTTATATACAACAATAAGCGTCAGCAAAGCTAATATTCCACATATAAGCGGGTCCCGTTTATTTTTCTTATAATATCCATAATACTTTTTATAATGATTCTTTTTCATGATTTATACCCATTTATCTGCTGCTGCAACATTACCTTAAATAACACTCCATATATCAAAAATTTTCAAATCAGCAATTATCCGCTTTCAAAATACCGCTGTACCCCAATATTAAAGCGATTATCATAATAACCATATTGATAATCAATACACTATTTTGAATGTCCTCTTTCAATACAAATTTTAAAATAATCAGCACAATATTGGCAGCCACGCTTAAATTTCCCCTGCTTCTTTCATTTTATTTCATCAACTATCCACATAAGCTTTATTTTTTATTCATCCCACCTATATCCCCTTCAAATTATTTCTAATACAACAATATGTATCACAAAAACAACCTGTTTTTCAAGACACATGACGTACTTTGTCGATATTCCGACGTACTTTGCATATTTTCACATATTTTACGACTTGTAGCTTTTTAACTTTATATATGAGGATATGCCCACCAATATAAAGGTAAGCAATATAATTGCTATTTTAATTCTGATAAAAACTATATTATAACTTTTTATCTCAATTAAGATTGATGAAATAATTATCATTAACGTAGTCCCTGCATATATCCTTTTATTCATCTTATTCACACTTTCTATCTTCTCTCATGCCTAACAATAAAAATCCTACTGCCGTATCTACATATAAATCTTTTAAATCATGACAGAATAATTGATAGAAATTCAAATAATCTACCGTAAATCCCCACAAAGCAGAATCTATCACTGATGCTGTCATTGCTGTTAAAAACATTATATACGCATAGGCATAGTATTGATTTTTTTGTTTCCATTTTATATAAACAACGGTGACAGCACCAAATATCAATATTTTCTGTACAATTATCACCGCCGTCTGCATATGGATATTAAAAAAACTATATAACGCCGACTGCTCCCGATTTAATACCATTTGTATACGCAGTGCTTTTCCGATAAGATTTATGTCCGGCTGATACTGGTATATTATTACCTTTATAAGCTGGTCTGCCAATACCGCAAACACTACATATACAATTAATCTTTTCTTCTTTTTCAGCAGATTCTGCTTCATCACCGTTTTAAATATCCCAATACTAATGCCTCCGCTGACCGCAATATATGCCAGACTGCTAATAATCTGCCACACCCCACCAAACCGGTATACCCGCCATAGTACAAATATCACGGGAAATATTAAAAAGTACCACATCACTATCTTCCTCACATTATTTTTTCTTTCTATCCTCTTTTATTATCCAAATTGTTGCCAATATATCTATCACATAAATAAAAGTGTCCTTAAATATCGATTCTCCCTTGTAACCATTTATTATCAAAACAGAAATATTTTATTATAACTAAAATTCCTATAATTACAATCAGCTGTGTTTTACTGTTTTTGTTCATTGATGCTTCACCTTATTTTTAATAAAACATTGAAAACAGTATGTGATACAACACACCAAATCCTATTGCACCATAAGCAACCCATAACAATCCCGATAAATTCCATAAGCCATTATTATATACTTCATTTCCAAATACAATCATTCCAAAAAGAACACTTCCAACAATAAGTCTTTTATAATATTTTGTTCCCCGCATTTTATAACCCTTTCTACTTATAAAATTTTATTCATTATTATAATGCGATTTCCCCGATAATTAACTTATTCAAATAAATTTCATCATCATAATAGTTGTTTATATTTGATAATAAAGAATCCAAAGAGGAGATCTTAATATTTTCTTTTTCCTTTAATTCTTCAATATTTTCCCCACAGAGGCACAACTCAACTTGTTTACTGTTATATTTTCCAACATTTGTACTTGGCATTTTATCTTTATAATTCTCCCATAACTCACGTGCTTCTTCTGATTTTCCATTGTAATGCATGCAAATGACAGCATGGGAAAACGTTTGAAAATATGCTTCAAATTGTAGTCTGTTTAAAATATTATGTATATTCCTTTTCCATAAGTCTGTGTCGAAATTTATTATTTCTGTTATTATCTCTATTTATTCGCATAAGACTTTCATACAATACTGCATTTATTAGCAAAACATTGATTGAATTATCCTCTTTATCCAAAGATAAATTATTTCCTGCTTCAATATAGCTTTTCTATGAAATATCTCTGGTTCTCTCTCATTTCAAATTTCTTTTCATTTTCCTGAAGAAGAAAATAGTTATAAATCTGTAATACTGCGTAGCCGTTATTGTCTTTTATTTTTTTAACAGCGGAATAATCCCCTACGATACTGCCTAAATCAAGCATAGAGATCAAGTTAATATATACAGACCATAAAAATACCGCTGAGAAAACAAAAAATAATACGAGCAAAAATCGTTGCCTATATACTTTGTCGTACACAACACTAATATCAATGAAATCAATCCAATAAATGCCGAACATAGCGGTGCAGACACTAAAGACACCCTCATTTTACCCTGAAATGATTCATATTCTGTTTGGTTGCTAATTGTTGGTATCTCCGGTATGACAATTCCTCCAAATCCAATCTCCATACTTATAGCTATATGAAACTTTAAACCTTCTTTTTCTCTTATTAAACATATTGGAAATATAGCAATCATACGAATATCTATTCTCTGTAATTTAAAAGCAATCGCATGCGCCAGCTCATGGACGCATACTGTAACCAGCAATGCCATGAAAAATATAATTATTCCTTTAAATATTCCTGCCGAAAGATACTCCGGATGCTTCTGTTCAATAGTAACTAGAACCATACCCAGTAATATTCCTATCACTGAAAGAAAAACTACTATCAAACTGAATACAAAATAAAATTTAACCTTCTTCATACCAAACCTTTTTGCCTCTTAACATGCCTTATTTCCTAATCAATCAAATCAATCTTATTCAGCACATATCTTAATACATCTGCTCATCTGTAATAATTTTGGCCTGATTAGAACCAAAAAAAACTTAAAATTCTCTTTTCTTTACGCTGCAAATCAATGATATAATCTGTATCAGAATTCCAAATGCTATTATTATACGAAATGCTGTTACAGATAACACTTCAAATGAATTACCTACTAAAGCGATACACAATATTAATGTGCCTATTATACTAATCGTCCGTGCTAAACTAATTTTATTTTCCATAACAATCCTTTCTAAACAATCCATCATAAACGGCAACGAGAAAACTGCATATACAGCTTCCCCCTCTACCTATCTTATGTCTATACTATACCCATTTCCTTTCTCTGTTTCCATTTGTTTTCGTTGGTGATTTTTGGTTGGTTTTTGTTGCTTTTCGTTGGTTTATATACTATAATTATATTAAATATTGAGTTATAAACGAGGGGGACAATTACAGATGACAGAGCATACACTTCGTGTTCTTTTAGTGGAAGATGATGCCACTTCATGTATGGAAATAAATGATTATATCAGCCGGTTAGACGATGTTACACTGGTTGCATCTACAAATAATGCTTCAACTGCTATTGAATATATGAGGGAATTTCTTCCCGATGCCGTTATACTGGACCTTGAACTGCATCAGGGCGGCGGTGACGGACTTTTTTTCTTAGCACAGCTTCAGCAGCTTGAACTTTCCAAGCACCCATATATCCTTGTAACCACCAATAATTCAAGTAATATTACCTATGAATCTGCAAGACAGTTAGGTGCTGATTTTATTCTTGCAAAGTATCAGGAAAATTATTCTGCACAGTATGTTGTGGAATTTCTGCGCATTATGAAAAAAGTGATTTTTTCTGAGAAAGGCAAAACAGCATTCTTAAAATAAACAGCCACTGAACCGTCTGAATCAAAAGACAAAAGGCTGATTCAAAAAAATCCAGCATGAGTTGAATTTAATTGGTATCAGCCCGAAAGTTGTTGGTTACCGCTATCTTACCGATGCAATCCTTGCCACCATTAACGAACCGAAAACCCGCATTTTTAGAGTGCTGGGTGAAAAATATAAAAAAACAGATTCCAGTATCGAACGTGCCATGCAGAATGCTATCAACCGTGCATGGCGGACTTCCGATATTGATGATTTGCTGACTTACTACACCGCGAGAATTCATTCACAAAAAGGTGTTCCGACTATTATGGAATTCATATTTTATTATGCGAATAAAATACAGAACCAATTATAAATTTAAGTATCAACTTATTAATAATTTTTAAAAATAAGTCCCCATATTTTCCAATAAAGACTGCTCATTTTTACCTCCTGGTTTTAATGTTCAAGCTAAGCTTATAGCATCTGCCAGAAATAAAAAATTAGTTTTTATTGTTGTTTTTTCGTTGCTTTTTGTTGTTTTATGTAATTATAGGTGATTTTATGTATGCTGCTATTATTATTTCACACTTTTTTATATTAATGTGCTGCTTTTACTGCTATTGTAAAATATTAAATCTAAACGACTTATTTTTTTCGTTTGCGGATTTTATTTACTTTTTCTGCATTAGCTCTTGCTTGTGCATTGTGTTTTATACATTTCATCGTATATCCTATTGCTATGTTTTTTATACTCCTAACTTTTTATATTTTTATAACACTATTTACAAAAACTAACTAGCACACATCTTTAAATGCTGCAATCATTTCCATTGCAATGAGTTTAGTTTCTTTTACAATTTCCAGTTTTATTTTCTCTACACTTGTTTTTTTGATGTATTCATATATTGACATCAATAATCTTGTAGTAATTAAATTATTGAATGGATTTTACAATATTTTATGATACATATTCCATTTCAATTTAAACGCATGAAAAAAGGTATGCCATTTTTATATGACCTTCAATTAAACAATATCGGAACTTGTATCCAGTCTGCTCATATTAATATGTTATATTGCTGCAAGCATTTCTAATACTAGTGATAATAATTACCTGCCGTTTATCATTCCTTTATTCCTCATCTTCCCCTGCGCGCTCCTCCTGATTTCATGGTGGCGTGCTATTATAACAAGGAATTACCGCAGAAAGCTCCAGCAATTTGAAATGCAAAAACTAAAAAATGAACTTGTCCAAAAAGAACAGGAAATCACCCGGCTCTTGGAAAATAATAAAGCGCTGGCACAAATCATCCACCGGGATAACAAACTCATTCCTGCCATGGAACTTGCCGTAAATACATTTCTGCAAAACCAGAATACATTATCCCCTCATCAGCTTAAAGAACAGGGACTTGCCCTTGCCGCTCATTTACAGACAATGTCACAGGAGCGCAAATTTAATTTAACCGAATATCAGACAAACGGACAGCCGTTTTTACCGGAATTTTTTCAGGATTTCGGATTGAAAGCCCACACGACACACGCCGGAAACGGCGGAAGCGGCATCGGCTTATGGACATCTGGAAACTCAAGAAAAATACCGTGCCTCACTGGTTATTACGGAATATGCGCCCGGTACGTACTCCTATACGAAGCAGATTTCACTGATATTTGATGCCAAAAAACATTATATTATCCAGACTTACCGCAAGCACGAGCTTGGACAAATCCGCTTCCGTGATGACTTATACATATTTCCGTGCTAATCATCCTTTCTGAGCAGCTTGCTGCGTTTTCACACTAACACCTTTTATCCGGGCAGTTTTCCTACCCCCAAAACACTCTGCCCGGATTTATCCCTGTCCTTTACTTTGCTTATTACCCTGCTTATTATCTCACTTATGACCTTACTTTATTCCCCTGCTGTTACCTTGCCGCCTTTACTAACAGCAGCTTATCCCCGCGTTTGACACGCTCGCTGGCGCGGTCTGCAAGAACGTGGTTGCCGTTTTTAATAGAATCGACTGTGGTGTGGTATTTCTTTGCGATGTCCCAGAGCGTTTCCTCACCGGTTGCGATATACCGATGATACTTGGGAATTTTAAGAACTCATTTTCCTCATACTCCTCTACTTCACACTCCATGACCGACTCGGTTTCACACGGTGCAAAACAGATTGCATCAAGTCCCACGCTTCCCTTAATCTCCATTTCATTACTGCCCGTCATGGCAGCGCTTAACTGCTCTACTCCTGCATTTACGACATACTCCATATTAGTAATCTCCTCGTCAGACTTTACCTGTATTTTATTGGAAAACGGAACGGCGGCACGGATACTGCCATTGGTGCCGCATCATTGGCAGTTACATAAAACACATTTGCAATAATTGCACCGTCAACCAGCAGACCGTCTTCTTCAACGGTAATGTCGTCAATCTGCGCCACCCCGGTACAGTTGCAAATCTGCAAAATGTTCGTGTACTCCCCGGTATTCATGCGGTCCGAAGCACGGCAGCGCGAATTGTTACGCACCAGCAGCTTATGAAAGACCGATGTCTGCGTGGTGTTGATGACATTTTTAACCGGCGAATAGACATCTGTAAGAATGGTTTTTTCCTTTTCTTCATATACCTTGACGTCCAGCGCCAGCACCAGTTCCACCTGCACCTCTTTATTTTCGCCGTCATAATCCGGTTTTACCTCAACATTGGAATTGACCGGGTAATATTTGACGTAGCTGATCATATCCGGCGTACAGCTGCGACATCTAATTTTCCGCTGAAATTCTGTGTTGTTTCATACCACTGTGCCATACTGTTTTCTTCTGTGGACGAATACATTACAAATACATTCATTTCTCCCGCAATTTCCATGCCGTCATCGGTCAGTCTTGTCGTGAAGCTGCGTACATCGACATCTTCCCACAGCAGTTCCGCTACCTCCGGCTTTCCCGCAGGAATCAGAAAGCTTTCACGGATACGCAGGTTATCCCGCATTGTCACAGCAAGCTGCGAATACTCCACATCGGTCGTTTTAAGCTGTAATTTGTCCTCGTCCTGTATTTCCAAAAGTCCGCAGCCAATCGGCGTATCGTGAATTTCTTCACATACAACGGTCAGTGAAATGATTGCCTTTACGCTTAATTTTCTGGAGTGAATCATTTTCACCGTAATATCTTCTAATTTTGCCTGACAGGAAACATATGTATTCTCGCAGTCCCCGGATAAGTTCACAACTTCCCCGATATTCATTGTCCCCGTCATTTTAACCGGAAGCACGGATTTTTCACCGCTTTCACTGCCCGCATACAGCACCGCAAAATCCATTCCGCCTGTGACTTCTGCCCGGTCGCCCACCGCTTTGACCGTATCAATATGGACACTGCCACGTTCTTTTACAATGGTTTCAATGTCTGCCTTGCTGTCCGGGACGTTAAAATCATCATCCAGTGTAATCTGCATGGTGTTACTGCATACAATTTTATTTTCATGAATTTCTTCTCTGTCGATTCTCAAATCAAATCTCCCTTCCCAACTATTTTCTATATTTTTATTTTATGTATGCCCGTTCCCTTTTATGCACTTTTTAATTACCGTTAAACAGCTTTTATACAATCCTGCTGCCGCATCAGCTGATGGCTGTTTTTTCATTACATACAAAACACCACCGACTCCTCCCGCTTTTGGATTTTTAACACAATATACGGCGTGTTGGCAGTTCCGTTATATCCTCTCCTGCCTCCGGCCCTAATAAATCGACATCTGCATAAACCGCATTTGTTCCCAGATACAGATCATTGACACGGATACTGTAGCCGCTAGTCGGCTGTGTGCCGTAGCCTGCCACGATATACGTTGCGATCCTTTGTGGCATAGGTCATTGCGCAATGTTGTTCGCTTTTTTGGCTTCTATCAGTTTTTTTAATTCCACAGGGATTTCCTCCTCTTTCACTACGGTATATTCCAGCCCCATGACCTTACTGCTGTCCTTTTTTATCATACTGCACCCGCTAAGTGACACCGCCCCAAACACGCCTGTCACAATCAGCACCGATACAAGCAGACACACCCCGCAAGCATAAAACGCATGCCATCTTGCCGGAACATTCCCGGATATTTTACTTTTCTGCTTCATACAACTCCCCATTCCGCAGGCATTTTTATGCCGGAAAATCAGCACATCAGTGTGATTTTTCATACAAAAACTCCGCAATAAGACTTGTTACATCTTATTGCGGAGTTTCCTGCTTTATTCTTTTTATCTGTTAATGTCTATTCAATCACATACCCTTTGCTGCGAATAACGTCAATTACTGCATCAACGTATTTTTCACAGGTTTCGACATTACCTGCTTCTACCATGACACGCACCAGCGGCTCTGTTCCGCTTTCACGGACTAAGATTCTGCCGTCTGTGCCCAGTTCCTTGGCTGCGCGCTCTACCATTGCGCGTACATCGGCATCATTTTGTGCCTGTGTCTTATCGGTTACACGCACATTTTTTAATACCTGCGGATAAATTGCAAGCGGCTCGGCAAGCTGGCTTAACGGCTTTTTCTTTGCCAGCATGACTTCCATCATCTTCAATGCCGTGATAATACCGTCACCGGTTGTCGCATATTTGCTGAAAATGATATGACCGGACTGCTCACCACCCAGACGGTAGCCGTTCTTTGACATACATTCATATACATACTATCACCGACCTTGGTCTTTCATAGTCGATGCCGACTGCATCAAAAGCCTTGTACAGCCCGAAATTGGACATGACCGTTGTAACGACTTTATTATCGACAAGCTTTCCTCTTTCTTTCATATAACAGCCATAGATATATAAAATATGGTCGCCTGTAATCACATTTCCCTTTTCATCCACACACAGACAACGGTCTGCATCTCCATCAAATGCAAATCCGGCATCTAAGTGTTCCCTAAGTACCAGCTCCTGCAGGCTTTCAATATGCGTAGAACCGCAGTTGTTATTGATATTGGTTCCGTCCGGTTCTGCATGAATCACGTATGTCTTTGCGCCCAGCGCATCAAAAATGCCCTTGGCAAGTGTCCATGCACTTCCGTTGGCGGCATCCAGACCGATACGCGTTCCCTTAAAGGAGTAAATTGCAAGGCTCATCAGATACCCCATGTAGCGGTTTCTGCCTGCCGTATAATCCACGGTACAGCCGATTTTTTCCTTTGTCGCAAAAGGAAGCTCCGCCATATCGCCATCTAAATACTTTTCAATCTCATCAATGACATCTTCGCGCATTTTTTCGCCCTTGTCATTAATCAGCTTAATGCCGTTGTCGTAAAATGGGTTGTGGCTTGCGGAAATCATAATACCGCAGTCAAAATCTTCTGTCCGCACCACATAATGATACGCTCGGTGTCGTTGTTACATGTAAAAGATACGCATCTGACCGGATGCCGTAAGTCCCGCAACCAGTGAATATTCAAACATATAGCTGCTTCTTCTGGTATCTTTTCCGATAACAACCTTTGCTTTTCCATCCTCGTGGTTCTTTCCATAATACCAGCCTAAAAATCTGCCGACTTTATAGGCATGTTCTACTGTAAGATTGACATTGGCTTCCCCGCGGAAACCGTCTGTGCCAAATATTTGCCCATTTTAACTGCTCTCCATTCTTTGAAATTTAAAAATTTTCGATTTAAGGATTTTACGCTTCGTAGCCGTTTGGATTGTTCTTCTGCCAGTTCCATGAATCAGCGCACATCTTCTTTAAATCACGTTCTGCTTTCCAGCCCATTTCCTTATAAGCCTTGCTTGCATCACAGTAGCAGGTTGCAATATCTCCTGCACGGCGCGGCTTGATTTCATAAGGAATATGCACACCGGAAGCGGCTTCAAAGTTCTTGACAATATCCAGTACGGAATAACCGTGTCCCGTACCGAGGTTGTAAATCTTTAAGCCCGGATTTTCCTGTAATTTTTCAATTGCTTTAACATGTCCGAGGGCAAGGTCTACAACGTGAATATAATCTCTTACGCCTGTTCCGTCCGGTGTATCGTAATCGTTGCCAAAAACACCGAGCACTTTAACTTGCCGACAGCAACCTGTGTAATATACGGCATCAGATTGTTTGGAATACCGTTCGGATTTTCACCGATTGTTCCGCTCTCATGCGCACCAATCGGGTTGAAATAACGCAGTAAAATGACATTCCATTCCGGGTCTGCCTTCTGGATATCCGTTAAAATCTGCTCTAACATGCCCTTTGTCTGACCGTATGGATTGGTAATCTGTCCCTTCGGGCATTCTTCTGTAATCGGTACAAATGCCGGATCGCCGTATACAGTTGCTGAAGATGAGAAAATGATATTTTTTACGCCGTGATTTCTCATGACATCAAACAGCACCAGTGAACCTGAAATGTTATTCATATAATATTCAAGAGGCTTGGCTACTGACTCACCAACTGCCTTTAAACCGGCAAAATGAATGCAGGATTCAATTTTTTCCTGTGCAAAAATCTTTTCCAGTGCTTCTTTATCATTAATGTCTGCTTCGTAAAATGTTACCGGCTTTCCCGTAATCTTTTCTACTCTCTTTAACGCTTCCCTGCTGGAATTGACAAGGTTATCCACAACAACAACCTCATATCCTGCGTTCTGTAATTCTACAACTGTATGGCTTCCGATGTAACCTGCTCCACCTGTTACTAAAATTGACATAAATCCTCCATTCTGCCGTTTCGGCATTCTGATGTAATTTTCACCTTCCGGTTTTATTCATAAGGCACTACGTCCTTGTAAATCTCTTTTAAGTCTTCTCCAAAGTAATCTGACTTTTTAAGACTGCCGGCCAAAGCTTTTTTAAGAACTTCGGCGTAAACTTTCGTAAAACGTTTCGCCGTATCTCCGTACATATGTCCCTCTCTGTCCCAGAAATCTCCTTCTTCCCTGTCAAAAGCCTCAAAAGTAAGATAATTAAAATTATAATACTCCACATTTAATTTCTGTGCAAGGTTTCTGATATAAGAATCCGCCTGTGCAAATTTTTCCGCATACTGCGCAACGGTTCTGGGGTCCTGTGTGACCGTTGTAAACACAATCTGAATATTATTTTTTCTGCACAACTCTACCATTTTTTCAATATACTGACATTCGCTCTGTGCAACAAGGCTTTCGTCCCAGCCAAGTACCGTTGTCTTTGCTTTAGACGCATTTTTTGACCTATTAATAAAGCCCTTTCCTTCATAGACATCATTTTTATCCATGCTGACAACATCGGGCGAATATTCCTTATAGTCATCAGACAACTTCTTTGCCACCGTCTTATCAATCATGTAATAACACTGCCAGTAATTCGTCCATTTTAAAAATGCCCCGCGGTATTCCTCTTTTGCGATTCTGCTAAAGAAATAGGAAACCTTTAACAGACTGTCGGGATAGCCGTTATACACCTGATGAAACAAAATACTCTCATCGTGGCGGTTAATCAGATACTGGTAATCAATATCCAGCACGACGACCTTAGGACTGCTTATTTTTATGGCATACTGTAACGTGTAATAGGCATCAATCATATACTCACCGCCGATGCACATATTCATGGCACCGGCATCAAGCCCGCTCTCCAGTTCATCGGTTGCAATCCCATAACTGCCGTGCGATGTTCCTAACACCAGACAGTCCGGATTCGTTGTTTCAAGTTCATGAAACATAACCCGTGTCAGTCCCGGCTGTACGAGCATAAAATTCAGCAGATTATTTAAAACCACTACCAAAGCCACAAAGACTGCCGTCAACGTAAAACTTTCTTTTTTTCATGATTTTTCCGTTCCTTTTAAATCATTTCTAAAACTGTGCATACATAAATTCCGTTGAACTGCTTACATAGCCAAACGGTGCTGTTGCAAATATCAGTATCACATAAACTGCCCAGCGCACAACAAGCGGACGTTCCGCCACGAAATCGCGCAGCGACATCCCTTTTTCCTTCATCACACTGCTTATAAACAAAATGATTGTCGCCACAATCAGAATCGTCCAGTCTCTTTTTACCAGTCCCAGCTTATAAAGACTTCCGTCTGTTAAAATGCTGATTTTAAAATTGATAAATACGGCGCGCATTGCATAAAAGGCAGTTGTCGCCGTTGCACACGCATCAAAGAGCCAGCCGATATTGACTAAAATAAACGTTCTGAATATCTGAAATGTCTTCCAGCCCCGGCTTTCCATATTCACATGACAGACTGCTGCCCATTTTGCGTAATATGGCTTTAACAGGTTACTTGCCGCAATAATCAGTCCGTTGTACAATCCGTAAATAATATACTTCCATGCCGCACCGTGCCATACGCCGACTACAAAGAAAATCAGCAGATTGGCGGCACAAATCGGCAGAATCTTACCGGTCTTTTTACCAAAAATTTTCTTAGCTTTCTTACCGAATGCCAGCATTTTTTTAGAAATGGAAAATGGATAAAAAATGTAATCCTTCATCCACGTTCCCAGTGTAATATGCCATCTGCGCCAGAACTCCCCGATTGATTTTGAAAAATACGGCTGGCGGAAGTTCTCGTCCAGACGGATTCCAAACAGTTCGGAAACACCAATAACCACATCAATACCGCCGGAAAAATCGCAGTATTCATAAATGGAGAATGTGAGCAGTGCCACAATCACATACATGCCCGAATATGTATTCAAGTCGGCAAATACGGCTTTTGAAAAGACGTATGCGCGGTCTGCTAAAATCAGCTTTTTTGCCAGTCCCCATGCAATCCGCTGTGCGCCGTACTCAATATTTTTCAGATTAAAATCGTGCGGCTCAAACAGCTGCGGTGCAAGGCGGTCATAACGTCCAATCGGTCCCTGTAAAAGCTGCGGCAGATATGCCGTAAACAGCGCCAGCCGGAAAATATTGGTTTCCGGTTCATATTTTTTCTGATAAACATCTATCACGTAACTCATTGTCTGGAATGTATAAAAAGAAATTCCAAGCGGCATCACAATTGAAAGCTTTCCAAGCGGAAATGCCTGATGAAATACCGAAAACAATGAAGTCAGATTCAGTATTGTAAAATTGACATACTTTAAAAAGACAAGAATTCCGAAATTGGAAACCAGCCCGAATATCAGCCATCTGCGCCGCATAAGCTTTTCTTTCTGTGCAGCCATCAGCCTTGTAATACAGTAGCTTGTAATAATCGTAAACAAAATATAGCCCATATAGCGGATTCCGTAAGTGGCATAAAAGCCGAAGCTGACAAAAAGCAGCAGCTCCCACTGGTATTTTTTCGGAATCAGATAATACAGGCACGCCGTCAGCGCCATCGCCATAAAAAATCCTGCTGAAATAAAACGACATTTTTTTCTTCTCCGTTTTTTATTAAATTCCTTTTACTAAAAAACATTCCCCGCTTTGCTGATTTTAGCACATTTACAGACATTGCACAACGGATTAATGGGAAAAAGCCGCTTGACTATTTAAATTTTCACGTTTAATATGGTAGAGTATCACATACAGCAAAAATGCGGCATAAAATGCCTGCGGAATGGAGATTACATGAAAAAATTATTCGAGCAGATTGTAAAGTTCGGAATTGTCGGTGCAATCGCTTTTGTCATTGACTATGCCGTGCTTTTTGTGCTGGTTCAGTTCTTACATATGGATTCAATCATTGCGGCAACGATTTCCTTTACGGTATCCGTTATTTTTAACTATCTTGCCAGCATGAAATATGTATTTGTAGGCAGAGCCGACCAGTCCAAACAGACCCAGTTTATTATTTTTATCGTATTAAGTGTTATCGGTCTTGGTATCAACGATGGTATCATGTGGATTTTAAACGGTATCTTATCTCCGTTTATCCCGACCTACTACTACCTGGTTTCAAAAATCGTGGCAACGGCGATTGTTATGGTATGGAACTTTGTTTCAAGAAAGATTTTCCTTGAAGAAAAGAATCATGGAAATGAAAATGCGGCATAACGGCACAAAAGCAAATCCGGGACGGGATAAAATTCTCTGTCTTTGTATTGCCACCCGCATGGATATTAACGAAATCCGCCGCGCATTGAAATTTCCAATTGTGCAATCCTTTACGCCAGAAACACGCCCCAATATCCGCTCACCCACACTCTCACAGCCATGAACATGACACCACCGAAGTTAAGTAACACGTTGAGGTAGGGTCATGTTCATGGCTGCCGTTAAGTAACACGGTGAAATGGTGTTATGTCCAAGGAAGCTTTTATTCTGCCATCATCTTCTCTGTAGACCATATCTCTACTTCATAATGATTTGCCTTATTGTAACGCTTTCTTAAATTCTTTAACTGCTTTAAGTATTCCATCGTTACTTTACCGGATAACTTGGATTCACCTTCGGTTCTCTGCTGGAACTTGTACGGAATCTCTACAACCTTCTTGTATGTACCCATTGCAAGAACTTCCACCATAATCTTCCATCCAATCGGCTGTAAGTCGGCATTTTCAATAACCTCGCGGCGGAACATGAACAGACCGCTTGTCGGGTCTGAAATCTTTCGCAGGCACGGTAACATAACCTGACCGATTTTACGGGCTGTACCGGATACAAACTTTCTGTACCAGTTGAGTCCGCCGTCATCGCCGCCCGGAATCAGACGGCTCGGAATACAGAAGTCTGCACCGCTTTCCATTGCCTTATACATATATTTTAAAACGATTGGCGGATGCTGTAAATCCGCATCCATGCATGCCATATATTCGCCCTTTGCAAGGGAAAATCCTTTTAATACGGCAGTTGCCAGTCCTGTTTCACCCGTTCTGTGTTCCATGCGTACAGCCGGAAAATCCTTTGCAACTTCCATAATAACCTGTGGTGTATCATCTTTACTGTCGTCTACAAAAACGATTTCATAAGGAATTCCTTTTAATGCATCATCAATCTGTGTTACAAGATTTCTGATATTCTTTCCTTCATTAAATGTTGGTACCACTACTGATAACATAATTTTCTCCTTCAAATCTATCATAATGTGTTTTCATTTTTCAATGTCTCAACTTGTGTATTATAATACCTTTATTACAATCTGACAAGTTTTTCACATAAATTTCTTATTTTATTGTCCGCCCCAGTATCCGAGTTCGACACCTTTTTCATAAATTCCCTTTGCTTTGGCATAGTAGCATACGCATTAAAATGTGTCCAGTCTGCCCTGAGCTGTTGTGAAATCTCACCTCTTGTAAAGCCGTCAAGATCTTCATCGGTTGCTTCCAGTCCGCAGTCACTTAATCCATTCTGAATCATATAGAGCCGCATGTTGATAAAATGATCCCCGTATGCCTTGGATAATGCCTGCTCCCACGGTGTTTCGCCCATGCCGATATAAATTTTATTCATATCCACGGACAGTTCCGGGTCATCGGTATCACCGACAATAATATAATATTTACAGCCTGTACCTTCCAAAATGGAATCATACTGCGCAATTAATTCATCATAGTCATTATACCAGCCTGCGTTACTGCCGATTTCCAGCACAAGAATGTCATCTTTACGCTCCACCGCCGCCAGTGTATAAACCGGTGTGCCTTCTTTAATATTCACATCTGTGCCGTATAAAATCTGGCTTTCACCGTCATAAGAATTGGTTACATAATATTTTTCGCCGTTAATCACACAGATATTGGTCTGGTCTGACTGAAAATTATAACCGCTGTAATCTTCCATATAGACATTATCCCCGTCATATAAGGACTGCAGCTTAAATTCAGCAATGCCTGTCCCGTCAATGACAATATCACGGTCAACCACCATGGTAAGACCGCCTGCACGGGTTGCAATTTCTTTTGACGTTTCTCCGTTGACACCAAGGTTATACGTTGTCAGCCCCGTAAACTGTGAAAGCATATCCGGTGTCGTGGCATAGCTGATATTTGTTGTAATACCGTCCAGCGTAATAAATCCCGGCGTTGTCGCACAGCCGTACATCATACTGTCGCCCCAGCAGGAAATACTTCTCTTTACACCATCATACGGTACAGTTTCCGCTGTGATGGTTCTTTTTCTGGTTTCATGTGGTTTCTGATTCTCCGTCTGCATTGACGAACCGCCTGCAATTTCATTATCATTTTCCACAATGTCCCAGATATTACTGGATATCTTTTGTAAACGTTTTGGGGTCTCTGCACAGTCTGTCCATGTACCAGTATTTCTGATGCAACAAGCAATACCGCAAAAACTGTGACTGAAAAGCAGACAACAATTTTCTTTTTTAGTCTCACAAATATCCCTCTTTCCCATGTATACAATATACATTTACATTAACCAGCAATCTGAATTATACCACATAAACAGCAGCCATATCTGCGCAAATGCAAAAAATATCAAAATAGCTGTCCGTATTTTTGGATGCACACTCTTTAAAATCTCATAAACACCCATATATACGACAAAGCTTCCCACCGTAAACCGGCAGGTACTCATGACGTGCGATGTCAGCGGCACTAACAGCGAAATGATTCCAAAGACCGCCATGGAATAGTATCTGCGATAAAGCATATATCCATACACGATAAAAATACCGATGCAGAACCAGCCCATATACGTATAACGCGGCTCAATCTGTCCGGTGCAGGCTTTCCACAATACACCCACAATCGGAAAATACGTATCTTCACGCCATGCAATCTGCACGTTTTTATAAGCCACACATCGCCACAGAAAAAGCGCAGGAAGGTCATATAGCAGAATGCACCGAACGGACACAGCATAACCGCAAAAATGTGTTCCGGCAGTTTTAACATCTGCACGATGAACTTTTGATTTTTGCCCATGTGATAAGTTTTCCACCGTCCGCCGTCAAATCCAGATACATTTCCACAATCAGCGCAAATACAAGCAGGCAGCCTACAATTCTTGTCGCACTTGCAAATGCAGCGGCAAGCCCTGCCCACAAGTACTTCTTTTTAGCTGCCGCATAGAAAAACAGCGCAATAAACAGCACAAAACATCGCTTCTGTATACACAGAACCAAAGTAAAAAGAATAGGGGCCTGCAAACATCAGCAGCGGAATCAAAAGATAGTCTTCACTCCTGCCGCCACGCACCAGACTCATATATTTAACTGCTGTAAATGCAGCGATAAAAATACATACCGTTGATACCGTCATACCAACCCAGTACGTATCCATTACACCGAAGGTCAGCATTTTCACAAACCGGCAGACCATAACATACATCGGAAAAAATGCCCAGTTTGCCTGTGGGTCGGTATCCAGCGGAAATGTATATCCGTTATCAATCATAAACTGGTACCGCTTGGCATCCCACTGGTTCATTAAAAATGCAATGGAACGGTCCGTTCCCATATACACGTTATAAATCACCTCAGCACCATCATAAACAGGCGGGACATCAGCAGTATAAAAAACAGTTTTAAAAATCAGCCGGAAATTTTTCGTTTTCTCTATATATTTTAGCCAGTCTTTCCATATTTACCTCATTTCTAAGCGGTTTTGCCGCAAAGCTGTGATAAGAATTTCGCGCAGGCGGTTTCCCATCTGCCATCAGGGATATTTGTTCTTGCCCAAAATCAAAAATGGGACGCCTATCACGATTGGATGCCGCCCCATTTATTATAAAATCTGCATAATTTTTAATATAATCTGGTACAGAAATGCCGGAACTGCAACAATCACCGGTATTAAAAAACATTGCAACGGCTTAACTTGCAATTGAGCAG
>ENA-OQAZ01000509-OQAZ01000509.1-human-gut-metagenome-genome-assembly--contig:-NODE-509-length-21276-cov-4.676155_pt1 | contig 21276 bp, 23 predicted proteins | sample MGYA00242737_ERZ504531 | MGnify/ENA primary metagenome ERZ504531 (study PRJEB26092, sample SAMD00036244) | human gut metagenome | host: Homo sapiens | study: EMG produced TPA metagenomics assembly of... | reverse complement strand
TAGTAATCGTAGAGATTATTTTCCAGAGACAGGTTTCAAAAAACAAAGTCACCACCGAATCATCCTGGTGAACCACAAGGATATATTCTCTGCCCTGCCGGCTTAAATCTGCCAGGATCTCGCCCTCGTAATCCGGTTTGTATACACCTGTCATACGGGCATTTCCAAAAACAAGAAAGCTTTCTACCGCATCATTCATAAGATACACAAGGCGGATTTCTCCGTTTTTTACATAAGAATCCACTTTGTATATATTGTCATCGGACTTTTCCGCAATTGCTTCCGAAAAAGCACTCTCTGAAGCTGCTTTCTGATCCTGCGGGCCTTTTTCATCATTCACTGCCACCAGTTCAAACTGATCTTCTCCAAGCAGCTCTGCAAGCTTCTGAAATGTATCTGGCAGCTCTTCAAATGCCTTCTCTGAGACATATCTCTCCGGTGCTGTTTTTTCTGCAGTATTATTTCCAGTATCCATCAATTACCTCTTTATTCAGTTTTTCCCCAATAACGATCATGATCTCCTGTCCCAGCTTTGCTGGCCGGATGCAGATCTCATGGCGGGTAGCATTCAGCTCCAGCCACTGTCCATCTTCTTTTCTGAGAAAACCTTTTACGCGAAAAACATCTCCGCAGGATGGATCATTCAGGATCCTTTCTGCAGTTTCATAGAGTTTCTCCTCACTTTTATGAACGTTCATAAAAACAGAGAATCAAATCCACCGCCTTCCGCATAGGATTCCTTCACATAAGCTTCTGACACATACCCACAATTCAGGATCTTTTCCAGGTCTGTGTCCGTGAGATCATTCCAGTTTCCGGTGAGGATCTCACTGTCCAGACAGCGCCTGCACTGGATCTGGCCAAGTGCACGGTTGAGATGCTCTTTTGTGCTGCTGATCTCTTCCACCGTAGCTTCCTGACTCCTGCTCAGTAATACACAGCCTGCATCTGCCACCTCAGAAGCCAGCAGATAATCAGCTTCCGCAGAAAGATCCACTGTCAGCTTCGCATCCACAATGGCGATCACATTTCCGATCTCATACCATTTATCCAGCGGTTCCTCATGGAGGGCGTCAAAGAACTCATCCACATCAAAGATTCCGGATGGTTCTACGATGACACGGTCGTAACCGCACATTCCCATAGCGATCAGCTTCGTCTTAAATCGCCGTCTGTGACAGTCCGCATCACAACCGCCGGAAACCATCTCCAACTCACAGTTGTCACCCATCAGATCCTGAAGCAGCATCATATCCACATTCACTGCCCCGAAATCATTTTCCAGGATCCCGATGTTCATACCTTTTTTCAGAAGATAGGAGGCATATTTTTTTATAAATGTTGTCTTTCCGGATCCGAGAAACCCGGTTATCAGATCGATCTTTATCATATTTCTTCCTTTACTTATGTTCCGTCCATATTTCAACAATCTCCCGCCCGACAAATGCCGGACTGCTATCAGTATATAATCTTTTTTCCGCAAAGAAAAGAGGCGGTCCTGAAAAATTCTCTCAGAACTGCCTCTTTCCGGCTATTTTATCTTTTTATAAACATATATGAAGATTACTTTGTAAACAGATCTACCAGATCCTGACCATCATCATAGCCCTGTTTTTTCAATTCCTGAACGAACCAGTCATCTACACCGTCTACTGCTTTCTTAAAGGAATCGATATCCATGTCCTTTTTCTCTGTGAAGGTCACACCGTTTTTGTCTGCCCAGCGTGCTTTGATCTCATCATCACTGGAACGGTTGATGTAACGCTCATATTCAACAGCTTTCTGGCCACACTCGTCAACAACAGCCTGCTGCTCCGGTGTCAGCGCATCATAAATATCCTGGTTGATGCAGAAGAACAGGCAGTCATAGATTGCATCCCACATGGAGCAATATGGCTGTACCTCCTGTACACTGGCTGCATCGATGGCGGGCAACGGATTCTCCTCGCCTCTACCGTATTCTGCTGAAGTGCCGTGTAGGTCTCGGACCAGTTCATATTTGTGGCATCTGCGCCCCATCTCTTATAACACTCCATAAGAAGATTAGAGCCGGCTACACGAACCTTCAGATTCTTCATATCATCTACAGATTTTACCTCATGCTTGCTGTTTGTCAATTCACGGAATCCGTTCTCTGCAATACCCATGCAGTGGAGTCCGTAGCCGTTAAGGATTTCCTTCAGCTTATCTCCAGCCTCTCCGTCAAACTTCGCATCTGCATCATCATAGGAATCATAGATGAACGGCAGGGATACCACATTGAAGCGTGGATCAAATGCAGAATAGATCAGATTGGAATGCATGGAGATCTGTACCGGGTCTCCGTTCATCAATGCCTGGATTCCCTCGGACTGATTTCCGTTTGTCAGCTGATCCGCTGCGTAAATGTTAACCTTGACCTTTCCTCCGGTAGCCTTTTCCATGAGTTCACCGAACTTACGTCCTCCATCAGCCCAGGTACTTGTCTCTGTTGTGGAGCATGCAAAGTTCCAGGTTGTCTCAGGCCAGTTCAGATCACTGTAATCCTCCACGGTATCTACCGAATCCTCTGTAAACAGATCTACAAGATCCTGTGCATCGTCATAGCCTGCACTCTTAAGCTCATTTACAAACCAGTCGTCGATTCCGTCTACTGCTTTCTTGAAGGAATCGATATCCATATCCTCTTTCTTTGTAAAGGTCACACCGTTGCTCTTCTCCCAGCGGCTCATGATCTCCTCATCGCCGGAACGGTTGATATAACGCTCATACTCAACAGCCTTCTGGCCTGCCTCATCAACAACCTGCTGCTGTTCCGGTGTCAGGCTGTCATAGATATCCTGGTTGATACAGAAGAACAGACAGTCATAGATTGCATCCCACATGGAGCAGTACGGCTGTACCTCCTGTACACTGGCTGCGTCGATCGCAGGCAACGGGTTCTCCTCACCCTCTACCGTATTCTGCTGAAGTGCTGTGTATGTCTCGGACCAGTTCATGTTTGTGGCATCTGCCCCCATCTCTTATAACATTCCATGAGAAGATTGGAACCGGCCACACGAACCTTCAGGTTCTTCATGTCGTCTACTGTTTTTACTTCATGCTTGCTGTTTGTCAGCTCACGGAAACCGTTCTCTGCGATTCCCATACAATGAAGTCCGTACTCACCAAGGATCTCTTTCAGCTTTTCTCCGGCCTCACCGTCAAATTTTGCATCTGCGTCATCGTAGGAATCATAGATAAACGGCAGGGATACTACATTGAATCTCGGGTCAAATGCAGAGTAGATCAGATTGGAATGCATGGAGATCTGTACCGGATCTCCGTTCATCAGTGCCTGGATTCCCTCGGACTGATTTCCGTTTGTCAGCTGATCTGCTGCGTAAATATTAACCTTGACTTTTCCGCCGGTTGCTTTTTCCATAAGCTCACCAAACTTACGTCCTCCGTCAGCCCAGGTACTTGTTTCAGTTGTAGAGCATGCAAAGTTCCATGTCATCTCCGGCCAGTCAAGATCACTGTAATCAGCGATGGTATTAAAGGAATCACTTCCGTCCCCGGAATCCTTGGAACTCTGGCTTTCTGTGTCAGAAGACTGGTCTCCTGTATAGGAGCCCTCTTTTGCAAGAGCCTTCGGAAGAGCTGTGGAAACAGCCGGAATATAAGTGATGATCAGAAGAACTGCAACGGATGCAGCGATCATCGGCATAACTGCTCTGGATATCTGCTGAAGAGTAACCTCCAGACCTTTTTTGATCTTGATACTGATGGCAACAAAAAGGTTTACACCTACCGGAGGTGTTACCTGTCCGATCGCAAGGTTAACTGTTGCCATAACACCAAATGCTACCACATCATAGCCCAGAGCCTTACATACCGGAAGCATGATCGGTACAAAAATGTACATCGCAGAGTTTGCATCAATGAAGCATCCTGCAATCAGGAAAATGATGTTTACGATCAGAAGGAAGGTAAACTGATTATGTGCAATGCCGGCAAGAAGCTCAGATGCCGCATTTGCAATACCAAACTTGGTACATACAAAAGAGAACAGAGAAGCACTTGCTACGATCAGCATGATTCCACCGGTTGTCTTTGCAGAATCCACAAGAATGTCAAACAGGTCTTTGAGCTTAACCTCACGGTAGATCACCATACCAACAAACAGACCGTAAACAACAGATACGGCTGCGGCCTCAGTTGGTGTAAAGATACCACCGTAAATTCCTCCGAGGATGATAACCGGCATCAGGAATCCCCAGAATGCATCTTTAAATGTATCCCAGCGCTCTTTTGCGGAAGCTTTTTCACGGGATGGCTGAATATTATGTTTCTTTGCCTCGATCATAACGATGATCACAAGAGCAACACCCATCAGAAGTCCCGGAACGATACCAGCCATAAACATATCTGCAATAGATACGCCTGTGATGGAAGCATATACAACGAATGCGATACTCGGCGGTATGACAATGGCGATGGAACTGGAAGTTGCCATCAATGCCGTGGAAAACGGTGCGGAGAAACCGCCCTGCTCAACCATAGCCGGGATCAGAACTGCTCCAAGTGCCGCAACAGTTGCAGGACCGGAACCGGAGATCGCTCCGAAGAAGCAGGCTACGATAACACATACAATGGCGATACCGCCCTTTTTATGTCCTACGCAGGTATCTACGAAGTTGATCAGTCGCTTGGAAATACCGGCTTTTGCCATAATGTTTCCGGACAGAACAAAGAACGGGATAGCAAGAAGCAGGAATTTACTGATTCCAGAGTACATATTTGTAGCTACGATCGTCAGAGATGTGCCGGAATAAAGGATGGCACATACAGATGACAGACCTAAGCAGATTGCAATGGGAAGTCCCAGGATCAGGAAAACAAAGAAGGAGATAAATAAGATTGCACTGATCATTTATTTGTCCTCCTTTTCATCATCTTTTTTCAGGCAGAAGTCCAGGCAGTACTCAATAAAATGAAGGATCATGCAGCCTGCTCCGATCGGCACAAAGGACCAGAAGATCCACTCCGGCCAGTTCAGTACGAAAGTTCTCTTGCCGTTTGCCAGCTGTGTAAGAACTTTGTCCATTCCATACTTAAATAAAATTGCAGAAAAAACAATGCACAGGACCGTGATCAGGATCACAGATGGTTTTTCCAGTTTTTTCGGAAGACGGTCCGTAACCAGTGTCAGACTTACCAGTCCTCCCTTTTCACGGCAGGCAAGTGCTGCTGCCAGAAGTGTGATGAGAACAAACACCGCTACAACAAGCTCTTCTGTAAAAGACCATGAGCGATGGATGACCTTGCGGGAAAATACATTTCCCACAGTCAGCACAAGGATCAGCAGGGTGGAAATGACCAGTACGATTTTTTCTACTGCTGCAAGTGCGTTCATGAGTTTTTTGTACACTTTCATACTCTTTCCCCTTTTGTATATTTTTCCGGTTTCAGATCCTTACCCCGTGGTTTAAAATGTTTTTGGATAAAAAAATCCGTCCCCTTTCAGGGACGGATATAAAATTCCGCAACCACCCTGTTTCTCCACTGAAACAAGCACGATTCTGCAACGTACCGGCATACGCGACTTCTGTAACGGGAAGCACCCGTGAAAACCTACTTACTTGTCTGAAACTTTCGGCTTTCCTTCTCAGGGATGATATTCAAGGCAGTTCCGACGCTGTATCACACCAGTCACAGCTCTCTGAAGACGGTTCCTCTGTCTTTACTGATTCCCTTCATGGAATTTGCTTCTGTTATGTGTTAACTCTTTAATGAGCTAAACTAATTCTAACTCTGTTTGTTTTGATAGTCAAGTTTTTTTTTCAAAAACTCCTTCAGGCGTTCTTTCCTTCTCCGGCGAAGTACTCCTTCACAAGCTTTACAACCACACCGGAAAGCAGGAATACTGCGATCAGGTTAGGGATCGCCATCAGACCGTTGAAGGTCTCTGCGATACTCCAGAGAAGTCCGAGATCAACAGTTGCACCGATGATCGCTATCAGAGAGTACAGTACCATAAAAGGCCTGATAGCTTTTTCCTTAAAAAGAAACTCCGCACATCTGGCTCCGTAAAGTCCCCATCCAATGATAGTGGAAAATGCGAAGCAGCACATGGCAACTGCTGTAAAGATGGAAACCCAGTTTCCGTATGTACTGGTAAAACCGCTGATGGTAAGCTCCGCTCCTGCTGCTGCGCCATAACCAACCGGCACCCCGCTGCAGAGGATGACAAGCGCTGTCAGCGTACAGATCACGATCGTGTCCGTGAATACCTCAAAGATCCCGAAAAATCCCTGTTTTACAGGTTTTCTGGTGTCTGCACAGGCATGTGCGATGGAACCGGTACCAAGACCTGCCTCATTGGAAAAAATACCTCTGGAAACACCTTTTTTCATACTCATGAAAAAGCTTCCTACTACGCCGCCTGTCACAGATGCCGGATTAAATGCGCCTCTGATGATAGCGCTGAAAACACCCGGAACATTTTTCCAGTTGATGATAATTACACCGACGGCAAGAATAATATAAAACAATGCCATAAACGGTACCAGCTTTTCTGTAACCTGGCCGATCCTTTTGATTCCGCCAAGCAGGATCATTGCCACAAGAATCGCAAGGATGATCCCCATAACAAGGTTTACCGTAGAAGTATTGTCTGCAGCGATCACATTGTAATTGATCAGTGCAGAATCAATAGCTGTTGTAATGGTATTAACCTGGGTTGCATTTCCGGTTCCGAAAACAGTAAGCACACCAAAAGCGGAAAACAGATATGCCAGCCAGTGCCAGTGTTTTTTTAGACCATTCTTAATGTAATACATTGGTCCTCCAACCAGATCTCCATTGGCATTGGTTTCGCGGAAATGTACCGCAAGTGTTACTTCTGAAAACTTTGTACACATTCCAAGAAGTGCGGAAATCCACATCCAGAATACGGCTCCCGGTCCTCCGATGGCAATAGCACCTGCCACACCTGCAATATTTCCCGTTCCCACGGTAGCAGCTAACGCCGTACAAACAGCCTGAAACGGTGTCAGACTTCCATCGGAAGCTTCTCTTTTCCGAAGCATACGTCCGATAGTAACCCTGATGGCATAGGGAAATTTCCGAATCTGGAGAAAATTCGTGCGGATACTTAAATAAAGACCTACACCAATAATACAGATCATCGCAGGAACGCCCCAGATAAAATTGTTTACAGCAGCATTCACTGATTCAATAACAGATAACATTCTATAATCCTTCCCTTATTTAATTTTGTCTTTTTGGATTGTACGTTTGTCTGTACAAAAAGACGATTCGTTAGATTATATCACATTTTTTGTCGAATGTATAAGAGAAAAGCTTTATAATTTTACTATGATAAAGAAAGAAAGTGAATAAAAGCTGCCAATCCTGTTGTTAAATATGTGATATACCTGTAGTAAAAATACTTATCTGTGATCAATATCATTTTCCGTATCGTCCAGGAATGTAAATATATATCCCCAGTATTTCTCCAGGATCTTACCTCTGCTTCCATAGATCTCATGCTTTGTTCCGATCATATGGATATAATCACAGCTTGTTTTTCCCTGGCGATTGATCTTTCCGGCAAAATTTTTCAGGGCACGGACAGACACCAGATCTTCCGTCTGGGCCTGGATGAGCAGCATTGGTGCCGTATATTTTTTCCATCCGTAGAGACGCAGATACCAGCTCATTTCCGCAGAAGCCCAGAGCCAGCCGTAGGATGGAGACCAGGTCTGGAGCTCCTTATGTTCTGCACGGAGATTTTTGTATCGCTCGTATCTTGGTTTTGATGTTGCGGAGCTTGTCTCAAAAGAACCGCTGCCATCGTAAGGCTTTCGACCAGCTACATATTCCTCATCTTTTCCGAAAATGCATTTCTCCAGAGCTATGCCGGTGGCTGCCGGCCACGGAACATTATCTGTAAGAGGACGGATCATCGGAGAAGAAAGGATCACCTTGTGAAACCAGTCCGGCTCCCAGGCTGCAGCAATACCACCGATGGCACCACCCATGGAATGTGCATACAAGTTAAGTGACAGATCCGGATGTGCTTTCTTTATGTATCGGCATGCTTTCAGAAAATCGCGGATATATCTTCTCCATGTATCGATGTGGACCAGAGACGGGTCTGCGGTAAGGCGATAGCTACGGCCATGACCGCAATGCTCCGGAATATATACATGATAGCCTTCCTTAAGAAAATAATAGGCCACTTCATCATATTTCACTGCTGATTCTGTGAATCCGTGGCTGATGACTACCACACCTTTAGGCATATCAATATCAGACAGATACTGCAGCATATGGATCTTACCTGTGATCCGTTTGCTTTCGTTACGAAACGGATAATCCGCACCTGGTACATAAAGTTCCCTTCTGTGTGACAGAAGATATGGCGTTACGATATTTTTCATGGTTTCTTCATATTCATTTTCATGTATGATCTGCATATTGGTTAAAAACCTCCCTTGCTTTCACTGTATTGCTTTTTTCTCCCAAACTCTGCTTTCCAAAATCCTTCCATGTTGTTACAGCTGTTTTCTTACAGGATAACAGAATTCATTCCTTCAGGCAATCCTTTTTAGACCATTTTGCTCTTTAATTTCTGTTAAAAAATGCCCGAACATTTTGATATGTACCGGACATTTCTTCTATTATTTAATAGAATCTCACAATATCTTCCACATCTTTACGTTTCGGTCTTGCAGGCTCTTCGGCTGCTTTTCCGATGGCGATCACTGCCACTACCGTTTCTGTTTCCGGAATGGAAAGGATCTCACGGAGTTTGTCTCCGGCACGAAGTCCCATGATCAGGGTTCCATATCCAAGCTCCTTCGCCTTCAGGATAAGATTTTCGTTCTGAAGTCCCAGATCATAGCACCCCCAGCCGTTTCCGAGCTCATTATCCGGTGTTCCGTCTTTCTGAAATCCGGCATGGTTATGTACAAAGGTTGTAACAATCAGGGAGGCATTCTCTGCTTTTGCCTGGTTCATTTCCGGCAGACATTCTCTGCTGACCTTCTCCACCATCTCTTCGGACATTACACAATAATATCTTCCGGTCTGGGAATTTTTCCAGCTGGGTGCTTCCTGAGCGGCCCGAATCACTGCAAGAAGATCTTCTTTTGTGATCCTGCTCTCCGGGCTGTATTTACGGATGGTCCTTCTCTCTTCGATCAGTTTCTGAAATTCCATATTTTTCCTCCTTATCTGTCCGGTGCAGGATCTGCTTCCGGATCCTGCAGTTATTCCGGCACGGATTTATATGTTCACATTTTTTATGGAACTATTTTAACACAATGCCGTATTGAAATCAATTTCGGAACTCCGGCATCATTACTGTTCATTCTGCGACCGTTACTGCTCGCTCCGTTCCCAGTAATACGCTTTGAAAAATATTGCCTGGGAACAATAACTGCAATACCACTTATGAAGATTTTTTTTGATTTACCACATAAATTCCCACACAGACAAGAAACAGTGCGATGAGACTTCCCATATTAAATGCCTGACGTACCTCTCCCAGAACCAGTGCAGACAGGATCACACTGAACAAAGGATTTACAAAGCCAAAGATCGCTACCCTGGATACATCGTTCCAGGCAAGCAGCACTGACCACAGTGTATAGGCCACCGCAGACACCATTGCCAGATAAAAGATAATCCCGATACCGGCAGCATTTACGCTTCCGAGATGTCCTCCCATCCCTTTTCCGATCAGGAACAGAATGATCCCGCCCATGGTAAACTGCGTTCCGCTGAGTACCACCGGAGATATCTTTCTGGAAAAAATATTGATCAGCACCGTGGACATTCCGTAAGAAAACTGCGCGATCAGAATAAATCCTTCTCCTGTAATCCTAAAACCTGCATCCAGAGAATTTCCCATAAGATTGATCACGACCACGCCTGCAAAACCCAGGATACAGCCAAGCATCTTTCGCCCGGTCATTTTTTCCTTGTGAAAAACAAGGCAGGACAGCAGAATCGCAATAAAATTCCCAAGACCTGTGATAATAGCGCCTTTTACACCGGAGGTATGTGCCACACCTATATAAAAGAAGAAATACTGACATACCGTCTGAGCCATACATACCGGCACCGCATATTTCAAAACAATCCGATCGGGAAGCAGAACCTTACGCTCACGCAAAGATGCAAAGATCAGTACAAGGATTCCTGCCAGTGCAAAACGCACTCCTGCAAAAACGATCTGACTTGCCGTATCTGCAGAATCCATCTGCATCAGACGGTATCCTGTCTTGATCAGCGGGATCGCACTCCCCCAGAGAAGACAACAGACGCAGGCAAGCGCTGCCACCACCCAGGTTTTTTTTAATATTGTTTTTGTTTGTTCCATTTGTTTATTCTCTCTTTCTCAAAACTTCTTCCATCTGACTGATCACAGCTTTTATTTCATTTATTGCACTGATACTTACGTCCCGGAAATCAAGTTTTTTCCCCTTTCCGTATAATTCCGCCTCATAAGCGCTGGCTTTCTCTTCATCTTTGTCCTTGTATCGGGCTTTTCCGATCAGCCAGGCACTGGAATCCGCACAGTCCGGATATTCCGTATTTCCCCGGATCAGAAAATCCTCTGAAGCTTCCGTCAATGCTGTTTTCAGTTTTTCTGCTTTATCCAGAAATTCTTCCGTTGTCTGCGGATAATGTTCTTTTATATAGAGGAGATTTTTATGAATACAGGTGGCACTTTTTTCCATTAGTTTCCGTTCTTCCGGGTCTTTGAAATTATCATATTCCCCAGGCCGGACTTCCCACCCGCGGATGGATTTGCTTAATTCCATCAGCCAGTATACATGACGGGAAATATCGTCCGGAAACATAAAATACGTAGAAAATTCATGGTCGATCATAGGTGCAAGACTTATGATCCCGCCATCTTTATCACAGAGAAATGCTACATTTTCATAATGATAATTCTGGTCTCCTTTCAGGACAGAGATCAGTACCTGCATGGCAAGCTGTTCCGCCATTTCCTGATGCTCCTGAAAAAAATCAGCCTCAAAAATATCTCTATAATCATAAAACATCTGGCAATAGTTTACATAATTATCAATATCTACCTTTTCATCCGGATATTTCCGAAAAAATTCCAGAAGATTCAAAAGGTTTTCCCCTTCTTTATATGCCATGGGTACTGTCGTTCCGTAATCAAGATATTTTTCATTTGCTGCCTCATACCCTTCACAAATGGCCAGTTCATATCTGGGCGCAGGCATGAAATATTCATTAATGATCATTGACCAGAATACCTCTGCATAAGCATACAGTGGCGTGGAAAATGGTTTGGATTTCGTCAGTGGCTTGAAGATCATATTTCCCGGAAATATAGGGAAATGTTTTTCCCCGCTTACCACGCCTACAGCTTCAGCCTTAAGGTTTCCGATTCGATTTTTGTATTGATAGTGTCTGACTTTATAATACATAGCAGTCATATCGTATTGCCTTCCCCTTCAATGTATAAGACGGCTCCCGGCCGGCAAGACATTCACTTTTCAGCGGACGCTTGACGATGATCTTATCCGGATTTGCTCTGATAGCTGCATCGAAAAGATCCTTTTCCCCGGAACACGGTGGTTCCAGCTTCTGGATCAATTGAAGTTTCTTGTTGATCAGACTGGATTTCTGTCTTGCCGGAAACATGGGATCCAGATAGATCACGTCTACAGGATCAAGAAGCTTTGACATACCTTCTACACTGTTTCCCTCGATCACCTTCATACGACCGGCAATATCTTTCAGATCCATATTTTTCCTGGCACGGCGAATGGCATCTTTAAGAAGGACTGCGATTACCGGATTCTGCTCGTACAGCGTCACTTCATAGCCCTGGGCTGCCAAAAGAAAGGCATCCTCACCCATTCCTGCCGTAGCATCGATGGCCTTCCTGCCCTCCTTATCTGACTTCACCGCCTTCACCAGCATCTCATGCTGAAGTCTGCCTCTGGTAACTCTGTGAAGCATCGTCTCCACAAAATCCCCCTGATAGGTCAGCCCGAAACCGGACAGCGAAACGCCCCTGGAATCAAACCGCACCGTCAGAAAATCTCCCGGCTTATCCTGGAGCTGTGCTCCGGTCTTCCTGCAAAAAGCTTCCGCCATATCTCTCTGTCCGCCCTTTCCAAGACAGACTGCGATTTTATCATTCATTTCCCGATTCTCTCTTTCATGACTCTTTTTCATAAGCTCTTTCATTCTACAATTTTACAAAAGAAATTGCAATTCATCTCAAATAAAAGCTGTCGCTTTGCAATCTGTTAACCGCTAAAGCGACAGCTTTCTTCTCAGCCGTATATTTATTTTGAATTTTTCTTTCCTTTTCTGACTTTGATCCTGCGGATCATCCTTCGGATCAGAAATACCACAAGCACAATGATCACTATAAGGATCAGACAAATACCTGCGATCATTGCCGAAAACTTATTCGGCTGCTTCACCAGATCAATGATATTTCTGCTGTCCTCCACAACCTTACGTCCATGTGTCGTCTCATAATATTCCGGCACATTGGCAATTCCGTCGCCGTCTGTATCCTCAAAGGACTGCATATATCTTGCGATCGCATCCCAGGCCTTTAATTCCCTGTCACCCTCCATGATCGCCTGATCTTCCAGATTTTCAATGGGATTCCCATCCCTGTCCTTCGGTTCAAGAGACAGCATTCCATAGGACATTTTCGTCACAGAACCAAGCATCTGGCCGGTATACAGGTCTGTCACAACATGATACAGTTTGTCATCCTGGATCTCGATCCGCTCTCCGTCTGCCTGGTGAGATAACAATCTGTCACCTTATTCAGAATCATCCGATGTGGATTGTATGCAAAATTCAACCCACTGCAATATAACCTTGCCGTTGTCATAAAATCCGATACAGAAGCGTCCACCTCCGCTGCCAGCTTCAGCTCCTTTCCGGTCAGGTATGCACTGATCAGCGGATATCCGGCAACACCGTCCTTTCCGATCCCCAGTGAAAAGGAATTAAAAACATCCTCTACTGTGATATCACCCTTTGTGTATGTATCCCGCACGGTTCCGCTTGGAACAACGGCTACATCAACCGGATCACCATCATAATACTCGGAATTCTCCACTGCATATATGTATGCATCGGATATGATATCACCAAGATTCAACTCTTCGTGCATCGTGCCCATTTCTTCCAGACTGTTGAATTCAACATCATTTTCAGCAAGAACCGCTTCTCTTGTATAGCCAAAATCGGCAAGATAATTCTTATCCACCGTATCCATCAGGGCATCGATCTGTTCCTGTGTCGCCTGGTCCGGTTTTACCTCCTCAGAAACAGGGATCAGCTCATAGGATGTCAGTTCCCACCGTCCGTCCTGCTTCTGTGTCATGGAAAGTGATCCCAGATTTCTTCCGTATTCACCGCAGGATACGATATATGTGTTCCCATGCTGAATTGCCTCTTTCAGCTCTGAGTGTGTATGTCCGCTGATGATCAGATCAATATCCGGCACCTCTTTTGCCAGGATCTCATCCTCCGATTTGTTCTCATCCTCCCAGGTTCCTCCATGGGACACACAGGCGATCATATCCACTTTTTCATTTTTTCTGATCTCTTCTACCGTCTGTTTTACGGCCTCAACCGGATCCTTGAACTTTAATTCACAGGTCGGTGCACATTCCAGGGCATCCTTACCGAACACACCGACTACTGCAGCCTTTACATCTCCCTTTTGAACTACTACATAATCCTTCACACCGTAGGCTTCAAATGCCGACCGGATCTGCTTCTGGCCATCATTTAGTCCATCCTGCTCCATACTGTCCCAGTCCACATTGCATACCACCAATGCCGGTACTGTCTCACCGGAATCCTTCGCAGCCTCCAGCATATTTGCCAGTCCCTTTGAACGATAATCATATTCATGATTCCCCAAAGTCGTCACATCATACCCCAGATATCCCAGCATTCGAAGCTCTGCCGCCTCCGTATCGTATACGGTCTGGATCAGGTTCCCATGGAAAAATCACCGCCATCCAGCACCAGGGTGTCCGGATCTTCCTGCTTCTTTTCATCAATCAGGGTTTTAATCCTTGCAAATCCGCCAACCTCTTTTTGTTCTCCATCTACGATGGTTGAAAAGCTGTTCAAATGCGAATGTGTATCATGGCTGAACAAAACATCGATCTGTTTTGTCTCGGCTACTTCCACCGGAACATTCCATGTAAAGGGATGCAGTAATGTGGCAACAAGCATGATCACCAGAAGCCTTGCTGAAATTTTCTTTCGTGTTTTCATAGCTCTCTCCTTTTGTGTATAGTTTTCTTATGCCTTTTTACAAAACCATCAATATTGTTCCTGCACCGATCAAAATACATCCGATCAGCGATTTTGCTGTAAATTTCTCGTGCAAAAAAACAAATGCCAGTACCAGCGTGATCACAACACTCAGCTTGTCTATCGGCACAACCTTAGATGCATCTCCTATCTGCAAAGCACGATAATAACATAACCATGAGGCACCTGTTGCCAGACCTGAAAGTATCAGAAACAGCCAGCTTTTTTTACTGATCGCAGTGATTCCACCTTGTGTATTTGTGAGAAAAACCATTCCCCATGCCATGACAAGCGCCACCATCGTTCGAATCGCTGTTGCAAGATTCGAATTAACACCGGTAATACCTACCTTTGCCAGTATGGATGTCAGAGCTGCAAATACAGCAGACAGCAAGGCAAACACAAACCACATAGTAACTCCCCCTTCTTGGCCCGCCGCTTAGTGCTCCATACACCTAAAGCGGAGAATACTTATTCTGCATTCATCGTATCATTTTTCTTCTGATATGTCACTATTAACAATTTCATAAGGCATACTGTACCAGATTTTATCATATTTATCTATAACTCCATTTAAAACAGATTTCATTATCTCATAAATTCTTGCAGCCTGATCCTCCATATTGTTATCCACAGTTCCATAGATTTCCCCGAGTCGGATCTTCTGATTCATTTCCTGACTGTTATTAATTCCAATAATAACCGGAAGTTTCATCTGATGTTTTTTGTAATAATCATAGACCCCAAGTGCCATGTCATCATTGTTGCATACGACTGCCTCCGTATTCCGGATCGTCTCTTCATCCAGCTTCGCAAATTTTTCCAGGGCAATCTCCCGTTTCCAATCCGCAGTCAGGTTTCCCAGCTGCTTTAACGGCAATTCTCTTCCTGACTCCAAAAATCCGTTAGTTCTCCGAATCGTATCATAATGAGACTCTTCCCCCTCAATCAATATGTAGTCCAGCTTTCCGTTTTGATTCCGATCCACGCTCTGCTTCTGCTTATCCCAAAGCTCCTTCAGCAGCTTTCCCTGTATCTCTCCGGCAGCTTTTCCGTCTGTTCCTACATACCATACATCCTTCACGATCTGAAGATCCTTCTCGGCAACTTCACGGTTATACAAAATGACAGGGATCTCCTTCTCCTCCGCTTCATTCAACACACTGGCTGCTGATGCAGGCTCTACCAGGTTAACCAACATGATATCATACTCCTGCGCATACATATACTGCAGCTGTTTTTCCTGTTTCTTATTTTTCCCATCTGCATTATAGATTTCGTAGGATATTTTCCTTCCTGCAATTTCTGTTTTTTCAATCATATCCTGCAAAGTCCGTATATATTTCTCCATAAAGGTATCATTCAGATCATATACCGCAATTCCCATGTGGATATAACAGTCTTCTCTCTTTGGTAGCTTCCATGCCACGATCAGACCTGCCATCAGCACAAAAAGACCTGCCAGTATAAAATTATATTTTTCAGTTTTCCACTTCATCTTCTCCCTCTACCTTACAAGTAATGCATCCAGACTGCCCGCTTCCAGAATTTCCCGATCAAGCTTTAACGGCTGCAGAAAGATACTCTCCATCTTTTTTTTCTTTCCGTAAGCTTCTATCATCTGCATACATTCATAGCCAAGTCTGTATGTATTTTCCATATAAACCTCTTTCTTACGGCCACTTTTGATCTGTCCCAAAACAGTTTCACTGATTGGCATACTGTATGTTTCTTCTTCCTGTTCCCTCCGCACAAATGCCGCATAATGCAAAAATGACTCCTTCATTGTATCTGTAAGTGCCAGTACTTCCTTATATTTGTAACCATTCTGATTTTTTTTCAGATAAAATTCCGGATATACCAGAAGAATTCCCATGCTTCGATTCTGCTTTTCCTCTTTCACCAGCTCTGCAAAACTTTTTTCGGACATCTGCTTTTTGTACCAGACATCCAGCTTTATCTGATGGTCATAAGCATAATCCCGGATTCCCTCCTGGACACTGCTTAAATCTTCCTGTGTGTTTTGTGGCAGGACGATGGTAATTCTGCTTTTTTCTGCCCTATGGTTTCGCACTGTCATATACCGAAAGGATATAAGTGCGATCAGAACCAGAATCAGAATGATATATTTTTTCTTACTGCTCATCCATTTCCTCCATTTTCGGGATCGTGATCGTGGCAACGGTTCCCTCATCCAGTTCACTACTGATCGTAATTCCATAATTTTTTCCATAGATCAGCTGTATCCTCTCATTTACATTGCACACTCCGATTCCGGAACCACGTTTGCTGGATACTACTTTATTGTGCATGATATAATCTATTTTTTCCTGTGTCATACCGGGTCCATTATCTGACACATCGATTTTGATATCTCCATTCTTTTCATAGATCCGGATCTCGATTTCTCCATCCTCATACATTCCATCCATTCCATGATAAATAGCATTTTCCAGCAATGGCTGAATAGATAGCTTGGGGCAAAAATATTTCAGCAGTTCCGGATCTGCGTCCACATGAAATTCAAATTTATCCTTGAAACGAATATTCTGAATGGCCAGATAGCTGGAAGCATGTTCCAGTTCTTTTTCCAGAGTGATCATATCTTTTCCCTGACTTAAGGAGATCCGGAAAAATTTAGCCAGAAGAGAGACCATCTCCCCGGCACCATCATATTCTTCACTTCGGATCATCCAAATAATGGAATCCAGCGTATTATACAAAAAATGAGGATTGATCTGTGACTGCAGAAGCTTCTTCTCCATCTTCTGCTTTTCTCTCTCCTTTCTGCGTATCTCTTCCATTTGCTCCTGAAGCTTATCCGCCATAATATTAAAATGTATACTTACATTTTTCAGTTCGCCGATTCCTTCCTCCTGTGCTCTGGCATTATAATCGCCTTTTCCGAATTTTTCCATTGTCCGAAGCAGCCTGTAAATCGGATTTGTAAAATTGTGAAACACAAGAGTATCAAGAAAGATCAGGATCACTCCGATCAGAAGGAGTATAAACCATACAAGATAATGAAGATTATGGCTTTCCAATACCAGACTGTCCATGGAATTTACAACCACCATATTCCATCCTGTGTAACCGATCTGCTGACCTCTATCAGCACTGCTGACCATCCGCCTTTTCTATCCTATAATTTTTGCAGGACAATGCAGACTCTACGGTCTTTTTCTTTATATAATCCGGATGCGATCTCTTTATCAAAAGGATGATAGAGCATATTCTTCTGATCATCCAGCAAATAGCAATAAGCTGATTTCTGATTTCTGTAATGCGACAGTATCTCATCCACAGAATCTGTATAATACTCCATCAGAAGAATTCCTGATCTCATATTTCCATCCTTGATATATTCTACATAACGGCTGATTTCAAATACATAACTATCCTCCTGAGGACGTACCAGTCTCCGCCGTCCGTAACTGATCGTCTCAATATTCTCCTTTGCCTGTAAAAACCAGGCCATCTCTTTCGCATCCTCTTGTTCTGCAAATGTCCCTGAATGCCATATACTTTCTCCGTCTATATCGTATAAGGCAAGTCCATACAGACACTTTTCTTCAAGAAATATCTGCTGTTCCATTTCCTCCGCAAACCTGGCACTGTCCACATCATATTTCTTTATATTCTGATAGTAGATCCTGTTGATCAGTACATTGATATTTTCAATCTGTGTCTCCAGACTCTGCGCCAGAAAATCCCTTTGCTTTCCTATTTTTTCTATGGCATCCTTCTGAAAATATGTTGAAAAATAGTAGGAAAACAGAAGAATACAGCTGATGATGCAGGCTGCAATGGAAGCAGACATAACCACCGGAAAAATGATACGGATACTTATCTTTTTATTTTTCATTTTCAGCTCCTTGTATATTATTGCCGATCTATGTATCTGACTGTGCAGATTTTCTGTATTTTACAGGTGAGATTCCACAGTTTTTTTTAAATACGTAGCTGAAATAATTTGGCTCCGGATACCCTACCATCGCTCCGATGGTCTGACTCTTATAATCAGTCTGCAAAAGCAGTTTTTTTGCTTCTTCCATACGTCGACTGATCAGATAATTAATGAATGTACCTCCTGTTTCCTGCTTGAATATTTTCGAAAAATAGGAGGTACTAACATGTAACTCTCCACATATCGACTCCACACTCAGCTCCGGATTCCGGAATTTTTTTTCCACGATCTTCATTGCATTTTCTGCCAGAACCACATTGTTGTCAATCTGTTTTTTCTGGATCAGTGATCGTATCAGAAGGCAGTAATTCAAAAGCCAATGATCTAATTCTTCCCCCGTACTCAACGAAAGGATCTTCACCGCCATCTTTTTGGATCCCGCAAATTCTGCGTCTGATGTAATCTGGTATTTCTTATAAAATCTGGCAACAGAAAAAGAGATTTCCAGAATAACGATCTGATATTCATTCAAATTATAGTGACCCTTATGCAGCCATGCGATCAGATCACCGACCTGTTTTTTCAATTCTTCTTCCGTACAATATGTGATGGATTTTCCGATCATTTCCACCTGAGAGTTCCAGTCCTCTTCCTCCTGCTGCGGCATGATATCGTTATAGTAAGTATAGCTCTCCTCCGGCAAAACAAGATTATAATCCAATGCTTCTGCTGCCTGAGCATACAACGCCGGCATATCTTTCAGATTCTCTCCGCTGTTGCTGATCCCGCAGGAAATCCTCGCTCCGAAAATACGCTGGATCATAACTGCTGTTTCCTGGATACTTCGTGTGATCTTCCCAATCTCATGTCTCTTGCTGCCACCAAGGAGAAATACTTCTTTATCGCCCATACCAAATTCATGAACGTGTGCAATTTTTTCCAGTGCTTCCTTCAACGTTTCCTTCATTGACAGTTCGCTGAGAATGTCCTTCTTCCCTTCTTTTCCCACTTTTACTGCTATAACTGAATACACCTGATCCGAAAGATCCAGCTTCAGATTTTTTATCTGCGCCTGCATTCCTTCTCCTCCATAACCTCTGTCATAAGCCTGGAAAAAAACTGCTGACGCAATAACGGCAAGCTCTGTGTATATGCATTCTCCAGCCGGACACGGTTTATTTTTTCATTATATTCTTTCTCCAGTTCCTGATACATTTTTATGAGCAGACGTTGCATCTCCTCGTAATCAATGGGTTTCATCACATATTCCGAAACTCCATAACTGATAGCCAGACGTGCGTATGTAAAATCATCCCATCCGGAAAACAGGATTACCTTTGTATTCATATAATTTTCATGGATATTCTTTGCCAGCTCCAGACCATCCATGAAAGGCATTTTTATGTCACTGATCACTAAATCCGGATGAAATTCATCCATCATATCAAGCACTTCTTTTCCATTCTGTGCTGTTCCAACTACAGAGAATCCAAGGCTCTCCCAGTCTATTCCCTTCTGCATTCCATATAGGATATTCGGTTCATCATCTGCCAAAATAATACTAAATACTCTCACACTCCATACTCCCTGATGTTTTACTGTATTTTATGATAGCATATTATCAATATACATAACATACAAAAAATCCCCTGTTTATTGTTTTCACAATTAAAACAGGGGACTGCTCTTATTTCTCTTCTGAGCCGTTCAGTTTCGCAACAACTTTTTTCATAAATTTATCATCTAATTTATATTTGCTCTTAAATACAACATATGCAAGAATAACTCCGATAGTCGGCACTACACACATCAGAACACGAATAGAATTCTGTGTTGCAAGTGACTGCACTGTGTTCGGAACATATCCTGTAAGCTCCAGTACAAATCCAATAGCCAGCGCTGTAAATGCTGCTGTCAATTTTACGATCAGGGTCTGCAGAGAGAATACAACACCCTCGTTTCTGTTTCCGAGAACATATTCTCCATAATCCACAACATCCGCAAGGAATACCGTTGCACATCCAAGCTCCAGACCGGTTCCTGTCTTAACAATAATACCAGCAATCGCTGTCAAAACAATATTATTCGGACACACAATTCCTACCACCAGAAGAAGAATCAATCCGATCGGTGGCAACACACACGCAAACAAAAACGCCTGCTTTCTGGACAAGATCTTTGTTACCTTCGGGAAGATCAGAAGTCCTACAACCTCTGCAACAGATGCACTGATCATAAATGCAGATAACATTCCAGCATTGTTGCATACATAACTGAAGTAATAGGTCGCAACTCCCATGATTGCCTGAATTGCCACATTATATAAAAGAATCAGCAATACTGCCCATCTTAACTGGTCATTTTTTCTGATGACTGTGAAGATGTCTTTAAATTTCATTTTTTCTTTTTTCTCAACATCATGCTGGATCTTTGGCAGATTCAGTACACATACAGCCATTGTAAAAATAAATGTTGCTGCAATGATCAAAGCAAATCTATGATATCCTGTATAATCACCGCCAAGACCTTTGATGATCTGTACTCCAAATCCGGCAATGATCAGTGACTGTCCGATACTTGCAAAAATTCTTGCAGTACGGATACTTTTTCACGCTCCTGAGGATCAGATGTAAGATTCGGGATTACTGACCAGTATGGAATGTCCATAATTGTATAGGTCATTCCCCATAATACATAAATAACAGATGCAAAAACACAAAGCTTACGCCTGATAAATGAAAATCTGTAAATACAATTACAAATACAAATGCGTTGATCAACGTTCCGATCACCAGCCACGGTACAAATTTGCCAAAACGGCTTCTTGTATTATCAACAACCATTCCCATGAAAAGATCATTAAACGCATCCCAGATCTTTGCCACGAAAAACATGGTTCCGATAAACGCCGGCGCTACTTTAATGATATCTGTAAAATAGATCATGGAAAAAAGTTGCTATCATTCCATAGATCAAATCCTTACCCAATGCTCCAAAAGCAAACGAGTACTTTACTCTTCCAGGAATCTTACCCTGGTAAACCACAC
>ENA-OQAZ01000508-OQAZ01000508.1-human-gut-metagenome-genome-assembly--contig:-NODE-508-length-21302-cov-2.643920_pt1 | contig 21302 bp, 23 predicted proteins | sample MGYA00242737_ERZ504531 | MGnify/ENA primary metagenome ERZ504531 (study PRJEB26092, sample SAMD00036244) | human gut metagenome | host: Homo sapiens | study: EMG produced TPA metagenomics assembly of... | reverse complement strand
AGAAAATATCCGCCGGAAGTTCTTTGCCCACAAAAAGTTCCAGAAATTCTTCCAGTCCTTCCCAGGTCAGATCCAGCAGCTTATTTCTGGCACTGGTAAAGCCATGATGATACGGTGAATACCGCTGTAGCCATAGCGATATTGATTCTTCTGCGCCCAGCGAAGAATAAAAGATACCAGCGGTCTGCTCTCCGGCGCAAAGCTTTCCATTGCATGGGTGAAAGAAAGATTTTTCCCGTATGCATACTCTTCCTGCCGTTCCACAGCCCGTGCAAATGCAAATACATCTTTCATCACATACATCCTGTCCACACCGATCTTAAAGTGCAACGCAGCACTTGGGTTTTCCACAATCAAGTGCGGTTCCAGCCGTACTTTTCCACAGATGTCTCCCTGGATCAGTTGGAAGACTTTTGACAACGGCACTTTTTTTCAGAAGCTGACGGATGCCTTCCGTGGTTTTTCGCTCCGCTCCCTTTTTCACACCCGGAATCTGCAAAAGCTTTTCCCGTTTTTCCTGCTCCAGCTTTTCCCGGTAAGCTTTCACGCGCGAATCGCTGTAATACTGTAACAGAACCGCCACACAATGCTTGCAGATCCCTTCATACTCCCGAAATGCCGGACATTCACAGTCTGCTTCCACCATTTCATCCCGTACAGTATCCCAGATCAGATAAACACTATAACGATTCTGTCCGCTCCCTTTTACCAGAGCCTCCAGAACCATTTCTTCCCGGTTATTTTCTTCCGCCTGAAAGCGCAGGATCTTCCCTTTATTATAAATTTCCAGCCCTCTGCTGTAAGCTTTACTGTTTGCCAGCTTTTTGATCTGCTCTTTAAATGTCACGTTTTTTGTTCCTTCCGTCTTTTCCTTCTATTTTTGCAAGTTTTCGTTCTTGTTTTGATTGATTTCCTGCATTTTTTTTGTTTTTGATATTCTATGATTGATTGTAATACGGGGAGTGGGATTGCACAATGGATAATATAAAAAAGGAACAGTAATAGTTGGCACTTCATAGCGCATATGCTATTCTAAATACAGACATATCTGGGAAACAATTCTAAAACCATTCGGTTATCTGATTCCCCATATGGAAAAGCAAAAAAATAGACGAAAGAATGAAAAGTGATAGTATGGTAAAAAACGATACCAAAGAAATCGATTTTGCCCGGAAGCATGAAGAAGATTTGCGGCGTCTCAGGGAACTGAGATTGCTGGATGATGATTTCATGCAAAAGGTATTCGAAGACAAGGCATGTACAGAACTTTTGCTTCAGATTATTTTGAAGCGAGCAGACCTGAAAGTGCTGCATGTAAAAGGACAGCAGGATATCAAGAATCTGCAGGGGCGTTCGGTAACTCTGGATATACTGGCTGTTGATACAGATAACAAAGTATACAATATTGAAATCCAGAGAAGTGATAAAGGTGCTGCGGTAAAACGGGCAAGATATAACAGCAGCCTTATTGATTCCAATGTAACGGAACCTGGTGAAAAATATGAAAATTTGTGTGAATCCTATATTATTTTTATCACGGAAAATGATATAATGAAAGAAGGGTTACCGATCTATCATGTCGACAGAACGGTAATAGAGACAGGTAAATTATTTGGTGATGAAGCGCATATCATATATGTGAACTCACAGATACACGATGAATCCGCGTTAGGAAAACTGATGTATGATTTTTACTGTACAGATGCCGGAAAAATGAATTATGAAATTCTGGCGGACCGGGTTCGGTATTTTAAAGAAGATGAGAAGGGGGTTGCAACTATGAGCAGAGTGATGGAAGAGATGAGAAATGAAACAGAACGTGCAAAAGCGATCAAAGATGCAAAAGGAATGCTGGAGTCCGGTAAACTGACATATGAAGAAATCGCTAAAATAGCAGAACTTACGATAGATGAGGTCAGGGCTTTGGATAAGAAAGTGACTGCTTAAATCAATAATTGGACCAACGGATCAATTATTGATATGTAATTCAAGAGAAAGGAACTTGTATGACTGTTTCAATTCAGGCATTGCAAGTTCCTTTTTATTCATGAATATCACATCTTAATCTTTAATCAGGACTTTCCATCCCATAATTTTATTTTTCTACCACAATCTCACCATTCGGCCGTAAGATCTGAACCGTAACATCCCCTTTTTCCAGAATCGTTGTCCAACTCATGCCCGGGAGTAGCTTTGGTATCCGGATCTCCTTCTTGTTTTCTTTGTCAAGAACCAGAAGACTGTATCCCTGAACTGTATATCTCGGTAAATTGTTTCTGCAGGTTATTTTTATCTGAGAGCCTTCTTTTTCAAGGATTACCGGTTTTGCTGTAATTGTCAGTTCCTTTATATATTGCTTTCCGGTTACCCAAAGTTCTACCGGACGAATTATTCCTCCATCGTTCGCCCAGTCAAAGCTTCGATTTACCGGAAGCATATCCGGCGAAAAACGATTATCTGCTTCTACCGTAATTATATTTTTTCCCTCTTTTATGTATTCGGAAATATTTACTGTAAAAGGTGTATATCCGGAATTCTTATGTTCTCCTGCCAGTTCGCCATTTACATATATTTTTGCATCATGATATACACTGTGAAAGTATAATCTTACACATCCGGAAAGCCATTCTTCCGGAACTTCAAGTTCCGTCTGATACCAGCCGATTCCCCAGTATTCCTCTGTTCCTCCTTCGATGTTCCATGTATGCGGAATCTGCACGATATGACTGTTTTCTAGGCACTCTTTCGTTTCGCCGACTGCAAACTTCCACTCAGAAAGCATTCTTTTTTCTATCTTCATCATTCTCATATTCCTTTCTTGTAACTATTCTGTACCTTCACAGTTACGAGCCCAAATGCATGTGAACTCACCTTCTGTGACGGCATTTTGTTTTGTGTTACACTCGCTTTCCGCCAATCAGCCTTTGACTGCCCCTGCTGCGATTCCTTGAATAAAGGTTCTTGAACACAGGCTGAAGATCACGATCATCGGAAGCACTGACAAGCCAAGGGCACACATAATGGCTCCATAATCACTTCGGAATGCATTGGACAGGTTGTTGACCATCAGCGGGATTGTAAACAGTTCCTGCTTATTGATCAAAATCAATGGTAATACGTAGTTATTCCAGGACCACAGGAACACCAGTGTAGCCAGTGTTACAAAACCAGATTTGATACATGGGATAACAATCTTAAAGAAATCCCGGGTTCTGAGCAGCCATCCAGTCTGGCGGACTCCAGTAATTCATCCGGAATACCGTCACTGATAAACTGCATCATCAGAAATGCTCCCAAAGGGTGTGCTGCCCAGGTGAAAATCAATGGCAGTAAGGTATTGATCAGGTTTAATTTTCTCATCTCCAGCATATAACCGATCATGGAGATCTGTCCCGGAATCATCATGATTGCCATAACAAAAGCGAAAATAAATTTTTTACCTTTGAAATTGTATTTTGCAAGTGCAAAACCGATCATGGTAGATACCAGTACACTCAGAATTACAGATACTACGGATACCGTAATGGAATTAAAATATGCACTGAAATATCCTTTGGAAATTACCAGTTTCAGGTTGGTAAGAAAATAATCGCTGGGTAATATAGGAAGGCCTTTGAAAATATCCTCGCTATAATACGTTCCCATAACAAATACGATATACAGTGGAAAGAACATGATCAGTGTCATCACGATCAAAATAATCTGCTTTATTACAGCAGCCGCTCTTTTTTTTGCTTTTTTCATGATTCTTTCTCTCCTCTCCCTGTAATCTTAAATCCAATAATAGAAAACAGCATAATAATCATAAATAACGAGTAGGCAATTGCAGATCCGTATCCAAGCTTGAATCCAGATTGAATGCATCGTTGTAGAATTTCCATACAACAGTCAGCGCTGTATTACCAGGACCTCCGGTCTGTGCGCCGCCAAGTGCTGCCCAGCCGCTGAATAACAGCTTCGGTTCTTCAAACATCTGCAGACCGCCGATCATGGAAGTGATAACCAGAAATACTGTGGTATGCCGCAGCATCGGAATCGTGATTCTTGTAAAGATTTTCAGATTGGAAGCGCCATCCACAGCCGCCGCCTCGTATACTTCCATCGGCATGGATGTCATCGCTGCAAGATAGATCGTCATATAATAACCAAGATAACGCCATACGATCATGATCACAATGATCACTTTGGAAGCAGTCTCGCTGTTCAGCCAGTAAAACGGCTCATCCAATATTCCGATGGATGTCAGCAGTTTATTCGCATATCCGGACTGCCAGTCAAACAGATAGGAAAAAATAAAACCGATTGCTACCGGAGTTGTGATATACGGGAAAAAGTTTACGGTCTGATACAGACGTTTTCCTCTGCTGATATCAAACAGTAGATAAGCCACTACCAGTCCCAGAAATACAGTGATCGGCGTAGAGAAAGCATCAGGATCACTGTGTTTTTTAATGCTTTCCAGAAAAGCGGATCTTTTGTAAATAATGTGATATAGTTCTGTAAACCAACAAAAGTTTTCGTGCCGATTCCGTTCCAGTCAAAGAAGCTCAACTGCAGCGAATAAAGCATCGGATATAAACTGAACAATGCGTATGCTGCAATAAACGGAAGGCAAAACAAATACGGCCATTTATTTTTCTTACCCATAGTATGATCCTCCATGTTTTTAATAGTAAGACAGGCTGCCGGAACAACCGGCAGCCTGTATCCTTTTCAACTGTTCTATTTGATTTCTGCCTCAGGAATTAATGTCAGTACTTCAGTTTTTAAGATCTCCATCGCTTCATCTGTTGTCATAGACGGATTCGCTGCCATCTGAGATACGGTATTTCCAATAGCAGATTTTACATTTGCTTCGTTTTTGGTCTGTACCTGTCCTACGGTGTTGATCGCGATATCGTTGATAAAGTAATCTGCCAGTTTCTGTCCACCGAAGAACTCATCATACTGTCCTTCTTCTGTGAAGAAATAAGAATTCTCATCCTCGTATGGAGCTGTGAATCCTGTCATAAAGCCAAACTGTTCATAAGCTTCTTTCACGCCGTCACCGGTGCAGTATACATCCTGAACATAATCCCATGCTGCATCTTTATGTTCGCTTCCGGAATAGATACTTACAGATGTTCCACCATAGGTAAATCCGTTTTCCGGTGCTTTTGTCAGCCCCCAGTTTCCTGTTCCATCCGGATCATTAGTTGCTTCTTCCCATTTTGCAGACCACGGTGCACATGGATAGAAGATAACTTCTCCTGCCGCAAAGCTGGAGTTGTATGCCGGTGTGTTTACTTCCTGTTTTCCAAGAACGCCTGCCTGGTTGAATTTTGTTGCGATATCCAGAGCTTTTGTATAACGATCTGTAAGGTCGATCTTATTTCCATCAATATAATCGCTTACGGTCTGTGTACACAGAATATTCTGGAATAATGCGCTGATACCCGGCAGAGCCGTTACCTTTCCGTCACTCTTTTCTTTTACCTGTGTTGCCACATCAAACATCTTATCCCAGTCAGAGATCATATCCGCGATCTCATCCGGATCATCGGTTCCCAGATATTCTTTTGCAAGATCACGACGATATGCAAAACCACTCGGGCAGATCTGCTGTTCTACACCGTACAGTTCTCCGTTTGGTCCGGAACCAAGGGAAGTAGCAAAATCAAACATATCTTCTTTCTTTACATTGTATGGATCCTTGGACAGATCTTCTGTGATACCAAGATCCCACACTTTTCCACGATAACTCATCTCACTGAGAATAATGTCCGGCACACCGCTTCCGCTTGCCAGTGCACTCTGCAGTTTCTGCATATAATCAGCTGTAGAAACTACCAGTGTATCAAAATTAATATTTGGATGCTTCTCATGATACCACTCTGTCATATGGGTCAGATGTGCTTCATCCCAATCCCAGATAGTCAGTGTGATTTCTTCACCATCCCCACTACTCTCTGTAGATGCACTCTCTTCTGTTTTGCTTCCTGTATCTGTTGATCCGCTTTCCGATGTACTGCCTCCACATCCACTGATGGATGGAACTACCATAATCGCTGCCAGTGCCAGTGCTAATACTTTTCTCTTCATACGCTTCTCCTTTTCCTTCCAACTCTCCGTATACACCTTTTTCTTATGCATTTTCACCCTGTTTGTTCGGTCGACCATTTGTTTTTTGTAACTATAGTATAATATTTCTGCTATAGAAACAAAATGCTATATCTATTATTTTGATGGACTATTTTCCTCTCTTGCATATTTTCGTGTATTTTTCTTTATCTGGTTTTCTTTATCTGATTTTTACTTTACAAGCTCCTGGATTTCTTTCACAGTAATCTCTTCTTCCGGACTGAATTCTTCCGTAGTCATGTACTGGTAAATAGCATCCAGCAGTGCTCTGCCTCCGGATATTCCTGCAGATTCTGCAGTCCCATAGATGATACGATCAACTTTCCACCACCGCACCGGAATTCTGCCAGCTGGATCATCGGACGCATATAGCATAGCTGTCCATCTCCGTCACGATCGCTTTTACCGGATGCGGGAATATGATCGCTCTCTGGGAAGCCATCGGCCACCACTGCCAGTTTGTGTGAAATTCCGTTGGGAAATTCTTAAAAATCGGATGACTGACATCGATCAGCTGTCCCATGCCACCTTCCTGTGCGGCAAATGTACCGACCGACCAGAAATCCGTAGTGAACTGTGTCTGGATCGAGGATGGCAGGTGTCCTTTGTCTGCATCCGGTGACAGGTACACCTTCCCACCTTCTTGCAGAACCTGAACTGCTTTTTCATCCAGTACTCCGATCTCATACACTTCAGCCGGGCAGACCGGTCTGACCGCCGGATATACCCAGATCGGATACTGATTGCAGATACCGGCCTGTTCCACGGTAAGATCCAGTCGCACAGCCTGTGCTATCTGATCCAGAGCGATACGGATCTTTCCAGCTGCTGTGATTCCTCCTGCCGGACACGTAACTGCCGAAAGTTCTCCACACTGTTTCACATCCGCTCCTTCCAGACGATAAGTAACCGGTCCGGACAGATCCTCTTTTCCATAATTTGCGATCCGTACTTCTGCTTCCAGCGTTTCTCCCACCTCATATGTATATTTCGGAAGTGCCACAAGTGGAAGCTGTGCCCGGAAGAATGAAGCAAAATGCTCCGGTTTTGCGAAGTCAAATGGTTTCGATTCCATATGGGAATTGATCATACCTACCAGTGCGGTACCCTGTCCCGGAAAATCCTGCAGACCGAGAAGTGAGATTCCGGACATATCTTCTGTCCGCATCGCCGCTTCCACCTCTTCCCGGTATCCGATCCTTGAGATCTCTCCGGTAGCTTCCACGTATCTTTTCCACTGTTTCATAAGTCCCAGTTTTTCTGCCTTTTCCTGAATCAGCCGCAGGTTGGCCGGGTCGGAGATTCCATGAAACTCTTCCAGCTCATCAAAGTCCGGCAGCACCTCAAACTGTCCCACTTCAAAACTGAAAACCGGTTTTGCATACGTTTCCCGCAGATGCTTCATGCTCTCATCATAGTTCACAGCTGCTGACGGATAGCGGTTATTAATATAGCCCTGGATTCTCTGATCTCCCGGCATAGCTGCAAAAGTTCCCCTCAGATCATCCGTAAAATATTTCTGTGATGTATAGAAATCACTTTTCGCATCACACCCGATCGTTCCGTAATATGCATTTGATCCATTGGCATACATACGAGTAAGATCCAGACTATGTGCCAGTTCTATCATGGCATCCATCCGCTGCCGTCCAAGATCTCCGGTCCACAATTCGTTGCCAAAGGTCATCATCACAAAAGATGGATGATTTGCCAGCCAGAGGATGGTCTGTTTCAGTTCCTTCTGGTAATAAGCATAGCTGTCCTCCGCCTCAAACGCATTCTTCGGATTCCAGTGAGAAAGTTCCGGCTGCATCAACATTCCCATCCGGTCCGCTGCGATAAATGCTGCTTCCGGTGGAATGTGAGAATGAAAGCGCATACAGTTTACACCATAAGACTGATACAGATGCAGGATCTTATCCCATTCTTCGACCGTCATCGGCGGATGACCGGTCTCCGGGAACTCACAGCAGTTGGCCTCACTGCGAAGGAAGATTCTTCTGCCGTTCAGTGCCAGATGGCCTTTTCCGTCATCTCCGAAGTCACGGACACCGAATGTTACCGTTTTGCAGTCACCGTCCCGGAGCTCTGCGGTCAGTTCATACAGATTGCCTTCCCCTTCGTCCCATTTTTTCACATCTGCTTTCAATTTCAGATCTCTCAGCCAGATCGTGTGTATTCCGGCAGGCACATTTACTTCCTGTTCCGCTGCTTTCTCCAGTGCCGCAGACTGGATTCTAAGAATACCTTTGACTGGAACACTTCCATCTATGATAACCTGGACATGAACTCTGTCTTTTTCCGGATAGACTCTTACTGCAGACAGGAACACTTCCCTTTCTGTTCTCAGCCGTACATACCCCAGCAATCCGTTCCAGTTAGTCTGCGTCTCATCGGTTGCCGCGGAAGAAAACACGATCGCGTCATGGGGCAGACCTGGATAACTGTTATCGGAACGCAGTGTGATTCGGTGCTCTCCGTCCAGCAGATCTGTCACCTCAAAAATATGCGGGGTACTGATGGATGGTTCCACATAATCCGGAACCTCTTTTCCATCAATCTCCAGTTTCAGGCATCTTGCTCTCTCCACTTCCAGAAATACTCGTTTTTCTTCTTCCGGAATATACGAGATGGTTCTGCTGATACCTGCTTCTCCCTCGTAAGTGTGTTTTCTTGTATAACGGGTTGCGATCGGTGCATCCGGATCAAAGCCTTTCTCTGCATTTCCAAGATCTGCATCCGGATGCCACTGATTTGCTCCCAGATCTTTCCCCCCGATCTGGTTTTCGTCCAGTGTACCCGGTATCTGCATCGGATAAGTGCTTCCATCTTTTAGTTTCGCTTCCCATTTTCCAGCCAATGACAAATATTCCATAAGCCCTCTTCTCCTTTATCTTTTCTGTGCCAGTGCTCCCTGATAATCCCCCTGTTTTTCCAGAATCTGTGTCAGCAGTCCCTCTGCTTTTTCTTTCTCACCCAGTCCCAGATGACCAAGCGCCCGCAGATTAATTGCAGTACTGTACATTGCGCAGTGTAAGATCTTCCTGGAAGACTTCGATCTCCGGAAGAGATACTGCAAAGTAATCGTACTCTACCAGATCAAACAGATGCTGTTCTCCAAACGTCTGTAACTGATGGAAGGATTTCTTCGCTGCGTGATCCATACCCAGTTCCTGGTTTGCCAGTCCCTGATAATAGATAAAATCCGATGGCTGATCGTTATAGTACAGCACGCTTCCCGGCTCCTGCGGACCGGATGACGCCAGACGGAAATATTCTTCCGCTTTCTTTGTATCACCAAGCTGACGGTACGCAAGTCCCATATAATAATGAGCCTCATTATCCGGTACATTCGGAAGCTTTCCTTCTCCCAGATTCTCCGGATAAGAAAGGGTTGCTTCCAGAAGTTCCAGCGCTTCCTGTGGTTCTTTCTCTTCCAGTTTTTCCATAGCCAGATGGATCAGTGCATATTTGTACTGGGTGCTTACTTTTCCTTCCCCGCCTTCCCATGGATGGAACTGACGGGAACAAAGACCATCCAGTGCTTCCTGGTAACGTCCCACATCATTTAACAGCGTGAGATAACGCAGATACAGATCATCTCTTCCTGCCGTAACCGCCGGATGTGATTCCATCACTTCCAGACGTTTCATCACCGGAAGATTCATACGGGCTGCCAGCTGATCGTACTCCAGCCAGATTCGTGGATATTCCGGATCCAGCGTGCATGCCTTCTCCATGGCATCCATCGCTTTCCCATGATCATTTTCTTTATTGTAATAGAAGATCGCCAGATTTCGATATGCCGGTGACAGGTCTTTCTTTTCTTCTGTTGCTTTCTCCCAGTGTTCTGCTGCCTGGGTATACTGCTTTTTATCATACAGCAGGTTGCCAAGATAGTAATGCGCCATAGGTGCCTGTGGTAAGCCGGCAATCACAGTTTCCAGAATCCGGATCTCTTCTACCCTGTTCGGGAAGCAGTAATCCGGGCAGGCTGTCTCTCCTTTTTCAAACGCTTCGGTAGCCTTTTTGTTTTCTTCTTTCTGTGTATAAATATATCCCAGTGTATACCAGCAGATCGGATCTTTCTTCGGGCAGGCTTCCAGAATGTGAATCGCGTCTTCGTACAGCCCTGCTTCGATATATTCCTGTGCCAGTTCTTTGAAATTATGACTTTCTGTCCGCATGGTTTTCAGCCACAGCTCTTCGGATCCTTCTGCCATCGCCTGTTCATACAGACATCCCTGAGATAACGGATCGATCGCCAGACATTCTGCCACGAATGCGGAAGCATCTGCACCCAGTTTTCGTAACAGTGCTGCCTTCAGCGTACGCCCATTCATATTGTGCCAGTTGCGGATCAATGATTTTTCTACATATTCCAGTGCTTCTTCGTAATCTCCTCTCCGGCAGGCCAGTCTTGCCAGCCAGAAGAAACCTGCACTCTGCGTTTCTGCGCTCCAGGTAGACTTATAGAATGCATTAAAGGCTTTCTCTTCCTGACCATCCACTGCCAGTGCCAGTCCCAGATTAAAATAGCATTCTCCCTGGTAAGGATTCGGATTCTTCCAGGTCTGTTTTTTCACTGCCTGCCGGAAGTACCGGATACTCTCTTTGATTCTTCCCCGTCGATACAGCAACAGACCGTATCCGTTATTCAGACGAATATCCGTACCATCCAGTTCCAGGCCATGCAGATAATAGTCTGCCGGTTCTCTGGTTGCATGGCGATATTGTTCCAGATGGGTAGCTGCCAGATACAGCTCTTCTGTTGTCTTCAGTTTCTCCGGTGCCGGAATGGCATCCGCCGGTTTGGGAACCGGTTCCAGCTTTGGTTTATATACTTTATAAGATACCAGGATCTGTGCACCCTGCATCACGGTTACAACACAGTCTTCCAGATTCTCTCCGACAGCGAATTCTGTCTCGAAGCACTGCTCCGGTGACAGATCGATACAGGTCTCATAGAGCGTCGCATCTTTACGTTTTACTGTGATCTTACTGTTTTCACGCACACCTGTCGTATATACCTTCAAAACTGCTTTTCCATCTTCCAGTGCAGTCAGACTGACGGCAGCTTCTTTCGTGGCATTTCCCACTCTTCCCACACCTTTATACGGCATAAAGTACTGTACAAAAGTTTTCTCTTCCTGTGGTTTTAACCAGGTGAAATCCGGCTGGTTATCGGTAAATACACCGGTCATCAGTTCAATATACGGTCCGTCTGTCTCTGTCAGGTTACGATCCAGCTGCGTCCGAAGTCACCGTTTCCCCAGGTCCACTGTTTCTTTCCCGGAGAGATATGATGGTCTGCCACATGAAGCAGTCCTGCTTCCACACCTTCGTCGTAGTTGCCGATAAAATTATAATCCGAATGGGCTGCCATATAAGAGGTCGGCACTTTTACGTTTTTATATCTGGAAATATCCACACCGGCGGAATAATCTGCCTTGTAGTATTCTCCCGTTGCGATCGGGAAGGTGGATACCGCACGTTTTCCGTGATCCATAACAGCGTTAACATCCGGCGGAAATACCGAATAGGTATGGTCATTCACCGGAACTGCCGGATTCGCCCACCACAGGAAAGTCTGTGGCAAGTCTGTCGGATTATACAGCTGACCTTTGATCTCAATATAAGCCTTTCCCGGGTACAGAGAAATCGCTGCCATTCCTTTGGTCCCATACATTTTATCCGTTTCTCCCACATAGACCGTGCAGGAGCCATCCGGATTCTCAGACAGGCGGTAGTCTACCGGTGAATAAGTCGACGGGCGGTGATGCTGGGGCCAGTTAAACTCGATACCTCCCGAGATCCACGGTCCGGTCAGTCCTACCAGTGCCGGTTTGATTACATGATTATAATACACAAAATCATAACCGTTAGTCTTATCGTATGCTCTCTGAATCCTTCCACCGATTTCCGGCAGGATCATCACTTTCAGGTATTCATTTTCCAGGAAAACCGCTCTGTATGTCACATCTTCTTTTGTATCCGAGATCTTTTCTGTAACCGGCAAGGGATATACTTTACCCGTGCTTCCCTGATAGGCACGCTTTTCAATGAATAATGGATTTTTTTCAGGCGGGTACACTTTGTAGGTAGGGATCACATAGTCCTCTTCCCACATGCTTACTTTCATGATTTCCATAGGCTCCTCCTTATGTCCTCTATCTTTTTCCTCTGTGCAGAGGATTCTTTTTATTTTCTGAGAACATTGTATAATGCGGTATCTCAAATGGAAATGGCTTATCAAGGTAAATGATGGACTATCTTACTGTAATATAAAATTCTTTTCTGAATATCTGCAGAACGAGAATCTTCATGTTATATACATAAAAACAGGATAAGAAAATCCTCTTTCTCCAGGGATTTTCTTATCCTGTCTCCTTTTTTCATTATTCCTTAAAATGAATCCAGTCGCTCTCTCTATATTCTTTCGGTGACATCCCCACCACTTTTTTGAATATTCTCGAAAAATAATACTGATCCGTATAGCCAAGTCTCTGTGCCACTTCATAGATATAGCAATCCGAAGCCCGCAGCAGCTGGCAGGCCCGTTTCATCTTTAGCGATATGAAAAAATCCATCGGCGCATGCTGGGTATATTTCTGAAAGATAGCATTCAGATAGCTCTTTGACAGCTCAAACTCCTCTACTACATGCTCCAGCGTCAGATTTTCATGCAGATGCTTGTACATATATCGAATCACGTTGGTTACGTGTTTATTCTGTTCCTGGGTGGTGTTGTGTTTTTCTCTGTAATAAGTTTCCGACAGAATCATCTCCAGCACCTGGGAAATATAAATGAAATTACCCAGTGTATAGTTGCTCTCCAATACCCGGAACAAAAGTTCAAACAGAAACTGCATCCGGTTTGTCGCATTCTGTGAATTAAAATTAATCAGCCGGCATTCTTCCAGTGGGTAATATTCCGTATCTGTTCCCTTAAAGTGTACCCAGAGAATGCTCCACGGATCCTTTTCGCTGGCATAATACCGATGGCCGCGAAAACGTGGAATGCAAAAGGCCTGGTTTGCATGGAGCATATATTTTTCTCCATCCACCTCGATCGTTCCGCTCCCCTCCATACAGTACATATAAATATATTCTTCGATTCCGTCTTTTCGTTCTCTGAAATGATGTTCCGCACGGGGAAAGAATCCCACGTCGGTCAGATACAGCCGTTTTACCAGTGGGTGCTCCACATAGTCCAGAAAGGATTCCGTAGGCAGCACGATCATTGTCTCCCCACGAAATCCGTCCCTTTTCAGATATTGTAATTCATCCATCTTTGTCACCATACTTTCCAGACATTTTCTCCGGACACCGGTTCTCCTTTGTCTGTCTTTGCGTCATCCCGATGTCGTTACTGCTCCGTATAATCTTCCACCTGTCCCACCACATCCAGAATCGGGTGGGACATCAAAAACCGGTAAAATTCCAGTGCTTCGTCCGCGCTCATATGTACTTCCCGGCTGGTCAGCCAGTATTTTAAGCCATTGACTACCGTAAGTGTATGAAATTCCAGAAAGATATTGATATCTCTCAGACCTTCCAATTTCTGAAGTGTGATCTTATGATTTTTCATCATCTGTCTGATCAGCTTGCGAAGCTTGCCTGCCAGAATCTCTTCAAACCCGTTCTGTCCCGTCACCTCAAAAGCTTTCTGATAATACAGCTGATCTTTCTCCATTCTCCGAAATAACAGATAAATTGCTTCCCCGTTCCATCCCGTCTTCCACCATCTCAAAAACCGGTCGGAAGACTTCTTCTTCCAAAAGCCACTCCATCACTTCGTATTTGTCCTGAAAATAGTTATAAAAAGTAGGCCGGATCACTCCCGCCTGCTCTGTTATCATCCGAATGGTAATTTTATCAAATGAGCCTTTCAACATCAGTTCTTTAAAGCTTTCCGCCAGCTGATGTTTCGTTGCTTCTCCTTTTCGTTCCATAGACGTCTCTCCCCGTGTTATCCTTTCGGCTTATTCTAACACAAAAAGAGCGTCTATGGAAATTTTTACTTATTTTTTCTTGTAATTGCTGTAGCCTTTGTGAACATACGGGTGCTCTTCCCACAGTTTATCTGCGGTTTCTTTCCACTGACAGGCGTAGTCCGCACACTTTCCGCAGAGATGTTCCACAGTCTCCGGGGACTGCAGATCGGTGGATTTTGCTCCGGTCTGTTCTACCATCTCCTGCAGGATCTCCGGATTCTCCAGCATCGGACATGGGCGTAGGTGATTGTTATTAAATGGCTGATGATCCCGGTACGCCATAAATAACGGCTGTTTCAGTGCCTCTAACAGAGATACTTCTTTAATGTTGGCAGAAGAATAGTGGATAAATACACACGGTTCCACATCACCATTCGCATTGATATGGCAGTAGTTTCTTCCTCCGGCGATGCAGCCGCCAACGAATTCTCCATCGTTCTGGAAATCCATCGCATAGATCGGTTTTCCGCCGGTCGCACCACGGATCTCACGGACTCTGTGATACATATATTTTCTCTGTTCTTTGGTCGGAAGCAGATCCACAGCGGCTTCATTTCCAACCGGCATATAATGGAAATACCAGGTGAAACGACATCCTTTGTCGATGATCATATCCAGGAATTCATCAGAAGTTACTGTCTCAATATTTTTGCTTGTATAGCAGATCGATGTTCCGAAGATCAGTCCGTGGCTCTTTAATTTGTCCATAGCTGCCATAACTTTATCGTAAACACCCACTCCTCTTCTGAGGTCGTTGACTTCCTCAAAACCTTCCAGGCTGATCGACAGAGACAGGTTTCCTACCCGCTGCATCTCCTCACAGAAGGCGTCATCTACCAGGGTACCGTTGGTAAATGCATGGAATTCACAGTCGTAATGTTTTTCACACAATTTAATGATATCCGCTTTCCGCACCAGAGGCTCGCCGCCTGTATACATATAAAAATAAATACCCAGTTCTTTTCCCTGTGTGATAATCCGGTCCAGATCTTCGTAGGATAGGTTCAGTTTGTGACCGTACTCTGCTGCCCAACAGCCGGTACAATGCAGGTTACAGGCGCTGGTCGGATCCATCAGGATCAGCCACGGAATATTGCACTGATGTGTCTCTCGCATCGCACGGATCGTTTTTGTTCCATGAAATGCCGCTTCAAAACCAAGATTCAATGCCGTCTGTTTGATCACGTTAGGATGGATCTCATCCAGTGCACGGTTCACATACTGCATCCACTTGGACTCCGGATCCCGAATCAGGTTTCTTGCTCCTTCATATGATTCTGATGGGAAATTATCTCCCATGAATTTTTCTGTCAGATCTACCAGCTGTAAAAGCCCTTTTTCTCTGTCTTTTTCCACATGTTTCAGTGTCAGATCAATCGCTTTTCCAAATGCCGCTCTCGCCGCTTTATGTGTTAATTCTCCCATACTTTTCTCCTCCTCTGCGTTTCTGAACGCTTCCGGTTTTCTATTATTTTATCTTTCTGCGGTACAAATAAAAATCTTCATTTTCTCAAAATTGTTTTATTTTTAACGACATTTTCCGACTTTTGTTGCATTTATTCTATGCAAGAAAAAACTGCTGTCGGAACACTTTTTTTTCGTGTTCCGACAGCAGTCCATATGTTTTATGCCTGTTTTGCGTCTCGTTCTTTATCTAATTTTACATTTCTAAAGTAAAGAAGTATGTCGATCGTAATTTCAGCTATATTTAGAAAATAGAAGAACCATGCAAGATAAAACAGCCAACTGGTCTCTACGCCCATGCCGAGTTGCATGAATTTGCGAGCGATACCGAATACATAACCGATCCAGATAAAGCACTCAAAGAAAAGGCTCTTTCCTTTCGCAGTTCTGGAAACCCATGATTTCCGGATGGAAATCGGCCAGGACAGTCCAAAGCAAAGAATCATCACGGCTTCCATCAGGTCAGTAATCATTTCCATATCCATCGTAGTATTTCTCCATTTCTTTTGCGTTATTTAATTAGTTCTTTTTTCCTTTCAGATATTCCGCTCTTCCCTCTTCGTACAGGTTGTTTCCTTCACTGTCGATGATAACAACCAGCGGCATATCTTCCACATACAGTTTACGCAGTGCTTCTGCGCCCAGATCTTCGTATGCGATCAGTTCTGCTTTTTTGATACATTTTGCCAGAAGAGCTCCTGCTCCTCCGATGGCACCAAAGTATACTCCACTGTATTTTTTCATTGCTTCCACAACTTCCGGAAGACGGGCACCCTTACCAATCATTCCACGGGCACCTACGGACATCATCGTCGGTGCATAAGCATCCATACGGCCACTGGTTGTAGGTCCGGCAGATCCGATAACCTGACCTGGTTTTGCAGGTGTCGGTCCTACATAGTAGATGGTAGCATCTGTGGGATCAAAAGGAATCTTCTCTCCTTTTGCCAGTGCTTCACACATTCTCTTGTGTCCTGCATCACGGGAGGTATAGATTGTACCTGTTAACAGTACCTGATCTCCTGCGTGAAGTGTTTTTGCCAGTTCCTCTGTAAGAGGCAGTGTTATCTTCTTAGCCATATTAGATCACCTCCGTTTTGTGACGGGTTACGTGACAGTTGATATTGATAGCACATGGCATACCTGCAATATGTGTAGGCAGTGTTTCAATATTCAGTCCGATTGCTGTTGTTTTTCCGCCAAATCCCTGTGGTCCGATACCCAGTTCATTGATTTTCTCCAGCATTTCTTTTTCCAGATCAGCATAGAACGGATCCGGGTTGGAGGAATCCAGTGGTCTCATCAGAGCTTTCTTAGCCAGAAGGGCTGCTTTATCAAAAGTTCCGCCGATACCAACACCAACTACCATCGGCGGGCATGGGTTAGGACCTGCTGTCTCTACGGTCTCGATGATGAAATCTTTGATTCCCTGCAGACCGTGAGAAGGTTTGAACATACGGATCGCACTCATGTTTTCACTTCCGAAACCTTTTGGACCAACTGTGATTTTGATATTTTCTCCCGGAACGATCTCTGTGTAGATCATAGCCGGTGTATTGTCACCGGTATTTCCACGGCGAACAGGATCTTTTACAACAGATTTTCTCAGGTATCCTTTGTCATATCCACGGCGAACACCTTCATTGACAGCATCTGCCAGATCTCCGCCTACCATATGAACATCCTGTCCAATCTCCAGAAATACGCAAGCCATACCGGTATCCTGACAGATCGGTACGCATTCTTTGTCTGCGATCTCGAAGTTCTCAATAATGTTATCCAGAACACCTTTGGCAATCTCGCCATCTTCGCAGGCACGACAGTTTCTGATCGCACATTTTACATCTTCCGGAAGATGTTCATTTGCTGCGATACAAAGCTTTTCCACTACATCTGTGATCTGCTTTACGTCTATCTCTCGCATTCCACTCTACTCCTTTTTATGTAAACTTGAGTTTCCGAAAAATTTTCTTTTGAGCCGTCATTCATGTGTCCACTCCTTACAGCAGGAAGTTTTCTGTTTTTTCGGTCACTCTATATTTGTAACCAGGCAAGAGTTACCTCCCGCCCGGTACACCTTCACTTTTTATTATACACAACTTTGACCCAGCGTGCACGAATCTTATCTTTCGTGTCTTGCATAGTGTGGAAGCAGTAACGGAGAAACGTGATCTGTTTCAACACCGGCTGCTTTCAATTCCTCATCATACGCTTTTACGTGATCCAGGTTCATCTCACCCAGTTCAACATCTTTGCATTTTGCTGCTGCTTTCTTACCTGCGTTTCTACCGAATACGATAACATCCAGAAGGGAGTTACCCATCAGTCGGTTTCTTCCGTGGATTCCGCCGGCTGCTTCACCTGCAACTAACAGGTTCGGGATTTCTTTGGTAAATCCATCTCCTGTGATTTCCAGACCACCGTTCTGATAATGCAGTGTCGGGTAGATCAGGATCGGAACTTTTCTCATATCGATACCGTAGTTCATATACATACGGAACATAGCCGGGATTCTCTTCTCAATGGTGCCTTCACCACCAAGGATCTCGATCATAGGAGTATCCAGCCATACACCTTTTGCTCCTCCCGGAACATCTACGCCACGGCCTTCTTCACACTCACGGATAACACCGGATGCATTGACATCACGAGTCTCCAGCGGATGGATATAAGCTTCACCGTTTGCATTAACCAGCTGTGCACCAACGGAACGAACTTTTTCAGTTACCAGTGCACCAAGGATCTGTGACGGTAGATTGCTCCTGTCGGATGATACTGGATAGAATCCTGATATAACAGGGCAGCACCTGCTCTGTATCCCAGAACCAGACCATCGGCAGTTGCACCGTAATGGTTGGATGTCGGGAATCCCTGATAATGCATTCTTCCTGCACCACCGGTTGCGATAACTACTGTTTTTGCTCTTGCAACAGAGTAGTCACCTGTTTCCATGTTCAGAAGAACAGCTCCTGCAACCTGACCTTTTTCATCTTTGATCAGTTCTACTGCTGATGTAAATTCAACAACCGGGATTGCACGGTTGATCACTTCATCACGCAGAGTACGCATGATCTCTGCTCCGGAGTAGTCCTTTGCAGCATGCATTCTCTTTCTGGAAGTTCCGCCACCATGGGTAGTTACCATAGTTCCGTCTGCCTGTTTGTCAAATTCAACACCCAGCTCGTTCAGCCATTTGATCGCATCCGGAGCTTCCATAACCAGTCTTTTTACCAGTTCTGGTTTTGCAGCAAAATGTCCGCCACCGAAACAGTCCAGATAATGCTGTACCGGTGAGTCATTTTCTTTGTCTGCTGCCTGGATTCCGCCTTCAGCCATCATGGTGTTGGCATCACCGATACGCAGTTTTGTAACGATCATTACGTTTGCACCTGCTTTGTGTGCTTCGATGGCACAGGAAGAACCTGCTCCACCACCACCGATAACAAGTACATCTACATCGTAGTCTACTTTTGTAAGATCTACATTGTCAGTCATCAGGCGGCTTGTGGAATGAAGCATATCAGCCAGCTCCAGAGGAGCTTTCTGACCTTTGTTCGGTCCAACTTTGATCTCAGCAAATGCGTCTGGGTTATAATCTGGATGGAATTTTTTCAAAAGAGCGTCTTTTTCGTCTGCTGTCAGACGTCTTGGCTCTGTTGCCATACGCTGTGCTCTTGTAGCCTCTACCTTTTTGATAGATTCCATCATATTTTCCGGATATGGTGCATACATATTTTACGCCCTCCTATTTCTCAATATCTCTGTTGTTGTAAAGTTCTTCCATTTCTGTGATCGGTTTCTGCATGATCTTCTCGATCAGGTCATCGTAAGCACCTTCGTGGATCTCTTCCACTCTCTTTGTCAGATGTTTTGCTTCCGGTGCGATATATTTTCCTGTGAGACGTCTTGCCAGAAGACCTACCATCGGATGAGAAATACCAGCCGGGCATCTTACGGAACAGCATCCGCAGCTTACACAGTCAAAGGATTCTTCTGCACATTTCTCCAGTTCACCTCTCTGTGCGTATGCGATATACTGCATAACGTTCAGATCCTGGGTACATGCTTTTGTACATGCGTTACATCCGATACAGCTGTAGATTTCCGGGTACAGTTCCATCATGATCTGAGCGTTCGGTTTGATCTCTTCGATATCGTATGTTCTCTTATCGGTCGGGAAGAATGGGATACTTGCCACATACATACCTTCCTGAACCTGTGTCTGACAGGCCAGACAGGTTTTCAGCTCGTTGTCACCCTTGATTCTGTAGATTGTTGCACAGGCTCCGCAGAAACCGTGACGGCATCCACATCCTCTTTTCAGAGTGTAACCGGCATACTCCATAGCTGTCATAATTGTCAGTTCTGCAGGCACACTATATTTTTTACCGAAAAAATATACATTACCATTTTTTCCATTTGTCGGTACCAGTCCTTTCTTAATACTCGTTAGGTAATTCGTCGATTTCATCAAAGCGGAATACCGGGCCGTCTTTACATACGTACTTGGATCCGATATTACAACGTCCGCATTTACCAACACCACATTTCATACGAAGCTCCAGGGTTGTGTACACCTGTTCTTTGGTGAATCCCATTTCCTGAAGACCAGCCAGAACGAATCTGATCATGATCGGCGGTCCACAGACCAGAGCTACTTTGTCAGTGTCGAATCCGATCTCTTTCAGATAAGTCGGAACAAATCCCACATGACCGTCCCAGCCTTCCTGTTCCCGGTCGATGGTCAGATATACGTTTACGCCTTCTGCTTTCATCCACACTTCCTGGATTTCTTTTAACTGAACCAGATCGTCAGCGGAACGGGATCCGTAAAGAATGTCTACCGTTCCATAATTCTCACGATTATCCAGCACATAGTTGATTACAGAACGAAGTGGTGCCAGACCGATACCGCCGGCGATAAACAGCAGGTTTTTACCCTTTAATTCGGTTTCTACCGGAAAATGGTTTCCGTACGGTCCGCGGACTGTGATCTCATCACCTACCTGCAGGCTGTGCAGGTAGTCAGTAAGCATACCACATTTCTTAATACTGAATTCCTGGTACTCTTTATTGGTCGGTGAAGAAGTAATGGAAAACATACCTTCACTTACACCCGGTGCACATACCATGCACACTGTCCCGGCATATGTTCAAATAATTTTCCTCCGTCCGGTGCATTGACACGGAATGTCTTTACATCCGGTGTCTCCTGACGGATATCTGTGATGATACCAACTTTAGGGATCAGGGTATCCAGCGTGTAATTTTTATGACAGGTACATTCGCTCATTATTTGTCACCTCCCTGTTTTTCAAATGCTTTGATAACTTTTACAATATTTAAGGATGCCGGACATTTTTCCACGCAGCGGCCACATCCCACACAGGAGTACATGCCGTTGTTGTTTGCCGGGTAATATACCAGTTTGTGCATGAATCTCTGACGGAATCTCTGCAGCTGGCTGGTACGGTTATTTCCATGAGCCATCATGGTGAAATCGGAGTACATACAGGAATCCCAGCAGCGGTATCTCTTTACACCATGTCCGGTGTCATAATCTTTGATATCGTAACACTGGCAAGTCGGACATACGAAGGTACAGGTACCACATGCCAGACATGGTTTATACAGTTCTTCCCATACAGGGGAGTTGAACTTTTCTGTCAGTGCATCTCCGTTCCATCCTTCCAGAGACAGATCGGAATATGGCAGTTTTTC
>ENA-OQAZ01000507-OQAZ01000507.1-human-gut-metagenome-genome-assembly--contig:-NODE-507-length-21353-cov-6.487798_pt1 | contig 21353 bp, 22 predicted proteins | sample MGYA00242737_ERZ504531 | MGnify/ENA primary metagenome ERZ504531 (study PRJEB26092, sample SAMD00036244) | human gut metagenome | host: Homo sapiens | study: EMG produced TPA metagenomics assembly of... | reverse complement strand
TTTTGGTAACGGCATAGTGCAGGGCTCCAGCTTGCACTGGCATCGCACCGTTCTTCTGGTAGTTGTCATCGGGCGGTATGACGCTGGTGGTCACAGTTTGCTTTCCGGCAGCTGATAGACCAGTTGCCGCCCTCGATGCTGCCGGATTTGGTTGTAGGTTCGATTTCAATCGTTGCACCGTCCATTTTTTCCAGTGTGGCAGTCTGAATCTTGTCGGTGCGCACACCGTAGGAAAAATCGAAACTGCCGCTGGCGGTCTGGGCGGGTGCCTCCCAACTGGCGTAGTATTCCTGCACAACAGGTTCCGGCTCAGGTTCCTCCTCACCGATCTCAGGTCCGATCAGGGCAACGGTCTGCCATCCTGCGCGACCGGGATTATAGATGTAGGTGTAGTAACCGCGGGCAGAGGCGTAGGTTTCCACGCCGTTCAGCAGCTCATCGGCAGAGGCAAGATAAATTTCCGCGGTGGTGCTTTCGGGGAAGTTTTCGATGATATACATCTGTACATCGTCATAAATTGATGCACAGAAATCCAAAAGAGAGATTTCTTCACCCTCGTCAGCGGAAAAAACAGCGGGCAGATCGTCCGCATCGCCCAAAGAAAGCTGGTTCAAGCCGCCCCAGATGCGAATCTGGTTGCCGTAGTGGTCACCGGGGATGCACTGGTCTGCGTTGACCGTGGAAGTGTTCACATAGGTGTATGTCGGGCATCCTGCAGGCTGACCGTTGGCACCGTGGGTGCAGCAGTAGGCGGGTTCGCCGTTGAACCAAATCAGCCAAGTGCCGTTGACCTTGGCAACCTTGGTGATTTTGCCGCTTGTCACCGCAGGGGTGGGGCGCTCGGCAAAGGCGGCAATTTCGCTGTCAGGGAAAGGATACTCGGCAGTCACATTGCGGTCGATGGTCACCTGCAAGGTTTTGGTCAGGCAGCTGCCGTCCGGCGCGGTATAAACCAGCTGCGCGGTAAAATCCGCATCCGCCTGCACATACACGCCCAGCACCGCAGCGGAAGTTTCGCTGTACTCATTGTGCAGCAGGCTTTCTGCGTTTTCAGCGGGTGCGCCGTAGTAGTCCAGCAGGGTCACTCCGTCCGGCAAAATTAGATCAAGGGTACTGCCATCGGCAGGGTACTCCACCTGCGCCAGAATCGGCACAATGGCGTAGTCGGTATCTTCCAGCAAAGGTGTAGTCAGTGTCAGGTTGTCACTGTCCAGCGCCTCGGCGCTCAGATAACTATCCTGCTCTAAATCGGCATCCCACGCGCTAAGCCCGATTTTGATTTCACCGGTCGCTACTGGCAAACCGTAGCTGCCGATGTAGGAGCCTGTGGGGGCGTCCGGCATATCCGCGTAGAGGATTTCACCGTCAAAGGTGTAAGGCTCGTTTTCTTCAGCAGGCTCATCCGTGGTTGGTGCTGCGCTTTCCTCGGTAGTTGCTCCGGGGTCGGGGTTGCTGGCATCGGTCTGCCCGTTGTCGGTTTCGGTTTCATCGGTCTGTTGTTCCTCAGTGGCGACCGTGCTTTCCTGCGGCAAGGGCGTTTCGGCAAATGCGCCGACCGGGAACACGGAGCAGCACATCACGGCTGCCAAAGCCAGCGCCAGAAGGCGGTGGCTCCATTTTGTTTTTCGATTCATGGGTAAACACCTCTTTTATCTTTCGGGGGCTGTTTTCTCGCGCTCCAGCTGACGCAGACGCGAAGTAAAAATATCGATCAACCCGGCATGAGATTGCAAATTGGCGTAATACACCGCCTTGTCATACCCATCCGCATTGATGTCTTGAATTGTTCGCACAGAATCCGCCCATCTTCGATTCTGCGGGGAAATTCGCGCATCGCCATCCCGCACTTGGATGGCTGCTGCAACAATATAGCGGGTGCGCTCTGCGCCGTATCCTGCCAATACCTGCTGCACGGCACCGTCATCCAAGCACAAGCCGTTATAGTTGTAAGAAATGGCGTCATCAATTTCATCGCGGCATTCCTCGTTCAACTTCATGGAGGCGCGGTATTGCGGCAGTTCCTCGTGTTCGCGGGCGTATCGACCGGTCTGATAGTAAACGGGCGGCCAGTTCTTTTTCGTGCTTTCCATCAGGTCGATGTCGGCGCGATCCGCTATGCACAAGGTCATAACATCCAGTGTGTTGGTATCGCAATCGCGGTAGTCTTTGTAAATGTCCGCCAGCGGTGCTTGGGATTCCAACAAAGCGCGCAGCTGTGCAGGACGCAGCGAAGCATTTTCAAGAGCGATGAGGATATCCTCACGGGAGCTGTACTCATACGCGTGGTTCAAAATTTCTTCGGGCGGCTGTGCAAGCAGCCACGCACGGTATTCGTTTTGCTCCTGCTGCATTTTGTTGTACAGCTTAGCGACAAGGGGATCGTTTTTCACATCGCATCACCGTCCGTATTGTGCAGAATTCTTTCCCAGAAATTCCGCTTTTCAGGCTCGGAAAGACTGCGATAGGCGGTTTCGATCACCGCATTCACGACCTGCTCGGCGGCATCCTGCGCGATATGCAACTGTTTTGCCGCATTTTTCCCCATCGCAAGACGGTGCAGCAGATTCTCTAAAACCGTTATTTTTTGCTTTTGCAGCGCGTTTTTTGTGCTTTCGTCTATGTCGAGCGCAGCAACAGGGGTGTCGTATACGCTTTCCGGCACACGAAATACCAACTCGCTGCGTTCTCGATTGGGGGCAATGTCATTCAGCACGACCATGCAGCCGTTTTGCTCGGCTTTTCTAAGTAAAGTTTCAATGTCCATAGAATTCCTCCAATAAAAAAGCGCCCACAAATGTGAGCGCTTAAGTAAGATATTCAGTTACAGAGACTCAATCAGTTCAGAGATTTCCTTGACAGTTTCCAAGGTCTGCCCAAATGTAATAGCTGCTGCATAGGAATTGCTCATGCCGTAGCTATCCCATAACTGTTGCATAGACGAATCATCCCTTAGGTCATCCAAAATTTCTTTCCAATCGGCAAGATCTTCCAGAGATTCTCGCTTTTCAGCCGTATGCAGAACAGCATCCTTTAAGACTTGCGGGCGAATTTCTGACTTTCTGGTGCGATACAGCGTGTAAAGGTCATAAAAATCGCGCGCTCTTGTGGTGGTTGCACCGCGGCGGATAATGGTTTCATACTTTTCAGCAAGTATCGTTTCTATCGTATAAGCCATGATAGGAATTTTCTTTTCGGAATCAAAGCAGGGAAACTCATATTGTACCGCAGCAGGGGTGATTTTGTCGCCGGTGGTGATGTCGATTTTCATGGGTGTGTTGATTTTCCCATACAGAACATCAATATGGCGCGGAAGTTGTTGTATGCATCAATTTCACGGATCGGTGCAATGGAACGATATTCAAAGCGGATACCGTCACCAACATCAACTGCCAAAATGGTTTTGAGGGCAGAAACGATTTCCTCTTCTTCCATATGGATACCGCGCACGGTGGTATCCATATCCATCGTAGTTCGACCCTCAAGCCCAACCATTGAGGAAATCAGAAGTCCTCCCTTGAGAATGAAATTTTTCTGATACGGCGAAGCCGCCAGTCGTTCCAGCAGACGTTCAAACATAAACATCTGCAAAATTTCCTGAGCGCGCAGATGCTTTTCGGCAGCAACATTGCGCGCCCAGCCTTTTAATTGTTCTGGTGATCTCACATCAGCACCTCCATGTAGGTACGCAATTTATCGTCAACCCCAAACTGTTTTCCATACTTTAGAAGTTTTCTGGGATTTGGTCTTGACGCAAAGTAGATCTTCAGTCCATGTGTAAACAGTTGCTTGTCGATTGCATTTCTGTCGCGCACCAAGTCGCAAATGCAGCGTTCACGGTCATACAGGATAACATTTCCGCCTTGTGGAGATCTGCAAGTGGTTTTGCCTATACCGTGAAGACTTCCTTTAACATAGTGAAACCGAATATTGGGATCGCGTTCTTTGATGCGACTGGTGTTATATCCTTGCGGCACACTGAATTCAAAAATGTGTGGCGTTCGGTCTGACAGTCCCCAAAAGTACATGGCACTGCCGTAAGAGTAGACAAGATTCTCGCTTCCGCTTTGCAAAAGCGTAAACTCGTCTGGAACAAATCCGGTCATTGTATATTGTCCGCGGGCAATGCGCGTCAGAACACCTTTGTCTGCGTATCGTTTTAATGTGACACGGTTTGTGCCTGCTCGCAATGCTTCTTCTGTAGTAACAATGCCGCCGTTCGCATCAGCTATCGTTTTCAATACAGCTATCGTAGCATTCACTCCACACACCGCCTTTCAAAAAGTTACTACTGTGCTTTAATTATAACATAATAAAGCACAACTGTAAACGGGCTTGTGGGAGATTTTCGTGGGAACTAGTTAAAGGTCACGACCCAATAGGTATATTGCCCCTCTGCCGTCTGGCAAAACCAGCAGCCGACACCCATGCTGGTAAAACTCGGCTCCATAATGTTGGCACAATGGGCGGGGCTGCCCTGCCAGCCTGTGCAAACGGCGCTGGCAGAACTCAGCGGACCGGCGGCGCAGATCTCGCTGCGGGTGGTCATACCGCTGTGATCAAAGGGCGCACCTGCCACAAAACTCTCACATCGGGCATCGGCAGCGGCGCTCAAACCGCTGTCCATCGTCAGCGGTGCCAGCCCACCGGCTGCGCGCATCGCGTTGATGTTTTCCTGCACCGCCCAATAAGCGGAATCCGAGCTGTCGATGCTCCACCACTGATCGGTGCCTGACGCCAAATCAAAGGGCACAGCACCATAGCTCATACTGACCTGCGCCGGGGCAGGTTCTGCCGTCGGCGCTGCCGTGGGTTCCGGCGTAGGGGCAGGAGTCGGCGCGGGGGTAGCGGCAGGTGTTGCCGAAGGTGTCGGCGCGGGTGTGGCGGTAGGTTCCGGGGTTGCTGTCGGCTCGGCAGTTGAAATCGGTGCAGGTGTTTCTTCGGCGTCTGCACTTTCGGATGTCGCTGCCGACAGCTCCGTCAATTCAGCGGATTCCGGTTCCGGTGTCTGTGCGCAGGCTGTCAATGCGGACAGCATTGCAAGCATTACGATCCATTTTTTCATCTTGAAAACTCCTTGCGGGGGCCATCTCTGACCCGGTTGCTTCTTCTTTCCTTCATCTTAAAACCTTCTACCTTTCTTGTCCACGCTGTCGATTGTCCGAACGACACTGTTGCTCTTCGTCCGGCACGGTATCCAGCACGATATCCTTTTCGTTCAGGTTCAAAAGTGCCTCCAACTCGGCAAGGCGCTTGCTCTTTTCAGCCAGCTCGTCCGCCTGGACAAAGGGCTGCGCCAGCTGTTCCTTGGCGTTTTCCAGCTGCTTTTGCAGCTGCACCAATTTGGATTCAAGGTCGGTCACGCTCTGCGGCAGGTTATGCAGGCAGTTGTCCAGGCGTACCGTGTTGCCGACCGCATCCGCGCCCAGCTGCACCGGGTTGATACCGCTGCCCACAAGATACGCCAGATACATTTTGTCCATCGCAAAATAGGCGATCTGCAAATCAAAGCCCTTGTATCGCCCGATGGAAACCGGCTCGGTGCGGTTCATCGCCATACCCAGCAGCCCCAGCAGGGCTTTGCCCGCGTCCTCGCGCTTGGTGTAAACCGTGTCCATCAATGAGATGGCGAAAACATCCTTGTCGTCCGCATCGCGCTTGGTATTTTGCTGTAGCAGCGCTGTGTCCGCTTTGGCGTTTTCCAACTGCTGGGCGGTCTTACGCATTTCTGCGGGGAATCCTTGTGTAATCGCATCTTCCAGCCGGTAATGCTCGTTGTTGTAGGCGGTTTTCAGGGTTTTGAGCCGCGACACCTGAATATCCAGATCCATTTTCTCTTTGATCATCGGATTGCCCGCTGCCAGCGCCTTGACCTCGGCATAAGACAGCGCTGCATCGTCCAAATCATCCGCACTGCGGGCAGGGCTTTTGCTCGTCATAATTTGCCCGATGAACTTCTGTTTGGTTTCCAAAAGCTGCCACATATAGCTGTCGAAGGAAGCTTCTGTGACGTAACGATACTCATATACTTCGGCATTGGTGTTGCTTGGCGAATCATACGCCCGTTGCGCTGCTCAATGTCAGAGGGTTTCCACCCGCAGTCCAGATGATGCGTGGCCACCAGCAGCCGCTGCACATTGGTGCCTGCGCCCATCTTACCGGTGCTGCCCATCAGCACGCGCACATCACCGCTGCGCACCTTGGCAAACAGCTCGGCCTTTTTCACCTCGGTGTTGGCGCTGTGGATGAACTGCACCTCGTTTTCGGGGATGCCCATAGAAATCAGCAGATTGCGCAAATCATCGTACACATTAAATCCGTCCGGTTTCGGGGTGGACAAGTCGCAAAACACCAGCTGGGTCAATTTCTTGTCTTTCGTTTCACTCCAGATGCGGTACACATTCTCGGCGCAGGCGTGAACTTTATCGTTGGGGTTTTCGGGCAGATTGGGGTCGATCAGCCGCTGATCCAGCGCCAGCTTTCTGCCGTCGTTGGTCACCTTGAGCATATTGTCCTCGGTGGGGTCTACATTTCCGGCGCGAATTTCTTCGGCGCGGTCGGCAAGGTCAGCCACCATCTGCTTTTGCTGGGGGCTTGGCGGCAGCGCCACATTGATGGGTTTGCCGCCCACCAGTTTAGGCACCGGCAGGTTGAGCATATCCGCCGTCTGCACATCCGCCACCTGCTTGAACATACTCATCAATTCCGGCAGATTATAGAACTTGGAAAATCTCGTTTTTGTCCGATAGCCTGTACCTTCCGGCGCAAGCTCCACGGCTGTCACGGTTTCCCCAAAGGTGGATGCCCACGCATCAAAGGAGGAAAGCCCGTGCTGCTCCAAGGTTTCCCGCTGCAAATACCGCTGCATGGTGAACAGCTCCGCCATAGAGTTGCTGATGGGCGTACCTGTGGCAAACACCACGCCGCGGCTGCCGGTGATTTCGTCAAGGTAGCGGCATTTCATATACAGGTCGCTGGCGCGCTGGCTCTCGGTTTGGGATATGCCAGCCACGTTGCGCATTTTGGAAAGCACCGCAAGATTCTTGAAAGCGTGGGCTTCGTCCACCATCAGGCTGTCCACGCCAAGCTGTTCAAAGGTCACCACATCGTCCTTGCGGGACTGGTCGTTGAGCTTATCCAGCTTTTTCTCCAGCTGCTTGCGCATACGCTCCATCTGCTTGACGGTGAAATTCTCGGCGCGTTCTTCTTTCAGCTGTGCCACTTGGCTGATCACATCGTGGATCTGGCTTTGCAGGTATTCGACCTGCCGTTCCTGTGACAGCGGGATGCGCTCAAACTGGCTGTGCCCGATCACGATGATGTCATAATTGCCGGTTGCGATTTTGGCGCAGAACCGTTTGCGGTTGGCTTTTTCAAAATCTGTCCTGCGGGCTACAAGAATATTTGCGTTGGGGTACAGCTGCAAAGCCTCTCCGGCAAGCTGCTCGGTCAGGTGGTTGGGTACACAGATCAGGGTCTTGGAGCAAAGCCCAAGACGTTTCTTTTCCATCGCCGCAGCGACCATTTCGTAGGTTTTTCCGGCGCCCACCACGTGCGCCAGCAGCGTATTGCCGCCATACAGAATGTGCGCAATGGCGTTTTTCTGGTGGGGGCGCAGCGTGATTTCAGGTGACATACCGTGAAACAGGATATGGCTGCCATCGTATTCGCGGGGGCGCAGGGAGTTGAACCGTTCGTTGTATTCCTTTACCAGCATCTGGCGGCGGGTCGGGTCTTTCCAGATCCAGTCCTTGAAAGCGTCCTCGATCTGCTGCTGTTTCATCTGGGCTTCCTGCGTGGCAGCGGCGTTCAGAACGCGGATTTTGTTGCCTTGCATATCCTCCTTGGTGTCAAAAACGCGCACATCCCGCAGGTTCAGGCTTTCTTCTAAGATGTGGTAGAAGTTGGCGCGCTGTGTGCCGTAGGTCACGGTGGCTTTAATGTTGCCGCCCGTAAAGCTCTTGTTGGTCACATTCCAGACGCCGGTCAGTGGGATGTACAACACCTTCACGCGGTCCCGCACATAGTAAGGCGCGTCCACCAATTCATCGGCAAACTGCTTGATGAGTTCAGGAGCCAGCCAAGTAGCACCCAGACGCACGGCAATTTCGCTGGCTTCCAAGTCCTTCGGCTGCACGGTTTCCAGTGCCTGCACATTCACAGCAAAAGCGGGGTTGTTTTGTGCCGCCAGCTTTGCTACCTGTAATTTGTGGCGCACATCGCCGGAAAGATATTCATCGGCGGTATAGTAGCGCGGTTCACCATCAGAATTCTTTTCCAAGGGGTCGGCAAAGATAACGCCTTGCAGGTCGTTCACCAATGTATCTTTGTCCTTGCCGGTCAGCTGCTGCATATACCCAAAGTCGATGCCCGCGCGCTCACCGACACTCAGCGCCAGCGCCTCGCTGGCGGTTCCACGCGCTCGGCAGGGCGGGCAGCCCGGATGGTGCGCTTTGAAAACATATCCGACTTGCCGATGAAATTGCCCTCGCTGTCGAGGTTTTCCAAGGAGCACAGCAGAAAATATCCACTGTCATCCCGCATATCCAACGATGCACCACGGCTGTTGATGAGTCCAAACTTACTGTGGTAGTGGTCGTACTGGCGGTTGAGTTTGGCTTGCAGCTCCGTGATGACTTCATCCGGCATATCTTCCAGCTGGGCTTGGATCAAGTCCCGTGTGGTGTCCCGCAGTTCGATCAACTGCCGCATACGCGCCGCGGAGGTAGCACCAAGGGAAACCTCGCGCATAATGGCGTTCTCGCGGTAATAGAATTTTCCGTTACGGATACAAAAGCTGAAATTGCGCACATCGGGTTCGGCAGGGATGCTGGCATCCACAGCGCCGGATTCCTGCAGCTCGATGTCCTGAAAGTGAAATTCAGCGTGCAGGTGGGACATGGCCTCTTGCAGCACATCGGGAAGGGGCTTATCGGCAAACGCCTCGCAGGTCAGGGTCGGGCCATACGGACCGCTGACGGTTTTCAGTGTGCCGCAGACCATTTCGGGGTGTTCGGCAAAATAGCTGTTGAGGGAAAGCCCGTCCTCCGTCTGGGTGGTGTGCAGCCAGCTCGCGTCCTGCTCCAGAATGCGGTCACGCTTTTGCAGGAAGATGATGTCCGCCATCGCCTTGGTTCCGGCTGACTTAAAGGTGGAATCCGGCAGGCGCACGGCACCGATAAAGTCGCATCGGGCGTTGATGTACCTGCGCACTTCCTCGCTCTTTTTGTCCAGCGTGCCACTGGTGGTGATAAAGGCGATGATGCCGCCCGTGCGCAGCTTGTCGATGGATTTGGCAAAAAAGTAATCGTGAATCTTGAAGTGCAGCCGGTTATACTGCGGGTCAACCACACTGTAATCCCCAAACGGCACATTGCCGATGACCACATCGAAAAAGCTGTCGGGCAGGTCGCTTTCTCAAAGCCGGTGATTTGGATGTTTGCTTTCTGGTACAGCTGGCGGGCAATTCTGCCGGTCAGACTGTCCAGCTCCACACCAAACAATCTGGTGGTCGGCTCATACAAATAGCTGTGGCTTTGCCCAAAAAACGCGCCCGCACCCATACTGTTCCAGAATCGTTCCGGCACCCACGCCCATTTTGCGCAGGGTGGTGTACATTGCGTCAATGACTTCGGGCGGGGTGTAAAAGGCGGTCAGGGTGCTGCTGCGGGCAGCGGCGTATTCCTCCTCTGTCAGCAGGCTTTTCAGCTCGGTATATTCGCTGTGCCAGCTGTCTTTGTTGGGTTCAAAGGCATCGGACAAACCGCCCCAGCCGGAGTATTGGGCTAAGATTTCCTGCTCCTCACCGTTTGCGTGGGGACCGCCGTCCGCCATACGCTTTTCGATGGATTTCAGGGTGCGGATGGCGGTGATGTTGGCTGCAAACTTTTCGCGTGGTGTGCGCGGGGGTACAGGGTCCTGCGGCGGGATATAGTTGTTCGGCTCATAGGCTTCCTTGAGAGCAATGAGTTCCGCCGCCTGCAAGACCTGCTCGCCAAAACCACCAGATGATTCTTCTGCGGGTTCTAAGACTTCACCCTCAACAACCTCTGCCGCCTCACCGGCGTCCGGTAGATTGGGTAATTCTGGTGCCGCCAGCGCATTGTTTTTAGGGTTCGCCGCCAGCAGCCTTGCAAACTCCCCGCGGTTGACGGCGCGCCCGATCAGCGGGAAATCCTCATCGCGCAGATGCACATCAAAGATGCCGATTTCCTCCACCGTAAAGGGGTGGTCGTTTTCCAGATAAACGGTATCTCCGGTAGCCAGCGGGCGCTTTTCCACGGGCTTAGGCTTGTAGCGCTCCTGATATGCTTCATACGCTGCTTCCGCATCGTCAATGAACTGCGAAAATTCAACGTCCTCAATGCCTTCCTTGGCAAGCGCCCTTGTGCTGTCGAAGCGCGCACTGTCCACAAAGGAGCCGTCAACTAGATACACAATCTCATTGCGCAAGAAGTTGGCGTACACCTGAATTTCGTGTTCGCCGTCCCCGGTGGTGGAATAGGCAAGGTCGATGTGCGTAAGGTCCGAATAATCCGGTGCACCCAGCCCTTCGCGTTCACAAAAATCCGCGATGGTTTTCTCCGCATAGTCTATCTCGGCTTGACGGGCGTCGCGTTTGGCTTTCTGTTCCGCTTCCCATTTTTCATATCCCTGCTTGTTGTTTTCATCCAGATATTTGTCGTTGTGGACCAGCAGATGCAAACGGCGGGCAACCTCGTTCCACGGCAGCAAGCGGAAATGATCCGGAGCGTTATCGGATGCATAGCGCTTGATTCTCAGCCCCTTGGCATCATAATCCAGAAACCCTCTTTCGCCATCTCGGAAATCCCAAGTGCGCCCGCCGATACCGTATTCTTTTTTCAGCCAGTCGGCTTGCTCCTTTACTGTAGGCAATACTGTGGCAGAGAAAAATTCCTGTATGCGAAAACGCCCCTCACAAAAACCGCTGCCCATGACAAGAACATCGACAATGTCCTGCTCGTCGATATGGGTGCCATCATCCTTGATGGGCGGCTGCCAGCTTGCGCGGTGCTGTAATTGGCGGATGGTTTCTTGCTGCTGTTCAGGTGCGGGCAGACCGATTGCGGCGGCAGTTTCCTCGGCAAGGTTGCCGCGCCCCACGCTTTCCGGCAGTTCAATCTCATCGGAAACAGAAACAGCGGAGGGCGATAGCTCGCTCTCCGCTGTTGTGGGTTCGGTATTTACAGGCTCGTCACGATGGGCATCGCCAATTCCGCTGCCTGCGCTTGCAGACTGTTCATGTGCGCCGTCCAGCCCAATGGGTCGTTGTTCTTGTCCGGTGCCGGGTTGCTGACCAGCAGCTTCGTGATGGTCTGCTCCACCTGCTCCCAATAGCGCTGCTCGGTCTGTTTCAGGTCGCTGTACAGCGTCCCGTCCAGCAGCATCTTGTCGTACAGCAGGGAGTGGTTCTCTTGCAGGAACTTCTCCCGCTGCAGACCGATTCTCCCGACCGGCGGTCTGTGCGTTTCCTTCATTGCCATCTTGGGCACCAGATACCCGTTCAGATTCGTCATATCCATGATCCTGCACCTCCTGTTGGTTCGTCTTGCTTACATTCTCATCATACTGTTTCGGCTGGGTCTTTGCAACACTGTCGATGCTCTTGACGACAGCGCCGATTTCGGCAAACATCTGCCGCCCCGCGCGGTTGACGGCATTGCCCAGCGCCAAAACTGCGGATTCGGTATCAAAGCGGTCAATGTCCGCAAAGGCGTCCTGCGGCACGGCGCTGTCGCCCAAACCGCAGCGCACTGCCGCCATATAGACGGCACTCTGCGTGATGAGGTTGGCAAAAATCGCCGTTTGCTCCTGCGGCTTTGCCCATTCCAGCGTACTGCCGATCACGGCATTCTGTAAATCGGCGTCCAGCTGTTTGCCGTGCTGTGCCACAAACAAGGCTGCCTGCAGACCAAAGATTTCCGGCAGGCTCTCGGCATTGTGCTTTTCCTGCAAGGCTTGCAGGGTCGGATAGCGGTTGGCATCGGTGATTTGCCAGCCCAATGGTTTGGCGGCTTTGCCGGCAGGGTGGGTGTCCTTGATGTCAAACAGATACCGCACATTGCCTGCCATATTACCGGTGCAAGGGACGCTACGCCGCGCGCACCGCGGTTGACCCAGCGCCCGGCAGCACGGTTCCAAGTGTCGATGTCCGCCAGCATGGTGGCACCGGGGCGCTGACTGTAAATAAGCGCCTGATTCGGGAAAGCGTAATGCGTTGTATACGCGGCTGAACGCAAAAACGCCCGCCAGCTGTCGGCATTGTCTGCTACATCGGCAATCGCCTGATGTGCCTGCCGTAAAATATTTTGGTAATTCGCCAATCGGTTTCATCTCCTTTGCGGTAATAAAAAAGCCCTGCACATGGCTGTGCAGAGCTTATCCATTCGAGTAATTTAATTTTATGCGGGGCGGTTGTTACTGCGTTCGCTGCGTTTGATGCCCATAAACGGGGGAACCGAGGAACGGTTCAGCCCTTTTTCGTGCGCTTGTTTCATGGAAAATTCGTGTGCTGCAACCGCATCGATGAACGCACGCTGTTTTTCAGTGGCGTGGTAGTAATCAACCTTATACCGTTTGCATACGGCAAAAAAGACATCCAGATACTGAATGTTTTCCTTAGTCATTCGCGTGACCTCAAGCTCGGTTTTATCCTTTTGCATAAGCGTTCCTCCTTTATGAAAGATAGGTGCTGAAAATCTCCTGTGCGCTTTCGTCAGCAATCATTAACAACTTAGGTATTATATCGAATTACCATAAAAAATCAACAAACGAAATGTGAATGATTTCATGATAGAAAAACCAACAAAGAAAATCCAATTCATTTATGGGTGTATTTTCCTTTGCTGAGCTGGTTTTGTTATCGTTCTTCGCGTACAACGCTGCGTTTCTTGGTTTGTTCCAGCCCCGGCAGCAAGTCATCCACCTGTTTATATCCAATCGGCTCCACATAATAGGCATGTGCCTCACCGCCCGCATGCGTTACAATAATATCACTGACCGACAAAGAACGCATCTTTCTGCCGTTGGGGCGGTTTTCCTGATTATGCAGGCAGTAAAGGCTGTCCAGCGTCTGCCAGCATTCCATCTGCCCGCGGTACACCAGCTTATAGGATGCAGCATTTATATGGCCTTTGGTGTAGTCATACCGTAAAAACGTAATCTCACGGTTGTTGGTTTGGTAGATCTCATACGGCAGCAGCTCATGCTTTTCACTTCGCAGCCCCCACGGAAAAACGGTGCCCTTTTCAAAGGCAAGGGCTGGCTCAGATTCTCCGGAAACACAACCGGAATGATGGGCTCGCCGCAGTACAAAGAAGCGTAAATTCTGGTTTTGAATTTCTCTGCATCAACATACGGAATACGCTCCTGAACGCATCCGTCACTGTCAAGATATTCGATATAGCCAATGACCGTATCGTGTTTGTTCATCTCGGTGATTCTCCTTTATAATTAGTTTTCATCATCGACTCAACCTTTCCCAGAAAGAGATCTTATTTCCAAAGCGCTCATCTGGTGGGCGGACCTTGGCAACCGGCAAATCACCGGACCGCATATCTTCCACCTGCGGGAAGAACAGCAGCCGATTGTAGCGCTCCGCCTGTTCTTTGGAAAGCCCCAACATTTTGGACTCACTGAGTCCACAAACCAGAAACCGACCGCGTATCGTGCAACCATCTTCCAGCTGTCTGTTGTATTTCAGCCGGCTTTGGTTTTTACTGCACACAACACCGATTTTCGATGTGCCGAACGGTTTCAGCAGCAAACTGTCGCCCTCGATCACCTCGGAAATCGCCGCCTGCGGACTGTCAAAGGCAGCCTGATAGGGGCAGTAGCCCGGTTCTACGACCAAAACTCTTGTCATACCGCCACCTCATCGTTCGTAATCCTGCCGCTTGCGGTAGTAGTTTTCCAAAAGTTTCAGGATGGTGCTTTCCATCTGTTCGGAGGAAAAGCCCTTCGGGAAATAGCGCTCAACCTTGGATACGGCAATCGTGAGCTGCGGCTCACGCGGCTTTACGCTGGGGGAACGGGCAGACATAATCCCGTGGATTTTGTCTTTTGTCAGGACGTTCTCCTTGCTGGCGGCTTTGAGCTTTTGCGCCTGTGACAAAGACGGCGTGCAGCCTCTTCTTCCATGTAAGAGAGAAATTCTTCCTGTTCCTCCGGCGTCAGGTAGCTTAGCTCCACAGCGGGGGTGGTTTTGAGTCTGCCGTCGTCCACAAGCTGCATCAGGTCGGGGGTGAGTTTGTTCAAGCGGATAAAACGCTCTACTTGGCGGCTGCTGTCACCGGCAGTTTCACCAATAATTTGCGTACTTCGGTTTCCAGAAAAATGTGCGCCAACTTGGCGCACATTTTCTTTTGACGGTCTACCGAGCTTTCTGTTGATTGCCTCCAACTTCATCTGGTACGCCTTGGCTTTTTCGCTTGGCAGAATATGCTCGCGCTGACAGTTAGAATCCACCATCAAAATAATGGCGGTGTCATCGTCATATCCCGCACAATGCAGGGCATGGTGTCCACTCCGGCGCGCTGGCTGGCGTGGCAGCGGCGGTGCCCGGCTACAATTTCATACCCGCCGTCCCGGCGCGGACGAACGATGGCGGGTGTCATTACGCCGTATTCCTTGATGCTGTCCACCATCTTGTCCATTTCTTCATCATCGCGCACCTGAAACGGATGCCCCTCAAAGGGGTGCAGCTCAGACAGCGGCAGGATCTGGATTTTCTCCAACTTGGCATCCTGCCGTTCCTGCTCACTGGAAAAGAGATTATCGAGTGAGGGGAGTATGATGTTGCTGCCGTACTGTCTCATTGTCCACGACCTCCTTTGCCAAGGTTTTATAGGCGACGCTTGCTGCACCGCTTGCATCGTAGCTCAGCACACTGTGGGCGCTGGAGGCACTCTCCGCGGTGCGTGTGCTAATGGGAATTTCCGTGCGGTAGATTTTTAGTGCGTATCCGTAGGAATTTCGCAAAGCGGCACAGACATCTTTGCTCAGATTGGTGCGCCGGTCCACCATGGTCAGAACAATGCCGTCAATTTCAAGCTCCGGCTTGATGCGGCGCGTGATTTGATTGATGGATTTGATCAGCGACACCACGCCTTTCAAGCAAAATGCTGTGCCTGCACAGGGATCAGCACCCGGTCAGCAGCCACAAGCGAAGCCACCGTAAGGATACCCAGCGAGGGCATACAGTCGATCAGGCAGTAATCGTATTTGTCCTTGAACGGCTCCAGTGCCTGTGCCATAATGCGCTCATGCGCCATTACATTGACCAGCCGAACTTCCATATCCGACAGTCCAATGTCCGAGGGAATAAAATCCACTTGTTCTTCATGGTGCATCACCACTTCCGGTGCCGGTTCGTCTGAAATAACGGATTCCATCAGGTCGCTGATTGTGGCGCTGTTGGCAGCTCCGGTGTAGCCAAGATAACTGCTCAAGTCCCCCTGCGGGTCGGCGTCCACCAACAGCACCTTGTAGCCCATAGCGGCCAGCGAGGTGCCAAGGTTCACGCTGTGGTCGTTTTGCCCACGCCGCCCTTTTGATTTGCAACAGCTATTGTTTTCATGTTCAACCTCATCTTTCCATAGAGATCAGCTTTTTGGCTGCTACCAGATATTCGTTATAGTCCTTGCCCACGGCAGGGGGCATATCTACCACCACGAGATTTTTTTCTGTGAGCTTTTTTACGACTGCTTTGGCAAAGTTCCGCCCCGGCTCATCGCGGTCAAAGCAGAGTACTGCCGTTTTTACGGCAGGATGATGTGCAAGGAAATAGTCAATAGGCTGGTGGTTCAGCCCACCCAGCGCCAGATAATGCACGCTGCGCCAGGGCCTATCGTGCTTATATTGCCGGATGGTCGCACCGGACATGGCATCAATAGGCGCTTCATAAATCTCCACGGTATCGCACTCCGGGTCTTCGGCGGAAATCAAAAAGCCGTATTGCTTTTGACTGCCGGAAACATCGCCACGGAAAGTGCCCTGACAGCCTCTCTGGAACGCGCAGCGCGCCACGCCATGCTCATCCTTGCCCACAAAAACGCAGTTGCGGTAGTTGCCGCGCGTGGTCTGGTACAGGATGCCGCTGCCCACGCAGTAGCGCAGGACCTTAGGGCTGATGCCACGGTGCATCAGGTAAGCGGCAACGGCTTCGGCGTTTCGATCCGGGGTAGGAAGTGTAAATGGACGAGGCTCGTGCGGCTTTACAGGCGCTGCCTTAGCCGGTTGAAAAGAAACATTGACCGGTGCCATCTCGTTCAGCAGACGAACCGCTGATACAAAGTCCATGCCCTCCACCTTGGTCAGATAATCAATGGCGTTGTTGCCGCCTACATTACGCGAAAACCAGTGGAAGAATCCATTGGCAGGCGTGATAATCAGGCTATCGTGCGTCCGGGTGCAGTACTCGCGATCCGTTTTGCGCACAAGTTCGCCGGGGTGATAGGTTTCCAAATACTGCATCACGGTAATTCGGCGGGCAGCTTCAATGTTCTTTTGGTATTTTCCCATGGGGGTGACCTCCGTTTCTGTATGAAAAAAGCACCTTGCCTACAAAACAGGTAAGGTGCCAAGGATACGATTATTTGTTTTCAGCAGGCTTTTTGTCACTTCAGCTGGCTGAAAGGGGGTGCGGGGGAAAACACAGACGGCACCCCATTTCCCGAAAAAAGATATACTTCCCCCTTGGTGTACAGAAAAGGATTGACGCTGCGACAAAAACGCAGATTGCAAAGCCCCGCCGAATAGAGTATAATCGTTCTATAAGGTAAGGCAGGTGAGCAGAATGCGATTTTTCCTGATGCAGCGCTATCATCAAGTGGCTGTTATTGAAATAGCTGAAAAGACCGGCGACATTATTGATGTGGCAGAGGTTCTTTCGGCGCAGAGGATTCCCCTTGGCGCAAAGCATAGCGATGGCAGCTTTGATGTTCTGTCCCTGCGCAAATGGTGGGCAGGGCGCGGTATCCCGGCAAGCCGTTCCGGGCTGGAGCACGCCTTGGAAACGCTGCATATCCCTTACGCCGAACTTCTGCTTGTCAAATGCAGCGGGCTGAGCCTTTCAGACCAGTATTGGGTCACGCCCTGCGATGCCCCACAGAATTGGCGAGATGTAAATTTCTACGAGAACGACTTTTCTGACGATGTGGGACGCGCTTTGTTTGGCGAGGGGGTTCTCTCGGCACAGCCGGATTTGTGTTCCCCCTGCAATACCTCAGACGGCTTTTTACAAAAGCGCTGGCGCATTGCGGACGGAAAACGAATCCTCTTAAAAGCAGGATCGGGCATTTACAAGCAGGAGCCTTACAACGAAATTGTTGCCACGGCTCTGTATGATGCGCTTGGTATGCCGCACGTTCCCTACTGGCTTATAGAGCAGGGCGGGCAGGTCATGTCCGCCTGCGCGTGCTTAACCAATGACCACACCGAGCTTGTCACCGCCGCCCAATTTATGCGGCTGCTGCCGCAAGCGCGGGGTGTTTCCAACTGGGAACACTTCAACGCTTGCTGCCGGGCTGTCGGAATTCCTGATGCAAGTGAAGCGGTCTGCAATATGCTGGCTGCCGATTTCATTTTAGCCAACACAGATCGCCATTTGGGAAACTTCGGTTTCCTGCGTGATTCCGAAACGCTGGAATGGAAAGGAACAGCGCCCATCTATGACAGCGGCACAAGCCTTTGGCAGATGACGCTCACCCGCGCGATCTGCGCAGAGGCGATGGTTCCGGCCAAACCGTTTGAAACCTCGCAGCAATCCCAGCTAAAGCTGATTGCGCCTTATGTGGATCTACCGCTGGAGCGCCTTGATGGATTTTCCAATAAAGTAGAAGAAATCTTCCGAACAGCCGCCCAGTTTGATGATGGACGAGCCGCGAAAATTGCCGCCGCTGTTAGTGGCCGAATTCAAATGCTTCGATTTAATAGGGCATAATCTGAAATAGCTCCAAAGCATACGGTTTGTGAAATGACTACAAATTGTAGGCAGTTAAAAATTACAGAAGCTATATGTCGCTGCCTAATGCCGATGACAGTCATGCGCCAACTGGTGACAAATTGTCAGCAGTTGAAATAGGGCTATAAAAACAGCGTCCTCCGTTTTACATTCGGGGGACGCTGCTTTTCTCTATAGCACTCATTTGGCGGTGGGCTTTTTTGTAGATTTACCCTGTCGGCTGAATTCTTTCGCAAGGTCAACCAGCTTTTTAGAAGGTCGATAGCTGTCCAGAATATGAGGACTAAGCAGAAAATTCAGCAGACAAGATTTGGGAATCATATACCCACCACTAATTTCAAAGTATCGGATGTAACCGTTATGGCACCAATTCGTCAAGGTGTTATGGTGATAGCCGGTAAGTCGGCTTGCTTCGGCGACGCTCAGCACATCGCTGTAGGGCTGCATTTTCAGGGTAAGAAAGTCCTGAAACTTCTTTCTGCTTTTAGCAGTATCCAGATTTGCCCACTCCCGTAAGGTCAGCATTTTGGGCTTGCCGCCTTTGTTCCAGCTCGCCGAGTAATACCCGGTCGGTGCCGAGAATTTTTCCGGTTGGGATTGACGCTTTTTAAGATACGTGATAACATCTTTTGTATTGATGATGTACTGGCGGGTTTTCTTGCCGGTATCTATGCAGGGAACAAGCCCGCTTGTCAGCAGGTAACGCGCCGTCTTTTTGCTGATATGGCAGATGACGCGCATCTGCTCCAGCCCGATTTTTTCAGGGTAGTTTGCCTTGATTTTTGCAAAGTCGTAACTGTAATCCACTAGAATCACCGTCCATTATTCGAACTCATCAACAGCAGGCAGGGACGGTTTGATTTTTGAGGCAAAGGGGAATTTGCATAAAATTTAGTCAACGCACTTCTGTAAATGCCCATAACAATAAGGAAAATCGAGCTTTTTTGTTCTCTCCTGTTTTTCTCTCCTACATCTCTCCAACGTGCCAAAAATGCCTGTTTTTCTCTCATTTTTCCCGAAAAATCGGCATTTCGAAATGGGTTCGAATTGCGACGTTCTGACGTTAAAAAGGACTTCTTTTTCAACATTTTTCGTCGTAGGTCGGTCGAATCATCTTCCGACAACTTCCGCTTTTTTCCGACAAATACCGTCAGTTTCGATATATACCAAAAAACTCGAAATGCGATAGGGCGTTTGTAGCGCCGCCAGAGTTCAAATCTCTGATGCTCCGCCAATCAACGGTACAGCGTGCTTTTTTAGCACTTTGTACCGTTTTTTTATGCAAAAAACGGAATTTTTGAGTTTGACAATTTCATAACAGGAGAGAAAACGCTCTGTGTTGGAGAGAAATCACACTTTTTTAAGTGTCATTTTCCGGATTTGAACCCATTCCAAGCCCGTTCAGCATCGCTTCTGCCGAAGAAACCTTGGAAGCGTAGTCCAAATGCGAATAAATATTCGCGGTGGTAGAGAAATCGCTGTGTCCCAGCACTCCTGAATCATCTTCATCGGGACACCGTTTGCCAAAAGCAAACTGGCGCAAGAGTGGCGCAAATCGTGAAAGCGGATGCGCCGCAGATGATAATTTTGCAAGATAATCTGGAACGAATTGGAGAGATAATCCGGCTTGAGCAGATTGCCCATTGCGTCTACGCAGATGTAGTCTGCGTATTTTTTGTTGTAACACCTACCGCACAGCTTGCGGTTTTCTTTCTGTTCCTCCTGCAAGGCCAGCAGCCGTTCCCGGAAAACCGGTACAAGCGGCAAGGTGCGCTTGCTGGATTTGGTTTTTGTGCCATTGGATTCTACAAGAACTTCTTTTCCATCCAGCCGAACCGTTGTGACCGTGTGGCAGATTTCAATCGTGTTCTGCTCAAAGTCCACAGCAGCCCATTTCAGCCCTACAACCTCGCTGCGACGCAGACCATAAAAGGCGGTCAACATAACTGCCACCTCAATTTTACTGCCGCGCACAGCGTCGAACAGCGCGTTCATTTCGTCCTTGCTGTAAAAGTTCCCGGTAAATTCATTTTTCTTCGGGCGGTCTACCTTGTCGGCAGGGTTCACATCGATCAGGTCTGTTTTCACTGCGTATTTCAAGGCGCGGTGGATAACCGCATGATAGTGAATGACCGTATTGGGCTTCACACGCTCCAACTGTTCCTGATAAAATGCTTGGATATGAACCGCTTTCAGGTCGCCCAGCGTAACGCCGAGATTTCTAAAGTAAGGAATGATCCTGCTGTTCGACAGTTCTTTGTAGCTTGCGTAGGTTGTCAGCTTGACGGTTGACTTTGCGATTTCCAGCCATTGCACCAGATAATCCGCAAATAGCATGGCTTTGCTGGGCGGACCATTGGGGTCAACGGGTGGCTCAAAGTCGTCTTGCAGCTCACGCATCATCGCCTCGGCGCGCCGCTTGTTGCCCTTGATAGGCAAGCCCGTGGATTGCCATTTGGTTTTGCGTTTGCCGTCATAAGTTTTGTAGGTCAGTACCACATAGTAGATACCGTTTTTTTCTTGCAGATGCCCTGCGACCATAAAAAAATACCTCCTTCGGTTTGGGTCGCCCCCGATCTGCTGTTGACAAGAACAGCATAACGCATCGGCGCAAAACAATCAACACTGTCGATTCTCTGCTCGACAGTGTTGACCGCAAATCTGAAGGTAGGTAAACAGGTGGGCTTTGGGGATGCGATACGAGCGCCCGATTTTCATCGCCGGGATTTTGCCTTCGTGCAGCAGCTTGTACCCCGTTTTGGTGCTGATTCGCAGGGCATCGCACATCTGCTCGATGTTCATCACATCGGGATACTTGCGCAGCATCACACGGTAGGCATCGCGCTGGTTAAATCCTTTGCTGCTTATACAAAACACCTCTTTTTTTGAAAATTTGCGGATTTAATTCCACAAGCATGGCGGTCACTTGTTGAAAACTTGTGGCCGCCATAATCTGGAATCAAATTTTATACCCTATTCGACACTACTCCCCGGATATAAGGGCGAACCACCGACCCGGCTGCTGGAAACAGCTCCCACTTCCTGTACCACATTGTTGGCAGTACCGCCGACGCCTTGAGAGCATCGCCACGGTGTGTATCATGATTGCTGACCCTTCGCTTGAGGTATGTGTTCCACGCCACCTCTCCCGCCTCTGGGGGCGCTCCGCTGCGGTTAGGCAGCCTCATCGCGTCAGAGTCGGGACGCACCTGCCGAAACGCTCCTTGGGTTGCGGCAAGGTCAGTTGTATGTAGCCGGTGATTCGGATATTCGGTTATCAAGGTGCAGAAAAGGGGGAATGAGGGATTTTTTTGTCCCTCTATATATGAATATCGCTTTAGGAAGGTAAAAGTTGGAGAAAAATCTACAATTT
>ENA-OQAZ01000505-OQAZ01000505.1-human-gut-metagenome-genome-assembly--contig:-NODE-505-length-21428-cov-2.295338_pt1 | contig 21428 bp, 24 predicted proteins | sample MGYA00242737_ERZ504531 | MGnify/ENA primary metagenome ERZ504531 (study PRJEB26092, sample SAMD00036244) | human gut metagenome | host: Homo sapiens | study: EMG produced TPA metagenomics assembly of... | reverse complement strand
TTGAGGTATCAACGCAGCTATGAAGGCAGCAGCTTCCGAGTCCTTCGGTTACAACACTGATCCGATCGTATCTTCCGACGTTATCGGTATGAGATTTGGTTCTCTGTTCGATGCTACCCAGACTATGGTTTCCAAGCTTGGTGATGATCTGTATCAGGTACAGGTTGTTTCTTGGTATGACAACGAGAACTCCTATACTAGCCAGATGGTTCGTACAATTAAGTACTTCGCTGAGTTAGCATAAGTTTCGCTTAAGCGCAAAGACCTACGGGGTCCGGTCTGAAAGGACCGGGCCTCTTTTTGATTCTTACAGTTCACATGTCACAGTAGGCTCGGATAAATCGCATGCTTGCATAGCGATTTGACGATCGATGTGACGATGGGGACGCCCGTTCATGAGTAAAGAGGAGCTGTGAAACAGCGACGCCCGTAAGCGCTTTACGAATGGGCGTCTGTGAACTGTATAAAAGTAATAATCAGAAGGGAGAAAATTCCATGTTAAAGAAGACTGTTGACGATCTTAAGAATCTTCAGGGAAGAAGAGTTCTTGTTCGTTGTGATTTCAATGTACCGTTAAAGGACGGAAAGATTACTGATGATACCCGTATTAAGGCTGCACTGCCGACCATTCAGAAGCTGATCGACGGCGGCGCAAAGGTAATCCTTTGCTCTCACTTAGGCAAGGTAAAGAATGGCCCGAATGAGAAGGAGTCCTTAGCTCCAGTAGCAGAGAGACTGTCCGAGAAGTTAGGAAAGCCGGTTGTATTCGTATCCGATTACCACGTAACTGGCGAGGCTGCAACAAAGGCTGTAGCTGAAATGAAGGACGGAGATGTAGTTCTTCTTCAGAATACTCGTTTCCGCGGTGCTGAGGAGACAAAGAACGGTGAGGAGTTCTCCAAGGAGTTAGCAGATTTAGCAGACGATTATGTATGTGACGCATTTGGTTCCGCACACAGAGCACACGCATCTGTAGCAGGCGTTACCAAGTTCATCAGCGCTAAGGGCGGCACAAACGCAGTTGGTTATCTGATGGAGAAGGAAATCGCATTCTTAGGAAATGCTGTAGAGAATCCGGTTCGTCCGTTTGTAGCAATCCTTGGTGGAGCAAAGGTAGCAGATAAGTTAAACGTTATCTCCAACCTGCTTGAGAAGTGCGATACCTTAATCATCGGTGGTGGTATGGCATTCACCTTCTTAAAGGCTCAGGGCAAGGAAATTGGTAAGTCCTTAGTAGACGATACCAAGCTTGAGTACTGCAAGGAGATGATGGAGAAGGCAGAGAAGCTTGGCAAGAAGCTACTTCTTCCGGTAGACAGCACTGTAGCTGACAACTTCCCGGATCCAATCGATGGACCAATCGATGTAACTGTAGTACCGTCTAATCAGATTCCGGCTGACAAGGAAGGTCTTGATATCGGAACTAAGACAGCAGAGCTTTACGCAGAGGCTGTTAAGTCCGCAAAGACTGTTGTTTGGAACGGACCGATGGGCGTATTCGAGAACCCGACTCTTGCAAAGGGTACCATTGCAGTAGCAAAGGCTCTGGCAGAGACAGATGCAATCACCATCATCGGCGGCGGAGATTCCGCAGCAGCAGTAAATCAGTTAGGATTTGCTGATAAGATGAGCCACATTTCTACCGGCGGCGGCGCTTCCCTTGAGTACCTTGAGGGTAAGGAGCTTCCAGGCGTAGCAGCAGCTGACGATAAGGATTGATAAGCTTAAGAAAATCAAAGAAAAGAAATGTGAGGAACAAAAAAATGGCAAGAAAGAAGATTATTGCCGGCAACTGGAAGATGAACATGACACCTTCTCAGGCAGTAGAGCTGGTAAACACATTAAAGCCTTTAGTAGTAAATGACGAAGTAGATGTTGTATTCTGCGTACCGGCTATCGATTTAGTACCGGTTATGGAAGCAACAAAGGGAACCAACATTCAGGTTGGTGCTGAGAACATGTACTTTGAGGATAAGGGTGCATACACAGGAGAGATCGCTCCGGCTATGCTTACCGATATCGGTGTAAAGTATGTCATCATCGGACATTCCGAGAGAAGAGAGTACTTTGCAGAGACAGATGAGACTGTAAACAAGAAGGTTTTAAAGGCTTTCGAGTACGGTCTTACACCAATCATCTGCTGTGGAGAGACTCTGACTCAGAGAGAGCAGGTATCACCCTCGACTGGATCCGTCAGCAGATCAAGATCGCTTTCCAGAACGTAACTGCAGAGCAGGCAGCAAGCGCAGTAATCGCTTACGAGCCAATCTGGGCAATCGGAACTGGTAAGGTTGCAACAACCGAGCAGGCACAGGAAGTTTGCGGCGCAATCCGCGCATGCATCGCAGAGGTGTATGACGAGGCAACTGCAGCAGCAATCCGTATCCAGTACGGCGGCAGCGTAAGTGCAGCAAGTGCACCAGAGCTGTTCGCACAGCCGGATATCGATGGCGGTCTTGTAGGCGGCGCATCCTTAAAGCCGGATTTTGGAAAGATTGTAAATTACAACAAGTAATTAATAAGTAAATATTTCCGGCTCTGGCTCTGCTTTTTGTAAGGCAGAGCCAGCGCTTTCTAAGGCTTTTTTCGAAATTCGTAAAAGCTTTTTGAAAGCGAATGCCGGCACGAAAGGAATATTATGAGCAAGAAGAAACCAACCGTATTAATGATTCTTGACGCTATGCCTGAATGACAAAGTAGAAGGCAATGCTGTAAAGCAGGCAAATACACCTGTTATGGACGATCTGATGGCAAACTGCCCATTCGTAGAGGGACAGGCAAGCGGAATGGCAGTAGGTCTTCCAGAAGGCCAGATGGGTAACTCCGAGGTAGGTCATTTAAATATGGGTGCAGGCCGCATCGTATATCAGGAGCTGACCCGCATCACAAAGTCCATTCAGGACGGCGATTTCTTTGAAAACGAGGCATTCCTCGCAGCAGCAAAGAACTGCAAGGAGAATGGTTCCGCACTTCATCTGATGGGTCTTGTATCAGATGGTGGTGTTCACAGCCACATCAACCACATCTATGGTCTGCTTGAGTTTGCAAAGCGTCAGGGCTTAGACAAGGTATTTATTCACTGCTTCTTAGACGGCCGTGACACACCGCCGGCATCAGGCAAGGAATATGTAACTGCACTTATGGACAAGTGCGAAGAGCTTGGCGTAGGTCAGGTAGCATCCGTTATGGGTCGTTACTACGCAATGGATAGAGATAATCGTTGGGATCGTGTCGAGAAGGCTTACCGTGCACTTCGTTTCGGCGAGGGCAAGCAGGCAAAGTGCGGCGCATGCGCAATTCAGGCATCATATGATGAGGGTGTTACAGACGAGTTCGTTGTACCGACAGTAGTAGCAAAGGACGGCGAGGCAGTAGGCAAGATTCAGGATAAGGATTCCGTAATCTTCTTCAACTTCCGCCCAGACCGTGCAAGAGAGATGACACACGTATTCTGCGACAACGAGTTTACTGGATTTAATCGCGGAGACGCAAGACCAGACGTAACCTACGTTTGCTTCACCGATTACGATACAACAATCCCGAACAAGCTTGTAGCATTCAATAAGGAAGAAATCACCCATACCTTCGGTGAGTTTTTAGCAGAGAATGGCTTAAAGCAGGCAAGAATCGCAGAGACCGAGAAGTATGCACACGTTACCTTCTTCTTCAATGGCGGTGTAGAGCAGCCAAACGAAGGCGAGGATCGCATCCTTGTAAAGTCCCCGAAGGTTGCAACATACGATTTACAGCCAGAGATGAGCGCATATCAGGTATGCGATAAGCTTGTAGAGGCAATCAAGTCAGAGAAATATGACGTGATCATCATCAACTTTGCAAACCCGGATATGGTAGGTCATACTGGTGTACAGGCTGCAGCAATCAAGGCAGTAGAGACAGTAGACGAGTGCGTAGGAAAGGCAGTAGCAGCAATCAAGGAAGTAAACGGACAGCTCTTCATCTGTGCAGACCACGGAAACGCAGAGCAGTTAATCGACTATGAGACAGGCGAGCCATTCACCGCTCATACAACAAACCCAGTACCGTTCATCCTTGTAAATGCAGATCCAAAGTACACCTTACGCGAAGGCGGCTGCTTAGCAGATATCGCACCGACACTGATCGAGCTGATGGGAATGGAACAGCCAAAAGAAATGACAGGAAAGAGCTTGTTAATCAAGAAGTAATTTGTAATACAAAAAAGACCTCCCTCGGGAGGTCTTTTTTTAACATACACGAAGCAATTACGCCTTCTTCTTGAACAATGTCTGGCAGCCTTCTTTTGCAAGAACGAGTGACAGAAGAACAAGTAAGCTTCCGATTATTGCACGGATCCAGCTCCACATATCGACTGCGTTTGTGACGTTTGCGTAGATGGTCTGAAGAAGTGAGATTACTGTTACGATAAGCATAAATGCCATTGGATGATGAGCATCTTATTGTTTTTGCCGACTTTACCAAGCCATGCAGCTACAGCTAAAAGACCAAGTGCAGCAAGCAGCTGGTTTGATGCACCAAACAATGCCCAGATCTTTGCATAACCTGTCATACCAAGTGCAATGCCAAGAACTACTGTAATAATTGTAGCAAAATATGGATCTGTTAAAACTCTCTTAATGCCTGTAGCATCCTTGTATGTCTCACCAGGTGCTAACCAGAACTCCTGGAACATATATCTTGCAAGACGAGTTGCAGTATCAAGTGAAGTCAGACAGAATGCAGAAACTGCAAGGATTAACAGTGAGTAGATTACACTCTCTGCACCAGCTAAAAATGGAATCTTTGCGCACATACGAGAGATACCAGTAGCAAATACAGCGGTAGGAGTTACGATTCCGCCTGGAACATACTCACTCCAGATATAGCCAACAGCACATACAGAGATGATTGCAAGTACACACTCAATTAACATGCCGCCGTATGCAATCGGAAGAGCATCCTTTTCCTTATCAAGCTGCTTAGAAGTAGTACCAGAAGCAACTAATGAATGGAAACCAGAGATTGCACCACATGCAATAGTAACAAACAATGCCGGGAACATAGTTCCAAGAGAAACACCAGAACCAACAGTACCCTTATCAACGAAGCTGGTAAAAGCCGGAATATCAATAGTCGGATGAGCACCGAAGATTCCAATAACAGCGACGATCATCATGCCATACAGTAAGAAAGAGCTTAAATAATCTCTTGGCTGAAGTAAAATCCATACAGGTGTAACAGATGCGATAGCAATATAGATACCAACAATGATCATCCATGTATCACCACTTAAGTAAAGCGGATGCCAGTTCAGACCAATTGCCATACAGGCAATAATAACAGCAACACCGATTACAGTAGCGATTGCGATATGTACATTTTTTCTGTAAACAAAGAAACCAAAAGACAATGGCAACTACGATAAACAGAATAGAAATCATAGCAGTAGAAGCATTTGCGGAGCTGGCTGCAACATCAACTGCACCATCAGCAGTATAGGTAGCCTTAAAAGTGTTTGCAACGATAGAAGCAAATGCAGCTACAACAAGAATAAGTGTCAGGTAAGCAAATGTTAAGAAAAGTCTCTTTGCACGCTTGCCAATAGAAGTTTCGATGATCTCACCGATTGACTGACCCTTATTTCTTAATGATGCAAATAATGCACCAAAGTCATGAGTAGCACCGAAGAAGATACCGCCGATCAAAACCCACAGCATAACAGGAATCCAGCCAAAAACAGCGGCCTGAATAGGTCCGTTTATAGGTCCTGCACCAGCGATAGATGAAAAGTGATGTCCCATAAGGACAGGAGCCTTAGCCGGAACATAATCCTGACCATCCTCCATTGTGTGGGCAGGAGTCTCTTCCTTATTCTCACCAAGTCCCCACTGCTTTGCCAGCCATCCGCCATAGAAGATGTAACCAGCAACTAAAATGGCAACGCTACTACGAGAAGTACAACTGCGTTCATTTGTGTTTCCTCCTTTTTTTCGTGACAGAGAGGAGGGTCTGCTTTAGCGGTCGTCCCGCCCAGTTTGTGTAAATCCTTTTCGAAGTACAGTCATATGCTGCGATACGGTAATCCATCCAACCATAAAGCGACATGCGATAGTCTCTGTGACAGCGTGTCTTTTTAATAAGCTTAGGCACTTCAGGGGCTATAGACTCTGCAGAAAAACGACAGACACATAGGTGTACATGTGGTCCTTTTTCGGTTCCACACGTGACAAGCCTTCCTCAAGCAGTGCATCGTTGTAAGTGCGAAAAGTCTCCTCATCCAAATGGCCAGTTCGTATAAAGAAGACATATTCGTGAGCTTCAGCGGCCCACAGCTGAGCTTTTTTGACCAAGACATACTTTTCAGAAAAAGAATGAAAAGCAGCCTCAGCCGCAACTGAAAGATCCTTGTAAGAGGTATCACGGATGATATCAAAGTAGTCGCTGTAAGATAACAGCAGCCTCTCAAAAAATTCATCTGAAGTCAATTCCATAATAACCTCCCAGCCTCTGTCAATGATAAATGTGATAAAGAAATTTTTATCCTGCTAAGCGTATCACAAAAAAAATCAAACGACAAGGTACGAATTTAATCTAAACTTAACATATTTTATCCTTTTTTAATAAATAGCATAATTAAAATTATAATTTGTTGATTAAAAAAAGTAAGTATGGTATCCTTCTTCATGGAAAAAAAGATATCCGGGGGAAAGAAAGTGATAACATGGCTGAAAAAACATCTTGCCTTTGACAAAAACAAAGACGCAGACATACAACTAAAAGAGAGCACGCGTGCTCTCAAAAATCCAGGCTGTGGCTGGTATCATATTTACACCTTTGATCTTTCAAAAGAAAACTTTCTTTATATAGATTGTGAGGAAGAAGAGCTTGTTCTTCTTCTCATTGATATTCATGCGTTTCGTGGCTGCGAGCAAATTCCAAAGGAAGCACTTGAATATTTTTCTAGTATACTCACCTTCTTTGAGCAGCATGACAAAGGAATAATCCTTCGCATCGTCTACGATATAAAAGGACGAGGAATGGAAAACGAGCCATCATCAATTAAGATCGTCAAAAGTCATATGAAGCAGTTAGGAAGCATCATATGTGAGCACATGAGCAAAAAGGAGAGTCTGCCTGGAAAGATTCTAGGTTCATCAGGGACTTTTTGTCGGTAGCTGGGGCGAGATGCATGGCTCCAAATTTCTAAGTGAAGCACGAATGAAAGAACTATCTGATACATTTTTAGAGGCCACTAAAGGCAGTTGCCCTATCGCAGTCAGAAAGCCGGTACAATTAAGGCAGCTTAGCTGCCAAAAGACAGCATCTAATATAAACTTCACACTCTTTAATGACGCTATATTTGGATCAGAGACAGATCTAGGCACATACGGCACAATATGCAAAAGTGCATTGTCTGAAAACAGCGAAAGAGAAAAGACACCTTGGGCACGTGAAGACGAGCTTTCATGGCAGCAAAGCTTTATGCAGCAAAGCTTTTGTGGAGGAGAGGTGCTTGGCGGGATGAACACGGTATCAGAAAGCCCAGGCAATACAGATTACCCACAAAGGACACTTGACTGGAATCAGGTAGTGGCAGACCTTGCAAAGATGCATGTCAGCTACCTAAACAGTATCTACAGTAAAGAAGTACTAGATGACTGGAAGGCACAGCGTATTATGTGGAATGGCAAAGAGATAAGTGAATATGACTATATTGGACGTCATATGGGATACCGATTTACTGTCACACAGGTTAAGATATCTAAAAGCGTAATCACACTTACAATTAAAAATACCGCTTCGCCAATCTGTACGAAGAAGCAGTCTGCAGACTGATCCTTATAGAAAACAACGAAAACGTCAAAGCCTTCGAAATAAAAAGTGATCCGCGCACATGGAACAGCGGCACAGATACTGTTATAGAAAGCCCCATTTTGCAAGAAGTATGGACGCAGCAATCACAGCAAACAAAATTATTTCTTCAGCTCATACGAAAAAGAGACGGCCGCATAATCGAATGGGCAAACGAAGAATATGACTGCCAATTTGGTGTTTTATTATCATCCGTTGATTAGTTTTGAAATTAGTATTGACAAGAAGACAAAAAAGAGATATGCTTACAACCGTATTGCGGTTACAGGCCGATAAACGAATGATGGTAGTCTGTAACCGTAATTTAAAACCAATTTGTTCACGAAAATAGAAAGGACAAATAATATGAACAAACAAGAATGCGATATTTTAGAGGCGCTTCACGCAGAGCCATATATCAATCAGCGTGTATTATCGGATCTAAGTGGTCATTCGCTTGGAATTGTAAACCGTTCGCTGCGTCAGCTGCTAAAGGAAGGATATATTGACGATAATATTCGATTGACAAAGAAGGCTGAGAATGAATTTGCAGATAAGGCACCAAAGCAGGCTATTATTCTTGCGGCAGGCTTTGGTATGCGTATGGTGCCGATTAATCTTGAATCATCGAAGGCTTTTTTACAGGTAAATGGCGAGTATCTGATTGAGCGTTTGATTCGCCAGCTGCACGAGGTAGGAATAAAAAAAATCTACGTCGTTGTCGGTTTTATGAAGGAGCAGTTTGAATATTTGATTGACGAATTTGGAGTAGAGCTTGTAATCAATACAGAGTATGCTGGAAAAAATAACCTGCATTCTATGAAATTGGTAGCAGACCATCTCGCAAATGCGTATATTGTTCCATGTGATATCTGGTGTGACAAGAACCCATTTCGCACAGCTGAGCTGTATTCCTGGTATATGGTCAGTGATTTGGTAGATGAGCAGAGTGATGTTCGTGTCAATCGAAAGATGGAGCTTGTGCGCACATCGCAGACGGCAGGAAATGCTATGATTGGCATTGCCTATCTGACGGCAGAAGATGCAGCGCTTGTGACAGAACGGATTGTACAGCTAGTCGAAAAAGCGGCATATGATGATTCCTTCTGGGAAGAGGCTCTTTACAAGAAAGATCGTATGATTGTGGCGGCGCGTGTTGTCCATGCATGCGATGTTGTTGAGATAAACACCTACGAGCAGCTGCGAGACTTAGATAGCGATTCTGAACAGCTAAAATCCGATGCGATCGCTGTCATTGCAAAACAGCTGCAGGCCGATCCAAAAGAGATCGTCGAGATTTCTGTTCTAAAAAAAGGCATGACCAATCGTTCATTTTTTGTTCTCATGCAAGGGCAAAAAGTATATCATGCGCATTCCAGGAGAGGGAACTTCCCAGTTAATCAGTCGAAAAGAAGAAGCTGACGTCTATCGGGCTATTTCTGGAAAAGGCATTTGTGATGATCCAGTTTACATTAATCCAGCAAACGGCTACAAGATTACCGCATTTTTAGAGGGAGTTCGTCCATGTGATCCATTAAACGTAAGTGATCTGAAAAAATGCATGAAGCTGTTAAAAAAATTTCATCAGATGGAACTTACTGTTGATCATGAGTTTGAAATTTTTAAGCAAATCGAATTTTATGAGAGCTTGTGGGAGGGCGCACCGTCAATCTACCGTGATTATCAGAAGACGAAAGAAAATGTCCTGTCACTTAAACCCTACATTGAGGCACATGCAGGAAAGAAGGTGTTGACCCATATAGATGCCGTTCCGGATAACTTTTTATTCTGTGCAGGAGAAGATGGTGAACAGCTTCAGCTGACAGACTGGGAGTATGCCGGCATGCAGGATCCACATGTGGACATCGCGATGTTTTGCATCTATTCGCTGTACAATAAGCGCCAGATCGACCGTCTGATTTCCATTTACTTTGAGGGGGATTGTCCGAATGAGACGCGTGTAAAGATATATTGTTACATTGCCGCGTGCGGTCTTCTTTGGAGCAATTGGTGTGAGTACAAGCGAAGTCTTGGCGTGGAGTTTGGTGAGTACAGCCTACGTCAGTATCGTTTTGCAAAAGAATATTATCGTATTGCATCTGAAGAGATTATAAATATCCAGTAATGCAATGAAAAAGAGGGAGATACTATGCATAAAGTAAAAAGAGCCATCATCATGGCAGCAGGAATTGGAAAACGTATGCAGCCAGTCAGTTTACATACGCCAAAGCCACTAATCAAAGTAAATGGAGTGCGAATGATCGATACAGTAATTTCGGGACTTCATCAAAATGGAATCACTGAAATCTATATTGTAGTCGGCTATTTAAAGGAGGCATTTGCAGAGCTGCCAAAGCAGTATCCAGGAGTTGTATTGATCGAAAACATGCTATATGAAACTTGCAATAATATTTCTTCCCTGTATGCAGCAAGAGAGCATCTTGAGGACGTAATTATCCTTGATGGTGATCAAATCATTTACAATCCGACGATTTTAACGCCAGAGTTTGAACGGTCTGGTTACAACTGCGTCTGGTGTGAGGGAAAGACTGACGAGTGGCTTCTTACCGTGGAAAATGGTGTTGTTACACACTGTGGCAGAAATGGTGGAGAACATGGTTGGCAGCTGTTTAGCATTTCACGTTGGAATAAAGAAGACGGTGCTAAATTAAAACGTCATCTTGAGATTGAGTTTGAAGAAAAGAAGAATCGTCAGATCTACTGGGATGATGTTGCAATGTTTTGCTACCCGGATGAGTACAAACTTGGAATTCATCCGATGGAGTATCGAGATATCATTGAGATCGACAACTTAAGTGAACTTGTTGCGCTCGATCCGTCCTACAAGAATTATCTGGAAAAACAGTAAAAAGAGAGGGGAATATTATTATGAAAAATGAAAAAAAGAAAATTGATTGGCTTATCACACTACTTCCACTCATTATTGTAGTTGTATTGTGCATCGTGTTTTTTGTGGCGCCGTCACAGTCTAACGAAGTATTAAGTAAAATCCGTTTTTTCTTTGGTGACACCATGGGAACCTATTACCTGATTATCGGACTTGGCATCTTTTTGCTTTCCATCTATATTGCTTGTTCCAAATATGGTACGATTGTTCTTGGTGAGAAGGACGAAAAGCCAAAATACTCCTTCTTTGCCTGGGGATCAATGATGTTTACCTGCGGTCTTGCAGCTGATATTTTGTTTTACTCTTTTTCTGAGTGGTTTATGTATGCGACCGATCCTCATATCGCAGAAATGGGAAGCATTCAGGACTGGGCAAGTGTTTACCCAATTTTCCATTGGAGCCTGATTCCGTGGGGATTTTATCTGGTGCTGGCAGCAGCGTTTGGTTTTATGCTGCATGTGCGCAAAAGAGACCGTCAGAAATATTCCGAGGCATGTCGCCCGATTCTTGGAAAGCATACTGATGGTATTGCTGGACGAATCATCGATTTGCTCGCTGTATTTGCGCTTCTTGCTGGAACTGCTACTACATTCAGTGTGGCTACCCCGCTTATGGCAAAAATCATTAACACTTTGTTTGGTGTGCAGCTAAATGAGACTGCTGTTACAATTGTGATTATTGTAATCACTTGTGTTATTTATACATACTCACTTCTTCATGGCTTTAAGGGAATTAGTGTGTTGGCAAATGCCTGTATTTATCTGTTCTTTGGCTTATTGATTTATGTCCTCTTATTTGGTGGTGAGACAAAATACATAATTGAAACTGGATTTTCTGCAATTGGAAGAATGGTTCAGAACTTCTTCACACTTGCCACTGCAACTGACCCACAACGTACTACTTCTTTCCCACAGAACTGGACAATTTACTATTGGGCATACTGGATGGTATGGTGCGTGGCAGCACCATTCTTCATCGGAAATATTTCGAGAGGCCGAACTGTGCGTCAGACCATTTTGGGTGGATATGTATTCGGTATTGGATCTACCATCATGAGTTTCATCATCCTTGGCAACTATTCTCTTGGAAAACAGATGAGTGGTGCAGCTGATTTTTTGGCAACCTATATTGAGACAGGCGATGCATATGGCCTTATTACCGATATTATCGGAACACTTCCGTGCGCACCATTCGTGCTGGTTCTTGTGCTTGTAACGATGATTGCATTCTATGCGACTTCTTTTGATTCTATTGCATTGACAGCTTCTTGCTATAGCTATCATCGTCTCGGTGCAAATGAGCAGCCGCACAAGCTGATCCAGTTTATGTGGTGTATTCTGTTGGTGCTTCTCCCGATTGCACTGGTGTTTGCACAGAGTTCCATGAGCAATCTACAGTCTGTCAGCATTATCGCAGCATTTCCGATTGGTTTTGTAATGATCCTCATTGTAGTAAGCTTTTTAAAGGATGCTAAGCAATATCTTAAAAAATAGACTTGAAGAGGCTATTGATTGCGATTATAATGATAATAGATCAATTTGTAATAGGAAGGGAGAGCAATCAATGAGGCATACAAAGAAAAAAAATAGACAGTTAACTGTTGCGATGGCGGCAGTTGTGTTTAGTCTTTCAGCAGCGGCGGTGGATGCTTATGCTAGCAGTGTAACTGATACGCAGGAGCAGGTAATGATCGAGGACGAGGAAACAATTGAGATTGATCCAAATAATACCTATGTAAGCGGCACAACTGGCTGGGTTATGGAAGGGGGGTATTGGTGCTACTACATAAATGGTATAAAGCAGACCGGCAGTATTTATATGCAAGAGGGTGAATACCTGCTCGATGCGAATGGCCATATGGTTACAGGCTGGTACCGCGAGAGCGCAGATGCACCGTATTTTTACTATGATCGCTAAAGGGTGGAGTAAAGGCAAATGGTCTTACAACAGTTAATGGTGTTACCTATTATTTCTATGGTTATATGAGAACCGACTTTGTAGCTGTAGAAAATGGCATATTCTACTATTTTGGATCAGATGGTGCGCTTGCGAGTCAGAGAGGTGGCATTTCTGATGGATGGTTGCTGTTTGGTAGTGATTGGTATTATGTGGAAAATGGCGAATTGTGTGGTGGATTAAAGACTATTGGAAACGAAACCTACTATTTTGAAATTGGAAAAATGGTCACAGGTGAGAGACGTATGGTACATGACTGGGCATCTGGTATAAACAACTGGTATCAGTTTGATGCGAGTGGCAAGATGGTAACAGGCTGGTATTTGGATAGTGATAATGTTTGGTATTATTATGGCTCTGATGGAAAAGCAGTATCTGGTATAACTACAATTGGTTCAGCAACCTATTATCTGGCATCTGATGGTCGTATGTGTACAAATTACTCGGTATCCATTGGTGGAATTATGTATTATTTTGGGGCAGATGGTGTGCTTTCCAGTACGCAGGGTCAGCCATCAAATGGTTGGAAGAGAATGACAGATGGTTGGTATTATTTTAGAAATAATACCATGATAAAGAATGAGTTTTTAGTCGATGGCGGTCATACATATTATCTGGATGAGAACGGAAAGATGTGTACTGATACGGTAAAATTGATTAATGACTCTTGGTATCGTTTTAATTCCGATGGTTACATGATTACTGGCTGGTATAATGACAGCGATGGCAGTTGGTATTATTATGATGGCAACGGAAAAGCAGGAAGTGATTTTACTAAGATTAATGGTGCTTGGTATTACCTTGAGTATAATGGTTATATGACCACTTCTACATGGGTGCAGAGCAACGGTTATTGGTACTACATCACACCATCAGGAGTTATGGCAACTAGCTGGTATGTGGTAGATGGCTGCTATTATTATTTTGAAGCATCTGGAGAGATGGTAACCGGCTGGAAAAATCTTGGCGGCATCTGGTACTATATGCAGCCAGGTGGAAAGATGGTTACTGGTTGGCAAGTGATTGATGGAAGCTATTATTACTTTGATGCGTCAGGAGCTATGACAACCAACTGGCAAAATGTTGGTGGCGCCTGGTACTATATGCAGCTAAGTGGAAAGATGGTTACTGGCTGGCAAGTGATTGATGGAAGATATTATTATTTTGATGCTAACGGAGTCTGGTCTGCCTGAGAAAATTGGGGTTGCTTTTTGTGAAAAAATGTGGTAAACTTTAATGCTTGAAAGCGCCAACGCGTAAAAGCAAGAAAACAAGAAAGACAAAGAAAAAGGAGAAACCACTATGAATATGGAATTTTACAGAAAGCTTCCGACTCCAAAGGAGTTAAAGGAAGAATTTCCTGCCAGCGATAAAATCCAGAAAATCAAAGCAGAAAGAGACGCCAAGATCCGCGCTATCTTCGAAGGAAAAAACGATAAGCTGTTGCTTGTCATCGGACCATGCTCCGCTGACAGAGAAGATGCCGTATTAGAATATATTGGACGTTTAGTAAAAGTACAGGAAAAGGTAAAGGAATAAGATCTTTATCATCCCGCGTATCTACACAAACAAGCCGCGTACAGTAGGTACAGGCTATAAGGGTATGCTTCATCAGCCAGACCCGGAGAAAAAGGAAGATATGCTAAAGGGCATCATCTCAATCCGAGAGTTGCATAAGCGTGCAATCGAAGAGACAGGCTTTACATGTGCAGACGAAATGCTTTACCCGGAAAACCATCGTTATCTGTCAGATCTTCTTTCATATGTTGCCGTCGGTGCACGTTCAGTAGAAAACCAGCAGCATCGTCTTACAGCATCAGGACTTGAGATTCCTGTCGGCATGAAAAACCCGACAGGCGGTGACATCAGCGTAATGTTAAATTCCATCGTGCAGCACAAAACAGCCACACATTCCTCTACAGAGGCTGGGAAGTAAAGAGCCACGGCAACCCATACACCCATGCAATCCTTCGCGGCTACGTAGACAAATTTGGGAACAACATGCCAAATTATCACTATGAGGATATCAGAAATCTCTACGAGCAGTATCAAAAGAGAAATCTGCCAAACATGGGAGTAATCGTAGATACAAACCATTCAAACTCCGGAAAGCAGTACGAAGAGCAGATTCGAATCAGCAAAGACGTTATGCACAGCTGCCACGTATCACCAGATCTTCATAAGTTTGTAAAGGGACTCATGATCGAAAGTTATTTAGAGGATGGCAGCCAGAAGGTAGAAGAACACTGTTATGGAAAATCCATCACCGATCCATGCCTTGGATGGGACAAGACAGAAAAGCTGATTTATGATCTGGCTGATTTATGGTAAGAAAAACAAGAAAATTAGCCGATTTCTAACTTGACAGAACATTAGCAATATGCGAAAATTAAAGAGATATCCATTTCGCCTTAGAGGGACACAGCGCAAAGGGAATGGATATCTTTTTTTGAGCAGAAAACTTCAGCAATATTGACAGAATGTGCCAAAAGTAGCATAATTATAATTAGCTGTATATTTACGCCAAAAGACGCATAAAGACAGGAGGAGAAAGATGTTAGAACAGCTGAAAAAAGAAGTTTACGAAGCAAACATGGATCTTGTTGCTAAGGGTATGGTTATTTATACATGGGGCAATGTCAGCGGAATTGACCGCGAAAAGGGTCTTGTTGTAATTAAGCCAAGCGGTGTCGACTATGCGACTATGACATGGGAAGATATGGTTGTAGTAGACATGGAAGGCAATGTAGTCGAGGGCAAGTATAAGCCATCATCAGACACACCGACACATCTTGTCATCTACAAGGCATTTCCAGAGACAGGAGGCGTTGTACATACGCATTCTACTTATGGTGTTACATTCGCACAGGCAGGACTTGACATTCCGGCATTTGGTACCACACATGCCGATTATTTCTATGGTGATATTCCGTGTACCAGAGATTTGACTGCACAGGAGATCGAGGAAGCATACGAGCTAAATACTGGTAATGTTATCGTTGAGACCTTTGCAGGAAAGGATCCGATGGCAGTTCCAGGTGTAGTAGTAAAGAATCACGGACCATTTGCATGGGGACGCACACCGGCAGGAGCAGTATATAATGCAGTTGTTCTCGATAAGGTTGCTGAGATGGCTTACAACACTATGACATTAAACCCAAGAACACAGCGAGTTCATCAGTATCTGCTCGACAAGCACTATTTCCGTAAGCATGGTGCAAATGCATATTACGGACAGGGCAGCGAGGATCATTGATCTTATGGAGATTGCACGTCTTGTGCTTAACAAATGGAAGCTTTTGTTCATTGCACTTCTGGCAGGAGCAGTAGTAGGCGGCTTATACTGTGCATTTTTGATTGAGACAACATACCGTGCAGAAGCCAGTCTTTACATTACAAGCAATGAGTCGCTCTTGTCTTTCTCAGATCTGCAGTTAAGCTCCGCATTGACAGAGGACTACGCGTATATTAGAATCTGAGACTGAAAGTCATCTGGAAAGTGAGTCAGAGACGAAGAGCGAGACAGAGTCACAAAGTATCGCATCAGAGTCAGCTAAAAGTACAGAAGCAGATTTATTTTCTGCAGAGAACCCACGGATTATTGTGTTAAATGGAACCGGAAAAGTTGGTGTTGCTGCTTACTGGAAGCGTTTCCTTCAGGGAAAGGGCTTCACAAACGTTGTAATGGCAGATTATAAGGGAGAGATTAATGATCACACCGTTGTCTATGTGACAGCAGGTGGAAATGCACCGAAAGGCGTATATGACCTTTTCCCGAATGCGGAATACCGTGAGGAAGGACTTGATAGTGCCGACCCTAATGCCGATACAAACGTGAAGATACCAGACAGCCAGAAGAAATTTGATTTCTATGATGTGTGGATTTTAGTCGGAAAAGACGATGCGTTGCATGATTAAAGATTAGTAAAAAGAAATTGAATAAAGTTTTGAGAACGACCGCACAAGCGCTTGTGCGGTCGTTTTTTTGATGGGAGAAAAACATTGACGTGTGATGATAAGTGTAGGATAATAGTAGGTAGATTATCACTTGAAAGTGTGGGATTGATATGCTACGATAGTAGAGAAATAGAAAAAATTGAATGTTTGGGTTTGTTTTTATTCCACAGAACGGAGGTTATATAGTATGCAGCAAGCTTTTATAGAGAAGATAAAAATAAATAAAGTTCGGCATTTACAGAATATAAATGTGCCTATTTGTAAGGAAAAATGTAAACATATTATATTTACTGGAAAAAATGGCAGTGGTAAGACAAGTGTTCTTGATGCGATTTCAACATTTTTAAATTCAATTACAAAGGGGGAAGATCCAGAGGAAATTGCTGAAACTGTAAAGACAACGAAGAAAGGAATTCAATATTATCGTGAAAAACAAGATGAGAGAAGCCTAAAACAAAGTGAAAGTAGTTTAGAGTATTGGGTTGAACAATATCAGAAATCTACAGCTGGCATATGGCTGAATTTCAACACATCTTTTACAGAGATTAGAAAACAATTTGAAGCAGGAAACTTTGTAGTAGCTTATTATAAAGCAGATCGTATTTTTACCTCTGTCCAGCCGAAGCATGTTGAGAGGTACAATTAAAATCTGGCTATGCGATTAATGAGATGCCTAGGACTGAGTTTATAAAATATTTGCTCGATTTAAAAATGACACAAGCATTGGCGATTTCCGGTGGAAAGACTGATAAAGCACATACGATTGCCATATGGTTTGAGAAGTTTGAACAACTTTTAAAGCAAATTTTTGACGACGAATCGGTTAAATTGGTGTTTGATGAAGAAACCTTCCAATTTTCAATTGAGATGGATGGACGTGAACCATTTGATTTTAATACGCTTTCAAGTGGTTACGCACAATTCTCGATATTGTAGTTGATCTGATTCTTCGTATGGAAAGCAATTGAATCGATCTTTTGATTTTGCTATTTCAGGCATCGTGTTGATTGATGAAATCGAAACTCATCTACATCTTGAATTGCAGAAAAATATTATGAAGCTACTGACTACTGTGTTTCCGAATATCCAGTTTATTGTATCCAGTCATTCCCCGTTTATACTTAACAGTTTGGATGATGTTGTGATTTATGATTTGGAAAAGCACTTACTTGTAGAGCAGGGATTATCAGATGTGCCGTATAGTGGAATTGTTGAAGGATATTTTAATGCCGATGAATTGTCTAAAGAGTTAAAGGAAAAGTTTGAGAAATACAAGGTACTTGCAACTAAGCCACAGCTTGATGCTGATGATTATGAACAGATTGCAGATTTGGAAATGTATTTGGACGAGATACCTGACTATCTGGCATTGAAGCTTACTACAGAATATCAGGAATTAAAGACACAGCTAAGAGCAAGAGAGGGGTAGTATGGTTAAAAATAAAGCGAAGCTTCCCGGCACCACAATCTCTGGCTATTGAAAAGAAAAAAGTAAAGGGAAGTTATAGAGAAGCAGATGTAATAGAGCGATTGGCTAAAGATTTTAACAATAAGTGTTACATTTGCGAACTTGATAAATTGCAAGATCCACAGGTAGAACATTTACGACCACATTTTAGCGGAAAGGATATTGATCGCAAATTTGATTGGAACAATTTGTTCTGGTCATGTAGCCATTGTAATAATGTCAAGAATCAAAGAAGTATGATGACTGCATTATTGACTGTTGTAAGTCAGATCCAGAGGAACGGATTTATTTTCGATTGCAAGGTGGGAAAACAGATATTAAAGCAGTGAACTCAATGGATTATGATACACAAATGACATCTGAATTAGTGGATGAGGTTTTTAACCTAAAAAATAGTGGAATGAGAGTCTATAAAAGTGAGTATCGCTTTAATGAATTAAATAAGGAAATGAATAAGCTGTATGATACATTAGATGAATTGGCTCAGAAGCTGAGTAGATATTTGCTTTGAAAAAGTTGCAAGCTTTAATTCGAAAAGAGTCTAGATTTGCAGGTTTTAAGAGGTGCTATATTAGAGAAAAAGAGCCACAGTATGCGAAGTATCTGTGAACAGGAAGGATGGGATAGAGAAAACTTCTAGAAAATTTTAAGAAGGTTTCAAGCGCCCGTTTGTTGCTGGGTTGTTGGTGCCTGACCTTTTTTACGCTTTCTTCGTCTCTGCTGGAAAGGACAAGAATATGGAAAAACCAAAAATAATTACAACGAAATGCTTTGAAGATTTTCGCGGGTGGCTCTCAGTTCCCTTGGATAAAGAGATTGATTTCCATGTGGTTCAAATTAACCAAGGTACAGTAAAAAAAAAGTTTACGCTGCGTGGGCTACATTATCAAGAGGACGAACACAGTCAGGCAAAACTAGTATCTTGTTTGCATGGTGCGATTTTTAATGTGGCTGTAGATCTTCGGCTGGGAAAAACTTATGGACATGCTTATAGCGAAGTACTGACTTTTGAAAATCATAAGCAAATGTATATTCCAAGAGGATTCGCACATGGATATCTTACATTAGAAGATGACACCTTGATGCAGTGGTGTGTAGATAATGATTTTTTGTGCAGAAGCAGCGAGAGCTGTGCGGTACGATTCGGATTTCATTTGGGAGAATGAGAGCTGGCCAGCAGGGAAATACATCATTTCAGAGAAAGATCAAAATGCGATGATTCTTGATATGCCTGTGAAAAATAAGATGTGAAACTTCCAGTTTCACTGTCATCTACCGACTAAAATTTTTTCTATTGAGGAAAAAGTATGAAAGAATTAGATATGCAAGAATTATTTTCAAATAATGCGTCATCTGTTCAGTCAGATCGCATTTTATATACGCCATCTGCATTTGCCAGAGGTTCACTTCTTCATTTGCAAGAGGTAGGAACATTAAAGGCGCTTCATCCTCATACATCAACGAGAAGCGGCTTGGTGTCCTATCTATGTTTTCTTGTATTAGAAGGAGAGGGAAGTTTGACCTACGATGGTCGGCAGTATTCGTTAAAATTAGGAGACTGTGTATTTACTGACTGTCGCAAAACGTATAGCCATAGTACATCTGACTGCCTTTGGTCACTTTCCTGGTGCCATTTTTATGCGCCATTTATGCCTGCTATCTATGAAAAATACAAAGAACGCGGTGGTCTTCCTGTCTTTCATCCTGAGAATCCAGATGCCTTTCAGAAAATTTTTGTACAGCTTTATGAGTTAGCGGCATCATCGGATTATATACGAGATATGCGTATTAATGAAAGTCTAAGTGCACTTTTAACTCTTCTTATGCAGGAGTCGTGGAATCCTGATCATGTTGCTGTTTCTAAAAAACGTATGGAGCTGGCTGCTGTAAAGGCTTATATGGATGAACATTATACGCAGAAGCTTACACTTGATGATCTGGAAGCACAATTTTTCATAAATAAATATTATTTGCTTAAGATATTTAAGGAAACATATGGAATGACAATTAGCAGTTATCTTATTTCAAAACGTATTACAAGGGCAAAACAGCTGCTTCGTTTTACACAAATGACGATAGACGAAGTTGGGTGCGCAGTGGGGATGGACGGTGCAGGGTATTTTAGTAGGATGTTTAAAAAGGCAGAAGGGATTAGTCCGAAGGAATACCGTAAGCAATGGCAGCAACGATAAAACCAATATAGTGCAAAAACAGTGCAAGATAGGTTCTGTTCATTTTAGAAAAAAAACGGTAAAATAATGATTAGACCAAAGTCATTTGCTTATAAAACTACAGTTAAATTTACGACAAAAATTATAATTTATAAGCACAGATTATAGGCACAAAATAAAAAACAATACTAACAACAAACGATAGAAAGTTGAGGAGTTATATCGATGGCAAAAGTTGCACTGATTACAGGAATTACAGGACAGGATGGATCTTATCTGGCAGAGTTTTTGCTGGAGAAGGGATATGAGGTTCATGGAATTACACGCCGTGCGTCTATTTCAAATACCGCTCGTATTGATCATTTGATGGGAAAGATTACACTTCATGACGGAGATCTGTCTGATTCTTCATCATTAATTCGCATTATCAGTCTGGTTAATCCAGATGAGATCTACAATCTGGCAGCACAGTCTCATGTACAGGTATCATTCGACGTACCGGAGTATTCAGGTGATGTTGATGCCTTGGGTGTACTTCGTATTTTGGAGGCTTGTCGTATCTTGGGGTTAACCAAGAAAACAAAGGTATATCAGGCTTCCACATCAGAGTTGTACGGAAAGGTCGAGGAGGTTCCTCAGAAAGAGACAACTCCATTCCATCCATATTCTCCATATGCAGTGGCAAAGCAGTATGGTTTCTGGATTGTGAAGGAATATCGTGAAGCTTACGGCATGTTTGCAGTAAACGGTATTTTGTTTAATCACGAGTCTGAAAGACGTGGTGAGAACTTTGTTACCAGAAAGATTACATTGGCTGCAGGTCGTATTGCTGAAGGATTGCAGGATCACTTGGAACTTGGAAACATGGATTCACTTCGTGATTGGGGCTATGCAAAGGATTATGTGGAGTGTATGTGGATGATTATGCAGCATGAGACACCAGAAGACTTTGTCATTGCAACAGGAGAGCAGCATACAGTTCGTGATTTCACAGAGAAGGCATTTGCAGCAAATGGTATCAAGATTCGCTGGGAAGGCAAAGGTCTTGATGAGAAGGGTTATGATGCAGAGACTGGAAAGATGTTAGTATGCGTCAACCCAGCATGGTTCCGCCCGACCGATGTAGATAATCTTTGGGGCG
>ENA-OQAZ01000504-OQAZ01000504.1-human-gut-metagenome-genome-assembly--contig:-NODE-504-length-21449-cov-3.912907_pt1 | contig 21449 bp, 33 predicted proteins | sample MGYA00242737_ERZ504531 | MGnify/ENA primary metagenome ERZ504531 (study PRJEB26092, sample SAMD00036244) | human gut metagenome | host: Homo sapiens | study: EMG produced TPA metagenomics assembly of... | reverse complement strand
AACCCCACGGAGGTCGTGTTCTGCTGGTGGCTGCCGGTAAGGCAGCGTGGCAGATGGCGGCGGCTGCGGTGCGGACGCTGGGCAGGGTGGACGGCGGCGTGGTGGTGACCAAATACCACCACGTGAAGGGGGACAGTCCACCGGGGTGGTCTGCTGCGAAGGCGGACACCCGGTGCCGGACGAAGGCAGCTTTGCCGCCACCCAGAAAGCACTGGAGCTGGTGCAGGACCTGACCGCTGCAGACGATGTGCTGTTCCTGCTGTCCGGCGGCGGCAGCGCCTGTTTGAAAAGCCTCTGGTCCCCGGGGCAGAGCTGCAGGACATCACCGGGCAGCTGTTGGGGTGCGGGGCGGACATCGTGGAGATGAACACCATCCGCAAGCGTCTGTCTGCCGTCAAGGGCGGGCGGTTTGCCCGGCTGTGCGCTCCGGCACAGGTCTACAGCATCGTGCTCAGCGATATTCTGGGAGACCCGCTGGATATGATCGCCAGCGGTCCCGCCTGCCCGGACAGCAGCACCTGTGCCGATGCCTGGCGATCGCAGAAAAATATCAGCTGAAGCTTTCCCCGGAGGCACGGGCACTGCTGGAGCAGGAGACCCCCAAGACGCTGGACAACGTCACCACCCGCATCACCGGCAGCGTCCGGGAGCTGTGCGCTGCCGCTGCAAGGAGTGCAGCGCTCTGGGCTATGAGCCGGTCATGCTCACGGACCAGCGTCTGCTGCGAGGCACGGGAGGCAGGCAGCTTTCTGGCAAGCATCCTGAAAAGCCATGCAGGGCAGGGCAGGAAACTTGCCTTTCTTGCAGGCGGTGAAACGGTGGTCCACCTGACCGGTAAGGGTCTGGGCGGACGGAATCAGGAGCTGGCTCTTGCCGCTGCCCCCGGCATTGCCGGGCTGGATGCAGCGGTGTTCTCCGTAGGCAGCGATGGCACCGATGGTCCCACCGATGCAGCCGGCGGCTATGTGGACGGAGAGTCCGCCGCCGCTCTTGCTGCAAAGGGGCTGGATGTGTTCGAGGTGCTGCAGAGCAACGATGCCTACCATGCACTGAAAGCAGTGGATGGTCTGCTGGTGACCGGACCTACCGGAACCAACGTGAACGATGTGGCAGTGGCACTGCTGCACGGCTGACAGGAAAAAGGAGGAACATCCCATGATCCAATTTGGTCTGCGTCTTCACGATGCGGAGAAGCTGCCCATGGAGCAGCTGCTTCCGCTGGTAAAGGAAAAGGGGTTTACCTGCGCACACCTTGCCCTCAGCAAGGCAATGAAGGAGTATCCCTGCGGTCCCAGCGCCCTGACCCCGGGCTACGCACTGTATCTGCGCCATCTGTTTGAGAAAAACGGCATTGACGTGGCGGTGCTGGGCAACTATCTGAACCTTGCACATCCGAACCCTGATGCGGTAAAGGATATGCAGGAAAAGTACTACGCCCATATCCGGTTTGCTAGCCTGCTGGGTTGCGGTATGGTGGGCACCGAGACCGGTGCGCCTAATCCGGAGTACAAGTTCTGCCCCGAGTGCCGCAGTGACAAGGCTCTGATCACTTTTATCAAAAATCTGAAGCCGGTGGTACGCTGCGCCGAGCAATACGGAGTGACAGTAGCGATCGAGCCGGTGGCACGGCACATCGTTTACGATGCAAAGCGTGCCCGGCTGGTGCTGGATGAGATCGGCAGCCACAACCTGCAGATCCTTCTGGACCCCGTCAACATGCTGAGCATGGACAACGTGGACCGCCGGGAAGAGGTCTTTGCCGAGGCGATTGAGCTGCTGGGCAAGGACGTGGCAATGATCCACTTTAAGGATTTTCTCCGTCATGACGCCGACGGTCAGCTGAAGGCGTGCGGCGCAGGGCAGGGCGAGATGGAGGATTACTCCACCATCCTGCGTTTCGCAAAGCAGGAAAAGCCCTTCGTCTTTGCTACGCTGGAAAATACCACCCCGGAAAATGCCGTGGCGTGCCGTGAGTTCCTGCAGAAACAGTACGACAACTGCTGAAGAAGGATATGACCGGAGGGGGCTGTTGCACAAGCTCCAACAAAAAGACCAGAGTTATTTAGCCGAAAGGCTTTACAACTCTGGTCTTTTGCTTTGGGTAGCTTGAGCGAGCGACAACCACCAGCTCCGCTGGTGGAGCAAAAATGCTTTAGCTACAAGATTCGAGCAAAGCGAGATGACAAGAAAATCATCGTCTTAGAAGATGCACTTTATGACACTGAACGAGATGCAGGAACTGGTTCGGGCACAGAAAAATATAGAACGTTTTTTTGCAGAGGAAAAGGACACCACCGAGAAAAAACAGATCCGTTAAACAAATGACGCCGAGGATTCTTCCCGTTTTGGGAGGCATCCTCGGCGGATTTTTTAGTTTATGTAGCAGTTTTGTGGAGCAATGCGCCTGTTACCCGTATATTTTCCCTACGATCCTTCCTCGTGCTGCAGCAGGCAGGAGCTTACACAAAAGGCTCAGGAATTTATACTGTGCACCAGCAACATAAACGACTGCCGGGTTCTTTTTCTCCACAATACCGGCGATGTACCGCCCAATGCGTGCTGGGTCCATGCCGTTTTGCTCGTCATGCTCCATCTGACTGACACTCCGGGAGATACGCCCGCCGTATTCATCATCGCCGAGAATGCTTTTCTGGCGTGCCTTTGTGAATCCGGTGCAGATATCGCCCAGTTCTACGACGGTAACGTGGATGCCGTAGGGTTTGACTTCATTTGCCAGTGCATAAGAGTAAGAAGAAACGGCGGCTTTGCTTGCAGAGTAGAAGGTCTGAAACGGAATGTGTGCTACGGCAGCAACAGAGCTGATGTTCACAATATGCCCCTTCCCCTGATGGCGCAGGAAGGGAGAACTGCTTTATTTACAGTGACTGTCCCGAAAAAGTTTACATCAAACTGCGCTTTGGCTTGTTCCATGGACGTAAACTCCACCGCACCGGAAATGCCAAAGCCTGCACAGTTGATCACTGCATCAATTTTGGTCTCTTTTTGGATGACCTGCTGCACAGCGGCGTTGACCGCATCTTCATCGGTCACATCGACAGACAGATGGGTGACACCCTCCATAGGGATATTCCTGCGGCTGAACTCATAGACGATGCAGCCATTCTCTTTCAGAGCGGATGCCGTGCACCGTCCGATGCCGGAGCTTCCGCCGGTAACAATAACGACCTTGTTGTTTTCTCCCGCCATGATTTTCCTCCTGAAAATGTTGATCTGGTTCGAGTATACCGCATCGCAAGATGACTGTCTATACGGATAGCCGGATTGTGAAAAAGCACAGGGATCAACTTGCGCAAATTTTTACGCAGATTGGCCTCTCTTTTTTACACAGCCAATGCCAATTAGCGCTTGAAATCGAAATGCTGCGCAAGTATACTATACTAGCTATGCTGTACAAGCTTGATCAAAAATCAGTATGCCAGTTGACCATAAAAGACATACCAGAATTGAAGTGCGCGGCAGAATCAAAACCCTACGAGGATGAAAATGAAATTTGATAGAAGGCTTACAGATGAAATCTACACTTCCGATACGGTAAGGCTGGGAAAAATGCATTTCAGGCCATGCGGGAGACAATCTATCATAATGGTGGTGTTTCGTTTCGCGGTGCATCGGGCGAGATGATTTTGCATCGTTTGGATTTAAAGAAAATTTTTATCTCGACAGGATCAGCATGCGATTCAAAAAACAGAGGAGAGATATTTTACTATGATCTACAAAAAGCAATACGGTCAACCGTTTGATACCGAAAGTGTAGTGGGTTCTTTTTTGCCCATGATGGAAACGATACCCTATCTGACCAAGGAGCCGGATGGCTTCTCCTATGCCATGGAACCGCAGGATGTCCTGTATGGTCTTGGCGAAAACGTCCGTGGTATCAACAAGCGCGGGTGGGTGTACGAAAGCAAATGCTCCGATGACGGCAACCATACCGAGGGCAAATCCTCGCTGTACGGTGCTTATAATTTTATGATTGTGTCCGGCAAGGATACATTTGGCTTTTTTATTGACTACCCGGGCAAGGTCACCTTTGACTGCGGCTACACCGACCTGGATACCTTGCGGGTCACGGTGGCCGAGGAAAATTACGATCTCTACATCATTGAGGGCGAAAGCCTGACCGATATTGTGCACCAGTTCCGCCAGTTGGTGGGGCGCAGTTATATTCCGCCCAAATGGGCTTTTGGCAACGCCCAGAGCCGCTGGAGCTACATGAACGAGGACGAGGTCCGCGAGGTGGTGGCAAATTACCGTGCCAATCATATGCCGCTGGACGCTGTGGTTTTGGATATCGATTACATGGAGCGTTACAAGGACTTTACGGTGGATGCGCAGCGCTTCCCGCGTTTTGCAGACTTTGCCGCCGAGATGAAAGCGCAGGGCATCCATCTTGTCCCCATCATCGATGCAGGAGTCAAAATCGAAGATGGATATGATGTGTACGAGGAAGGCGTGAAAAACGGCTACTTCTGCACGAATCAGGATGGCACCCCCTTTGTAGCCGGTGTGTGGCCGGGACGGGTACACTTCCCCGATATGCTCAACCCGGAAGCCCGTGCTTGGTTTGGCAGTCAATATAAAGTTCTGCTGGATCAGGGGATCGAGGGCTTCTGGAATGATATGAACGAGCCTGCTATCTTCTACGCAGAGGAAAGACTGAAAAAGACCTTTGCTCAAATTGAGAAATACAACAAGCAAAACCTGGATATTTCCAGCTTTGGTGCTTTTACCGGCATGGTGGCAGGGCTTTCCAACAACGAAAACGATTATAAGCTGTTCTACCACAACACCAAACAGGGGCGTATGCGGCACGACAAGGTACATAATCTTTTTGGTTATAACATGACCCGTGCGGCAGGCGAGGCTTTTGAGCGGCTGGAGCCGGACAAGCGCATTTTGATGTACTCCCGTTCTGCCTGCATCGGGATGCACCGGTATGGCGGCATCTGGACCGGCGACAACCATTCTTGGTGGAGCCACATTCTGCTTGCGCTGCACATGATGCCCTCCCTGAATATGTGCGGCTTCCTGTACGAAGGCCCCGACATTGGCGGCTTTGGCAGCAATACCACGGAGGATCTGGTGCTGCGCTGGTACGGCATGGGCATCTTCTCTCCGCTGCTGCGGAACCACTCTGCCGACGGCACCCGCCGGCAGGAGCCCTACCGCTTTAAGAACAAGGCTGCCTTTGCTGGTATTTTACAGCTGCGCTACCTGCTGCTGCCCTACATTTACAGCGAGTACATGAAAGCTGCCCTGCACAACGGCATGTACTGTATGCCGTTGGCGTTCGCCTTCCCGGAGGACGACTTTGCCCGCCGGGTGGAGGATGAGGTGATGATCGGTGAAAGCCTGTTGATTGCCCCGGTATATGAGCAAAATGCCCGTGGTCGGTATGTTTATCTGCCGGAGGAGATGCTGCAGGTGCGGGTAAAGTGCAGCGAAAGCAACCGCATCGAAACCAGCGTGCTGCCAGCAGGCCATCATTACATTCCGGTGGAGCTGGATGAAGTGGTGCTCTTTATGCGCAAGGGACACCTTCTGCCCCTTGCCAAGGACGGCAAAAAGATCCAGAGCGTTGCCGATGTGGACTTTGCAGATCTGCGCCTGCTTGCCTATGCTCCCGATGGTGCATCCTATGAATACTATACCGATGACGGCGAGACAAAGGATTATGATAAGCCGGAACATTTTGTGCATATCACGCTGGATGCGGATGGAAACGCAAAGAGCGATCGTGCTACGGTCAAAGTAGAAGGATAATCGTCAGTCATTACGCAGTTCCTACAGAGTGACAGCGTTTCAGCTTGAAATGCTGCCACTCTTTTTTGTTGTCTATATCACAGATAAAATAGCCATTCCATCTTGAAAACAGCGTAAAGATTTATTATAATAAGATAAATAGTTGTAGCTTTTGCAAAGGAGGGCTGAAGTATGGCAGCGCCGCGCACCTATCTGGCAATCGACCTGAAAAGTTTCTATGCCTCGGTGGAGTGCGTAGACCGCCATCTGGACCCTCTGACCACCAATCTCGTGGTGGCAGACGCATCCCGCACCGAGAAAACCATCTGCCTTGCGGTGTCGCCCTCCTTAAAGGCCTACAAGATACCCGGCAGAGCACGGCTGTTTGAAGCCGTTCAGCGGGTGAAAGAGGTCAACGCCCAGCGGCTGCAAACTGCCATCCGGCAGAAAAAGGCAGTCCGGGAGAGGATGGAAAATACCACTTTGCCAGCACCTCTTTTGATGCCAATGCCCTGAACGCAGACCCGGCGCTGGGCTTGAGCTACATTGTTGCACCGCCCCGGATGCAGCGGTATCTGGACGTTTCCACCCAAATCTACAAGACTTACCTCAAATATGTGTCCCCGGCGGATATCTACCCCTACTCCATTGACGAGGTTTTCATTGATGTGACGGGCTATCTGCCCTATTACCACATGAGCGCCCACGAGCTTGCCATGACCATGGTGCGGGAGGTGCTGTACAACACCGGCATCACGGCAACGGCAGGCATCGGCACCAACCTCTATCTTGCAAAGCTGGCCATGGACATTGTGGCAAAGCATATCCCGGCGGACAAGGATGGTGTCCGCATTGCGGAGTTGGACGAGCAGTCTTACCGGTATCTGCTGTGGAACCACCGCCCTCTGACGGATTTCTGGATGACTGGCCCCGGCACCGTCAAGCGACTGGAAGCCCACGGTATCTACACCATGGGGGATTTGGCACGGTTTTCCATCCATGGAGAAGATCGACTGTATGAGATTTTCGGCGTAGATGCAGAAATCCTTATTGACCACGCATGGGGCTACGAACCCTGCGGTATGGCTGAGATCAAAAGCTACAAGCCCAGCACCAACAGCATCAGCGAGGGACAGGTGCTTTCCACTCCTTATCCGTATGATAAAGCAAAACTCATTGTCCGGGAAATGGCAGAAATCTTGATGTTCCGGCTCACCGAAAAGAAGCTGGTGACGGAATCCATCACCTTGGAGATAGGCTACGACCGGGAGAACGTGGACAAGGGCGGCTACCGTGGTCTGACCCAGACCGACCGCTACGGCAGAACCGTCCCCAAGGCAGCTCACAGCACTATCCGGTTTGATGCGCCCACCAATCTGGGCAGCACCCTCATCAGCGAAAGCGCAAAGCTGTTTGAGCGCATCACCGACCCGGCGCTGACGGTGCGGCGCATTACCATCAATGCCAACAAGGTCACGCCGGACGAGGGCTTCTATCAGGTGGACTTTTTTACCGACACCAAGAAGCTGGAAAAGGAGAAAAAACTCCAGCAAGCCATGCTGGGTATCAAGAACAAGTACGGCAAAAACGCCGTGCTGAAAGCCAGCAGCTATGAGGAAGGTGCCACCATGCGACAGCGCAACGCACAAATCGGCGGGCACAGTGCAGGAGATTCGGCGGGAGGTTCAGATGGAAAACTACAAAAATAGCAAAATCGGGCGGGAGACCGCCCAAAAGTACGGGGATATCCTAGAGATGGAACGCCCCCAGACCGAAGAATCCCTCCGCAAGCACCCTCGCATGACCCTTCAGAACCGTGCCAAGATCTTCTCACCCTTTGCAGCTTTGCGTGGCTACGACGAACAGCTTGCCGCAGAAAAGCAGCGTACCGAGCGTGTGACCAAGCGCATTCTGACCGAGGAAGAAATGTCGGCTCTCTCCGATAAGCTGGTGCAGGTCACCAAGGGCATGACCATCACGGTGCGCTACTTCAAGGAGGACACCGCCCACCCGGAGGTTCCGGCGGTGGGCAGCTACCTCACCCTGACCGGAAAAGCAGACCGCATCGACCCGGTGTTCCGCACCTTGCAGGTGGGCGACACGTGGTGCCCTTTGAGGATTTGGTGGAGGTCAGCGGGAGGGTATCATGGACATTGATGTGTATCTGGGCATCGGGGAAGAATGAGATGACAAAAAATGCAGAAAGAGATGTTTATAGGACAGCTCTTTCAGTAAAATGACCTCAGAAGAAGCAAAACACACTTCAGACGGAGGAAAATACAATGGCAAACGGTGATTACGGCTATTTCGGCAAAGGCGACACGGGCTATGCCCAGTACATGACGGCCTTCAACCGCAACTTCGGCGGCTCGTCCGGCGGCGGTGGCGGCGGCCACAACAATGGTGGCGGCAGTGGTGGAGACGGAAGCGGCTGCGGCTGCCTCATCGCCATTGCGGTGGTGGTCGTGCTGGTGCTTATTGCCATGGGAAGCTGAGGGGCATTTCCACAGCACTGGACTGCTTGCGTGACCCGGTCACAGAAAATTTAACTAGGAAATGTTATCATATAGTCACAGGAAACACCAACAACATTCCGATGGAGGATTTTAATATGAAGGCAAAGTTTTATATCTGTGAGCACTGTGGCAACCTGGTCACCACCATCCACAACGCAGGCGTTCCGCTGGTCTGCTGCGGCGAAAAGATGAAGGAGCTGCTCCCCAACACGGTGGAAGCCAGCGGTGAAAAGCATCTGCCGGTGGCAGAGCTTTCCGGCAGCACCCTCACGGTTACGGTGGGTGCGGTGGAGCACCCCATGGTGGATGTGCACCACATCCAGTGGCTCTTTGTGGAGACCGAAAACGGCGGACAGCTCCGCTATCTTACCCCCGGGCAGGCACCCAAGGCGGTGTTTGAGCTGGGCGGCGAAAAGCCGGTGGCGGTCTACGCCTACTGCAACCTGCATGGTCTGTGGATGACGAAGCTTTAAGAAATAAACAGGCTCCTGCCAGTGGTTAAACGCTTGCAGGAGCCTGTTTTGGCGTGCAGTCAGAGGATGATACCGGTGCATAGAATCTGTCCACGGAGAGTTGGAACAAGCCTCCGGGGGCATTTTTGTTTTTCACTATCTTTTCCGCAGGGGAAAACCATGGTATACTGAACGCAACGAATCCAAAGTAATAAACCGGGAGGTACCGTTATGAAGTGGGGAATTTTAGCGACCGGCACCATTGCCAAAAAGTTTGCGTCTACGGTGGAACAGATGGGCGCAGAAGGGGAGCAGCTTTTTGCCGTGGGGTCACGGCATCTGGAAAGCGCACAGGCGTTTGCGCAGCAGTACGGCATCCCCCGCTGCTATGACTCCTACGAAGCCCTTGCCGCTGACCCGGAGGTGGAGGCCATCTATATCGCCACCCCCAACACCCTGCATTACGAAAACTGCAAGCTCTGCTTGGAGCAGGGCAAGCATGTTTTGTGCGAAAAGCCCTTTACCATCAGCCCGGAGCAGGCACGGGAGCTGTACCGTCTGGCGGAGGAAAAGCACCTCTTTCTCATGGAGGCATTCTGGATCTGGCTGCTGCCGCTGTACGACCGCCTGCGCGAGATCCTTGCGGCTGGCACCATCGGGGAGCTGAAGCAGATCACCTGTCAGTACGGCTTTGTTGCTCCGGTGCCCGGAAGGACCGCAAGTTTGATTCCGGTCTGGGCGGCGGTGCGCTGCTGGATATCGGCATCTACAATCTGGGCTTTCTGCGCATCCTCACCGGACAGGACCCGGAGAAGGTGGAAACCAAAGAGGTCCACATCAACGAGTACGGCACCGACGATTACAGCCGCCTTGCGCTGACCTACCCCGGCGGCTGCAAGGCGGAGTCTGTCCAGACCATCGGGCAGGAGCTGGAGCGCAATGCCCGCATCCTTGGCACCAAGGCAGTATTTTCCTGCCGGATTTCCAGCACGCCGAGACCATGACGCTGGAAGTGGAGGCAAAGAGCCGGAGGTCATCCGCTGCCCGGTGGACATCAACGGCTTTGAGTACGAGATCCGGGAAGCAAGCCGCTGCGTCAAGCAGGGACGTACCGGCAGCGACCGCTACACCCCGCAGGACAGCCTTGCCTTGACCCGCCTGATGTACGACACCCGCATGAGCTGGGGCATGAAGTTTGCGGGTGAGGTGTAAGCACACACCTTGCCGCAAAGGGCTTTTTGCGTGCGGAGACTATGGCATACGGAGAGCGGCAACTCGGAATTGATATAAAAAAGGAGGACACATAGATGAAAACAGTGGTTCTTTATAATATTATTTCTTTTATCATCCTCGTTGCTTTGATTTTTGTCTTAAGGATTGTTAGTAAGAGTAATTTAAGACAAAATCAACAACTTGTTATTAAAGTCATTGCAACTATTTTAATTGTTTGTGTGATAGCGTTCGTGCTTTTTATTGATGCAATAGCATTTGGCATTATAGGACCAGTTCAAGATTAACAATTCCAGTTTGACAAGGCAGTGCTTTGCATGAAAAAGCGTATATCAAGGATTCTCGGTTTAATAATGCTGATTATAGCTATTGCATTTATAGTGTTTGCATTGAACCATCCAGAAATGAGTTTTCCTTGGAACAATACCATTACTTGGTTACTGTATGGTTTATATATTCTTGTGACAGTCATGTTGCTTATTGCGCCTAAGACGAAGAAGTAAACAATTCGCGTTTGTGGAGCGAAGCGGAACAATGAAAGCCCCAGTGGGGCTTTCAAGCGACCGAACGGTCTTGCGGCAGCAAGATGGAGGGGCCTCGCCCCGACAAGTTCCAGTTTGTCGGGCAGACAGGTAACTGAAAAACACAAAATGAGGGAGCAGCCATGGTACTTTATTTTACGGGAACCGGCAACAGCCGGTATCTGGCGCGGCGCATTGCCGAAGGGTTGGAGATGCCGCTTTACGACCTGAACGCTGCATCAAGGCAGGGGATACCGCCCCAGTGCAGACTGGCCGGGATGTGGTGCTGGCCACGCCTACCTACGCATGGCGCATCCCCCGGGTGGTGTCGGAGTGGCTGGACAAGACCGAGCTGACCGGGGCAGAGCGCATCTGGTTTGTGATGGATTGCGGCAGCGAAATCGGCAATGCAGCAGGCTATAACCGGCAGCTTGCGGCGCAAAAGCAGCTGCAGTATATGGCACAGCCCAGATCATCATGCCGGAAAACTACATTGCCATGTTCAATGCACCCCGGAAGGAGCAGGCAAAGAGCATCGTGGAGCAGGCAGAGCCTGCACTTCAGAAGGTGCTGACCCAGCTCAAAGCCGGGCAGGAATTTCCCCCGCCGAGAGAAAACCTCTATGACCGCTTTATGAGCGGCCCGGTGAACCCGGTGTTCTATCGGTTTTTTGTAAAAGCCGATGCCTTCCGGGCAACGGATGCCTGCATCGGCTGCGGTAAGTGCGTGGAGCTGTGCCCCTTGAACAATATCCATCTGGAAAACGGAAAGCCGCTCTGGGGCAAAAACTGTACCCACTGCATGGCGTGCATCTGCTACTGCCCCAAAGAGGCCATCGAGTACGGCAAAAAGAGCAGGGGAAAGCCACGGTATCACTTTGAAGCGCTGGAAAGGAAGCAGCAGGACGTGTGAAGGAGAGCGGAAATTAGATGAAGTTTTTATACTTGCATGGGTTGGGACAAAAACCAGACAGTTGGGACAGAGTAATAAAAGAAACGAAGGTCTCGGACAGCAGCGTCTGCTTGAGTTTGGCAGAGATGCTGGAGGACAAAGCGGCCACTTATGGGGAACTATATGCTGCATTCTCAGGAGAGTGTGATAAGGAACATGATGAAATCGTCTTGTGCGGGCTTTCCTTGGGTGCTGTTCTGGCACTTAATTATGCGATAGACCATCCGAATAAAGTAAAGGCACTGGTGCTAATTGCAGCACAATATAAAATGCCTGAAAAGCTATTGATGTTCCAGAATATGCTGTTTCGCTTTATGCCGAATACAATGTTCAAGCAATTTGGCCTCAAAAAAGCCGATGTGATCAGCTTGTGCGGTACGATGACGGAATTGGATTTCAGGGATTCATTATGTAAGGTGTCCTGTCCGGCATTGATCGTTTGTGGGGAAAAGGACAACGCAAACAAAAAAGCCGCAAAGGAACTTGCCAGTTATTTGAGCGATTCCCACTTCCATGAACTTCTGAAAGCAGGTCATGAAGCAAACATAGAATCTCCGGAGGAATTGGCAACAGTGTTACAGGAATTTTATGATAATGTCGAATAAACTACGATTCATCAAAGAAAGAGGACTGTAAAATGAACATCGAAGAACGGGCGGCACAGGCTGCCGCATGGAAAGCTGCCGGACAGTGCAACTGTGCACAGGCGGTGCTGAAGGCATTTGAGGACAAGCTGCCGGTGGATGCCGACACCCTGATGAAGCTGGGCGCAGGCTATGCCGCCGGCATGGGCTGCATGGAGAGCACCTGCGGCGCACTGATCGGCGCTGTGATGGTGGCGGGCATCGTCACCGACGGCAAGGGCACACCCCGCATTTCCAAGGAACTGCTGCAAAACTTTCAGGAAAAGTGCGGTGCTACCATCTGCAAGGATCTGAAGGGGATAGAGAACGGCGCACCGCTGTGCCCGTGCCCGGAGTGCGTCCGCAACGCTGTTCTGGCACTGGGCGAGGTGCTGGGAGAGTAAGATGAAGAAGATCTTGTCTGTTTGCCATGGCAGGATGTGCTGGAGGGGTGCACCGCCCTGCTGGAAGAGCTGCGATAAAAGGGAAAGGGGATGACGAAACGTTATTGCAAGGGCGAACGGTTTGCTGACCTGTCGTTTGCCCGGGAAGTCTTTGAAAGAATAAACCTATTGACATGGTGCGAAAATGGGTTTATACTATCCCCAACACAAGGAAGGGAGCACAGACGGATGAAACATACAACAGATGCCCGGCACAGACTACCCGGGCGAATGCGCTGCTCCCAGACAAATTCCCGGCAGACAGACTGAGAAAAAACAGGAAGATGCCGTTGTCTGGGAGAAGTGCCCGAACATACATCGTCACAATAAAAGGAGAACCGACAATGGCTGATTATAAACTGTGGAACGCACTGAAGAATGCTAAAAAATATCGCTGGGTGGAACTTTCTCACTCGCTGAACAACGAAAGCCCCTACTGGTCCGGCATCCCGGAAGGCTCTGTAGAGCTGGCAAAGACCGTGTGGGACTGGGGCAAGCCGGAACTGGAATGCCTGATCCAGACCTTCAAATTCCCCGGACAGTTCGGTACCCATATCGACTTCCCGGGTCACTTCATCAAGGGCAAAGCACTGTCCGAAAAGTATGATGTAAACGACCTGATTTTCCCGTTGGTGGTCATTGATATTTCTGAGCAGGCCAAGAAAGACCCCCGCTACGCTGTGACGGTGGAGGACATCAAGGCCTATGAAGCAAAGTACGGTCCTATCCCGGATGGTGCGCTGGTGGCTCTGCGCAGCGACTGGTATAAGAAGTGGCCGGATATGGATGCGCTGTCCGGCATCGACGCAGAGGGCAAAGAAAATGCCCCCGGCTGGTCGCTGGAAGCATTGGAGTATATCTACAAGGTGCGCAACGCCGCCGCCAACGGCCACGAAACGCTGGATACCGATTCCTCTGCGGTGGCGGAGGAAAAGGGCGACCTTGCCTGCGAGCGCTATGTTCTGGACAACGACAAGCTGCAGGTGGAGGTGCTTGCAAATCTGGATAAAGTGCAGCCTGCCGGTGTGGTAGTCATCGTTTCTTATCCCCGCATCGAAGGTGCAACTGGTCTGCCCGCACGGGTCTGGGCCATTACCGAATAAGAGCGGAGAAGTGGGAAAATGTCCTTTCCCCCTGCCACCAGCGCCATGCTGCATAACCTTTCCACCCTTGGCATCAGCCTGCGCAGCATGACAGACCTGTTGGAGCAGAAGTCTTCCCTGTAAAAATGGTACGCCGGAGCGTCCGCAGATGCTCCGGCGTATCGAAATGATAGATTTCCCAGCCAAAAGGAGGCTGCTGCACAAATACTGCGCAGCAGCCTCCTTTTTTAGTTCAGATGAATCGGCAAAAGCCCAGCCAGCAGCCAGCAGGAAGAAGAGCAACGCTTTACCCAGCACCGGCAGCCATAGACGCTTGCACAAGGTGGTATCCCACCGGTGGATGTTCTGCTTGGGACAGGTGCCAACGCAGGCTTCACAGGCGATGCATTCCCCGCTGCGCAGGCTGGTTTCCTCCAGCTTCAGGCACACCGGGCACTGCTGTTTACAGGCATTGCAGCCCGGGATGCAGCCGTCGCTCTGCCGGTGCAGCCGCGCAAATGGCAGCACCGGCAGCAGGGCAAACACCGCTCCCATGGGGCAGAGGAACTGACAGAAGAACCGGGGCTGCACCGCCATACCCAGCAAAATGAGCACAAGCAGCCCGATGCCCACACCAAAGCCCTCCGGCGGCAGATGCAGAGCCGTCAGGCGGGAAAACACCTCCCACGGGCTTGCGCCGGTCAGCATCTTTTCCTGCCGGGTCACATACAGTGCTACCAGCCATGCCAGCAGCAGATATTTGACCTTCTGTCCCAAAAGCACCGCCCGCTCCGGCAGACGGAGCTGCTTTTTGCGGTGGAACAGCTTTTTTTGAATAAGCCGGAAAGCGCCCAGACGGCATCGCCCAAGCTACCGAAGGCGCAGGCGTACCCACAGAAAAAACGGTCGAAAAGCAGGGTGAAGCCGCACAGCCCCAGCAGGGAAAGTGTGAAGCTGTCCACAGAGAGCACCTCGCCTGCACCGATGTGCAGAAAGATCTGTTTTACCCCGGAAAACCCGGCCACGAATGCGCCCGGCATGGACACAAAGAAGAACAACTGCACCCCGGTGCGCAGCCATGTACGGCGCTTTTTGTCCCGCTGACGCTGCTGCGCCGCTGTTAAAGGCTTTGCCTGTGTTTTTTCCATCATCCTGCCGCCTTTCCCAGTGCGTTCTCTACCGCACCGATAAGTCCTTCTGCCGTGAGGGTAGCGCTGGAAACGGTATCCACCTCAGCAGACTGCACTGCCAGCATCTCGTCCAGCAAAGGCAGCGCCTGCTTATAGTAGGCTTATCCTCGCCGGAAGCATCCAGCACCGCAATATCGGTCATTTTTCCGTTCTGGATAGTCACCGACACCTGAATGACATCGCCAAAACCATAGGCGCTGCCCTCATAGATGCCGTCCCGGTAGCTGCTCTGCTCTGCCTGTGCTGCGCTCTGCGCCTGCAAAACGGAAGCATTGTAGCTTCAACTTCGGCAATTTCCTGCTTGCGCTGGCTTACCGCTGCCGCCCGGATCAGCGCCACCTGCTGGTATTGCCACAGTACCCCCAAAATTAGCAGCAGGTTCACCGCCCGGAGGAGAAAATTTTTGTATTTCATTCTGCTGCTCCTTCCGTTTCAGATTCAATCCCGGTCTCTTCCGGCGGCAGTGCCGGCTCGGATGTCGGCAGCACTTCCTCAGAAGATGCCGGTTCCGGTTCAGAGGATGCCGGTGCATCTGCAGGGAAAAGTTGCTGCCATACTTCCTTGAGCCACACGGGAACGGCGCTCTTTTCCTCCGGCTGCACCACCTCCACGGTGGGCGCGGTGACCGGCGTTTCCCCGGGCTCTGCTGCTTCAGACGGTGCGGTTCCCTCTGCCGTCTCTTCCGATGCAGTCTGCTCCGGAGCGGTTTTCTCTGCCGGGGCAACAGCGGCCTTTGCCAGTGCCAGCTTGACTGCGTTCAGAATTCCGGTGGAGGAGTAGGTGGCGCCGGAAACAGTATCCACGTTGGGGCTTTGTCCCTCCAGAATGGCGGGGATGACCTGTTTTGCCCGGGAGAGATATTCCTCCTCGTCCTCGGCGCTCAGGATCGTGATATCGGTAATTTTATCCTCTGCCACCGTGACCTGCACTGTGATCTGCCCCTCAAAGCCCGTGGCTTCGGCAGTGTAGATGCCGTCCAAGTAGATGGAGGGAGCCGTAAATTCTTCCACCACAAGCGTTGCAGCGGGCTTTGGCTGGGGCGGCAGGGGATTGTTGACCACCTCGCCGGTCAGGGCGTTCTGCACTGCGCCCAGAATGCCCCGGCTGGTGTAGGTGGCCTCGGAAACGGCATCCACCTCCCAGCTCTGAGTCTCCACCACGGTGGTCAAAAGCCGCTTGGCACGCCGCAGAAACTGCTTGGTCTCGTGGGATGCGTCCAAGATCTCCACCTCCGTGATGCTGCCGTTTTCCATGGTGACCTGTACTCGGACAGCACCGCCGTAGCCCCGGGAAGAGCCGACGTAAACGCCGTCGGCATAGGGCAGCTTGGGCAGGGTTTCTTCCTCCGCTTCGGAGGAAGCGGCTTCCACAGGCTGCTCCACCACGGTTGTCAGCTTTTCCGGCACGGCGGCCAGCACCGGAACGGTGCGGGGCAGGACAAAAAGTACAGCTGCCGTTGCCGCCACCGTCGGGAGCAGCTGCACCAGCGGCAGCAGTGTATGGCATCGTTTTTGGTTCATTCCAACTCCTCCTGACACGGAAAAGCAAGGCCGCCTGATGCCAAGCGACCTTGCCGTTTTGTGTTATATTTTACAATAAATTAGGCAGCTTCCCGTGTATTCACAGCGCCACATTGACCGGCAGGACATACACGCCGTCGGCGGCGTAGAAGGTGATCTGAGTAATCGTCTTGCCGATGATGGATGCAAAGTAAGGATCATCGGCATTGAAGCCCAGCTTGGTACCATGCCAGATGTTGGTCACATGATGCAGGCCGTACTCACTGCCATCGGCGGTGGTCAGAACTACGCCGTAGACCTTGTTGGCCTTGTAGTCCAGATCAAAACCGGAGATCTTCATTTCGTAGGTGGTGTGGTGACCGTTGGTATTCAGCTCCACAGTGGCGCCCTCTACGGTGGTCTCGGTGGTGTTGACCTTGCCAAACTCCCACTTGCCGCTCAGCAGGTTATACCATGCGGTGATGTAGTAGGCAGGGGTCTCACTGAGCTTGTAGTAAGCGTAGCTCTCGTTCTCAAACAAGGCATCTGCGCCGGTGTAGGTGGTGGTGGATTCCTTGCCCTTCAGGGTAACGGTAATGTCGTAGCTGTCGGCATCGGTGACCTGCTTTGCGTTCTCCAGCGCCCACGGGGTCAGTACCTTGACCGGGAAGGAAACGCCGGTGATGTCGGTGCCATCTGCGTTGACGTGGTAGGAACCGGCGGCAAGCTTGCCCGCACGGGTCTTGTTCTTGGTGGCGCTGGTCACAGCGTCGATCTCAGATGCGTTGTCCACACCGGCAGCTTTGTAGAAGTCGGCGTAGGGGATGTTCATCTGGACATAGCTGGAGGTCAGGCAGTTTTCCTGTTCCACCTCTTCCGCAGCGAAGGCCGGGACTGCCACAGCGCATACCAGCATAGCGGCCGCAAGTGCACCTGCAAATACTTTTTTCAATCTCATGGTAACACACCTCTATCTCAGTTTTGAAAAAACAGTTAGCTTTACCTAACAATTGATGCAAAAAAATGCAGAGGCAAAGCGCCTCAGATGGTTAGGCAAAACAAATTCATGAAGTAAAAATAGCACTCCCACCGGGCGTTGTCAAGTAGAAACCGGCAAGTTTGCAGAGGTGAATTTTTCGATGCAGGAACGATCTGCATCCTCTATACCGCAAAGCCCTTGACCTTTTTGCCGGAGCGCAGTATACTGCTTGTGCAGTTAGTTATATTTAACCGTAAGGAGGTACTACATGATACAAGATGCATTCTGGGGGATATTGATCCCCTTTCTGGGCACAAGTCTTGGGGCGGGCTGTGTGTTCTTTTTGAAAAAGTCCCTGAGCGACGGCATCCAGCGTGCCCTCACCGGCTTTGCAGCCGGGGTCATGGTGGCGGCATCGGTGTGGAGTTTGCTGATCCCGGCTATGGAGCAGGCCGCAGATCTGGGCAGGCTGGCATTTTTCCCGGCGGCGGTGGGTTTCTGGCTGGGCATCCTGTTTTTGCTGCTGCTGGACCATCTCATTCCCCATCTGCACCAGAACAGCTTGCAGGCCGAAGGACCAAAAAGCCAGCTCCAGCGTACCACCATGATGGTTCTGGCGGTAACGCTGCACAACATCCCGGAGTATGGCAGTGGGCGTGGTCTACGCCGGGTATCTTGCCGGAACTGCTCAGATCACCGCCGCGGGGCGCTGGCACTTTCCCTTGGCATTGCATCCAGAACTTCCCGGAGTGCCATCATCTCCATGCCCCTGCGGGCGGAAGGAATGAAAAAAAGGCCGGGCGTTCTGGGGCGGCGTGCTGTCCGGCATCGTAGAGCCCATCGGGGCAGTGCTGACGATTCTGGCGGCAGGCATCGTGTGCCCGCGTTGCCCTATCTGCTCAGTTTTGCTGCCGGAGCCATGCTGTATGTTGTCGTAGAGGAGCTGATCCCGGAAATGTCGATGGGGCAGCACTCCAACGTTGGCACCGTGTTTTTGCGGTAGGCTTCAGCGTGATGATGGTGCTGGATGTGGCACTGGGGTGACGGTTGGAGCCCTCGAAGGCGAAATCTTTTTCGGAATCTCCGAAAATGCCTAAACTTCTTGACAGAGGAGACGGCAGGGCGTATTATTTTAGCAGAGGGACCGCTGAGAAGCGGCTTTTTATAGAATAAAAAAGTTAGCTTTACCTAACTACAGCGCAAGGAACTGCGTGAAAAGCATTGCATTGTGAACTGTAAATAGAAAGAGAGTGGTGTTATGTCCTTTTTTGAAAACACCCGCAAGCCCGTAGGTCTTGGCGGGAAGATCATGGTTTCCATGATGAACTTTGGCCACAGCGCAATGGCAGCGTGGGGGCTGCGTTTTTTGCAGCCTGCCCCGGATGCCATGGTGCTGGACTGCGGCTGCGGCGGCGGGGCGAACATCAAACGCTGTTGAAGCTGTGCCCCAACGGCAAGGTGCAGGGCATCGACTACTCAGCCGTCAGCGTGGAAAAAGCGCAAAAAGTCAATGCCAGAGCCATTGCGGCAGGACGGTGTACCGTGCAACAGGCAAGTGTGGCAGAGCTGCCGTTTGAAGCGGAGCAGTTTGATGTGGTGACCGCCTTTGAAACGGTCTATTTCTGGCCGGAGCTTGCGCAGAATTTCCGAGAGGTCTATCGGGTGCTGAAGCCCGGCGGGGTCTTTTTCATCTGCAATGAAGCAAACGGCGAAACCGCAAAAGACGACAAATGGACACAGATCATCAATGGGATGACTATTTACACGGATACTGCCCTGAAAGCATATCTGGAGCAGGCAGGATTCTGTCAGATCCAAAGTCACAAAAATAAAAAGGGCTGGCTGTGCGTTACGGCGCAAAAGCGGTGAAGTAGTGCAACCGTAACATTTGGAACAGTGAAGAGCATGGCATGGTTTGCCTGCCGGAAAGCAGAATGAGGAGAACAGGAAGGAACCTATGAAATACAAAATCGAGAAAAACACCGTGCAGGAGACGCTGATTCTCCCACTGTATTCCCGGAAGCTGTGCACAGAGCTGTATCCAAACCTTTATCGGGACGAAACAGCGGTGCGCCTGATCGATGAAATCGACTACGACTTTTCAGAGGCGGAGGAAAACTCCCGCAGCCTGATGCAGCGCTTCGGTGCGCTGGAGGTGGCCATGCGGCAGAATGACCTTGCCTTTGAGGTGCGGGCGTACCTGAAAAACCACCCCTGTGCGGCAGTGGTCAATCTGGGCTGCGGGCTGGATAACACCGGCAGAGCCTGCGACAACGGCAGATGCAAGATCTACAATCTGGACTTCCCAGATGTGATCGCCTTGCGGCAGCAGCTGCTGCCCGCCGGGGAGCGGGAGCAAAACATCCCCCGCGACCTGAAAGACCCCGCATGGTTTGACAAGATCGATGCCTCCGGCGGGGCGGTGTTCTTTGCCTCCGGGGTGTTCTATTACTTCCTGACGGAGCAGGTTCGGGAACTGGTGCAGGGGATGGCGGAGGCTTTCCCCGGCGGAGTGCTGGTCTTTGATGCTGCCAACCGTACGGCGGTGAAGATGATCGCCAAAACGTGGCTCAGGACGGCGAAAATCAAGGATGTGGGAGCATATTTCGCGGTTTCGGATGCGAAAAGCGAGCTTTCCCCATGGGACAGCCGTTTGCAAGTATCCAGCAGGGGCTATATGATGGGCTACAACGATTTGAAAGATCCTTCTGTCAGCGGCTTTTTCCGATTCCTCGCAAAGGTCGGGGACAACGGGATGAAAATGCAGATTGTGAAGATCGGATTTGGAGACAGACAATGAAATATGCCGGAATGCCCTTGGAATGTGGGTGCTGTTTGAAAAATCGTTCAGAAAAAATCTTGTTTCCGAATTCGGATATAATAAAATCACAGCCAAACAAATATTGAAAAACGCAAAAAGCAGATACAAAAGCATTATCCGTAATCTGCCCGAATTTGAAAAGAGAGATCAGTTTAAAACAAACATTGTCGGCTGTGCAATGCTGGGTGCTTTTGTACTCTCTATGCCCAAAAGACCGAGCGTTGACGAACTTACCGAATACTATTCAAAAGCGATGATGACAAGGTTTATGAGGTGGCTCTGCCGCCAAAGCGGAAAGAAAAAATTCACCGCCAAAGACATTGCAGAAATGAAAAAAACTGCCGAATTAAAAGCTGCCGACCGCAACCCGTACTCGTGGAATATGGATTTTTATGAATATTCGGACGGCAGCGGCTATGAGGGCGATTTACAAAGTGCGGAATTTGCGTGCTGATGAACGAGCTTGGACTGTTCGATTTGACGCCTGCAATGTGCCGCTTGGATTATACGATGAGCGAGGCAGGCGGAGCCACGAATTTTGTGCGCCGATATACCATTGCGTCCGGCGGCTCGTATTGCGATTGCGGCTATAAAAAGAAGATTTAACGGTTGTTCGTAAATCGAATTTAAAAGGAACTGTAAATAATGCCGTTTTTATTGCATTGTTGTATCTAAAACATTAACAACTTTAACATCCTTGCGATCGGCATAATCTATTGTGTTCTTTGTCCCACTTGGCTGACCGTTCCAAACGGCAATTACAAGGCTTGAACGGTCAACCATCCATTCATTGCGTTTTTGATAGCAAGCTCTATAATAGTGATCGCTGATTATGGTTACATAATCGGCATTTTTTAATATGCGGTTATACCGCCGTTCTTCAAAGAATCCACGCCGTTTCTCAAAGTCGGGGTGCGGTATGGCACAGATGAGGCGCAGTAGCGTCATTCCGCTTTTTCTTTTCAAGCACAATTTCAGCCGCCCATATATCCGTACCTTTTGCCATACCCGTTATAAAAGTTACATATCCGTCCGCTATTACATTGTCAATAGCCTTTTCCAAAAGATGTTTTACCTCATTTTCGGAAAGGCTTAATTTTTCCGGGCGATGTCCCGTAAAGCAGCACCTGTGTAATCGTTTTTCATTTTCCATAATAAATATTCCTTCTTCCGTTGAAAATTCAATGCAATTAAACTATTTTTCAAATTCTTTATTTAATATCTCATACAACTTTTCGGGGCTTTGTATAAGTTCACTGCTATGATAGTATGAATGTTCTACATCATCCCAGTAAAAAATAATATAACCGTGTTTAAGCCGAATAATCTCAATATCGGGATTATTACGAATATCATTTTTGAAACACTCTAAAACCTCGCTA
>ENA-OQAZ01000501-OQAZ01000501.1-human-gut-metagenome-genome-assembly--contig:-NODE-501-length-21521-cov-2.605123_pt1 | contig 21521 bp, 29 predicted proteins | sample MGYA00242737_ERZ504531 | MGnify/ENA primary metagenome ERZ504531 (study PRJEB26092, sample SAMD00036244) | human gut metagenome | host: Homo sapiens | study: EMG produced TPA metagenomics assembly of... | reverse complement strand
GCACCTCGATGTCGGCTCATCGCATCCTGGGGCTGAAGTAGGTCCCAAGGGTTGGGCTGTTCGCCCATTAAAGCGGTACGCGAGCTGGGTTCAGAACGTCGTGAGACAGTTCGGTCCCTATCCGGCGTGGGCGTAGGATATTTGAGAGGAGCTGGCCTTAGTACGAGAGGACCGGGCTGGACTGACCGCTGGTGTATCTGTTGTTCCGCCAGGAGCATGGCAGAGTAGCCAAGTCAGGAAGGGATAAACGCTGAAGGCATCTAAGCGTGAAGCCCCCCTCAAGATGAGATATCCCAACGCAAGTTGTAAGACCCCTTGAAGACGACAAGGTAGATAGGGCAGAGGTGGAAGTGCAGTAATGCATGGAGCTGACTGTTACTAATCGGTCGAGGGCATAACCAAGAAGGTAGGACAGGGTAAGGAAGAATGGATGGAGTAAAGATTTAAATTTGTATGTGGTTTTGAAGGTACATGTAAAAAGTAAGGGAGCTGTAGACCGTAAGGGTTTGCAGTTTTTTTATTACATATATTACATAGGAAATTATTTACCTTTAAGGAAAAATGTGGTAATATGCTGAAAGAATGAGAGTAATTTAAGAGGCATGAGCAAATGGGTTTTTTAAATCAGCTATTAAAGTACAAAAATATATGTATTCAATGTCATAACAGTCCAGATGCAGATGCACTGGCTGCGGCATATGGGGTGTATACATATTTAAAACTACAGGATATCAATGTGTCAATTATTTACAGTGGAGATTATGAAATCCAAAAAAAGATCTTTTGTACATGATTGATATCTGTGAGATTCCGGTAGAATACGTAAAAGAGTTACCAAAGACAGATCTTCTACTGCTGGTTGATGGGCAATATGGAAGAGGAAATGTATATCGTTTTGAAGCGGATAATATAGCAATGATCGATCATCATATGCCTTCCATGAAAAAAACAGAAAATGCTTTTATTGACTATTCTTATCAAAGCTGTTCTACAATTGTCTGGGAACTTTTGAAAGAAGAAGGATATGATGTAAAGGCGAATGAAAAGTTAAGTATTGCATTTTTATATGGATTGTATACAGATACTTCTTCCTATGTAGATTTGTACAAGAAGCATGACATTGCGATGCGCGATGAGTTAAGCAAAGATTATCCGGAACTGGAACGGTTAAAAAAATCATCCATGAGTCTGGAGGACTCATGATTGCAGGAGAAGCTTTGTACCATGCATATTTTGATAAAGAGAAGCAATATCTTTTGATCAGTGCAATGCATTGTGAGCAATCAGTGCTTGGAATCATTGGTGATATGGCAATAAAGGTTGATGTTGCCAAAGTTAGCATTGCATATACGGATATTGACAGTGGATATCAGGTTTCAATAAGAAGCGCGGATCGGGAGTATCTTGCAAATGAAGTGGCAGAAAAGCTCTGCGATGGAATCGGAAGCGGTGGTGGCCATATAGATAAAGCCGGCGGTGTGATTTCAAGAGATTGTATCTGCGAAAGTTATGCAGGATGGGAAATTGCAGACATTATCAAAGAGAGAATGGAAAAAATCATGAAATAAAAAAAAGAAACAGTGGTTTACAAAAAAGGAAGTAAACCGCTGTTTTTTCTATAATGATGTTAGAATTCCCTGTTCTGATAGAATTTTATGGATAGAATCCAGGAAATCATATACAGTAATAAACCTATGAAAAGAAGAATCAAAATATAGTAACTTCGGAAAGGGAAATGTGCAAGTCCGAGAGGCAAATTTTTTATGACAGATTGCAACGAACCAAGCAATGCGAATAATAAAATAAATCCAATATAATAAGCAAACCGACCTTTCTCAGCACCTAGTTTGAAAGTAAACGGAAACATAAAGGCAGGTGGCAGTAATCCGGTTATAAAGATAATTGTAAAAATAGTAAGAAGACCGGAAATATGAAAGTTGTGTCTTATAATCATGTTGATTGTTTGCACTACTTCAACAATGATGGCAGAAAGTGTAAGGTACATACTGTTAAAATATATTTGGAGGATACAATTTCTTTTCGGCTACAGGGAAAGGTACAGGCATAGAGACTCCAATTTGATTTTTCATCGTAAGAAAGCAGGTTTACCGGGATAATGCTGGAAATTGTAATAGGATATAATGCAAAAAACAGATTGTTATTCCAGGCTCCGGCAAAGGAAAATACAATAATCAGAATAAAAAATAAACGACAATATTTTATCATCAGATAAAGATCTTTACGAAGTAATCCTTTCATATTCAGTGAACCCCCTTTATCATAAAAATAAACAAATCTTCTATACTGATCGGATGTACCTTAAATCCTTCCGGAATCTGATCTCGAAGAACTACTGCTTCTACATTGTAAGAAGAGTATTTGACTCCGATGACCGCAGATTGATTGAGTTCCTGAAGCTGTTCCTCTGTACATTGAATGATACCGTATTTTTCCAGAAGCCGGTCTTTTTCTTCGAAAAGAACAAGGTTACCTTTATGAAGAAAGGCAACATAATCACAAATTTTCTCCAGATCACTTACAATATGGGAAGAAATTAAAATTGCATGAGATTCATCTCTGGTAAAATCATTGAAAATATCAAGGATTTCATCGCGCATTACAGGATCAAGACCACTTGTTGCTTCATCAAGGATCAGAAGTTTAGGATGATGAGAGAGAGCAACTGCAATTCCCAGTTTCATCTTCATTCCTTTTGAAACTTACCAAATTCTTTTTTATTTGGAAGGTTAAATTTTTGGAGATATTGGTCGTATAGAGAAGGATCCCAGTTGTGGAAAATATCCTTCATAATGCGTCCAATCTGTAAAGGAGTCAGGCATTCCTGAAAACCAACTTCATCTAATACAACGCCAATTTCTTCTTTCAAGATAGTAGTAGCAGAAGTGCAGTCTCTTCCCAAAATTCGAATCGAACCGCTGTCTTTTTTTTATGATATCCAGAATTAGTTTAATGGTGGTAGTTTTTCCGGCACCATTTTCACCGATGAGTCCTAAGATACATCCACTGGGAAGAGTGAGATTTAGATGATTCAGGGAAAATCCAGGATAGTTCTTATTCAAATCGTTTATTTCTAAAGCATTTGTTTCAAATGTGGTCATAAGCTATTCCTCCATCATGAAATGAAGCATCTCAGTAAGTTCCTGTTCGCTTAGATTACAGGAAGCTGCAAGATGTACTATTTTTTCCATGTAGTCTTCAATTTTTTTCAGATTTGTTTCACGCAAAAGATCCGTATTAAGTGGAGCAACGAAACAGCCCTTTGCTGCAATCGTGTAAATGAAACCTTCTTTTTCCAGTTCATCGTAAGCCCGCTTGGTTGTTACGACACTGATTCGTAGATCTTTGGCAAGGCTTCGAATGGAAGGAAGAGCTTCGTCAGATGGCAATGTTCCACTTATAATTTGCGATTTGAGTTGTGTAAAAATCTGTTCATAGATGGGTGCACCACTTTTGTTATCTATGAATATATTCACGTTTTCACCTCGCTTAAAATGTTATAACTGTATATATACAGTATATACAGTTAGCGAAGGTGTGTCAAGAGAAACAATCCTGCTTGTATAGAAATTTGATTCATGGTATGATAATTTTTATAGATTAAACGGAATTACCAGTCGAATAATATCTGGAGAAATCAATGTATGAAGAGTAGGAGAATAAATATAATGATTTCTCTGATTAAAGTTATGGTAGTGGGAGGAAGGAAAAATGCAGACTTTTGCGAATACAGAAATAAAAACGGAAGTTATAGACGAAATTATTTCATTTGCAAAAAACATGATATACATTGTGTAGCAGTCATGGAAGATGATGAAAGAAATATTGGAGATACATGGATTTGCAGAAGGAGCAACAGATTCTCCGAAAATGATTCTCAAAACAGCATATAAAGCAGGTATGATAAAGGATGAAGAACTATGGTTATCTGCATTACAAGAAAGAAATAATGTAACACATTCTTATAACCGAAAGATTGCAATGGGGATTATTACGCAGGCAAAACAGAAGTTTTATAAAATGTTCTGTGAATTAAAAGAAGAAATTGACAGGAATTGGATATAGTAGTCAGGAGCATAAAATGGATACAAATGAAATCAAGATCCGCCCGGCAACCGAAGCGGACGCAGCAGAAATTTTAAATATCTATGCACCCTATATAACGGACACAGCAATTACATTTGAATATGATGTTCCGACACTGGAAGAGTTTACCGGACGGATTCGTCATACACTGGAAAAATATCCGTATCTGGTGGCAGTAAGAGACAGCGAGATTATCGGTTATGCATATGCAGGAGCTTTTTATGGGCGGGCTGCATATGACTGGTCGGCAGAAACTACGATTTATGTAAAGAAGGGTTGCTGGCACAGTGGTGTTGGAAAACTGCTTTATCAGGCACTTGAAACTGCACTGAAAGCACAGAATATCATCAATCTATATGCATGCATTGGATATCCGGAAGAAGACGATGAATATCTGACAAAGAACAGCAAGCAGTTCCATGAACATCTGGGATACCGTTTGATCGGAGAATTCCGGAAGTGTGGTTATAAATTTGGGCGTTGGTACCATATGGTCTGGATGGAGAAGATGATAGGAGAACATCCGGAGAAACCGGAGCAGGTAAAGAGATTTTCAGAAATATAGTGATGGAAATTAAAAAACGGGAGAATGCTGTTTGAAAATGCATTCTCCCGTTTCTCAATATTGTTATGAGAGCATCTCTTCGATCTTCGCCTGCATTTCAGCGACGGTATGTTTTCGTGACCGGGCACATTCCTGTGCCTGACAGCCGCAGATCAAACATTTGCGGTAGACGCCGCGGGAAAGTTTTTCTCCGTCTGTTCCAATCACATCCATATCAAAAAGACGTCCGAAGGGATGGTTTTCTTCGAGTTCTGTTGTTAGTTCTTTAATTTTATCTGCCGGATAGTCGACTGTAAGAATAATTTCATTTCCAGTCTTCTCATCAAACTCAGTTTGGGTAAGAATCGGAATGTTCTCTTTTTGTAATACAGCAAAAGTGCTTCCTTCCGGAAAGGAATACTTTTTTGATCTGTTCATTCGTCTTTATAGGTCCCGGAATATTCATGCAGAATGAAATCACTGGGCAATGATATCTTTGAATATATTCATTTTGTATATTAACGCGGCGCTCGCGGCAGGCGAGCATGTCGGTTAATACTACTTCCTGTCCTTTCATAGCAGATCCTCCTAATAATGAATAACATTTTCTTGTTGCCTGATCTGTTCGATTACAGGAATTGCTTCCGGACTTTTGAAATAATCCAGTGTGGTTTGCGGTACCAGCTTCGAAAGGGTATCATAGTCACCATTTTGCAGGGCAAGACGTACATTGGAAGCGCTGATCGGTGTATCCTCACAGGTCTTTCTTGGGACAACGATACATTCGATACCCTGTTCCGGTAATTTTTCAGACATGATCCGGTTTATAGATTCCGGTAACCAGCTAGTAGGCTCTTCCCCTACGTAACGGCGAGTGATACTGAGCAACCTTTGCAATCTGCGTAAATACCGTCAGGTCCAGCATGGCGTGGCTTTCAATCACTGCATTCTCATCTTTCTGGAAATAGCTTGGAAAAGTAGCATTGCTGATAATATATGGACCACTGTCGTGATAACAGATGTTTTTCAAGTGTGCTGTTCCTTTTATGACGAGTTGTTTTCTGATCTTGAATGGAACCAGGCTGGCATCTTCACTGACAATGAAGAGATGAAGCAGATCATTTTCAGCAGCCGCTTTTTCTACAAGATACTGGTGTCCGAGGGTAAACGGGTTGGCGTTCATGACGAGAGCAGCAATCTTTCTGGTGGGAGTTTCAGCAGTCAATCCTTCTGGAAGTGCATCTTTTGCAAAATACGTAGATAATTCTGAAATCCGGTTTTTCGGTTTTCCATGAAGACAATCTGTCCATCGATCCGGGCAATTTCATAGAATCCAAGATCACCGAAGAACTTGGCAGAATTACATTTGGTGTAAAGAAAAAGGTGTGTATTCCCTCTTGAAAACTGAAATTCAATCAGATGAGAGACGATGGAATTCATCAGTCCTTCTCCCTGATGTTCATGGCTTACGGCAAAACATCGTAAGGTGTTGCCAAAACAGCTTCCTGTTGCGATAATGTGCATCTCATCGTCATACATGCCGCAGGTGTAATCCAGGTTAGCATCTCTGCGGATCCCTTCTGAGATAAGGAGCGCGTCCACTTCATCGTTGGCTCGCTTGTCGGAAGGATAGATTTGAGAAATATAATAATCTGCCATAGATAAATTCCTTTCTGCACAGTAGCTCAAAATATTTGATGAAATTATTTTAACATGTGTATAGAAAATGTAAAGAGGAGCATGGATTCAAGAAAGAAATCAGGCATTATTCTTAAAAAAATACAAATTGGATTTATGTCATATTGATATGATCACAATATGAATTATGTAATTTACTAATAACCAGGATAACCCTATAATATAGTCGGATAAAAAATAATCGTATGATTTATAGTAAAGGAAGGATAGATATGGCAACCATTTTTCCAAGAGAAAGAAAAAGCGAGATGTTATTTGACAAGATTCTTGCAAACCCGGAGGCATGCAGGCGACTGAAAAGAACTTTTTACGATGCCATTGATTCCGGAGATGAGTTTGTGACAGAGAATCTTCCAGCAAAGCAGTTCACCGCTGCATTATTCGATGCATATGAAAATAAAGATCTGACTGCATTTCTCATGGCTGTGTGCCAAAACAGTATGTTCGATCTTTTAAGAAATGCTTTTCTGATACCGTTTAAATTTAATGCGGATGGACAGACAAATCCTTATTTTTTGACAGATGAAGAGGGAAAGCTTCTGGAAAATCTTCCGATTCATGTAAAGGAAAAAGAATATGAAAAATTTCGAAAAGTTTATCAGAAGCGTGATAAAATAAAAATGTATCTGGCACACGGATATAAGAAAAGGCATTGTTATGATTCAGAAACAATGGAAACACAGGAATATAAGATGGGAGAGCATGACGGAGTACTTCTGATCTATGAACTTCCGGATACCGTAAAAGAAAAAAAGACGGAGGCTGAAGCTTATGCAGCTGTGTGGGATATTATGATGGAACTTCAAAAGGAACTGCCAAATTCTGTGGTATATTACGGACAGGATTTCTTGCAGGAAGAAGGAAAAAGATTTGATGAAATGGGGGTTTTCCTTCCGCTGGAACACTTTTCTGACAGACTGGAAAGGCATATAGAAAAAGCGGATCAAATTGTATATGGTAAATAAAAAGATGCATCTGGTTGAAAAAAGATCAGATGCATCTTTTTATTTAAAATTCTTTTTTACGTGCAATAACGGAATGTCTTGTCCGTCAGAATTCTTGCAAAGATAAGTCCAAGAGGCAAGGCAAGAATGATAAGTATTGCAGCTGCAAACCAGGATGCAGAGGTTTGCAGAGACATCACTCCAAGATTATAGATTGCCCGGTAAAGATAAAGTCCCGGTACCATGATGACAATAGAAGGTACAGTCAGAGAAATTCTCGGGTAACCGATTTTGCTTTTTAATACAGAAGCCAGAATTCCGGCAGTCAGGGCACCGATAAAAGCTGCGGCTGCAGGAGCAGGGAGCCAAGTCTACCAGTCAAGACGGAGTGTATTGGGCAATTGCTCCAATGAATTACCGGCCTGTGGCAGAGAGTTCTTTAGGACTGTTGAACATAACAGAAAAGCCGAACACCCCGCAGAAGCTGGCGAGAAGCCGGAATAGTATATGTTGCCAGAGTGTGAGAGAAAGAGGTGGGAAATCACTTGGCTTTAAATGAAGGATAAGTGCCATGATCCAGGCGGTCAAGGTTGCGACAAGAATGATGATCATTGCGTAAGCAAGTCGTTCCAGGCCGGATCGCATATCCAGTTTTGCAAGGTCGATTCCGCTGGTGATAAATGGAAAACCGGGAATGATGAAAAGCATAGAGCATATATATCCAGCTTCATGAGCAAGAGAAATGCCGAACAACAGTTCAGTTGCTTTTAAAAGTGTAGCATAGATAAGGCAGGCAGCAGCAACAGAGGCAGTAATGCCTAAGAATAATGTGAAATGATGCTTAGTCAGTTTACATCTTACAAAGTTGCCGATACCGGCACCGAAAAAAGCAAGAAGCATTTCTACCGGTCCGCCACCAAGGAGAAAGGTAAATGCCCCACAGGCAAATGCTGCGGCAAATCCGAGTGCAACTGGAGAGTAAAGGCCATGGATCCGTTCAATCTCATCCAGATAAGAATGAATCTGTTCACCGGAAAGATATTTTTCCTTTGTTGGGAAATCGTTGATGAAGTTTTCCAGTCGGTTCAATTTCGAAGTATTAACACCGGTATTGGTCAGACACAGCGACTGTGAAAAACAGTTTTCACCGTCAAAACAGGTGTATTCAATGGACATCAGGCCGATGTCGGCGGTACAGGTGATTCCCAGTTCTCTGGAAAGGGTATTCATGGAGCTTCGAACACGCCATGCTCCGGTTCCACAGGAAGAAGCATCATGCCACATCTACCGACAACGGAGGCTTTTTCAATTAGCCCGGCCTTTGTGATAGGAATGGTATCTTCTTTATTCAGTGCATAATCATGCCATAGAATGTCCATATGATTTTTTTCTATTATGCCTTGCTGCATAAATTTCACTTCCTTTTGTTATACCAATAATATATGAACGATATATTAAATATGTATTATTGATATTGAATTATCATAATAAAGTATAATCATCGAAATGCAAAAGTCAATAGAAGAGTTGAGAAATCCTGAAAAAGGATACGGATATGCCAATGTGGATTTAAAAACATGACCGAGGCAATGTGCATAAAATGAGAAACCATTTTTTGTCTAATGTGTATAAGAAAAAGTATGTAGAAAATACCGGCAGTTTTTAAAGTAATAAATGCTAATAAAAAATGCTAATAAGCAAGAAAGCCTGTTTTTCTTGACACTCATTATGTTAGGTGTTACGGTTATTGAGAGTTAAGAAACTCCGTTTATTTATTAAGAAAATGAATCAATGAGGTGTAAGAATATGCAGGAATTAAAACCGATCAAAGAAGGTAAAGTACGTGAGATTTATGACAATGGCGACAGCCTGATCATGGTTGCAACAGACCGTATCAGCTGCTTTGACGTAATTCTTAACAATGAAGTGACTAAGAAAGGTACTGTTCTGACACAGATGTCAAAATTCTGGTTTGATATGACAGAAGATATTCTTCCGAACCATATGATTTCTGTAGATACAAAAGAGATGCCGGAATTCTTCCAACAGGAGAAATATGAAGGGAAATCCATGATGTGTAAAAAGCTCAACATGCTTCCGATCGAATGTATCGTTCGCGGTTATATCACAGGAAGCGGCTGGAAGAGCTATCAGGAAAATGGCACAGTATGTGGAATTAAACTTCCGGAAGGATTAAAAGAATCTGACAAACTGCCAGAACCGATTTATACACCATCTACAAAAGCTGAGATCGGTGATCATGATGAAAATATCTCTTATGAACAGAGTGTAGATCACCTGGAAAAATATTTTCCGGGAAGAGGAAAAGAATTAGCTGAAAAGCTTCGTGATAACACCATTGCTCTTTACAAAAAATGTGCAGAATATGCACTCAGCAAAGGAATTATCATTGCAGATACCAAATTTGAATTTGGTCTTGATGAAGAAGGCAATATGGTGATCGGTGATGAGATGCTGACACCGGACAGTTCAAGATTCTGGCCGGCGGACGGATATGAACCGGGACACGGACAGCCGTCTTTTGACAAACAGTTTGCACGTGACTGGCTTACAGCTAATCCAGATAACAACTGGACACTTCCACAGGAAATCGTGGACAAAACAATTGAAAAATATCTGCAGGCATATGAGATGCTTACTGGAGAAAAACTTGCATAATTATTGCATTTCATATTATAAGAATAAAAATACAAAAGGATCGGCTTTTAATTGCCGGTCCTTTTATTAACTGCTATTATAGTAATAGGAAAATATCAATGAGAAAGGAAGAAGCTTATGAAACGACCATTTAAGAGGATTTTATACGGCGGAGATTATAACCCGAACCAGTGGGAAAAAGAGATCTGGAAAGAAGATATGCGCATTTTCAAAGATGCCCGTATCAATAGTGCAACGATTAATGTATTTTCCTGGGCAAAGATTCAGCCATCGGAAGATACTTACAATTTTACAGAACTGGATGAAGTGATTGCTATGCTCAGCCAGGAGAATTACGATATCGTGCTTGCTACATCAACAGCAGCGCTGCCGGCATGGATGGTAAAGCGTTATCCGGAGGTCGCAAGGACTGATTATGAGGGAAGACATCACAAATTCGGACAGCGTCATAATGCTTGCCCGAATTCCCTTGTGTTTCAGAAGTTTGCATCCCGTCTGGCCGGAAAGCTTGCCGAGCGTTACGGGAACAATCCACATGTAACCTGCTGGCATATCAGCAATGAGTATGGTGGAGAATGCTACTGCGAAAATTGTGAGAAAGCTTTCCGAGTCTGGCTGCGTGAAAAATATCAGACACTGGATGAACTGAACAAAGCATGGAATACCGAATTCTGGGGACATACGATTTATGACTGGGATGAAGTAGTACTTCCAGATGCTCTTGGTGACGGGATTGAAGATGCGGCAGAACCGCATATGACAGCTTTTGCCGGACTATCGATTGATTATTGTCGCTTTAATTCAGACGGAATGCTGAATAACTTCAAGATGGAAAAAGAAGCAATCCGTAAATTTGACAAAGAGACACCGATCACTACAAATATGATGGGAACGTTTAAAGGACTTGATTATTTCAAATGGGCAAAGGAAATGGATGTGATCTCCTGGGATAATTATCCTTCTTATAATACACCATGGAGTCTGGTCGCAATGAAGCATGATTTGATGCGTGGACTCAAAGATCAGCCGTTTATGCTGATGGAACAGACACCGAGCCAACAGAATTGGCAGCCATATAACTCACTTAAACGTCCGGGTCAGATGCGCGCGCAGAGCTATCAGACCATGGCGCACGGTGCGGATACAATCCAGTTCTTTCAGTTGCGCCGAAGTGTAGGCGGATGTGAGAAGTTCCACGGAGCAGTCATTGCTCATGCCGGAACGGAAAATACAAGAGTGTTCCGCGAAGTGAAACAGTTAGGTGAAGAATTGGAAAAACTGAGTAATGTGATTCCGGGAACTGTTAATGAAGCAGAGGTCGGTGTAATCTTTGACTGGGATAACTATTGGGCATTGGAATACACAAGTGGACCATCCATCAGTCTCAAATATGTGGATCAGATCCATCGGTATTACCGCTATTTCTATGATCATAATATGGGGGTTACAATGATTCCGGTAGATGCAGATTTTTCTAAATATAAGATGATTGTAGCACCGGTTCTTTATATGGTAAAACCGGGGATGAAGGAAGCACTGGAGAAATATGTAAAAAATGGCGGTATTCTGGTGACGACTTATATGAGTGGTATCGTTGGTGAGTCGGACAATGTATATCTGGGCGGATATCCGGGACCATTAAAAGAGATGGCCGGTATCTGGGTAGAAGAAATTGATGCTCTTGCGCCGGAACAGTATAATATAGTAACTTTTAAGGACGGAAGCCAGAGTAAATGTAAGATCGTCTGTGATCTGATGCATCTGGAAGGTGCGGAGGCACTGGGCGAATATGCCGAAGATTTCTATGCAGGCATGCCGGCAGTGACCAGACATGATTATGGAAAAGGAAAATTATATTATATTGGAAGCTGTATGGAAGTTGTTGGAACAGATAAGATTCTTTCTATGGCAGCAGAAGATGCCAGGGTAAATCCGGTTGCAGAAAATGGTAACGGACTGGAGATTGTAAAACGTAACGGAGAAGAGAAGAGTTTCTACTTTGTGATGAACTTTAAGGATGAAGATCTGAAAATTCCGGAAGAATTTGCAGGAAAGATGGATCTATTAAGTGGAAATGCTGTAGAAAAGGGAGAAATGCTTCCGAAGTTTGGGGTGAAGATTCTAGAAGAATAAAAAATTTGAGAGAAATATAAAAAGAAACAGGAAGTTCAGACAGATGCAAAAGCAAAGCTGTCTGGGATTTCTGTTTCTTTTTATTTAACAGGAAGATGTCAGGAGAGATGCTGTTTGGATTGTACAAAAATAAAAACATAGTTTTCATACTTGGCATATATGTTATAAGACGATATAATTCAAAACAACAAAAACCTATTAAACAGATAGGCAAATAAGGAAAAGAAATATCTTTCCAGTGGAGTTTATTCGGATGAAACGAAGAGATAGAAGAAGAGAGGATTTTTCATGCGGCTGAAAAATCCTCTCTTTTTCTATTCTTCAATCACCTGGATTTCCAGAAAATCAAAATCAATTGAATCCACGAAACTGTCCTGATAGAATCTCGCTTTGGAATGCCGCTTGAATTCGTTGATATTCACATCCAGCCAGATCGGTTTGCTGAGATCAAATTCATAGCAGATCTCATCCAGAGCATTGAAAATCTTGTGGGTTCTTGTATCGTCACTGTCATCACAGATGGTGGTATCTTTGATCATATGATTGTCTTTAAATTCTTTTCCCCATAAGCGGAACATGGTAAAATCCTCCTTATAATAAATATGAAAAATGCCGGTCAGGCGAAGAATGTTTTTGTATCAAGTGATTTTCAGTATAGCGGATTTAGGGGAGAAAGTAAAGGAGACAGATTTTATTCTATGATTCTCTGATATGATGTGCTATATTGATACTAAAGTTTATGAAAGAAAGAGAATCATTCTCAATAACATGGAATAGGATAGAGAAAAAAAGACAGGGAATCAGAAAAAATGTCTGGAATAAAAACGAGAAACTATAATCCGGGTTATACTGGGAATCTGTATGATATTTGTATCGATTGGTATGATATATGGTAAGTCCAAAGCCGGGAACGCAGATGAAAAAGGCAGAACCTATATAGAAGAATCAGAAAAAACTGCAAAGCAGAAGAACACAGAGAAAAGCAGGAAAGACAGCACGGAATCAACAAAGGCAGACAGCACAATTAAAGCCCAGATGGCAGAAGCGCAGCAGCTATCAGACACCGAAACAAAAGGCATTGCCGAGGCTGAAGCGGTAGAGGCATCCATCCAGCCGGGACAGTATCCGGTGATGGGGATCAGCAGTATCCGCGCCTGGCAATTGGTAAATTATTTTAAAGCGCATGGAAGCACTTATCCGGCAGAAGTTTTGACGCAGGGAGTGCACCGGATATTGAGACATTTGCACAGATGTATTATGAAGAAGCCACGGCAGAAGGCGTCCGTCCGGAGGTTGCATTTGCACAGGCGATGAAGGAGACAGGCTGGCTGCAGTATGGTGGGGATGTGCAGATCACCCAGTATAATTTTGCCGGGATCGGGACGACGGGAGGAGGCGTACCGGGGAATTCCTACCCGGATGTCAGAACCGGGATCCGGGCACAGATCCAGCATCTGAAAGCTTATGCGACAGACGAAGCACTTGCCGGGGAATGTGTAGATGACCGTTACTCTTACGTGACAAAGGGGAGCGCACCGTATGTAGAGTGGCTGGGGCAGAAAGAAAATCCGGAAGGGTATGGCTGGGCAACGGGTGAACGTTATGGATACGACATTGTAGAAATGATTCATGCAATGCGAAAATAAAAGAAATGTGTCAGATTGAGATTATCTAATTTATTAAAATACTATGAAGCTTGCCCGGGCTGTATAGATTTCAAAGAGAAAAAATGGTATACTGATTTTACTTTCGGGACGAAAAAGGGAGATAGATTCCGGAGGGAAGTATACATAAAAAGGGGAGATTACATGCAGTCAGCAATGAAGTATTACGATGATGTAGACAGCTGGAAGACCGTCATGTTTCTTTACAATTCCGCATTGAAAGAAGTAGGGACGAAGCTGGAGATACTGAACGATGAATTTCAACATGTACACAGATATAATCCGATCGAGCATATCAAGACCAGGATCAAATCCGCAGAAAGTATTGTGAAAAAGCTGAAGCGGTACGGATATGAGACAAGTATTGAGAACATGGTACGCTATGTCAATGATATCGCAGGAGTCCGTCTGATCTGTTCGTTTACATCCGATATTTACCGGCTTGCGGAGATGATCGGGAATCAGAGCGACTTAAAGGTTCTGTCGATCAAAGACTATATCAAGAATCCGAAGGAAAGTGGATACAAGAGCTACCACATGCTGGTGTCCGTTCCGATCTTTCTGTCGGACAGTGTGGTGGATACGAAGGTCGAGATCCAGATCAGGACAATTGCGATGGATTTCTGGGCGAGTCTGGAGCATAAGATTTATTACAAGTTTGAAGGACAGGCACCGGAGTATATCAGCCGGGAACTAAAGGAATGTGCGGATATGGTATCGGCACTGGATGACAAGATGCTGTCACTGAATGAAGCAATTCTGGAATGTCTGAAAGAAGGCGGTGAGAAGCCGGTTCCGGAGAAAACAGAAGAAGTGGATGCGGAGATCATTGAGAATCCTATGATCCGATAAAGAAACACAAGAAAGTAATTATAAGAAAGCAGGAGCAGTCAATTGATTGTTGAGGAGTATACTCAACGTTAACTGACTGCTCCTGCTTTTTTGACCCCGAACAGAAAAAAATCATATTTAACAAAAACTTTACACAGCCAGGATTTCAGATTTTACAACTATTTTATATGATAGAGACCGTGAAGAAAAGAAAAAACAAAAACACATAAAACGGAGGATTTTAGTATTATGAAATTCAGAAAATTAATGGCAGTAGCGCTTGTAGCAGCAATGGCAGCAACGATGGCAGTTGGATGCGGAGGATCATCATCTGACAAGAGCGCAGAGGGCGGAAGTGATTTTGATACATCAAATGATATCACAATCGTATCCCGTGAAGATGGATCCGGTACAAGAGGAGCTTTCATTGAGCTGTTCGGAATAGAAGAAAAACAGTCAGACGGAACGAAAGTAGATATGACAACAACAGATGCGCAGATTACAAATAATACATCGGTAATGCTTACAACTGTAGCAGGTGACGAATATGCAATCGGTTATGTATCACTCGGATCTTTAAATGACAGCGTAAAGGCTCTGAAGATTGACGGAGCAGAAGCCACAGCAGACAATATCGAAAATGGTTCTTACAAAGTGTCAAGACCTTTCAATATTGCAGTGAAGAAAGATCTTGATAATGAAGTTGCAAAAGATTTTATGGCATATATTATGAGTACAGAAGGACAGGAAATCGTATCAAATGAAAAATACATTCCGGTATCGGATGTAGAAGCTTATGCAGGATCAAAACCATCTGGAAAATGTGTAGTAGGTGGATCTTCTTCCGTATCACCGCTGATGGAAAAACTGATTGAAGCATATAAGAAAGTAAACCCAAATGCAGACATTGAGCTTCAGACTTCAGATTCTACAACAGGTATGACATCTACGATCGAAGGAAGCTATGACATCGGTATGGCATCCAGAGAACTGAAAGATGACGAAGCTTCAGAACTTGAAGCAACAGTAATCGCAACAGATGGTATTGCAGTGATCGTAAATAAAGCTAACACGGCAGATGAGCTTTCAGCAGATCAGGTAAAATCAATCTATGTTGGGGATGTTACAACATGGGATGAAGTTTCCAAATAAATAAAAGAGGAAATTAAAGAATGAAATCAAAAGCATGGACTGAAAAAGTCATGCAGGGAGTGTTCTTCATTGCCGCCTGCACTTCGGTGCTGGCGGTAGCTCTCATTTGCATCTTCTTGTTTGCAAATGGAATCCCTGCAATCAGACAGATAGGATTTGTAAAATTTATAACCGGTGATATCTGGCGTCCGGGAAATGAACTTTTTTGGTATTTTTCCGATGATCATCGGAAGTATCTATGTGACGGCAGGAGCAATTATATTTGGTGTGCCGATCGGAATTCTGACTTCGGTATTTATGGCTATGTATTGCCCGAAGAAAATTTACAGACCGTTAAAAGCAGCAACTGAACTGCTTGCGGGAATTCCGTCAGTTGTATATGGTTTCTTCGGCATGGTGATCGTAGTTCCGATCATTCGGGACTTTGGAAGAACTTTAAAGATGATGGGACTGGTTGAAAAATCCGGAGATGGAAAAGGAATCCTGACTACATCAATTGTACTTGGTATGATGATCCTTCCAACGATCATCGGGACAACAGAAAGTGCAATGCGTGCAGTGCCACCACAGTACTATGAAGGCTCGCTGGCACTTGGCGCAACCCAGGAAAGAAGTATTTTCAAAGTTGTGATTCCGGCGGCAAAGTCCGGTGTGATCACAGGAATCGTACTTGGAATCGGACGTGCGATCGGTGAGACCATGGCAGTTATTATGATTGCAGGAAACCAGCCTAGACTGGTCAATAATATTCTGCTCGGTGTCCGTACTCTGACTGGTAATATTGTAATTGAGATGGGATATGCGACCGGACTTCACAGGGAAGCGTTGATTGCTACAGGAGTTGTACTTTTTGTATTTATCCTGATCATCAATTTTAGTGTTGCGCTGCTTAAGAGGAGGGGTGAACATGAGTGATCAGACGAAAAAACCTGTTTATATCAACCGGGAAAATTTTACAGATAAGATAAAAAGCTATCTGAGACATCCGGGATCCATGATTTTGATGTTTCTTGTGATGTTTGCGACATTTATCACGTTTGCATTGCTCCTGTTCCTGATTTTTTATATTTTGATCAATGGAATTCCGTATATTAAACCGTCATTATTTTCATTACATTATACATCGGACAATGCATCTGTTATACCGGCATTGATTAATACGGTTGTTATGACACTGCTTTCGCTTTTGATCGCAGTACCGTTTGGTATTTTTTCAGCAATCTTTCTTGTGGAATACGCAGGAAAGGGGAATAAATTTATCGAAGTGATCCGCCTGACGACGGAGACTCTTTCGGGCATTCCGTCTATCGTATATGGTCTGTTTGGTATGCTGTTCTTTGTAAATACGCTGAAATGGGGATTTTCCGTTCTGGCAGGTGCATTTACTTTATCGATCATGATTCTTCCGCTGATCATGCGCCAGACAGAAGAAGCACTTAAAGCAGTTCCGGATTCTTACAGAGAAGGAAGCTTTGGACTTGGAGCTGGAAAGCTCCGTACTGTATTCCGTATCGTGCTTCCATCGGCAGTTCCTGGAATCCTTGCGGGTGTGATCCTTGCCATTGGACGTATCGTAGGAGAGACGGCAGCACTGATTTATACAGCAGGAACGGTTGCACAGGTGCAAAAGAATGTACTTGGTTCCGGTCGGACACTGGCAATTCATATGTATATGCTGTCAAGCGAAGGGCTGTATATGAACCAGGCGTATGCGACAGCTGTTATTTTGCTTGTACTGGTTGTTGCGATCAACACCCTTTCCGGTATGGTTGCGAAGAAACTGACGAAAGCATAGAGAGGAAAAGAAAATGTCAAAGATAAGTGTAAAAAATCTTGATTTATATTATGGCGATTTCAAGGCACTGAAAAACATTAACCTTGAGATCGAGCCAAATAAGATCACCGCGTTTATCGGACCGAGTGGTTGTGGTAAATCCACACTTCTCAAGTCGATCAACCGTATGAATGATCTGGTAGAAGGATGCCGGATTGACGGCGAAATCCTTCTGGACGGACAGAATATTTTTAAAGGAATGGACGTAAATGTCCTGAGAAAAAGAGTCGGAATGGTATTCCAGAAACCAAATCCATTCCCGATGAGCATTTATGATAATATTGCTTACGGACCGAGAACGCATGGATCCGTTCAAAGGCAAAACTGGATGATATTGTAGAAAAATCACTGCGTAATGCAGCTATCTGGGACGAGTGTAAGGACCGTCTGAAAAAGAGTGCACTTGGCATGTCCGGTGGACAGCAGCAGAGACTTTGCATTGCACGTGCACTTGCAGTAGAACCGGAAGTACTTCTGATGGATGAACCGACTTCCGCACTGGACCCGATCTCTACATCCAAGATAGAAGACCTTGCGATGGAACTGAAAAAAGATTATACTATCGTTATGGTAACACATAATATGCAGCAGGCAGTCCGAGTGTCGGACAATACCGCATTTTTCCTTCTTGGAGAAGTTGTAGAATATAATGATACTGAAAAATTATTCTCGATCCCGTCCGATAAGAGGACAGAAGATTATATTACAGGGAGGTTTGGTTAAATGCGGAACAGATTTGACAGACAGCTGGAAGAACTTAATGAGATGCTTATTCATATGGGAGAACTTTGCGAGACGGCAATTGAGGAAGCAACAGGAGCCCTGGAAGGGCATGATATTGCCAGAGCAAAGGCTGTCATTACAGCAGACAGCGAGATCGATCAGATGGAAAAAGAAATTGAAAATCTCTGCCTGAAGCTTTTACTTCAGCAGCAGCCGGTAGCGCGGGATCTGCGAAGAATCTCGGCATCACTTAAGATGATCACGGATATGGAACGTATCGGAGATCAGACTGCGGATATCGCAGATATTGTGATTGCAACAAAATCAACAGAGGAAAAGAATCTGACGGATATTAACCGGATGGCAGAGGCGACTGTAAAGATGGTAAGAGACAGTGTATCTGCCTATGTACAGAAAGATCTGGAGCTTGCAAGAGAGTCATGGCAGCAGATGATGAGGTAGATGATCTTTTTGATCTGGTAAAAGGAGATCTGGTAAAATTTATTTCCGATCACAAAGGAAGTGCCGGAGATGAGGCAATCGACCTGATCATGATCGCAAAATATCTGGAGAGGATCGGAGATCATGCAACAAATATTGCAGAGTGGGTTGAATTTTCAATTACAGGTATTCATGCAGGCGGAACTGCAATCTAAAAGAAATTAAAGGAGAACGAGAATGATTTTTTGTGTGGAGGATGAAGCGAACATCCGGGAATTAGTAGTATATACACTTGAAACTACGGGATTTGAGGCCCGTGGATTTGAAGAAGGCACATCATTCTTTGAAGCTCTGGCAGAGGAACTGCCAGAGCTGATTTTGCTTGATATCATGCTCCCTGGAGAAGATGGAATGGAGATCCTGAAAAAGCTGAAGACTTCCGGGAGAACCAAAGATATTCCGGTCATCATGGTTACGGCAAAGGGTGCAGAATATGACAAGGTCATGGGATTGGATGCGGGAGCAGATGATTATGTGACCAAACCATTTGGAATGATGGAACTGGTATCCAGAATCCGTGCAGTACTCAGACGGACATCGAAAAAAGAAGAGGATGATACCTATGTGCTGGGTGAGATCCGCATGGACCGTAAAAAGCATGAAGTAACGGTAGCGGGAGAACCGGTAGCATTAACATTGAAAGAATATGAGCTATTGAGAAAACTTATGGAGAATCAGAATATTGTTCTGACAAGAGATAAATTACTGGAAGAGATCTGGGGATATGATTTTGACGGTGAGACCAGAACGGTAGATGTCCATGTAAGAACCCTGCGCCAGAAGCTGGGACAGGCAGGAGAATATATTGAGACTGTCCGGGGAGTTGGATACCGTATAGGAGAGATCGATGCGAAATAGAATCCAGAAAAGTATGATTTTTGTGGTTACGATGTCACTCCTGATCTCGTATATTCTGGTTACTCTGGTTATTTACCGGCAGGCGCTGGATATCCGGCGCAGTGAACTGGTTCAGGAGGCAGAATATATCCGGGCGGCAATAGATATATCCGGAGAAGAATATTTTGGCACCATGGATAAGGTCAGTAAGCGCACCAGGGTAACATGGATCGATAAAGACGGAAAAGTACTTTATGATACCGGAAATGATCAGGAAACGCTGGCAAACCACAAATCAAGAAAAGAATTCAAAGAGGCATTGGCAAATGGAAGTGGACAGGATATCCGTATGTCAGACAGCAAAGGACAGGAGATGTACTATTATGCGCTGAAGATGGATGATAGTTCTGTCCTGCGTGTGTCGAGAGGCATGGATACGGTCTGGAATACAGCATTTATGATCTTACCGTATATGATTGCGATCGGGGTCATGATGGGATGTGTTGCATGGTTTATGACAAGGCATCAGGTGAAAAGGCTGATTGCACCGATTAACAATTTGGATCTGGAAGAACCACTGGAAAATGATGTATATGAAGAGTTGCATCCGCTGCTTGAAAGAATTGACAGGCAGAATAAAGAAAAAGCAGCAATTGAACAGATGAGGAGAGAATTCTCTGCAAATGTTTCCCATGAGCTGAAGACTCCTCTGACCTCGATTTCGGGATATGCAGAAATTATGATGAACGGTCTTGTAAAATCGGAAGATATGCAGGGATTCAGTGAACGGATCTATAAAGAGGCAAGCAGGATGATCACCCTGGTCGGTGATATTATCAAGCTGTCAAAACTGGATGAGGGCAGTGTGGAGCTTGAAAAAGAGAATGTGGATCTGTATCAGATGACAAGGGAGATCGTGAGCCGTCTGGCACTTCAGGCAGAAAAACACAGAATACAGGTTGAAGTGGTAGGAGAACATGTGGAATGTTTTGGAATCCGTCAGATCCTGGATGAGATGATCTACAACATCTGTGAAAATGCCATCAAATACAATAAAGAAAATGGAAAAGTAAATATCTGGGTTGGAAATACACTGAACGGGAAAAAAGTCATTGTCCAGGATACCGGAATCGGAATCCCAAAAGAGCATCAGGATCGTATTTTTGAGCGTTTTTACCGGGTGGATAAGAGCCATTCCAGAGAGACCGGCGGAACAGGTCTGGGTCTTTCGATTGTAAAGCATGGAGCACTTTTGCATAACGCAGAAATCCATGTGGAAAGTGAAGAAGGAAAAGGTACAAAAATGGAGCTTATTTTTCATTGTTAAAAAACTGTTTACAATTGGGAAATTAAAGGTATAATGTATAGAAAAAAGCTATGAAATATTATAGCTTTTTTCTATTTTATATCAAAAACAGAATCATGTATAATAAAGAGTAATATGACTAAAATTAAAAAATGGTTGAATTCGGTATGGAAGAGTGCCGGATACAATCTGTGTAGAGATTCACATGGAAAATGAGAGGCAACTATGGAAGAACAGAAGCAGAGTACGAGCAGCAATTATTTTAAAGGATTATCCAGAAGGGATTATATCCAGAAAGCACATGAGATCATTCAGCAAGAAGGGATTCAGGCAGTATCTATCCGCAGGATTGCTAAGGAGATGGGGTGCTCATCAGCAAGTCTGTACAGGTACTTTGATAATGTGTCTGAACTTTTATACTATGCAGAACTCAGAATTTTAACCGGTTACATAGACAGGCTGAATGAGGCTGAGAAATCCTGGAAGAATATGTGGCAGGTATATGTAGGTGTATGGGATTGTTATGCAACGGAGGCATTTCATAATCCGGAAGCATATAATCTGTTATTTT
>ENA-OQAZ01000500-OQAZ01000500.1-human-gut-metagenome-genome-assembly--contig:-NODE-500-length-21539-cov-1.841444_pt1 | contig 21539 bp, 32 predicted proteins | sample MGYA00242737_ERZ504531 | MGnify/ENA primary metagenome ERZ504531 (study PRJEB26092, sample SAMD00036244) | human gut metagenome | host: Homo sapiens | study: EMG produced TPA metagenomics assembly of... | reverse complement strand
CCTTATCAAGTTGATAACTTAGCGTAGCAAGCCGCCTTCAAAGTTGAATACACCGTTGTCATCCCAGCCGTGTTCGTCATCACCGATGAGAAGTCTCTTAGGGTCTGTTGAAAGTGTTGTCTTACCTGTTCCTGAAAGACCGAAGAAGATTGCTGTGTTTTCACCGTTCATATCTGTGTTAGCTGAGCAGTGCATTGAAGCATACCTTTAATGGAAGGTAGTAGTTCATCATAGAGAACATACCTTCTTCATTTCTCCGCCGTACCATGTATTGATGATAACCTGTTCGTGGCTTGTGATGTTGAATGCTACACAAGTTTCAGAATTTAAACCTAATTCTGCATAATTAGAAACTTTAGCCTTAGAAGCGTTGTATACAACGAAATCTGGCTCGAAGTTTTCAAGTTCTTCTGCTGTAGGCTTGATGAACATATTTGTTACGAAATGTGCCTGCCAAGCTACTTCAACGATGAAACGGACAGCCATTCTTGTATCCTTATTGGCACCGCAGAATGCATCTACAACGAAAAGTCTCTTGTTAGAAAGTTCGCTCTTTGCAATATCCTTAACCTTAGCCCATACATCTTCTGACATTGGGTGGTTATCGTTCTTGTATTCGTCAGATGTCCACCATACAGTGTCCTTAGAATTTTCATCAACAACGATATACTTATCCTTAGGAGAACGTCCTGTATAGATACCTGTCATAACGTTTACTGCGCCAAGTTCGCTTTCCTTACCGACTTCATAACCTTCGTTTTTAGAAGATGTTTCTTCTTCGAATAATAATTCGTAAGAAGGGTTATGAATGATTTCAGTTGAACCTGTAATACCATACTTGCTTAAATCAATTCCTGCCATCTTGAATTTAACCTCTTTCCTTCATAATTGTAATATGTAAGAAGCCGCAAAGTGCGGAACTTACAATATTCATATGCAATAAGTGAAAAATTTCACATGCCTTACCATAATTATACATAATTCACTGGCAAAATCAATAAAAAAAACATTAAATTTTGTAAATTTCATTTCAGATCTCAATATGTTATAACGAGGTTAGACAAAACTGACCCGGAAAACTTCCGGTATATGAAAATGTGCCGGGACTGCATGCAGGTTTGTATTTGGAACAGGACATTTGCAATGTGAAGAGAAGTACGGTATAGTAGAAATAATAGAAACAGAGGGGATAGTTTACACGGCAGATACAGCCTGTGTCTGGTGTTATTTGGAGATTTTTTCAGAGTGGAAAGGGTACATGTATGCAGTATACAAAAAAGCATTTAAAAGAACAGCTTTATCAAATGGGGCTTAACGGAACGGAAACCATACTGATTCATTCGTCCATGAAAGCAATCGGCGATGTAGAGGGCGGTGCGGAAACCGTGCTGGATGCGTGGATGGAGTATTTTAAGGAAGGTCTGTTATTGCTTCCGACGCATACATGGAAAACGGTTAATGAAAGCCACCCGGTTTTTGACAGCCAAAAAGAGCGTCCTGCGTCGGCGTTTTAACCAATCTGTTTATGAAGCGGGAAGGTGTTGTGCGCTCCCTGCACCCGACCCACAGCATGGCGGGCTTTGGTAAACATGCGCAGAATACCTTGCAGGAGAAGAATACCGCAATCACCGTGTACGCCGGGCGGTTGTTACGACAGATTAAAAGACGCAGGCGGAAAAATTCTGCTTGTCGGGGTGGGACATGAACGAAATACGTATATTCACAGCGTGGAAGAAGTGCTGAATGTGCCAAACCGCCTGTCAGATAAGCCTGTGAAGCTGACGGTGGTTTGGCCGCAGGGGCAGAGGGACGTTTATATGAGAAAGCATTATAATCCCGACCAGCCGCATATTTCAGAGGATTTTGTGAAATTAACGCAGGCATTTACAGACTGTGGCGCGGCAAAAAACACGGTGCTTGGCAGTGCGGATTGCATTTTGTGTGATGCGGCAAAGGTGTTTGATGTCACGCGCCATGTGCTTGCGCCGGAGCCGGAGTGTCTGGTGACGCGGGAGCGGATTGAGAAGGAACGGTGGGCGGATTATATATAATACTCCGGCTGGCTGACGTCTTCCACGCGGCAGCAGCTGCTTCTAAGCAGCAGTTTTCCTTCCAGTTCAATGCGAATCACTTCTTTATGTCCGCCGCGGATTCTGTCGAGCAGGACAAATAATGCGAAACGCGCCATATTTTCTTTCGGAAGCTGGACGGTTGAAAGCATCGGCTTGATAAACTGTCCTTCTTCAATATCATCACAGGAAATAATCGAAGGGCGGTATAAAATGCTGCTGTACCGGTTCAGGCATTTTAACATGCCGATTGCGGTAATGTCATTGGCACAGTAAATGCCGGTCGGCGGTTCTTTTAATTTCAAAAACTTCTGCATGGTCTGAAAACCTTCTTTTTCGGTCTGATATGTTTCAATCACATATTCCGGGTAAAAAAAATCCATTGCCGCCTCCATATTTTATCGCGCAGTCCCGGTACGGCACATTTATAAGAAGGATTATTTAAAACCCGCGAAACGGTTGCGGGGGAAGTTCCGGTTATTTCTGCAATTTTTTTAATAGACATAAGCAGCTCCTTTCTTAAAATCTTTGAAAATTCCTGAAAATCAAAGTTAATAGTCTAGTAAGTCTATCGGTATTGTATCACATTTGCCGCAAATGCAGAAGAATAAAAAGTGAAAACGATTTCACGATAAGTTGTATAAAACGGCTTGATTTATAAAAAACAGTTTTTTTTTAAAAAACCCCCCTATATTTCATGAAACAGTGAAAAATCCCACAGGCATGAAAACGGTTTCACAGATTAGACTGGAAAAATACGATATTAATTCATATAATCCATATAACAAAAGTAGGAAATGCAAAACGCAAAAGAAAGGACTGGGAAAATGAGAGAAGAAAAGCAGGCTATTATTCGGATAGAACATTTAAACAAACAATACATTGTCGATAAGAAACCGGTAGATGTATTAAAGGATATATCGCTTGAAATCAAGGAAGGCGAGTTTGTTACGATTGTGGGACACAGCGGCTGCGGAAAAAGCACACTGCTTCGTATTATATCGGGGCTGGCAGAATATGAGGACGGCATTGTGGAGCGCAACGGACATAAGGTGGAAGGACCGGGACCGCAGTGCGGCCAATCGCAAGAGGGCTTGTAAACAATCCGAAGATTCTTTTATTGGATGAACCGTTCGGAGCGCTGGATGCCCTGACAAGAATCCAGATGCAGAAAGAAATTCAACATTCTCAATGCTTTCAACATTCATCACATTCTCAACATGCCAAACATTCTCAATCGTGCGGAATGTCGTGGAAACGACCGTCTAATTCTTCTGTTTTTACCACATTGATAAACGCATGCTCATCAATCGAGCGGATGAGCGGAAGCAGTTCCCGCTTGGCTTCGGAATTAATAACCGAGTAAATCAGTGTCTTTTCCTTTCCTTCATAACAGCCGATACCCTTAAACAGCGTGGCATCGTGATTTGTCATTCACGGATAGCGTGATAAACCTCATCGGATTTATCGGAATAATAAATAGTGTTTCTTTTTGTATCGTTTATACAGTACCTGAATAACCTGTGTGCTGCAAAACTGGAAAATAATCGAATACAGCGCACTCGACCAGCCAAACAGCGCACCCGCAATGACAAGCATAATCACATTTCCGATTAAAATATAATTCCATGCATCAATGCCCTTTTCATGTGCAAAGAAAATGCTGATAAAGTCCGTTCCGCCGGTTGTCGTTCCGACATTTAAGCACAGACTGGTGCAAAGCCGTTTAAAATACCGCCGAACACGCTCAGCAGTAAAATGTCGTCCGTAAACATATACGGTGGCAGAATATCGACAAAAATACTCGACAGTACAATGACAACAATCGAATACAGCGTAAACCGTTTTCCGATGTATTTATAAGCAATATAGGTCGGAAACAGGTTTAACAGGACGTTTAATAAGGTATATGGAATACTAATCCCGAAAAAGACCAGTCCGATTTCCTGTAACAACAGGGAAAGTCCCGAAAATCCCCCGGAAACAGTCCGGCAGTCTTAGCAAAGCAGCGTAAATTCCAAGCATAAAAAATCGATGCGGCAATCACCACAAAAAACCGAAACACCTGATAAAACTTCGGGTGTTTTGCCTCTAAAGATTGAAACATACAATTCTCCTTTCTGATAAGCGACTTTGTCGCAAGTGTTTTATTTATCATAATTCCGATAGCTTCTTATTAATAACGGCAGTTCCGCAATCAGCATGCCAATCCAGCCGGCAAGGTAGGAATACGGCAGCGCTTCAATCTGTAATGAAAATACAAATACAAGGATGGCAGCGGCGATGACACGCACACCCATATTGACAAAGCTGCTGATTAAAGTAATCTTTAAATCGCCGATACCGCGGAAATATCCCTGAATACCGTTGGTTGCCGCAGGCAGCAGATACATAATGGAAATCAGCCGCAGGTAGGTGACACCGTGGCGGCAGACATCTGTATCACTTGTAAACAGCCGCATCAGCGGATTGGCAAATACAAAGCAGATGATAAAAATGATGACACCGTACACCATTTCAATGCGCATGCCGCACCGGAAAGCTTCTTTTAAACGGCTCTTTTTTCCGGCACCCTTGCTCTGTGCCATAAGCGCCGTCATAGCGTGTCCGATATTCTGCTCCGGTGTATAGGCAAAGTCGTCAATACGGTTTACAACGGGCAAATGCGGCGGCAATGGCAACACCCATGGAATTGACAATTGCCTGAATCCCAAGCTTTCCAAGCTGGACGGTTGCCTGCTGCATGGCAGATGCCCAGCCGTAGGAAATCGTTTTGCCAAGCAGAGCCTTATCAAATACCAGCCATTTTTTACCCAGTTGTAAAATCGGCACTTTTTTCTGAATGTAAATAATACACAGCAGGCAGGAAAGTGCTTCACTTAAAACGGTAGAAACCGCACAGCCCTCACTGCCCATATTTAAAAATAGGACAAAAAACAAATCGCCGAGAATATTGATAACGGCACTGGTAATCAGAAAGTACAGCGGCGACTGGCTGTCACCGAGCGCGCGCAGGGTGCTTGCAAAGCAGTTATACATAAAGGTAAATAAAAGTCCTGCAAATATAATGCGCAGATAATTGATTGTCATACCCATGATAGACGCGTCGACCTGCATTAAAAGCAGAATCGGGCGGGCAAAGACAATGCACAGCACCGACAAAATCAGTGAAAATGCAATACCGGACAGCATGGTGGTACTAATCTGGCGGTGCAGGCGGTCATAATCCTTTGCACCGAACTGGTTGCCCATTAAAATACTGGCGCCCATACACAGTCCGTTTAAAAACAGTATAAATAAAGTCGATATCGGGTTACAGATACCCACGGCGGCAAGCGCCTCTTTTCCGACGTACCGTCCGACAATAATACTGTCAACGGCATTGTAGGTGAGCTGAAAGAGATTTCCCAGCACAAGCGGTATTGTAAAGCCGATAAGCTGTGGTGTTATTTTTCCGGTCGTTAAATCCTTTTCCATAAAAAACTCCATTTCAATAAGCAGTATCTTTTTGCAGGGCTATTTTAGCACACTTTTTTCTATTTGATAAGAGTTCCGGGGCAAGTTTTGTGTCAAAAAATGCATTAAAAATGTAGAAACAAACAGGAGTGGAAAAACGGCGGGATACAGGGTATAATGAACTTATAAAAATGAGAGCGAGGGTTGATATGAAGTGAGTTGAAAAATAAAATTAATTTCACAGTTGCCTGTGTAGATGAATTTGCTCAAAAAAATAATCTCAGCGTAAAAGAAGCATTTCAGTATTTATTTCAGTTTAAAGGCATTGAATTTATAAAGGAAAATTATGAAGCAGAGCATACATTGTCGTTTGATACGGTATTAGAGGACTTAGGAATTTTGTGTAGGAGAAACGGGGGAAAATTATGAGATTATATCATGGAAGCAATACAGGTATCAACAGTATTAATCTTGCAATGTGCAGACCGTATAAAGATTTCGGAATAGGATTTTATCTGACGGATATAAGAGAGCAGGCAGAAAGAATGGCAGTGAGGGTAGCTAAAATTTATGGTGGTAGTCCGGTTTTAAATGTTTTTGATATACAAGATGATTTTAGAGAACTGCCGGGGATTAAAATAAAAGATTTTGGGGAACAGACAACAGAGGAATGGGCAAGATTTGTTATGAATAACAGAAATCATTCCTTTGACAACATAGAGGATATATTATGCAATCAGGATAATAAATATGATATTGTTATCGGACCGGTAGCAGACGATAACATGGCATTGTTATTTCGTCAGTATGAAAATGAAATAATAGATTTTCAAACATTATTAAAAGGCATGGTATATAAGAAAACATCTTCACAATATTCGTTTCATACAGAAAAAAGTATCAGACTTTTAAGAAAGGTGGAAGATTGAGTTGAGTTTACAACAGCAGTTAATGGAGTATATCATTCAGGACATTATTGAAATGCTTACTGTCCAGCAGGAAATGGAATATGATGAAGCAATGAATAAGTTTTATAATTCAGAAGTATTTGAAAAGCTCCAGGATGAAGAAACCGGTTTATATAAGGAAAGTTCAGCATATGTATATGACCTTTTTAAAGATGAAATGAACTTCGGACACATCATACAGGCAGAAATATAGAAAGTAAAAAATCTTTACAACAGTAAAGCAGAAAGGAAAAACATGAGCAGTAATACAAATATCAGAAAAATGACCAAACAGGACAAGCAAGCCGTGATTGAAATGATGCGGGTGTTTTATACATCTCCGGCGGTATTTAGCAACGGTTCAGAAATATATTTTTACAGGACATAGAGGCGTGTACGGGAGAAAATCCGTATCTGGACGGATACATATTTGCCGCACCGGATTCAGGCGAAATACAGGGCTATGGCATGGTGGCAAAAAGCTTTTCAACGGAATTTGGCAAGCCGTGTGCATGGATTGAAGACATTTATATCAAAGATCCTACAGAGGACTTGGAATCGGAAGCCGCTTTATAGAGCATGTCAAAAAGACCTATGCAGGCTGTGTCATTCGTCTGGAAGTGGAAGAAGAAAATGAACGGGCAGTAAAAGTTTATGAAAAGAACGAATTTCACGTATTGCCTTACATGGAAATGATAACCAACGAATAGAAAAATTTGTAAAAAAAGTTTTGACAGCCGTAGACAATGTAATACAGATAAATAAGAAAATCAGGGGAAAGAAGTTTCTGACGAAGTCTTTCCCCTGTTTTTTAATTTACAGCAGCACTATTTTCAAGCTGCTTTAATTCCCGCAGCTCCCGCACGGTAAAATAACCGCAGACAACCGCTGCCGCGCCGTCGGCAATCGGACCGGCATACATCACGCCGTCAATTCCCATAAAAATCGGGAAAATGACAATCAACGGAAGCAGGAACAAAATCTGTCTTGTCAGTGACATAAAGACACCCAGCCGCGATTTGCCGATAGAGTTGAAAAAGTTTGACGTTACCGGCTGGATTCCGTTGATAATCGTAAGGAACATATAAATTCTAAAGTAACGCTCCGAAAACTGGAAATACAGCTCGCTTCCGTTTCCGAAAGCACTGATAATCTGTCGCGGAAAAACCTGAAAACAGATAAATGCAATCACGGACAACACCGAAGCGGCACTAAGTGCCAGCAGGTAGGTATTGCTTACGCGGCGGTATTTTTTAGCACCGTAATTAAAACCGATAACCGGCTGTGTTCCCTGTGAAATGCCGATGACAAAGGACATGAAAATCATATTGACCTTTGTAATAATGCCGGAGCAGGCAAGCGGAATATCACCGCCGTACACGGACTGCGCGCCGTAGTGTGCAAGCGTGTTATTCATGACAATCTGTACAATGGTCATGGCAATCTGGTTAAAGCAGGCACTCGCACCCAGCATAAAAATATTGCGGCAGTGTCTTCCGGTAACATGAAAGCTGTCTTTTGTCAGCCGTATTGTTTTAAAATGAAACATATAGCGCAGGCTGATGCAAAATGAAATAATCTGTCCGATAATCGTTGCAAGCGCCGCACCGGTCATGCCCATATTCAGGACAAAAATAAAAACAGGGTCTAAAATCGTATTCACGACAGCGCCAATCAGCATGGAAATCATAGAGTAGCGCGGACTACCGTCAGCTAAAATCAATTTGCTCATGCCGGTGTTGGCAATCAGAAACGGAAAGCCGATTGCCGTAATGCGCGTATAAGCTTCTGCATACGGAAGCACGTCTGTGGTTGCGCCGAAAAATTTCAGCATCGGTGTCAGAAAAATCGTTGTCAGAAGGAAAAGGCTGATTCCGAAAACTGCCATAAGGCACATGCCATTTCCTGCGTATTTTGCGGATTCGTCTTTTTCACCGGCACCGAGGTGGAGTGAAAAGTTGGTGGCACTGCCGATTCCGAGTAAAAGGGAAATCGCCGTGCAGGTGGTCGAAAGCGGAAAGGCAATATTGGTTGCCGCATTTCCGAGCATTCCGACACCCTGTCCGATAAAAATCTGGTCGACAATGTTGTAAAGTGCCGTTACCAGCATGGAAATAATGCACGGAATCGCAAATCCGACTAAAAGCTTGGATTCTTTTTCATATCCTAAAGGATTGTCCTTTGAAGTTTCCGGTGTTGTATCTGATGATTTCATAAATCGGTATCCTTTCAAATGTCTTTAAAATGCTGCTGTAATATGTCAGAAGCACGAAAATAATGTAATTCATTATCTGCGCAAAAAGTATAGTATAAATAGAGATAAAAGTCAAAATTTCTTGTGCTATTCGATAAATTCAGTTATAATTTGTTAAAAGGTTACATAAGGTGGGATAATGAGGTTATTAATAGATAAAAAGGACTTAGAATTACTTCTGGAAAAGAAAAGAGAATTTATCGGAAATAAAGTCGCAATAGATACAATTATTGCAGGAGTTTCATTTTTGCTTTCAGTGTTTACAGCTAGTTATGATGATATTTTGGGGATTCCCGGTATTGTATTAAAAACGATTTTTTGTATGATAGGTATTTTATATTGTATGAAGATAGCAAAAGATATTTTTCATATGTATAAGGATAAATACGACTATAACGATTTAATGAAAGATATAACAGGGTTAGACATGATACAGCATAATCATTCACTGGTAGTAATAAGAAATTTGTTTACAGAAAACAAGCAGAAATTCCTTGTCTATTATGATGAAAAATGGGACTGCAAACTTTTTCTGAATTATAAGACAATGGATAGAGATAATGAAAATTCTATTCTGGACAGAGTTGCAGCAGATTTGGCATTGAATAGGGAAGATATGGAATGTCATTACATTACATCAAGAGTACAGGAAAAAATATTCTGTCAGCCATGGAGAGAATAGAGTTTATAATCACAGATTATATGAATTAAAGATACACCATTTTCCGGAGCAGACCAGACAGACGGATTTTGTTTTAAACGGCAGGCATTACTACTGGATGACACTGGAAGAAATGGAACACGATGAGAATATTGAAAAAAAGAATATGGAAGTAGTTGATTTTGTAAAAGAATCAATTCCATAAAATAACCTATTGTGAAAAAAAACGCATTGTGTTACAATAGCACTCAGAAAAACAAAAAACTATAATTGAAAAAGCGATGACAGAAACAGTAGTGTATCCGGAACATACAGAGAGAGCAGCATTTGGTGGAAGCTGTTTATGCAAAAGGTACATGAAGACCATTCCCGAGCTGTGCGTAGAAGAAATCAAGGTTTTGAAGCGTTACCGTGTAGCTGCGTTATAAGCAAAGAGTGAAATATAAGGTGGAACCGTGTGTAAGCACCCTTAGATATTGTTATAGTATCTGAGGGTGCTTTTTTCAATATAATAAAGAAAAGGAGAATCACAATGGTAAATTTTAAAGAAGATGAACAGTTAAGCACATTGAACCATTCCTGCGCACATTTAATGGCACAGGCAATCAAGCATCTTTTCCCACAGGCAAAGTTCTGGGTAGGACCGGTTGTAGCAGAAGGCTTCTACTATGATGTCGATCTGGGAGATGACGTAATCCGTGACGAGGATATTACAGCAATCGAAAAGGAAATGAAAAAGATTGCAAAATCCGGCAAGAAGATTATCAGAAAAGAAATTTCCAAAGAAGAAGCTATGGAAATGTTCAAAAATGATGAATATAAATTAGACCTCATTTCCAATCTGGAAGACGGTACAATTTCCTGCTACGAGCAGGGTGATTTCACAGACCTCTGCCGTGGACCGCACGTAGACAACGTAAAATTATGCCGCAACTTTAAGTTAATCAGACATTCCGGCGCATACTGGAAGGGTGACAGCAAGAATAAGGTATTACAGAGAATTTACGGCGTATGCTTCCCAACACCGGAAGAACTCGAAGATCATTTAAGACTGCTTGAAGAAGCAAAGGAAAGAGACCATAGAAAAATCGGTAAAGACATGGGACTGTTCATGGTGGACGACCTTATCGGTCGTGGTCTTCCGATGTTTTTACCAAAGGGTTACACAATCTGGCAGGAACTGGAAAACTACATTAAAGATAAGGAAAGAAAACTCGGCTACCTTCATGTCATGACTCCTTGTGTCGGTACAGTAAATCTCTACAAGACATCGGGTCACTGGGACCACTACAAGGAAAATATGTTCCCGGCAATGGAAGTGGATGGTGAATCATTTGTATTAAGACCGATGAACTGCCCGCACCACATGATGATTTATGCAAACAGAATGCACTCTTACAAGGATTTACCAATCCGTATCGGTGAAATTGCACACGATTTCCGTTTTGAAGCCAGCGGAACATTAAAGGGTATCGAAAGAGGAAGACATTTCTGTCAGAACGATGCGCATCTGTTTGTTACACCGGAACAGATTAAGGATGAATTTACAAAGGTTGTAGATTTGATTTTCAGCACATACAAGGATTTCGGTATTACAGATTACCGCTGTGTACTGTCCTTACGTGACCCTGAAAATAAGGAAAAGTACCACGATGATGATGAAATGTGGAACAAGGCAGAAAATGGATTAAGAGAAGTTATGAACGACCTCGGTATCGAATATACAGAAGAAATCGGCGAAGCCGCTTTCTACGGTCCGAAGCTTGATGTGAATGTAAAACCGGCTGTCGGCAATGAATACACTTTATCAACATGCCAGCTTGACTTCTGTCTTCCGGCAAAATTCAACCTGTCATACATTGATAAGGACGGCGAAAAGAAGACACCGGTAGTTCTTCACAGAGCAATCCTTGGTTCACTCGACAGATTTATGGCTTACATCTTAGAGGAAACAAAGGGAAATCTTCCGACATGGCTCGCACCGGTTCAGGTCAAGGTAATGCCGGTTAAGACCGATAACGAAGAAATTATGGCATACGCACACGAAATCTGTGACGCACTTGAAGAAAAGAACGTCAGAGTGGAATTAGACGACCGTGCCGAAAAGCTCGGCTACCGTATGCGTGAAGGTCAGATTCAGAAAGTACCGTATCTGCTCGTCATCGGTTTCAACGAACAGGAAAACAAGACCGTATCCTACAGACTTCACGGCGAAGCCGACACAACAGTCCTGCCGCTGAATGAATTTGTAGAAAAGATTGAAAATGAAATCAAGAATAAGTTAAGATAATTCCATTGGGCTTTGTGATGGGATAATAACGGCAGACAGCCGGCAGACCTGATAAAACGGGACTGCCGGCTGTTTTGTATTTTCGTTCATACTAACACTATAACTATGTGAAAAAAATAACTTTGCTTTATTTTTAGTAAATTATTGTGTACAATATTGCGTAAGAATGTTTTGCGGTGAAATGTATGACTATATTAATACAACACATAATATAAATAAATGTTTCACACGCAGGAATGGAGCAGATTTTGAGCAGATTAACAATTATAACAAAGGATAAGGCTCAGGTAACAATGGAGTCTTTGTATCAGGATCTGGAACGCAGAATTGTCGCAAGCCCGCCGGGATTGTGTACGATTGACCTTACCAGATCATTTATAAAAATGTGTCTTGCACAGTCATGTGGCAAATGTGTCCCATGCCGTGTGGGTTTAAGACAGCTTGCCAGACTTTTTGATGATGTGCTGGACGGCAATGCAACACAGGAAACGCTTGATGTCATCAGGCTTACGGCAGAGGGCATCTATTACTCAGCGGACTGTGCGATTGGATATGAGGCGGCAAAGCTGGTATTAAAATGTATTGATGGCTGTGAAGATGATTTAAATCCCATATTGAGAGAGGTTTTTGTTCATGTAACAGCAGCCAGCCGGTGTCCTGTGTGAAGTCTTGTCCGGCAGGTGTGGATATTCCGGGTTATATTGCACTTGTGCATGAAAAAAGATATGCCGATGCAGTGCGCTTAATCAGAAGGGATAATCCACTGCCGACAACCTGTGCTTATATTTGTGAACATCCATGTGAAAACAGATGTAAGAGAACACTGATTGACGCACCTGTCAATATCAGAGGTTTGAAGAAAATGGCTGTGGATAATGCAGGAAATGTTCCGGTGCCGGAATGTGGTGAAGCCACCGGAAAGAAGGTTGCAATTATCGGCGGAGGTCCTGGCGGACTGAGTGCGGGGTATTATCTGGCACTGATGGGACATAAGGTTACAATCTTTGAACAGAGAAAACAGCTTGGCGGTATGTTAAGATACGGAATCCCGAATTACAGACTGCCGCGAAAGAAGTTAGATGATGAGATTGCTCCATTCTTTCTACAGGCATTGAGGTTCGGAAAAATGTCAGTGTCGGTGTCGATGTGACAATTGAGGAGTTACATAAAGAATACGATGCGATGTACATTTCAATCGGTGCCCATGCAGACAAAAAAATGGGCATTGAAGGTGAGGACGCAAAAGAAGGTGTGACTTCAGCAGTTGAAATGCTTCGTGTCATCGGCGATGATGAAATGCCGGATTATACAGGCAAGAAGTCGTTGTTATCGGCGGCGGTAATGTAGCAATGGACGTTGCCCGTTCTTCTGTCAGACTGGGGCAGAAAGGTAAGCATTGTATACAGAAGACGTAAGGCAGACATGACGGCGCTTGAAGAAGAAGTTGAGGGCGCAGAAGCAGAAGGCTGCGATATCCTTGAACTGATGTCACCGGTAAGAATAGAAAAAGACGAGCATGACAGAGCTGTTGGTCTTTGGGTACAGCCGCAGATGATCAGTAAAATAAGAGGTGGCAGACCAGCCCGAAGACAGCACAAAAGGCTGAGGTGCTGATTCCGTGCGACCTGATTGTTGTGGCAATCGGACAGGGTATCGAAACAAGATATTTTGAGGAGCATGGTGTTACGGTGAAGCGTGGTACGATTGAGGCACTTGATACCAGTGAAATCAAGGATCACAAAGGAATATTTGCAGGCGGAGACTGCGTTACCGGCCCGGCAACCGTTATCAGGCAATTGCGGCAGGAAAGGTGGCAGCAGCCAATATTGATGAATATTTAGGCTTCCACCATCAGATTACAAGTGATGTCGAGATACCTTATGCCGGTTATGAAGACAAAGAGCCTTGCGGACGGGTTGAGGTAGCATTCCGTGATGCCGCAGACAGAAAGAAAGACTTTGAGCCAATCGAATATGGTTTTCATGTGAAGAAGCGTGTCAGGAATCAGGACGCTGTTTACGATGTGACCATTTTGGTTTCGGTTCATTCAGAGGAGGCAGAGAAGAAAAATGGTAAATTTAAAGATTAATGGACGTGATGTATCCGTAAAAGAAGGTACGACAATCCTTGATGCTGCCAAATCCATTGGTGAAACGATACCAACCTTGTGTTATCTGAAAGACATCAATGAGATTGGTGCGTGCAGAGTCTGTGTTGTAGAGGTTGAGGGTACAGAACGCTGTGTTACAGCCTGTAATAATTTCGTTGAGGAGGGCATGGTAGTATACACAAACTCCAGGAAGGTGCGTACAACCAGAAAGACCAATGTAAAGTTGATACTTTCCCAGCATGATTATAAATGCGGTACCTGTATCAGAAGCGGAAATTGTACATTGCAGTCACTGGCAAATGAACTGAACATTTCAGAAATGCCGTATGATTCAATATTAGAAAAGGACAACTGGGATAAAACATTTCCACTAATCCGTGATGCAAGAAAATGTATCAAGTGTATGCGCTGTGTGCAGGTATGCGACAATATTCAGGGTATGCACGTGTGGGACGTTGTAAATACAGGTTCCCGTACAACTGTAAATGTGCGTGGAAACCACAAAATCCATGAAACTGCCTGCACATTGTGCGGACAATGCGTGAGCAGTTGTCCTGTCGGTGCACTGACAGAGCGTGACGATGTAGGTATCGTGCTTGATGCTGTGGAAAATGAGGATATCATAACGGTGGTACAGGTAGCACCTGCCGTAAGAACAGCATGGGGCGAAAGCTTCGGACTTTCAAAAGATTTTGCAACAGCACAAAGACTGGTTGCAGGACTTAGAAGAATTGGTTTTGACTACATATTTGACACAACCTTTGCCGCCGATATGACCATCATGGAAGAAGGAAGCGAGTTCCTTGAACGGCTTCCGGAGATTAAGGAGTCGGGACTTCCGATGTTTACCTCCTGCTGTCCGGGCTGGGTAAAGTTCATAAAGAGCCAGTTCCCGGATATGGCAGGCAGACTTTCAAGCGCAAAGTCACCACAGCAGATGTTTGGTGCGGTAACAAAGTCTTATTATGCCGAAAAACTCGGTGTGGACCCAGAAAAGATATTCTGCGTATCAATTATGCCGTGTATCGCGAAAAAAGATGAATGTACATGGGATGGCGGAAAAGATGTTGATGCAGTGCTTACAACAAGAGAAGTTGAGCGAATGTTTAAAGCATTTTTCATCAAACCGGAGGAACTGGGTGAGGACGAATTTGACGACCCATTAGGCAGTGGTACCGGTGCAGGTGTTATATTTGGTGCAACAGGCGGTGTTATGGAGGCTGCGCTTAGAAGCGCTTATTTTCTGGTAACCGGTAAAAATCCGGAGGCAGATGCATTCCAGTCCGTGCGTGGTCTGGATGGCTGGAAAGAAGCGAATTTTAATCTTGCGGGAACGGATATCCGTGTGGCGGTTGCCAGTGGCTTGGTAACGCACGCCGCCTGATGAATGCCATCAGAAACAAAGAAGTGCATTACGATTTTGTGGAAATCATGTCCTGTCCGGGCGGCTGTATCAATGGCGGCGGACAGCCATACAAAGAAGATGCCTCAGACGTTGAAGCCCGCAAAAATGTGCTTTACGGTCTTGACCGTCATAACAGTATCAGATTTTCACACGAAAATCCTTCCGTTCAGGCCTGCTACAAGGAATATTTTGAAAAACCATTATCACATCGCGCGCACGAGCTGCTGCACGTAGAGGAATAAGTGGCGGCACTTAACACAAATGAATAATTTATAATGGAAAAGGAAACTCCCCGGCATTTTGTGCCGGGGAGTTTTTGGCTCATTTTGTAGTTGAATGTGAAAAATTGTAGTTGTCAGTAAAAAAATACATCACATGTTAGGGTTTATGAAATAATGTTAATATTAAATTAATACTAAAACATATTTCAATACATCAAAATATTAAAGTTTAAAATGCTAAAACTATTATAATAAATAATTAGAATAGATGGCAATAGATAAAAAATAAAAAAGATAAATTTTAAAATATAACTAAAAATTATTACTATAACATTGACATTGATTTGAAAGGATGATATATAGTAAGTAACTGATTGAATATATGTGAGAAAAATACTTATCGTTAGAATTAAAAAATAGCATTTTTTATAAAAAGGAGAATTTAGCATGAAGAGTAAATTTGATGAATTTTATTATGAGAATGATGCAAAGAATCACCCAGCAAGCGAGTATTGGGAATTATATGATAAAAATCCTAGGGAGGCGATTCAAAAATATGATGACCATATGTTTTGCCCACTTTGTAAGTTAGCACCGCTTAGTGTAGCAAGAGGATATCAAAGAAGATATTTTAGAGTGATTAATTCTAATATGAATAAGCATGCTGTAAATTGTTCTTATCGATATAATAAAGCAACCAAAAAAGAAACATATAAATTTTATAAGGAATTAGATGAAACAGATATTAGAAATCGATTAGTAAGCTGCATGAATAGAATGTTAAAAGGACCGTCTCAAAATGAAAATAAAATAAAATCGACATCAAAACAGTCTGAAAAAAATCGTAATAACAATTTTCTCGATATACAAGGAGATAGAGGACAGCGTAAATATTTACGCATAAAAATTTAAATGCAAGTAATTTAGATGAGGATATAGATGAACAAAAAATATATTATGGAAGATGTGCATTATGGCTGTACCAATATATACCTTTAGAGGAAGAAGAAATAAAAATGTATTATCTAAAAAGTTTTAGATAGAAATAACAAAAAAACAAATTTGTGAAATAGCCATTTCTACGTATGTTTACAATTATCTAGCTGATGAATTGTCACAAATTCCTCAGAATAAAAAGGAGGCACTAAACTATTATATCTGTTTTTCAGGTATTTTACAAAAGGGTATGTATTCATATAAATGCAAATTAAAGGATTCAAGATTACTTGTATTAGAAAAAGAGTAAAATAAATAAAAATTGACAAATAATACTTATTTGTATAATATTATTAACATAAGGAGGTGATTTTATGCCTAAGAAATCAATTGTATTATTACCTGAAACAGAGGAAATACTTGAACAAATGGGGATGCAGATAAAATATGCAAGACTGCGGAGAAAGCTTTCAGCAGAATTAGTGGCAGAACGTGCGGGTATCAGTAGGGCAACTTTGGTTTCAATCGAGAAAGGGGCATCATCGGTAGCGATTGGATGTTATGCGGCGGTATTACATGCGCTTAATTATATGGATAAGGATTTACTGCTGATTGCCAAAGATGATGAATTGGGACGTAAATTGCAGGATTTGGATTTGCCTGTAAGAAAACGGGTGACAAAGAAGGGATAGCTATATGCAGAAAGAAAAGAAAATATATGTATTTGCGGATTTTTGCCTTTTCAAAATGAATTAATTGGGACCATTTATGTATCTCAGACGAGGGGGAAAGAGTTCTATTCATTTGAATATGAGCAAAGCTGGCTGGAAAAAGGAAATATAATGTTAGACCCGGATTTACAGTTATATAAGGGCAGACAATATATAAATGATGATAAAAATATCTTTGGAGTATTTGCTGATTCCTGTCCGGACAGATGGGGAAAACGGCTTATGAAGCGGAGAGAAGAACTTCGGGCAAAAAAAGCTGGGGAGAAACCGCAAAAACTCCTAGAGAGCGATTATCTTTTAGGCGTATATGATGAAGCAAGAATGGGAGGACTGCGATTTAAAACAGAGCAAAATGGGGAATTCCTTTCAAACGATAAAGAATATGCAACACCACCATGGACTTCTTTAAGAGAACTTGAACAAGCTTCTTTTGCTTTTGAAAATGATGATACAGATTTGGAAGGAAAATGGTTAAAACAATTAATTGCCCCTGGTTCTTCACTTGGCGGAGCCAGACCTAAGGCATCTGTAATGGCACCGGACGGTTCGTTGTGGATTGCTAAATTCCCATCAAAACATGATGATTTTAATTCAGGTGCATGGGAAATGGTTGTACATGATTTGGCGGAGAAGTGTGGATTAAATGTACCAGAGGCAAAGATTGAAAAGTTTTCCAAATTAGGAACAACATTTTTAGTAAAGCGTTTTGACAGAGATGGAGAGCAGAGAATTCATTTTTCATCAGCCATGACAGTACTGGGAAAGAAAGATGATGCAAATGCGACAGACGGAAGCAGTTATCTTGAGATTGCATCATTTTTAAAAGCGGATGGCGCAAGACCTAAACGGGATTTGGAAGAACTTTGGAAACGTATCGTGTTTAGCATGGCTGTATCCAATACGGATGACCACTTTAGAAATCATGGATTTATATTATCTCATGATGGATGGGAGTTGTCGCCGTTATACGATGTAAATCCAGATATATATGGTGAATATTTATCATTAAATGTCGATGCAGATGATTCCAGCATTGATTTTGAGTTGGCAGTACAAGCAGCTTCATATTATGGAATAGAGAAAAAGTATGCAGTGCAGGAGGTTGATAAAATAAAAAATGTGGTCGGGGATAATTGGAAACAACTGGCTAAGAAATACGGCATCAGCCGCGGTGAAATAGAAAGAATGAGATCTGCGTTTGGGGAATGTGATAAGTAGATAGGGAGAAATTCTTTGATAAATACAGCACTCATCACTAAACAAAACATTTACAATTCCCCACAACTTGCTATAATAAACATTGATTTGTTCAAAAATATGCAGAACAGATATTGCTGAAAATCAGAACAAAAAGGTAGGAATGAACACAAATGGATATTATAGAAAAATTTGGAAATGTGGTGGGGAACGAAGCGTTAAAAGACCCTGACAAAGCCCGCCGTCTTCTGCTTGCCGGATACCGGCTTCAGGAGAAAAAACTACAGCTTTTTCCGGACCGGGAGCTTCCGCTGTCCGGGCAGTATGCGGCGCGGGTGGTCATGAAAAATATCATTCAGGCACTTGCAAAACCGCAAAATTCGGCAATGATGAGCATTTTCGTTCCGGGAGAACTTCTAACGGCGGCGGGACTGACACCGTATTCTGTGGAAGCGCTGTCCTGTTTTATAGCAGGTACAAAATGTGAGCAGATATTTTTACGCAAAACCGAGGAAGAAGGATTTCCGGAAACCATGTGCTCCTATCACAGAGTTTTTCTGGGCGCGGCGCTGACCGGCATTTTACCGGCGCCGAAATGTATGATTTATACCAATCTTGCCTGTGACGGAAATATGATGACATTTCCTTATTTAAAGGAAAAATACAGCTGTCCGGGCTTCTATATTGATGTTCCATATGAAAAAACGCAGTCTTCAATCAAATATGTTGCAAATCAGTTAAAAGAACTGAAACATTTTCTGGAAGACATTACCGAAAAGAAAATTACAGAAGAAGCGGTGGAAAATGCCGTTACAAACAGCAGAAAAGCAGCGGCACATTTTAAGAGCCAGCTTGATTTGCGCAAAGATCATGACCCGGTGACATCTCTCACCAATGAATTATATGCGATTTTTATGTGTCATCTGCTGGCGGGGTCGGAAACATCGCTTAAATACACCGAGCTGCTTCTTGAAGATGTAAAAAATGCACCGAAGGGAGACGGGCTTCATGTCCTATGGATGCACATTATGCCGTTTTTACAGCAGCCGGTGAAAGAGACATTTAATTACAGCAAAACCATGCACATCAGCGCCTGCGATTTTGTAGCAGACGGATTCCGCGAAATGCAGGCAGCCGATCCGTATGAGGCAATGGCAGAGAAAATGGTTCACTGTATTTATAACGGAAGTGTTAAAGAAAGAATCCAGATGGCGGAAAAACTTGCAAAACAGACAGATGCAGATGGTGGAATCCTGTTTGCACACTGGGGATGTAAAGGGACAATCGGCGCATCCGGACTGATTAAAAATGTTTTGGAAACGGCAGGACTTCCGACAATGATTTTGGACGGTGACGGTTGCAATCCGGCGAATACCAGTGACGGACAGGTGTCCACCAGACTTCAGGCATTTGCGGAAATGCTGGAAAAGAACAAGGAGGAAAAACATTCATGATTCATTATGTCTGTAAATATACCCGACAGAATTGTTTCAGGCTTTGGAGAAAAATGTGCGGTTTTGGAAGAAATGCCGGAAAATTTTGAAATGTCGGACCAGATTGCCCATGCAAATCTGTGCGGCTTCGGAAAATCCGTGATTCAGGCGGTGCTGGAAGGAAAGGCAGAGGAACTGGTGCTTGTCAACTGCTGTGATTCTATGCGGCGCGTGTATGATATTGTAGAAAGCACCGGAAAATGTAAATTTCTTTATATGCTGGATATTCCGCATGACGATGAGGAATGTGAAAAAGTGAAATTTGCCGCTTCAATCTGCCGGTTGAAAGAAGCTTATGAACAATATTCCGGAAAAAAAATTTGATAAATCACTGTTTTTGAAAGCATTTGAACAAAAGGATACCGAAAATAAACCGTATATTGGTGTGCTGGGCGTGCGTGTGAGCGGCATGCTAGAGCAGATGATTCGCGAAAATATCCAGATGAACGTAGAAAATCTGACCTGTACAGGCGGGCGCAGGCTGGCGGTGATTCCAGAAGATTTGCAGAAAATGGAGGAAGAAGCAATGTTTCTTGCGTATGCAGATACACTGCTTTGTCAGATGCCGTGTTTCAGAATGAACAACAGCACCCAGCAGAAACCGGCTGTATCTGGATCCGTATTTAAAAAGGAATCATTTATCATACAATTAAGTTTTGTGATTATTACGGATTTGAATATGCAAGTATTAAAAAGAACATCAAAGTTCCGATGACTTAAAATAGAAACGGATTTTACAAGTCAGAGCGCTGGACAGTTACTGACGAGAATCCAGGCATTTTCAGAAACGATAGAAGGTGCGGACGATACCAATCCGGGAAAGGAAATCAGCGAGGAGGCAAAGAAAAGAATGGAATCAGGAGTTTACTATGTAGCCGGAATTGACAGTGGTTCAACCAGTACAGACGTTGTAATTTTAGACCAGAATGGGCAGATTAAGTCCACAATGATTATCCCTACCGGCGGCGGTGCATGATGAGTGCGGAAAAAAGTCTGGATTTGGCGATAAAAGAAGCAGGCATTCAAAAGGAAGAAATCGTAAGAATCGTTACAACGGGATACGGACGTGCTACATTGACAGCGGCGATGACAGTATCACAGAGATTACCTGCCACGCAAAGGGTGCGCATTATCTGAATCCTAAAGTTCGTACAGTCATTGACATCGGCGGACAGGACATTAAGGCAATCAGCATCGATGAAAATGGCGCAGTCACCAATTTCCTGATGAATGATAAGTGTGCAGCCGGAACAGGCCGTTTCCTTGAAATGATGGCAAGAACGCTCGGACTTTCGTTAGAGGAGATGAGTACAAAGGGACTGGAGTGGAAGGAAAATGTCGTGATTTCCAGTATGTGCACGGTTTTTGCGGAATCGGAAGTGGTATCCCTTGTTGCCCAGAATAAAAATGTGGCAGACATTATCCACGGCTTAAATGTTTCTGTTGCTTCAAAGGTAGGGGCGCTTGCCGCCCGCCTCGGAAAGAACAATCTGGGAGAATATATGATGACCGGCGCGTTGCCAAAAACAAAGGAATCACCAATGCCCTTGAAGAAAAGCTCGGCGCAAAAGCTGTATATCTGCGATGAGGCACAGCTTTGCGGTGCGCTGGGAGCGGCGCTGTTTGCGTATGAGAAGTGTAAGAAGGGGGAATAGGTGAGCGTTAAACAGCATATCAACAAAAAGCAACAGGAGAAAGAATCAGAGAACTTTTGTTGAAGCGTGGGTATTCAGTAAAAGATATTCAGGGAGTAATGGGACTTGAAAATC
>ENA-OQAZ01000499-OQAZ01000499.1-human-gut-metagenome-genome-assembly--contig:-NODE-499-length-21554-cov-3.113082_pt1 | contig 21554 bp, 42 predicted proteins | sample MGYA00242737_ERZ504531 | MGnify/ENA primary metagenome ERZ504531 (study PRJEB26092, sample SAMD00036244) | human gut metagenome | host: Homo sapiens | study: EMG produced TPA metagenomics assembly of... | reverse complement strand
CTCCTACACATTCCCTGTATTCAAATGCAAAAGTGGTATAAGGAATTATGGGATCTTTTCAATCTCATTTTTAAGCCAGTCGATGCTTCTTTGGGTATAAACACGTTCAGTAAGGTCTTTAATATGGTGCCCAACAAGTCGTTTGATGGCATATTCGTCCATGTTATACTTTTTGGCCATTGTAACAAAAGTAATACGTCCATCATGGCCTTTATGCTCAGAGTTCAGTGACAGCAGAGGAACGACTTCGTTGACAAGCTGCACGGAAAAAGAGGCATAGCGCATTTGCGTGACTTCACCTTTTACGGTGTTCTGATGATGGAAACCACGCTGGCGGATCGTGAAAAATAAATAAGGCGAACCTGCTTCGAGCGCTTTTTCGTAGCGGGCTTTTACCAGATTGTAAATTCGGGGATGAATCGGCACTGTTCGGTTTATCCCCGCTTTTGTTTTTAAGCCGCCTGTAAATGTGCCCACATCCATATCAACATCCTTCATTTTCAGGTCGCATAGTTCTCCGGGACGCCAGCCAGAGTAGCACTGAATTAGAATCATGTCAATGATAGGATGCTTGTCTATATTTGCCCATAGAAGATCGAGTTCTGCTTCGGTATAGGGAATATGACTATTCGGTTTGCGGACATACCCCGAATCGATCGTGAACATACGAGCATAATTTTTATCGACGAGTTCGCGGGAGACTGCATAATCAAAGAGCAGATTATAAAGATTTTTCATTGAGTCTTTATTATTGTTTTGTGCATGGCGAGTTTCTCCGGCGTAAACGATGGTTCCGTTTTCAATACAATTCTGCAGGTGCGAGATATGAACGTCGCGGACAAGCATGTTATGAATCGAGGAGGAGTAGGCCCATGCTCTTTTATAACGGGAAATCGTAGAAGAATCCACTTTTTCTCTTTCGTGGTCAGCCACATATCAAAAAGGTCCTGCATGGTTGTTTTATTGCTAAGGTCAAATGGATGCGCGTTGTATTTCATAAGCGCTTCATATGCTTCATTATACGTTTCAAAATAAGCGACCGGACGGAGCTGGCATACGATCGGTTTGCCTTCATCAGTTCTTCCGGCTGTGACCATTGCCCGAAAGGGCTTGCGAAGATTACGCCTCGGACTTCGGAAATCTGCCGAATCCATTGGGAAGACGCATATGTTTTTTCTTTTTTGGTGGCAGCGATGACTTGGATTTGAGCGGGTAACCGCAATGAGGACAAGCTGTTGCCTTATCGCTCACTTGTAGACAACACTCTGGACAGAGTTTTAACATGGAAACCTCCTTCAATCATTGTATAAATTTGCCATTTTCACTCAAAAGCTCGGTCAACCCGGGCTTTTTCTGTTTGAAAAGCTATTCTAGGTTAAACGATAGATTTTTGCTTGTCAATCCTTCATGGCGAAAAAGATAAAAAACAGCACGTGGGGGACCATTTTTACAAGTATCATCCTTTTGAGCTGGGAACGTATTTGGACGCTCCTAGAGTAACACAAAAGGAGTACGATAGAATGGATAAAGCTAGATTAGAAATGGGTTCGGTTCCTGTACGGATTGCAGCACGAGTATACGGCCGGGACCCGGCATGGGTGCGTGCAGGCATCATTGCAGGGTGGCTTCCGATTGGCGAGGCAACGAGGAACGGAAAGCGCGTTACGGATATTCAGCAGATGAACTCAAAGCTGGGCAGAATCAGCTATTACATCTCTCCCAAGCTCCTCTATGAGCAGACCGGTTTATGAATGGAGGGGCGAAAAATGAGCAGAGAACGTGCGGAGCTGTCAAAAAAGAACCCATACCACATTCCGAGATACCGGTACTACGAACTGAAGTATTTTTGCAGGCAGTACGATGACTGGAAGAAGGCCCTGACTCTGATCGATGGCTGGCAGACATCACCCAATGATATTTCCGGCATCATCAAGGGGTGCCCACCCGAAAGCCCGACCGAGAGGATCGCACTATCGAGTGTTCTACTCCAGCTGCATCGACATCGTTGACAGGTGCATTGCGGAACTTGATACGGCATTGGCACCGTACATTAAAAAGGGCGTGACAGAGGGAGACGGCTACAACAAGCTTCAAGCGAATGGCTGCCCCTGCTGCCGCGAGACCTACTACGAGCATTACCGGTACTTCTTCTGGCTCCTGAGCAAGGAACGGCAGTGACGCGAAAAAATCAGCCGCCTTTATGAAAGGTGGTATGAACAATGTTTAGTCTGATCGTTGCAATTTTGATCGTTGTGCTGCTGGTCAAGTGTATTGGCTTGGTAGGGGCAAAGACGGAAGAGGTGAAACAGAGAACAAAGAAGAAACACTGAAAATCAAAATGGAGCTTATGGGAAAACCATACGCTCTTATTTTTTTTTCGCAGACGCGAAAAATACAGCCTCCTTTATGGAAAGAAATGAACAAATTTAGGAGGTATTTTACTATGCTGAAGAATGTTATTAAAGGTTTTGAGGAAATGATGAACTGTGTTCTGACCGCTATGAACGAGTCGCTGAGCGATCCGTATGCGGGCTGGAACGAAGGGGAAGAACTCCTCATGCTGAACGAGGTTCGGTGTGGTATCCGCTAATGGATATTCTGACCGGAAAACGGGCGTATGGAAACATGCGCTCTTTTCTTTGACATTTCGGTGCAGGCGCGAAAAATGCAGCCTCCTTTATGGAAGGAGATAGCTCAGTTGGAAGAGCGCTGCTTGATTGCAGAGGTCGTGGGTCCGAATCCCATTCTCTTTCTTTTTCTATTCTAGAATAGAATGTTGGCGCGAAAAACGCATTGTCCTTTATGGAAGGATGTCTTCCGAAGAACGAAAGGAGAAATGCTATTATGGCAAAACGAGCAAAGACGAATTATGACCGCGGGTACGTGAACGCTATGGATAAGATCCGCGTGTTCATCGAAAGCAGCTTGAAAGTGATGTATGTCGATACACGCGAGTATAAGAATGCTGAGACGGCACGCTGTGCTTACCGGAACGCGATCGCACTGGTGCGGGCAGGAGGAATCGTGCGTGTTACTTGCAACCGCAATGAGCTTTTCCTGATTCGCAATGACATCTGAGGCGAAATGGAGCTTACAAGAAATCGTAGGCTCTTTTTCTTTTTTTCCGCACGCAGGGGACAGGTTCCTCTACTATATTATTAAAAAGGAGAATTTCAAAATGGATGCAAGACTGTTTCTGATCGTTTTCATCTGCATTGCTGCACTGGGGCTGGTGCTGGGTATCGCCATCGGTTTCAACCTGAGCGAAGGCCAGAGGTGTGTCGGCGACCTTGTGATCGCACCCGGTGACGAGGATGCAGACCATTACATGTTCCTGGACCTTGCGAAAAGTCCGGAAACTCTGGCAGGGAAAGAGCGTGTGATGCTGAACATCAAAATGATCCGGACGCGAAAATAACGTGGTGTTCTATGGAGGAGACTCCAGAATGATATTTTGTAAAGGAGATTTTTCAAAATGGAAAACTACGAAAACAAAGAATTGCTGAAAGACGCGGCGAAGAAATCGCTGGAAAGTCTTAAGGATCTGAAGCCGGGTACGGAAGAGTACAATACGGCTGCAAACATGGCGTTGAAGCTGTACGATATGCAGCTCAAGGATGAAGCGCAGGAAAACGAAAAACAGCTGAAAGAGGACGAGGCCGTGCGAAAAGTGCACGAACTGGAACTCGATCAGGAGAAAGCGGAAAAGGCGCGCAAACTTGACTGGGCAAAAATCGGCATGAAGGCGCTGACGTTTGCAGGCACGATTGGCATGACTGTGTACTGGTCGATCTGCGAGGCGGGCGGCGTGACCCAGCTGTCGAGAGCAATCGGCGAGGGAGTACATGAGCTGAAGAGAGGCTTTACGGAAAAAGATTAAAAAGGAGGAACCGAGGAGGGTTCGTGGCGAAAGCTGCGGACTCTCTTTATTTTTTATGCGATACCACGATAACGCCCAGCCGCAGGAGTGGACGAACTACTACGGAAGCGTCTACCGCTGCAACCATCCTGTGTACCGGGTATGTACATTGTATAAAGAGCGCAGCAAGGGCCTGTGCGTGATCCAGCAGCGCTACAACAAGGAAAGCAAAGCGACCTACTGGAGCGCCATAGCCCCATGGCTGACCGATAAAATTTACCTGCATGACGGGTTCAAGGAATATTTTGACAGCCATGCCAAACAAAAAAATCAAAACGGAGAATATCCTACCGTGACCGTGCGGCAGATCATGTGGGCGCTGCGGATGAAGCCATTGAAAAAGGAACGCTGGGAGACTGTGTTTGACAGAAGCACGATTTAGGACGCGGATTTTACAGAGTGCTTTATGAGACGAGTTACGTCTTAACATTTATATTTTGGAGGTATGAAAGATGAAAATTGACGCAAGATTAGTTAAGCAGAGCGTAGGCATGATCGTTGGTGGTGTCATTTTTGCATGGAGTGCGATGGACAAGGGCCGGATTGACGGCATTAAGGAAGGAAAGAGGCTTCAGGCAGGATGGACAGTACGAGCAATCGAAGACGTATACGAAAAGGAAAAGGCGGATGATATTATCAACCGAGTCAATGCCAAATTTCACGAATATGTAAACGAAAAGTAACTCAAAGGCAGGAGCGTGGAGAAATCTGCGGCTCTTTTTATTTCGCCTTAACGCGAAAAAATCTCCTTGCTTTATGGAGCAAAGACCATGAACAAAGGAGAATACTATGCAAGAAAACAAATTTTGGAACTATTCGATTACGATTGGCAACATGATTGTGACATTGGCATTCGGACTTGGAGTGGGTCTGGTAGTGCTGTTGTTTACATTGATTGTGCGATCGATTCTTAGCAAGAAATGACAAAACAAGGTACGAACTGAACTTGTCTTTGTTCCGGAATTGAGCCATGGAGAAATCTGCGGCTCTTTCTTTTTTGCGATGACGCGAAAAAATCAGCTTGCTTTATGGAGGTAAGAGGGCTTTATCGAAAGGGGAAATTACTATGATGAAAGCTATCAAAAACTTTATGAAGAAACCTATTACTTGGGGCGACAGCTTTAAGTGGAGCGGTATTGTTCTGGGACTGTATGCAGCAGTCATCGGGGCAATCGCTGCTTACGAGAAGTGGATCGCTTATAAGGGCAAGGCAGAGAGGCTTGATAAATACAATTCATTCAGAGATATGGATAATCAAATCTGAAAGATCACGCCCTCTTATCTTTTTGAAAATGATATTTCGGAGGTCGAACGCTATGGAGGACATTATGCTGATCCGGTCAAGTTTTATGCGCCGTATCATTTCACAGATCATCAACAAGGCTTTGAAGAAGCAGACACCTGGTGTAGAAGTGGAGCTGAAAGAAGCTCAGGTGAACTGGGTGGACAAGGAGCAGAAGCTGCGGGTACATCTGGAGCTGAATGCGGAGGTGACGAAGGCTCAGCTGAATGATATTCTGAAAAAAGCTGGAGTGCTGTGACGCGGATTTTACAGAGTGCTTTATGAGACGAGTTACGTCTTAACATTTATATTTTGGAGGTATGAATTATGAAGAAAGCAATTAGAACTGTATGTGTGGCTGGTGGTGCGCTGTTTGGTTTATACACGATTTTTTATGCAAGTATGGCCGTGGGAATTGGCTATGGCTTGACATCTGATAAAGATGGATGGTCGATGGTCACAACGAGTGCCGAGGCGGTAAAAGATTTTGATAAGACACATAGTATCACACGCTTGTTGGTGCATATTGGAGAACTCGCTGGCATAAAAGATGCCGAAGAATATCTGAAGCGCTAATCGAAAGCGGAGCTTACGAGAAATCGTAGGCTCTTTATTTTTTCAAAATGGAGGTTGAACATCATGAAATTGACAAAAGCATGCGCGAGATTCTTACGCAAGCACGGCGGAACCGTTCTGGCTGTGGGGGCATCTGTAGGTGTGGTAGCTACGGCAATCGAAACCGGGCGGGCAACGACGAAGGCAAAGCACCTACTTGAAGTGGATGAAGCGCTGCGAACATACAACGAAGATGAGCAGGGCATTGTGGAGGAGCCACCGACAAAGAAACAAATCGTTCTGATATGCTGGAAAGCCTACGTACCAGCAGTGATTCTGGGCGGAGGCACCATTGCGTGCATTCTGAGCTCCAATGCGCTGAACAAAAAGCAGATTGCGAGCCTGACCGCTGGCTACATGGCACTTGGAAAGGCCTATCAGGAGTATCGGCAGAAAGTGATTGAGAATTTTGGTATCGAAAAAGAAGCCGAGATTCACGATCAAATCAAAGAAGAAAAGCTTCCGGAAGTCCGTGAAAAGATGGAAGAGGAGAAGCTGCTCTGCTACGAGCCTATCTCAAAAAGATATTTTCATGCCACCGAGATCGAATTGACGGACGCTTTTTACAATGCAAATCGGTATTTTGCATTAAACGGCGAATTGTCAATGAACGATTTCACTTCCTATCTGCCGGGGTTGGACTTCACGCCAGAAGGGGATACACTGGGTGGTGCGCAGAATACCTCGCCAATGAGTGGGAGTATTACTGGATTGACTTCAACTATTATAAGCAGACGACCGATGATGGACTGGAAGTCTACTATGTAGAAGCATTTCAGGAACCCATTAAAGAATTTCTGGATTATGATGTTATGAAACGGCATTTGGATTATAAAGGAGTTTGACATTTATGAAGAACATTAACTGGTGGAAAGTTGCATCTGTGGCACTGATGGCTGCAAGCGCAGTGCTGAGCTTTGGACATGACCTGATCGAGATAAAAAGACCGAGGAAGACCTGCAGGATATGGTGCAGGAAGAAGTTCGGCGGCAGTTGGCAGAAAAGAACCAGTAAACGCGAAAAATACAGGCTCCTTTATGGAAGAAAAATCCAATTTGAACAAAGTAAAGGAGAATGATATTTATGTACGATTACAATTTTTACGAACAAATGGACAGCCTGATGGTAAATCTGCTGGTAGATCTGGCCATCAACATGGTACGTGTGCTGTATGCTACAGTACGATACGTGTTGATGCAGCCGATTAGACTGGTGGAATACATCTGGTACTGTATCCAGATCGAGCGTGAATGTGACCGTGAGGAAACGATTCGCTTCGAGAATTTGAAACGAACTGGACACATCTGACGAAAGCGAGGGCTTACGAGAAATTGTAGGCTCTTTCTTTTTTATATTTTACGGAGGTATGAAAAAAATGAACCTGAAATTACTTGCAAAGGCGAGCAGGCAGATGCTGAATCGCAATGCATCCAAGATCCTGGCGGCTTTGCCATCGGTGCAGGCGTCATGGCTGTAGGTTTCGCCATCGAGGCAACTCCAAAGGCGATGATCCTGCTGGAGGAAAAGAAGGCAGAACTCGGTGTCGAAAAGCTGGATGCGAAGACCATTGTCAAAACGGCTGGCCCGGTATATATTCCGACGGTCGTGAGCATGGGCTTTTCGACCGCGTGCACGATCGGTGCACTGAAGGTGAAGAGCCAGCAGAACGCCGCGCTGGCTGCAGCGTGCACGCTCTCGGAAACGGCTCTGCGCACCTACCAGAATAAAGTTGTTGAGACCATTGGCGCAGAGAAGGAACAGGAGATCCGTGAGGCTGTTGCTCTGGATAAGATGGCAAAGAGTCCGGAACCGGCAGTGATCCCGAACGCAAAAGGCGTCAAAACGGATGATATTTCCTATGACCAGCGGGTAAAATGCTGGGAAAGTCTGAGCGGGAACTACTTTTGGACCACACGAAATGCCATTGAACGGGCTATCAACGGGGTCAACAAGCAACTGCTCAGCGATTTCCGTGTGACCGAAAACGACCTGTTTGATTATCTGGGCATGGAACATAACCGAAACGGCGATCTGCTTGGGTGGGATACCGACACGACCATGGAAGTGGAAACGTTCTATGCTTCCAAACTTGATGAAGACGGAATGCCGTGTCTTGTACTGGATTACCGTACACCGCCCAAGTGGCTGGGCTATTGATTTTTTCAATGCCCGGAACAGACGCGAAAAATTCACCTTGCTTTATGGAGGTAAAACTCCAACATTACAAAACTTTATATTAAAGAAAGAGGTAACAAAAATGGACGAAATGAATAACATGAACGAGATACTGTCATGGAGAATGAGAACTCTGTGGAGGTTGTTCCGGAGGAGAACGTTCAGATGATCGAAAACGAGGAGACTTCGGGCATCGATCCGAAGCTTGTGCTTGGTGCGGCTGTGATTGCTGGTGCTGCCATTGTGGGCGGTATCAAGCATCTGAAGAGCAAAAAAGAACAAGCCGGCGGATGATAAGCCGAAGACCAAGAAGAAGATCCATCTGCGTGCACCTTGGACGATCACCGAGGAGGCCGTTCCCGAAAAGACGGAGGACGCTGATAAGGAAGTTGTTGAGGAACCTTCTGACGAGGAAGAGTAATGTTTGGTAAGGCGAGAGCTGTGGAGAAATCTGCAGCTCTTACTTTTTTGCTTTTGAAAGGGGAAAGACATGGCACAAGTAGATATGCCGAAGTCCAGCATTGGCCAGACGCCGACCGAGCCGAAAAAGAAGCTTGAGAAGGTCGTCAAGGGTAAGGTGGCAGTGAAAGAGCAAAGCGATATGCAGAAGATCGCATCACAGTTTCTGGCCGAAGACCTGAAAACGGTGAAAGATCGTATCCTGACCGATTACCTGCTGCCGATGCTCAAGAACGGTGCATGGAGCATTCTGAACTCTGCGTTCAGCATTGCACTCTGGGTGAAGACCGCAGCCGCGGCGGCTCGAACAATTACTACGGAAACAACCGTGGGCAGCGCAACAGCTATGATGGCTATTATCAGGGCAGCCAGAACAATCGCCCGAACCCGCCGCCTGTACGCAGAAGTCTGCAAAATCTGGATTTCGAGAGTCGGGGTGATGCTGAGGACACTCTGGCGGTCTCAGGGACGCACTGTACCGCTACCGGCAGGTTCGGTGGGTGACCTGTGGGATCTGATGGGCGTGACCAACGATTCGACCGACTACAATTATGGTTGGTACAATCTCGATGATGCATTTATCAAGGGCATCCCCGGCGGATTCCGACTGATTCTGCCGCACACTGTACCGCTGCGCTGATAGAAAGGACTGACATTTTATGAAGTTCGAGCGAAATGTCGAAAGCATTGCTTTTGCATATGAAACGGATGCAATCGATACACTGGTTCATCTCAAAGATATTATCAAGCCTATGGCCGTGTGACTGTCAAGGACTTGATGGACCTGGTAGGCGTAGCACCGAATCCCGATGACGATAGATTGGGCTGGCTAAATGTCGATGACACAACGATCAACCTCATTGAGCAGGACAAAGAGCATCCGTATTGCTTGATGCTTCCGCACCCGGTTTCTTTTAACGACTAAAATTCAAGAAAGGACTGATATTTTATGAAGTTCTGAAAAACGTGAAAACCGACGAGTTCATGGCAACTGTGACCCGGACTGCCTCGAAGTATGGCTATAAGCTGAAGAAAGCAAGCCCTACCATCATGATCTTTGGTGCTGCTATTGTGGGCGTAGCAGCGACCGTCTCTGCCTGCAAGGCGACTGTGAAGGCTCAGGATATTCTGGAGGATCATAACGAGATGGTGAAAGCCATCCATGAGACCAAGGAAAAGGTCGATAGCGGTGAAATGATCCTGAAGGAAGGCGCTGCCTACACCGAGAACGATTACAAGAAGGACCTGACCACGGCCTATGTGCAGACCGGTCTGAAGCTGGCGAAAATCTATGCACCTGCAGTAACCATGGGCACGGTTGCACTCGGCTGTATGTTCGGCTCGCACCACATCATGACCAAGCGTAACGCCAGCCTGACTGCCGCCTACATCGCTCTGGATAAGGCCTTCAACGAGTACAAAGGCCGTGTGACCGACCGCTTTGGCGACCGTGTACAGCAGGAGCTTGAGCACAACATCAAGGCCGTTGAGGTTGAGACCACCCGGAAAAATGAGCAGGGTGTAGAGGAGACTGTCAAAGAGTATACGGATGTGGCAATGGCACACACCAGTCCCTATACGCTGATCTACGACGAGACTGTGAGCTCCTGGGATAAGGATGCACAGCTGAACATGTCCCATCTGATCCAGGCGCAGGCTGCTGCAAACCGGAAACTCCACCGCCAAGGCCATCTGTTCCTTAACGATGTCATTGATATTTTGGACCCCTATGGCAACGGTATGCACCACACCCCCGAGGCCAGGTCGTCGGCTGGATCTTGAGCCAAGGCGATCCTACGAAGGAAAATCGTGTGGACTTTGGTGTAACCAACTATGTTGAGAACAACGATGCGCTGAACAATTTCATCGACGGGTTCGAGCGCTCTGTCCTGCTGCGGTTCAACTGTGACGGCGTGATCATCGACAAAATCTGAGACTGATATTTTGGAGGAACTTGCTATGACCAGATACGTTAAGACACTTTCTTATCTGTTTGCTGCCATGGCCGGAGTGTGCTTCGTCTCTGGTCTGGCAGTTCTTTCGGAGTGAGGTGTACGATGGACAGTTTGGAAAATGCATTCCTGTTTCTGGACTATCTGACCGATACCAAGCGCAAGCGCCACATGGTGGGAGGCATTCTGATGAGTGTCTCCCTTTTCTTTGGCGGTCTGGCGTTTACCATGATGACGATTAAAGGAGAAGACAATGAATCGGACAATTCGTGATGTTTTGCTGTTTGGCGCAGGTTTTGCCGCAGGTGCATACGTTATGCACACGGTCTTCCGTACGAAGTACCAGGAGTACGCCGATGCACAAATTGATGATATGCGCGACCACTACCGCAAGAAGGAAGCTGATCTGGATACCATGATCGAAGAAAAGGCCCAGCAGAAGAGCATGGAGCAGCTTACGGGAAAGTACCGCACCGAGTCCGACCCGGAAGATATTGTGACCCACGACCCCATTGAGATCATTCAGCCGGACGAGTTTGGTGACATCGACGATTATGAGACTCGCGGGCTGACCTATTATGCCGATGGCAAGCTGGTATTCGACGAGGAGACGATGCCTGTGAACGACGATGATATTCCAAACATCATCGGAACAGAGGCGCTGAACCACTTTGGCGAGTTCATGCCCAGCACTATTCATGTGCGAAACAACAACTATCATAAGGACTATGAGATCATTCAGGTTCGTCAGACTGGGGCGACCTCTATCCGGAAGAGGAGTAAGAATGATATTTTCGGATCTTGGAGAACAGTATTATGACTGGCTCCACAAAATCGTGTGCGGCGAATGGGAGCCGAGAAATCTCTCGTTCCATCGGCTGCTCATGTACTTACATAATCGCACTTATATTCCGGCCTGCGAAATGGACCAGTGCAGAGCGGAAGATGGTGTGAATCTGCGTTACCGTTTTGCCAGCGAATGCGATATTCCGTATGACAAGATCGATGCGGAGTTTCACGGTGTTCCGTGCAGTATGCTGGAAATGATGGTGGCCCTTGCGGTGCGCATCGAAGAACATATTATGGAGGATTCCAGTGCGGGAAACCGTGTCGGGCAGTGGTTCTGGAACATGATTGTCAGTCTCGGGCTTGCTGCCATGGATGACGGCCGGTTTCACGAAGACCGGGCAGATTATATTCTGGACAGGTTTGAGCGCAGAGACTATGAATACAATGGTGCCGGCGGTCTCTTTACAGTGAACCATCCGACCGAAGATATGCGTCGGCTTGATATTTGGTATCAGCTGATGCACTACCTGCAGGAAAACGAATTTTGAAAGGAAAATCAACATGGATATGACGAATATTATGTATGAATTGGTCAACACCAAAACTTCGCTGACCATTGCCGACCGTACCATCGAAACTTTGCAGAAGCAGAACCGGCGTCTGAACCGTCGGTGCCTGCGCCAGAGTTTGATGATCGCAGGGCTGACATGGTTCACCGTTACGGCCTGCAGGATGCTGAGCGAGAACGATAAGAAGCGCAAAGAGGCTGAGGAAGACGCCCGGCAGCTCCACGCGAACTTGCTCACACGCAGCAGGTGTTGGACGATGTAAACCGCAAGAACGCCGAACGGTTCTGGACGGAGCCCGAAAAAGATATCTGCTGCGATGGGAAGGCAACCATTAACAAAAAGCCGGAATAAAATGCATGGAAAGGAGGAAGTCAGTTGCCGATGATTGATTTCCTGAGGATCGCCACGCGAACCGGAAAACACGGGGTGATCGAAGTGTACCCAAACTTTATCATCACCAAGTCGAAAGACCTGATGATCCGGGGTTCTGATTTCTATGCGATCTGGCTGGAAGAACGCGGCTTGTGGAGTACCGAAGAGCAGGATGCGTTGCAGCTCATTGACCGTGAACTTGATATTTATGCAAACGAGCATAAGCAGTTTCTGGGCGATAATGTTCGAGTCTTACATATGTGGGATGCACAGTCTGGCATGATTGATATTTGGCACAAATATTGTCAGCGCCAGATGCGGGACAACTATCATACCCTCGATGAGACATTGATATTTGCAAACACCTCTGTCAAAAAAGACAGTTATGCATCCAAACGACTGCCGTACCCGCTGGAACAGGGGAGCATTGCCGCCTATGACGAGCTGATGACCACGCTGTATACGCCGGAGGAACGTGAAAAGATCGAATGGGCCATTGGTTCTATTGTAAACGGGGATTCCAAAAAGATCCAGAAGTTCCTTGTTCTGTATGGTCCGCCCGGAAGCGGCAAATCGACCATTCTGAACATCATCCAGAAAATGTTTGATGGATACTGGGCAGTGTTTGACTCGAAGGCACTTGGCTCATCATCAATGCGTTTGCACTGGAAGCGTTCAAATCGAACCCGCTGATCGCAATTCAGCATGACGGCGATTTATCGCGTATCGAGGACAATACCCGATTAAACTCACTGGTTTCCCACGAGACCATGATGGTGAACGAGAAGTTCCGCAGTGCCTACGCAAGCCAGTTCAAGTGCTTCATGTTTCTCGGTACAAACAAGCCCGTAAAGATCACGGATGCAAAATCGGTCTGATTCGGCGACTGATCGATGTGGAGCCGAGCGGCGAAAAAATACCGGCAAAGAAATACCGCGACCTCGTAGGCAAGGTTGACTTTGAATTGGGTGCTATTGCATGGTATTGCAAAGACGTTTACGAGAAAAACAAGCATCGTTACGACGATTATGTTCCGACACGAATGCTTGGTGCATCCAACGACTTCTACAACTTCATGCTGGACTCCTACTACATCTTCAAAAAAGAAGATGGCGTATCGCTGAAACGTGCCTGGGCAATGTATGACACCTACAATCAGGAGGCAAAAGTTTCGTATCCTTACTCCAGGCGAGCGTTCCGTGAAGAATTGATGAACTATTTCTCGGATTACAAAGAACGTGCCGAGGATATGAACGGCGAGCGGGTGCGCAGCTACTACAGCGGCTTCAAGTACGAAAAATTCAAAGAATTTCTGGAAGACCCTCCCCCAGGGTTGATGCGGGAAATGACCCCCCTGCCTCCTCCTGGATCGAATTGAAGGAGCAGCATTCTCTCTTTAATGACATTTGCAAGGACTGCCTGGCGCAATATGCGAACGAAAATGGCACTCCCATGCAGAAGTGGGAGAATGTCAAAACCAGATTGACCGGGATCGATACAAAAAAGCTACATTATGTAAAGGTCCCGGAGAACCACATCGTCATTGACTTTGATATTCCCGGCCCGGATGGGAGTAAGAGCTTTGAGCGCAACCTTGAAGCTGCTTCCAAATGGCCAAAGACCTATGCGGAGCTGAGTAAATCTGGTGCGGGAATCCACCTGCACTATATTTACACCGGCGATGCAACGAAGCTGAGCAGAATCTACGACGAGAACATTGAGGTCAAGGTGTTCACGGGAAAATCTTCTCTGCGAAGAAAATTGTCGAAGTGCAATGATATTTCCATCGCAAACATCAGCAGTGGCTTGCCGTTGAAGGGAGAAAAAGCAATGGTCGATGTAAAGCAGATCCAGAATGAGAAGCATCTGCGCATTCTCATCAAGAAAGCGCTGGCAAAGGAGATCAGCCCGTATACAAAGCCAAGTGTGGACTTTATTGCCCACGTTATGGACGAGGCATATGAAGGCAACGTCCCTTATAATGTGGATGACATGCGGAATGCCATCTTGGGGTTCGCTGCCAGCAGCACCAATCAGGCGGAGACCTGTCTGAAGATCGTGGCGAAGATGCACTTCAAATCGAAGGACGATATTCAGCGGGAGCTCCTGCGGGGAGGAAACGCCATTGATATTTTTCGACGTGGAGGTGTTCCCGAATCTGCTGCTCGTGAACTGGAAGTTTGCCAAGCAGGGGCCTGTACACCGCATGGTGAATCCTGCACCGGACGAGATCGAGAGCCTGACAAAGTATCGGTTGGTCGGCTTCAACAACCGCAAGTACGACAACCATATCCTTTGGGCCCGCATGATCGGGATGTCGGTGGAGCAGATCTATGCGTTGTCCAACCGGATCATCAACGAGCACACGGGCTTCTTTGGTGAGGCGTACAACCTGTCCTACACTGATATTTACGACTTCTCATCGAAAAAACAGAGCCTAAAGAAGTTTGAAATCGAATTGGGCATCAAGCATCAGGAGCTGGGGCTTCCGTGGGATCAGCCGGTGCCGAAGAGCCTGTGGGACAAGGTGGCCGAGTATTGCGACAACGACGTGATCGCGACCGAGACCCTATTCTACTCGAAAAAGCGTCAGGCAGACTTTGTGGCACGTGAGATCCTGGCAGACCTTGCCGGTATGACGGTGAACGACACGACAAACTCGCTGACAACACGCATTATTTTCGGCAAGGAAAAGCACCCCCGGCTGGTCTACACCGACCTTGCCACGGGGAAATCCGATGCAATCGTGGAAGTCGAGCCTGATATTTTGACGGACTGCAACATCATCAATGCCTTCCCCGGTTACGAGTGGGCCAAAGGTGAAGACGGCAAGTACCACAACATGTTCCGGGGCACAGACCTGGGCATGGGCGGTTATGTCTACGCTGAGCCAGGAATGTACACGAATGTGGCTTTGCTGGACGTTGCGTCGCTGCATCCGCATTCGGCTGTTGCCATGAACTACTTTGGCGAGTACACCAAGCATTTCAACGACCTGATGGATGTGCGAATCTATGTCAAGCACGGCGAGTACGAGAAGGCAAAGGGGCTTTTTGGCGGTAAACTGGCAAAATACCTTGATGACCCGCAGCAGGCAAAAGCTTTAGCGCAAGCGTTGAAAATCGCCATCAATTCGGTTTACGGGTTGACCAGTGCAAGCTTCGACAACCCGTTCCGCAACCCCAAGAACGTCAACAACATTGTGGCGCTTCGAGGGGCTTTATTTATGCGCACTTTGCAGGATGAAGTGCAGCAGCGTGGCTTTAAGGTGGCGCACATAAAAACTGATTCGATCAAGATCCCCGATGCGACCCCGGAGATCATTGCGTACTGCATGGATTTTGCGAAGAAGTACGGCTACACGTTCGAGCACGAAGCTACTTATGAGCGGATGTGTTTGGTGAATAACGCCGTATACATTGCCAAGTACATGGATGCCGACCAGTGCGAGGCGCTTTACGGTTATATCCCGGGCGACTGCAAGGACGAAGGCGGCGAATGGACGGCTACGGGCACACAGTTCCAAGTGCCGTATGTGTTCAAGACCCTGTTCTCCAAGGAGAAGATCGAGTTCACTGACCTCTGCGAGACAAAGACCGTTTCCAAGGGCGCTATCTATCTCGACAAGAACGAGGATCTGCCTGAAGGCGAGCACAATTATATTTTTGTGGGACGCGTTGGACAGTTCTGCCCGATCATGCCGGGAAAGGGCGGCGCTCTGCTACTGCGGGAAGCGGGCCTGACGGATACCGGCGAACGGAAATATGCTTCTGTGACCGGAGCAAAGGATTACCGCTGGCTGGAAAGCGAGGCGGTCTATCAGCTCCAGATGCAGGAGGATATCGACAAAAGATATTTCAACCGGGAAGTCGATGAGGCAGTTGAGGAAATCTCCAAGTACGGCGACTTCAACTGGTTCGTTGGTGACGATGGCGTTGCTCCCTGGACAGCACCGGATCTTCCATGGAGCGATGCGCAGGAAGAAGCAGCAAGAAATTTTGACGTGAGGTGATATTTTATGGCGAACAAGCTGTGTGATTCCCAAGGACAACTGATTGGCTATATCGAAACCGTCGAGAAGAATATGCACGACGGCCTGACGAGAGTGATTCTTCATACTGGTCATAAACTCACATTTCTCCAGGGTGATCTGATCGCTGATCGGGGTGGTAATTTGAGTATTCGTTATGGAGGGCTCAATGCGGGTAAGAAGAGCGCTTCTGCTGCGAACACCGCTGCTATCAAGGACGTTATCTTTGCTCCTCCGGCCACGATCGTTTACTAGTCGGATGGCTCCAAGACCGTTGTGAAGTGCAGCGAGAAGGATGTTTTCGACCGGAGAAGGGGCTGGCCATGGCAATTGCAAAGCGTTGCGGCGGCAACAAGGGCAGCTATTACAGGGAGATCCAGAATTGGGTCGAGAAGAGCGGGAAGAAGTATCCCGGGAAGACTGCTACGCAGAAGAAAGCTGCCCATAAGTCTAATCCCGATCGAGAATCTATGAAGAAGTGGATTTCCAAGGTCAATTATGACTGGAATGAGTTCCTTAAAGCCAGCGCAAATAATGACCGTATGGAGCTCCTTCTCAATATGAATGCCCTCACTGCAGACCTGAAAATTCTGGAAATTGAAATCAACAAGTAAAAAGGAGACTGATATTTATGTACACCAAGCGCCAGAAAGTCAATATCGACGATACCCGTTTTATCTTTACCACCAACTTCTCCGGCGACCCGGAGCGTGACCGCTTTGGCTCTGACCAGCGCCGTGTCAACGTGGTAATTCCTACCGAGGAGCTCGCGCAGCATCTGCTGGATCTGGGTGTAAAGGTCAAGCAGACCAAGCCGAACCCTGAGCGCACTTACGACGAGCCGTTTGTGCCCACGCTCTACGTGCCGGTCAACATCAAGATGGACTCCAAGTGGCCGCCGCACATCTATTGGGTCACAACTGCTGGCAAGCGCCTGCTCTGCAACGAGGACACCATCAGTCAGCTGGACTTCATCCGCGTCAAGAACGTCTGCCTGCAGGCAAATCTCGTTGAGAAGAGGAACTTCCCTGGCGAATACAGTCTGTACGCCGATGTGATGTATGTTGAGCAGGATGCTGATGCTGACCCGTATGCGGAGCGCTACGCTCAGTACGCAGAGCCTGCTCCTGAAGTGCCGTTCTAAGGAGGATACTATGGAAAAACTGTTTATCAGCTGTCCGATGCGCGCTCGCACTGCAGAACAGATCCATGCGACTATGGACCAGATGCATAAAATCGCCGAGCTATTTTCGGCGAAGAACTGGAGGTCATCCCGACGTACTTTGAGGGCACCCCTCCTGAAAATGCCAATGACCGTCTGTGGTATCTGGGTAAATCCATTGAGAAAATGTCCGAGGCGGATTGCTTCATCGGCATTTTTGATGACCAGAAAGCTTATGATGGCTGCATCATCGAGAACCATGTCGCCAAACTCTACGGTGTACCGCAGTATCTGGTGAATATTGCATACGTAGCACCGGACATCATGGAGCAGCGTTTGGAGCATATGGTCTGATGGTATTTATCGAGTGCCGGGGTCGGTCCTCGGTTGAATGATCCAGTCGGTGAGTGCCACGTCGCAAATGGCGTTCTCAGAGGAAACAGCTCGATTGATATTTTGATTTGGGGAGGTTGAACGCATGAAAGTCTTGAGAATCCAGCCCAAGAAGTATCCTGAAGTTATTGAAATCGACGGCTCGCTCGAATCTCTTCAGAAAGAAGTGGCCGGCCCGATTCAGGCGGTCTACCCGTGGGACGATCCAGTTGCACTTATCTGCAATGAGGAAGGAAAACTGGCCGAAGATTCCTTCAGTAACTGTAACAGAGTGCTTTATAATGAGATTGGGATTCCCTATGATATTGTTGTTGGAACTTTCCTGATCGTTGGTCTGACCGAGGATGATTTCGGCGACCTGTCACAGGAACTCATTCAGAGGTACGAAAAGCTTTTCCATAACCCGGAAGAGTTTAATTACTTTACGGATGCTCAGGGAAGAACACATCTGGACGTTCGCCTTGTGAACCTGAAGATAACGCGAAATAATCCACTTCCTTCGCAGATGCATGAGAGCTTCGGAGAATCTGAGGCTCTTTTTATTTTGGGTCAGTAGCTTAGTCTGGCTGAAAGCTGGCAGCTCATAACTGCATGATCGCGGGTTCAAATCCTGCCTGACCCACCAGAGGTGCAAGCCTTATATTTGAATAAGCAAAGGAGAGAACAGCATGAGCGCAAGAAACTATGTTCCGGCAATGGTGAAATGGATGGTCGAGGAAGGTACCAAGAACACCTCCAGCGGCAGCTGGATATTCACGAGCGCGGAAATTGCAGAAGCATTTCCTGTAGCCGAAAGCAGCGTGATTGAGATGTTTGGAGCAATCCTGACCGAAGTTTATCAGCATGAAGCTGTGGCGGAAGCAAATGTAAATTTCGAGAGCGACGGTTCGGCAACTTTCGATTTGACCTTCTACACAGATTATTGCCCGAATATCAGTGATGAAACAAAGGCTGGGTGATTTTCATGGGTGATAGCAAAGTTACAAAGCGCTGTGCAAAGTGTGGCGCTGTGATGCACAACGTGTCTGTGGCAAGGAAATACTGCGATTTTTGCAGATTTGGCTATGCAACCAATGACCCGGTACTGCCTTTGGTACATCCGAAGTACACTGGGCCGACTCTGCAGGAAATCATGAGAGAGGCTACCAAGGAGGGGTTTCAGTATGCAGAATATTGTAAAAAACACGGACTGCACTAATCACATAAAGGAACTCTGGAAAGTTTTTACAAAAAAAGGCAAAGAACTTTTTTTCCTACACGATTCGCGGCGAAGGTGAAGACGAGGAAGAATGCACCAAACAGCTTTTAGCTTATGAGAATCATTGCAATCCTAACCAGATTCATGTTCACACGGAAATGAGGTGATTGGATGGCTGGTATAACGCTCTATGACTACCAAAAAGATGCGCTGGAACGAATGAAAATCGGATGCATCTTATGTGGTGGTGTAGGAAGCGGAAAATCAAGAACAAGTTTGGCATTTTACTATACGCTCTATGGTGGCACAGTCAACACCAAAAACTACGTTAAGATGCATGATCCACCCGACTTGTGTATTATCACCACTGCGAGGAAGCGCGATACAGGCGAGTGGAGGAAGAGCTGGCCCATTTCTATATGTCCACCGACAGCGACCTTGATATTTACAATCACAATGTGGTTGTGGATTCATGGAACAACATCGGAAAGTACGTTGGTGTGAAGAACGCATTTTTCATTTTCGATGAGCAGAGAGTCGTTGGCAGCGGGCAATGGGTCAAATCCTTCCTGAAAATCACGAAGGAGAATGACTGGATTCTTCTGAGCGCTACTCCGGGAGATTGCTGGACAGATTACATTCCGGTGTTTATTGCAAACGGGTTCTATAAAAACCGGACACAGTTCAACAATGAGCACGTAATCTATAGTCGTTTTTCCAAGTTTCCGAAAATTGACCGATACATCAACACAACTCGGCTTGTCAGACTGCGTGATAGGATTCTTGTGGATATGGACTTCAAGCGTCCGACGATTCCGCATCACGAAACTGTGTATGTGGATTTTGACCGGCTAAAGTATAAGGAAATCCATAAATCTCGCTGGAACCCTTATGAAAATCGACCTATCGAAACGGCCAGCGAGTTTTGTTATTTGCTGCGGAAACTTGTGAACACTGATCCAAGTCGACAGCAGGAAGTTCTTGATATTTGCATGACTAGGCCAAGCTCATAATCTTCTACAATTTTGATTATGAGCTGGATATTCTCCTGCATCTTCCTTATGGCAACGGTGTAGAAGTGGGTCAGTGGAACGGGCATAAGCATCAACCAATCCCTGATGGTAAGAAGTGGGTATATCTGGTCCAGTACAACGCCGGTGCCGAGGGCTGGAACTGCATTAAGACTGACACCATTATATTTTACTCTCAGAACTACTCCTATAAGGTTATGGAGCAGGCTTCTGGGCGCATTGACCGGTTGAACACGCCGTACAAGGATCTCTGGTTCTATCACCTGAAGAGCAGGAGCGGTATTGATTTAGCGATTGGACGAGCTCTAAACGACAAAAAGAAGTTTAATGAGCGAAAATTTTATGGAGCGTGATATTTATGAAAAATACCGAAAGAGATTTGGCGTTCTATGTTGTGGACATCTTCGAGGATCTGCTGGATGAGAAGGGCATTGATATTCCTTGTGCAGACAGCAGCGAGGAAGATGATAGGCGTAAAAATGAAAGTGCAGCAAGAATCTATGGCACGGAGTACGGCGATTTGGTTGACCGTGTGGAGGCGTTGCTGAAGAAGGGGATGAAGAAGGATGTGCAATCCGTCGAAGAAGACGATAAAGCGAATCGAGCAGATGCTGGAGACCAGATGTAAAAAGGTGCAAAAGTTTGAACAGCATTATCAAGTTCTACGACGGCAAATTACATTAACAAAGAGCCGACAGAACCGGGATTTCAGGGCGTTCTTCAGATTCGTGGTCGAGGGCAGTTCCTTGGTGTGGAACTCACGAAAAAGCGAGAAGATGAAGGCGAATACACATATGGCTTGTTCTATATTCGTTCGCCAGAGCAGATTTGGGGGATCTTGGAATGAAAACAAGCTGTAATTTAGAAGAGATCGAATTAGAAATGCTGAATTATACAAACAAGGACGAACTAGCCAACCAAGTTATCAGACGGGTTAATTCTGACCCTGAGTTTGTGCGCTTTATGGCTCTAACTTGCAAGGCTGTTATGCTCAAAGAAAGTGAAGGTGAAGCGAATGATTAAAGATTCTGGAGATCGCACGGAATTTGAAACCGGTGCAAAGCGTGATATGCATGCAGGAAAGGGGCGGATGGATCTTCTGCCTTGGTATGGTATCATTGAGGTCAGCAAACACTGCGAGGAAGGTGCGCTGAAGTATGGTGAGCACAATGTGGATAAGGGCATTCCGCTGCATTCGCTGCTGGACAGTGCTTCTCGGCATCTGGCAAAGTACATGGTCGGTATGGACGATGAGGATCACCTTCGCGCTGCCTGCTGGAACCTGCTCTGGGCACTGAACCAGCGGGAAACGCACCCGGAGTTGGATGATAGGTTTGTGGCAAAGATGAAAAGCTCGAACAATGAACCAATTATCACAGTTGTCTGCAGTTCCTGTGGTAGCATTTTGAAGCGCCGACCGAATGGTGGGTCCGCAAAAGAGCACAGTATACCAATATTCCAGACGGAGTGATAACGACTTGCCCTCATTGTGGGAATGCAACAATCGTTCGGGAGACTAACTATTAAAAGTCAAGCCCCAAAATGAAAAAATCCGCCAACCGACCGCTGCCCCTGACAAACAGCATTCAAATGCTGGAATCAGAGCAG
>ENA-OQAZ01000496-OQAZ01000496.1-human-gut-metagenome-genome-assembly--contig:-NODE-496-length-21587-cov-2.131081_pt1 | contig 21587 bp, 28 predicted proteins | sample MGYA00242737_ERZ504531 | MGnify/ENA primary metagenome ERZ504531 (study PRJEB26092, sample SAMD00036244) | human gut metagenome | host: Homo sapiens | study: EMG produced TPA metagenomics assembly of... | reverse complement strand
CATAACTATGAAAGATCCCATATGATGGGGTAAAGAATAACGCTTTTGTTGTTGAAGAAGTATATTCAAAAATAAAAAGTATAAATAGCTAACGGTCAAAAATAAAACATCTGCGATATGCATACCGCAGATGTTTTATTTTTTCAATATTAGTCATATTTTTCTTAAGTCCGGTAAATGCAAGTGCCTCTTCTACCAGTTCTTTTCTCTTTTTCTTATCTTGTCATGATTTGGATGATCGTTTTATCCGTCTCACGCATTCCCTTCTTTGCAAGCTCTCCGATATTACGGATCGTGTTTTCTACACCTTTTTCTACAAGTCCGTCTCCGCCATAGAACTGCTTTCCATTTTTCTGCATCTGAAGTCCCAGAAGCCCTGCTTCTACAGCTGATGCAATTTTTGCCGCGCAGCTTGCCTTCGCTCCATCACACACAACACCTGAGTTAATGGCAACTGCATTTACAATTACATGAGAAATCTCATATGCACGTCCGCCATACAGATAACAGATTCCGGCACCTGCACCACATCCTGCACTGATCGCGCCGCAATATGCAGACAGTCTTCCGATTCCTGTCTTCATATGGATTGTGATCAGATTTGACACAACCAGCGCGCGGAGCATCATCTCTTTTGAGACATTCAGCTCTTTTGCATAGACGATCACCGGAAGAGAAGTTGTCATTCCCTGGTTACCGCTTCCCGAATTGATGACAACCGGAAGTTCACATCCGTTCATTCTTGCATCCGATCCGGCCGCTGCCATCGCTTTCGCACGGTTATGTACACTGTTTCCATATGCTTCCATCAAAGTCTTTCCAATGGCAGCTCCCCAGTTTCCTGTCATGCCTTCTTCGGCAATTGCCCAGTTATAATCAATCTGTCTCTGCAGAACTTCCTCTACGTCTGCAACGTCTACGCAGTCTGCGAATTCAATGATCTTCTCCACAGTCAGAAGAGAACGGTCCGTCGCACAGCTGGATCCCTGCTCTTCATATGCTTTTTCTCTGATGATCTCATCATCTTTCTTTACACAGATCACATTGGTGTGAAAACCTGCGATCTCTACGTATCCGCTGTGTCCGCCTGCACATGCCTTGATCTGGATGTCGAAAATATATTCTTTATCGGATTCCCGGATTGTCATCGGCATAGTATCCAGCATCTTTTTCATTTCTACTTTCTGTTCCCCTGTGATCTCTTCCAGAATTTCCAGTTCTTTTTCCGGACATCCGGCTACAATCCCTGCACAGACTGCTGCACCGATTCCGCGAAGTCCTCCTGTGCACGGTACAACGACACTTTTTACATTCTTAATAATATTTGCACTGACATTTACTTCTACAGATTCCGGTTTTTCCCCAAGAGCCTGAACTGCAACTGCTGCCGCGTAAGCTACTGCAATCGGCTCTGTACATCCCATCGCTGGAAGCAACTCTTCCTTTAAAATTTCCACATATTCATTGTATATTTTTTGTTCCATCTTTTCTCTCCTCTGTCAGATGACACCCCATTCATCTTTTTATTGTTTCCTGTTTATTTTATAGTATTCCTGCCTTTCCCACAAGCTTTTCTCTCTATTTTTTCAGGTTTTACATAATTACCATGATTACATTCCAAAAATATTCTTTTATTTTTATTTAACGCCTCCGAAAATTTTCCTGTAACATTTTTTAGTCAAATTTCTCTGTTATATCATCACAAAATGCCGGGCAACATTTTGTACTGTCCGGCATTTTTCTATCCTGTAGCAATTTATTTTCCAATCTCTTCTCTAGTCTCTTTAAAACATTTGATAATGAAATCAATATCTTCTTTTGTATGGCTCGCGCATACCTGTGTGCGGATTCTTGCTTTTCCTTTCGGTACAACCGGATAAGAGAATGCAACCACATATACCCCTTTTTCCATCATTTTCTTTGCATATTCTCCGGCAAGTCTTTCATCATAAAGCATAACCGGTACACATGGATGGGTTCCTTCGATGATATCAAATCCGTTTTCTACCAGCTGCTTGCGGTAGTATGCGGTTACTTCTTCCAGATGGTCACGAAGCTCGGTGCTTTCTTCCAGCATATTGAACATCTCAATACTTGCTCCTGCGATTGCCGGTGCAAGAGAGTTGGAGAACAGGTACGGACGGCTTCTCTGACGAAGCAGATCGATGATCTCTTTTCTTCCTGATGTATATCCACCGGAAGCCCCACCGAGTGCTTTTCCGAGTGTTCCTGTAATGATATCCACTCTTCCTTCTACGCCACAGTATTCGGAAGTTCCTCTGCCGTGTGCTCCTACAAATCCCACTGCATGGCTGTCATCCACCATAACCAGTGCGTTGTATTTATCAGCAAGATCGCAGACACCTTTTAAGTTACAGATGATTCCATCCATTGAAAATACACCGTCTGTAGCGATCAGTTTGACTCTTGCTCCTGCTGCATCTGCAGCCTGAAGCTGTGCTTCCAGATCTTCCATGTTATTATTTTTATAGCGGTATCTTTTTGCCTTACAAAGACGAACTCCGTCAATGATGGAAGCATGGTTCAGTTCATCACTGATCACTGCATCCTCTGCAGTCAGGATTGTTTCAAAAAGTCCACCATTTGCATCAAAGCAGGAAGAATATAAAATCGTATCATCTGTTCCCAGAAATCCGGAAATCTTCTTTTCCAGTTTTTTGTGGATGTCCTGTGTTCCACAGATAAATCTGACAGAAGCAACCCCATATCCTTTTTCATCATAAGTTTTCTTCGCTGCATCGATCAGTCTCTGATTGTCTCCAAGTCCAAGATAGTTATTGGCACACATATTAAGAAGCTCTCTTCCGTCTTCCATTACAACCTTTGCGCCTGCGGAGATACGAACGGTGCTTCCCCTTTGAAAAGACCATCTGCTTTGATCTGTTCTACTTCTTTTGTATAAATACTTAAAATATCATTTTTTCTTGCCATTTTATTCTCTCCTTCTTCTGCTTTTCCTAATCGTTAATATGTGCCCAGTCAAGGATCACCTTTCCTGACTGTCCTGAGATCATTGCCTCAAATCCTTTTTCATAATCGCGGATATCAAAATGGTGTGTGATGATCGGTGAAATATCAAGTCCTGCCTGAATCATCGTAGACATCTTGTACCAGGTATCCCATACTTTTCTTCCATAAATTCCGCGGATATTCAGCCCATTGAAGATCACTGTCTCAAGATCTACGGTTGCATCCTGTCTCTGCAATCCGAGAAGTGCGATCTTTCCACCATGTTTCATGTTATGGATCATATCAGAAAGTCCCGGCTGGCTTCCGGACATTTCAAGTCCGATATCAAAGCTTCTGTCATTCCGATCTCATGCATCACATCCGTCAGTTTTTCCTGTGTCAGATTAACGCATCTGGTCGCACCCATTTTTGCTGCCAGATCCAGACGGTACTGGTTCATATCCGTGATTACCACATGTCTTGCTCCTGCAAATTTTGCGATCGCCACTGCCATGATCCCAATCGGCCCTGCACCTGTGATCAGCACATCTTCACCAAGCATGTCGTAAGATAATGCAGTATGGGTTGCATTTCCAAATGGATCAAAGATCGCATATAATTCTTCATCAATTGCCGGATTGCACGGCCATACATTTGAAGCGGGAATAACCAGATATTCTGCAAACGCACCGTTCCGGTTTACCCCAACACCTTTGGCATCTTTACAGTTCTCTTTATGCCCTTCCAGACAGTTTCTGCATTTTCCACAAGTGATATGTCCTTCACCGGATACCAGATCACCCACCTTGAATCCCTGTACACCTGTACCGACTTCTACAACTTCCCCGACATATTCATGTCCTGCGGTCAGTCCGATCGGAATAGTATGCTGTGCCCACTCATTCCACTGGTAAATATGTACATCGGTACCACAGATTGCATTTTTATGGATCTTGATCTTTACGTCATTTGGTCCTACTTCCGGAATCTGTACTCTTTTCAGCCAGAGTCCCTGTTCCGGTTTTTCCTTTACAAGCGCCCACATTTTATTATCATTCATCTTCATTACCTCCGCATGACACATATGTCCGTTCATTACGGACTTTTTATTATTTTTGTCTTTCTATACTTAGGATACCCTATTTTTCCTCTCTTTTCAATCTATATTTCCGTGATGCACAAACATTTTACATATTCATGTTTTTGTATCAGATACAAGCACATGTGTCTTTCTATTGCAAGCACATTTATTATATCTACACAAAAACAGACAGATAAATCTGTCTGTTTTTCACAATACCCTACTGTCGATTTTCACAATTTCGTTCTGTTTATAACAATCTTTTTTCCTTCTGATGTACCCTTTTTCTCACAAAATAGAAGCACACGACCTGAAGTACAATGGTAATGATCCATGACACCGGATAGGATACAAAAAGTACGGATAAAGATCTGTGGTTCGGAAAAATTCCAAATACCCACACAATTCTTGTTCCCACCGTTCCGATCACTGAAAGCACCATCGGGACTGCTGAATATCCCATTCCACGAAGCGCACCCGGAAACAAATCCATGATCCCACACAGGAAATAAGTGATCGATGTATACGCCAGGATTTCCATTCCGCAGTTGATAACCTTTGGATCTGAAGTATAAACTGTCAGAATCTGCGGTCCGAAGCTATAGGCAAGACCACCAAGCACTGCCGCGATCGATATAGACAGAATCGCACAGTCACGCAGCACCTTATCCATTCGTTTCAGCTTACCCACACCATAATTCTGACTGGTAAAACTCATACATGCCTGGGTGATCGAATTCACTGACATATAAAGGAACCCAAGTATATTGTTCGCTGCTGTATAGCCTGCCATCGCAATCGATCCAAATGAATTAACCGAAGACTGCAACAGTGCATTGGACAAATTGATGACCGTACTCTGGATTCCCGCTGGAACTCCCACCTGGAAAATCTGTTCCATGTAGCACCATTGATCTTCAGTTTGGAGAAACGAAGCTGATAACTTCCTTCCGACCGGTACAGACAGGTCAGTACCAGCACACAGGAAATCAGCTGTGAAATAATTGTTCCAATTGCAACCCCGGCAACTCCCATATGAAAAAGAATAACCAGTATCATGTTCAGCGCGGCATTTGCAATTCCGGAAATGATCAGGAAGATCAATGGCCTTTTTGTATCACCGATCGCCCTTAAAATGGCTGCCCCATAGTTATATAACATAAAAAATGGCATTCCCATAAAATAGATCCGCATATATAAGGCAGACTGCCCGATCACATCATCCGGCGTTCCCATAATTTCAAGTGCCCACTTTGCAAGAAGCACCCCGATAACTGCCATCATAATTCCACTGATCAGCGCAAGTGTGATCGAAGTATGTACTGTTTCCGACATCTCCCGGTCTTTGCCCGCTGCATAAAATCTGGCTGCAAGAACATTGGCACCAAGTGAAATTCCGATAAACAGGTTCGTAAACACATTGATCAGTGCTGTTGTGGAGCCGACTGCGGCAAGTGCCTGACTCCCGGAGAATCTTCCTACCACGATGATATCCACTGCATTAAACGCAAGCTGCAGAATTCCGGAAACCATAAGCGGCAGTGAAAAAGAGATCAGCTTGTCCATGATGGAGCCGTTGCACATATCAATTTCAAACCTATTTTTTTTCACATTATTCACCCAGCCCTTCATCAAATGTAAGTCTCATCTGATTCCAGACCACGTTTCCATGTACTGATTCTGAGACACCTTCATTTTTGAATCCAAACCTGGCATAATAAGATATCAGCCGGTCCTTGCAGGTAAGGACAAGTCCCTTTCTTCCCTGCTCTTTTGCATCTGTAATCGCTCTTTTGATCAATTCTCCTGCATATCCATGTTTCCGGTAAGACGGCAGCGTATTTACACCAAAAATCATCTGCCAGTCACCTTTTTCATCATGCATTTCCGCTTTTTCATACATTTCGTCTGTCAGATCTTCCTGATTTGTCACCATACCGTCCACGAAGGCGATCAACTTCTCTTCTTCAAACATCAGCCAGAAATGATCTTTATAAAAAGTAAGTCTCTTTTCAAATTCTTCTTCTGTTGCCGCTTCTGCTGCCGGGAAACACTCTGCCTCCACACGGGCAATTTCTTTCAGATCACTCATATCTGCTGTTCTTATTCTCATCTTTACTCTCCCTCTTTTCCTAATATTTTCAGCATTTTTTCTACATTTTCGCTGGTCCATGCCGGAAATTCCAGTACCGCATCCGGGATATCCTGCCTTCCGGAATCCGGGTTGTGGAACCAGATACATTTCATACCGGCTGCTCTGGCAGCTCCTCCACCGTTAGTCGAATCCTCTACTACCAGACAGTCCTCCGGCTCCATTCCCAGTTTCTCTGCCGTTACAAGGAAAGTATCCGGTGCCGGTTTTGGATGCTCTACATAATCTCCACTCATGACCACTGTAAAATATTTCTCCATATCCAGAGACTTTAATGCATCTTTGATCGCATAAGCCGGAGAGGAAGACGCTACTGCAAGCAGATATCCTTCGTCTTTTAACTGCTTCAATGCTTCTTTGATTCCCGCATCTCCGGAAATCCTTCTGCCTCTGTAATCTGCGCTTTTTTCTCTTTCATGAGCGCATTCATCTTATCCACATCATCAAAAACCGGCCCATAATTCTCATTGATCAAATCCATGAAGAATCCACGAGTAGAACCGATACACGGAAGGTAGACTCATAGTCAAGATCGATTCCGTTCTTCTCTTTTAAAATTTCCTTCCAGCAACGATAGTGTAATGGTTCTGTGTTGATCAGAACACCGTCCATATCAAAAATAACTGCTTTCATATCTTTTTAGCCTCGATTAAATGATTTAAATTTTCTTTTCATTCTTATTTTGAATGACGTTTTTAAAGATGTCAAGACAGAGAAGCTAAAAAGAATGTGCCTTGACACATTCTCGCGCCGAGCGCAGTCGCTTGCGACATTCTTCATCTTCGTGCGAGTGCGCATCTCCGGCACGCAGTGCCTTTTGTTTCATAGGAAGTTCCTTCGGAATTTCCTATGAAATAAAAAGAGAGCGACTGTACGATTCAAAAAACGCACAGGCACTCTCTTTGGTTTTTATGGATTTTTCTTAAGGTCTCTGTCCCATTCCACCTTCTAAGGTGATCGTCTCTCCGTTCATATATTTGAAATCCGGTGATGCAAGCTGTACGCATGCACGTCCGATTTCTTTTTCTACATCTCCGTAATGTCCAGCCGGCGGCATCTTTACATTTGCCTTGAATGCTTCCGGATAAGCTTTCTGGAAATTCTCAAGCTGTGCTGTCCATGCGAGCGGGCATACGATATTGACATTGATTCCATCTGGTCCCCACTCTGTTGCAGCTACTCTGGAAAGTCCACGGATTCCTTCTTTTGCCGCTGCATATGCGCACTGTCCGTAATTTCCGAAAAGTCCGGCACCTGAAGCAAAGTTGATAACAGATCCCTTTGTCTCTTTCAGGTACGGATAACATGCCTGCATATAATAGAATACCGCATATACGCCGGAATACATTGCCAGATTGAACTGGTCTGTTGTATGATCTGCGATCGTAACACCAGATGCGGATGCCTGTGCATTATTGATCAGGACATCAATTCTTCCGAATGTGTCAATTGCCTGCTTTACTACATTCTGTACTGTTGCTTCATTATCAGCCCCCGCGCTGACATCAGCCTGTACAGGTAATACTTTGATACCATAGAGTCTCTCCAGTTCTTCTTTGGCATCTTCGAGTTTCTTTACATTACGTCCGGTAATTACCAGATTCGCTCCTTCTTTTGCGTAAGCTGTTGCGATTCCATATCCAATAGATCCACAGCTCCATCACTTAATACGGCTCTTCCGCCGCCTGTGATAATTGCAGTCTTTTCTGTTAAAATCCCATAATCAGTTTCTCCTTCCTGCTATCCTTCAACTAGCATACGATTATAATAGCAGAGTTCAGGTCGGAATTCAATACGGAATTGCGTCTATTTTCTGACAATATAGTTAATTTTTTAATTATCGCAAATACAGTTAGAATACAAAAACCTCATTGGACTAGGGTAGTTTATTATATATTTACAACATATATAATAGTGCATTGCAGATGCATGCAGCGATATTGCTGCCACCTTTTCTGCCTCTTGCTACGATATATGGCGTGTCTTTCAGTGAAAGGATTAACTCTTTAGACTGGACGACATTTACGAATCCTACAGGAACTCCGATGACAAGTTCCGGGGTTAATTTGCCATCCTGGATCAGTTCATAGAGTCTTACAAGGGCTGTCGGGGCATTTCCGATGACAAAGATGATTTTTTTATCAAGGGCGGCTGCTTTTTCCATGCTTGCCACGGCACGCGTGTTCCGTTCTTTTTGGCAGTTTCTGCTACATCTTCATCGGACATGAAGCAAAGAACTTCGCTCCGTATTCTGCAAGCTTCCGTTTGTTGATACCTGCTTTTCCCATCTGGGTATCGGTTACAATGACTGCACCATTCCGGATGGCATCCAGCGCTTTTTCTACTGCACCTTCTGAAAACATCAAGTTCTTGGCATAATCAAAATCTGCGCTTGTATGGATACAGCGTTTGACGATCGGTTCTGTTCCTGGGATCAGATGCGTATCTCCCAGTTCTTCTGTTATGATCTCAAAACTGCGTTTTTCTATTTCTGCAGGTTTTACATTTTCCAGTTCTATCTTCACTTGGTATCTCCTCCTTTGATCGTCACACCGATCCCGCATACTACCCGGTCTACCTGATCTGAATTTGCCGCAAGTACGGTACAGATCCTTCCGGTCAGTTCCCTGTATCTGCGCTCAAATGCGTCTATCGGAACCAGGCCATAGCCGATCTCCTGTGTCACAATTACAATATCCGGACACTTTTTTGTTAGTTTCGATGCGAAATCAATTGCTTCTTTTTCCGACCAGTTTTCTTTTTTTATCATGCTCTGGATATATTTTTCAAAATGAAAGACTCCTTCTGCCTCAAAAATATTATCTCCTTCACATAGTTCCCCATCCGTCCAATGAATGTATGGGTTCTGCTTTTTTGCATACGCAAGCTTCCCCTGATATGCACCGCCGATTATCATTTTCATTTTTTTATATCTTTCCTTTCAACCGGAATTCCGTACACAACTTCTGTCACCAGATCTGCCATCTCTCCCATCCGAAGATTTAGCTTTCCGAGAAGCTTCAGATATTCTTCCATCTCCGGGTTATCTGTCATGCTGTCTGAAAATACTTCATTTGTAACAACTACCAGATCATCACTGACCTTCTGCAGCTTATGGATCCCCGCCAGAATGGACTCTTCTGCATTTTCACCTGCTCCTGACGGATCGTACATTTCATTTGCCACAAGATTGGACATACATTCCAGGAGAACACTTCCTGTCTCTTTTGTCTGCAGAAATTTCTGCAGTTTTTTTAAGATCCGTATAGCATTCGATCGTTTCAAACCCTTTACCTGCACGAAGCCTTCTGTGACGTGCAATTTTCTCTTCCGTTTCCTTCCCGAAAGGCATCATAGTTGCTATATAGTAGCGTTTTTTGTTTCTTTTTGAATGGCTGGCATATTCCATAAGCTTCTGCTCTGCATATTCGGATTTACCGCTTCCACTGCCACCTGTGATCAGATGAAACATTCTGCTGCATTTCCCTTCTCGATAATCTCATATATTTTCTTCATATCCATATTCTCACGAACTGCATTTGCAAGAATCTGATACTGCTTCTCTTTGTAAGCATGGTAGTCCATGGAATGCATGGCTTCCTCGCCGTATCCTTTTTCTTCCAGAAGTGCCCCGATCAGTGCATCCGTTACTTCCCGGTCATCAAAAATCCCATGCACATAACAGCCGTACACATTCTTCTTCTGCGCTCCATCCCACCGGCTCTCACCTGTCACCTGATCACAGATCTGTACCATCATCTTATGATTTGCAGCATCTTTATCAGAAAAAATAGTTTTCCCCATATGGATCTCATATCCATCCAGCTTTGCACCGGACATTGCTTTTAAGATTCCGGTAACTTCTCCGAACCTTCCGGTAACACGGGTTCTTCTCTTGGTATTTTCAAATACAGTAACTGCAGGAAGCAGTCCCATTGCTTTTATGGTTCCACCACGTTCTACCCCTTCCGGATCACGGATCTCTTCTCCAAGCATCTGGTAACCGCCACAGATACCAAATACCGGTTTTCCTGATGAGGCATGGCGCAGCACTTTCCCTTCCAGTCCGCTCTGACGAAGCCACAACAGGTCTTCCATCGTATTTTTACTTCCCGGCAAAATTACCAGATCTGGATTCCCGAAATCTCCTGCCTTTGACACATACCGAAGTGAAACTTCTTCCCTGCATTCCAGTACCGCAAAATCTGTGAAATTGGAAATACGCGGCAGACGGATCACTGCAATATCCAGAAGTGCCGCCTTTTCTTTCCGCTCAAACCTTTCTGACAGACTATCCTCATCATCAATATCCGCATAAATATATGGCATCACGCCACATACCGGTATCTTTGTCCGCTCCTCCAGCATCCTGATACCTGGCTCCAGAATTTTCACATCCCCACGGAACTTATTGATCACCGTACCTTTGATCCTTGCCCGCTCTTTTTCTTCCAACAGCATAACCGTCCCGACAATCTGCGCAAACACACCACCACGGTCAATGTCTCCGGCAAGAAGAACCGGTGCATCCACCAGCTCAGCAAGTCCCATGTTGACAATATCATTCTGCTTAAGGTTTATTTCTGCCGGACTTCCCGCGCCTTCAATGACGATCACATCATACTTTTCTTCCAGTTTATGATAAGCTTCTAAAATAGCCGGAATATATTCTTTCTTTTTACGGAAATATTCCATCGCCGGCATGACTCCCGCAACTTCTCCGTTTACAATTACCTGACTTCCTACATCGGAGGTCGGTTTTAAAAGAATCGGGTTCATATAAACTTCCGGCCGATCATGGCAGCTTCTGCTGCATGACCTGTGCGCGTCCCATTTCCAGACCATCTGCCGTGATAAAAGAATTGAGTGCCATGTTCTGTGACTTAAATGGTGCAACTTGATTCCATCTTCCTTTAAAACACGACAGAGCCCTCCCGCAAGAAGGCTCTTTCCGACATTTGACATGGTTCCCTGAATCATAATCGACTTTGCCATATTAAAATTCTCCCTGACCTGCATAGAGAATTTCTCCCAGCGCATCGATCAGTTTCTGGTTGTCTCCTCTCTGCCGCATACAAACACGATAATATCCTTCTCCGAGACCTTTGTAATTGCTGCAATCCCGAACCAAGATCTTCTGTTTTTTCAGTTTCTCATATAAATTTATACCGCTTCGCATCAGAATGAAATTGGCATCTGACGGATAATGGGTAATTCCAAGCTTGTCTAATTCATTTTCCATCCAGATTCTTTCACGGTTCGTAAAATCACAGGTCCGTTTCACACGCATCCGCTCTTTTAAAGATGCCATGCCTGCCGCCTGTGCCGGTATCGATACGCTCCATGGCTGTCTGGACTGTTCCATCTTCTCCAGAAATTCCATATCCGAAGTAACGGCATACCCGATACGGATTCCCGGAATCGCGTGCATCTTAGTCAGTGAACGGAGGATAAATAACGTTCTCCATCTCTTAGTATCTGCAAGAATAGATGCCGTAGCTGCATTTTCCGCGAAATCAATAAAACATTCATCCAACACCATCCGGATTCCGTAAGTCTCGCATCTTGCAAGAATCTTCCAAAGCATACTCCGGTCGATCAGCTTTCCGGTCGGATTATCCGGTGAACACAAAAATACCATATCAATATCTTCATTCAGAAGATCCAGAAAATCTTCTTCCAGTTGAAAACCAGTCGCTTCTCTTTTCTTATAATAACAGATCTCACACCCGGTCGCACGCAGTGCCTGTTCATATTCCGCAAATGCAGGAACCGGTATCAGCGCTTTCCTTGGGCAGTCCGCAAGCACTGCCGTAAAAATCAGATCTGCCGCCCCATTTCCACAGATAATATGCTCAGCCGGAACTTCCATCTTTCGCCAGAGCACTTTTCAGTTCCTGCAGCTGGCATCCGGATAATTTCCAATCTGTCTATTGACTTTCTTGCCGCTTCCACTACAGCTCTTCCAGGTCCGAACGGATTCAGATTCACAGAAAAATCTGTCATTCCTTTGTGTGTATAAATATCTCCACCATGTACATATTCCATAACCTTTTATTCCCCTTACATCAGTATCATACAATATTTCAGTAATCCAAAGACAAGAAGTGTCAGAAGTGCTGTTCCGTCCATCAGATTACCGGCTCTTAAAATATCTTCCGGCTCGATAGGACGCACATCATCTCCGATTGTCTCTTTCGGATATAATTTTCCAAATAATAGGCATCTCCCGCAAGCTGCACCTGAAGTGCGCCTGCACATACCGCTTCTGTCTGCGCGGAATTCGGGCTGGCATGCTTTCGCCTGTCTCTTTTCCAGACTGCCCACGCCCTTTTATAATCCATCCGGAAGATCCATGCACTTGCGATCATCAGAAGTGCTGATATCCTGGACGGAATATAATTCCATACATCATCCATTTTAGCCGCAAACCGACCAAAATGTAAATACTTTTCATTCTTATATCCTACCATAGAATCCATTGTATTAACAGCCTTATAAAAAAATCCAAGTGGTGCCCCACCGATCAGCATAAAAATGAGCGGTGCGATCACTCCGTCTGATGTATTTTCGGCTACTGTTTCTACCGCTGCCTTTGTCACTCCGGCCTCAGAAAGATTTCCGGTATCTCTCCCCACGATCATCGATACCGCATGTCTTGCTCCCTCCAGATTGTGGTTTACGAGCCGTACATAAACCTTTCTGCTTTCATCTTTCAGGCATTTTCCGGCAAGAAGCTGATAACACCAGAAGGTTTCCAGTGCAAATTGAAGCCAGAAGCTGACCTTTCCGACAAGATACAAAAGTCCCCACGGAATTCCGACCGATGCGATCACCACACCAAACCATAAAACACATCCTGCGATTCTTTCTTTTTTCTCATCATTTTTACAAAATACGCGCAGCCACTTTTCCAGTATCGAAATCCAGTTTCCAATGATCCGTACCGGGTGGTAAAGCCATACCGGATCCCCGAAAATCGCATCCAGCGCCATTCCTGCTATACATGCCATCAAAGAACTCATATTTCCTCAATCTCCTCAAACTGTCTCTTTCCCTGCTGCCATTTTTCTTCCTCAATTTGAAAATGAAAACCTTTTCCGTTTTTCACCTGCCAGTGATAAAATTCTTTCTTTTCCGGATCAAATGCTTCCATCACCGACATGATCGTCCCCCCATGAACCACAAAGGCAATCTTCTTTCTTTTTCCCTTTATCATCTTTTCCATCATCTGTTCAAATCCGCAGACACACCGTTTCCGGAACTCCATCGGATCTTCTCCTCCCGGAAATGCCTTTGTACCCCCAGAATCAATCCAGCTCTGATACTTTGGATTCCCAGTCAGCTCCTGATAATTCTTCCCCTCAAAAAGACCAAAATCACATTCCCGCATCTGCTCACAGACAACCTGCTCTGCTCCCGGAAAAAGAATCTCTGCCGTCTGCCTGCACCTCCTGAGCGGACTGACAATCACAAGCTCCGGCTTCCACTCCTCACGTCCATTTTCCTTTCCGTATCGTCCATTTTCTTCTTTTTTCAGAGTATGCTCCAGAACGTACTCTGCTTTTATTTCTTCATCTGTCACCCCAATATACCGCTTCTCCAAATTCCCTTCCGTCGCAAAATGCCGAATCAGCCTGATTTCCATCTTCTATACATCTCCTCTTCCTTTCCCTGCTTTTCATTTGATTCCCTGCACAATCAATCCCCCGACTAATAATGCCAGCTCACAAATCTGCAGAAAGTATCCCGCCAGATCCCCGGTAACGCCTCCAAACTGTTTCCTGCTCATCCGGTAATAATATCCAAATACTACTCCTGCAATTATAAGAAGTACCACCATACCAACCGGCGAACAGAAATACAAATATACTGCCGCCAGGATCAGGTATACGATCATTGTGATCCTTACTGCCTTTTTCTGTGCTCCATCCTGGAAAGTCTTTACAAGACCGCTTCCTCTTGCTGCCGGAAATGTCACTACAGCAATCCCACTGAGTGCTCTTGAAATTACATATCCTGCTGCTACTACCGGAAGCATCTCCGTCCGGATTTCACTCCATACGCCAAGGCTTACGGTAAAATAACAGCAGATTCCGATGACCGCAAAAGCACCGTTATGCGAATCTTTCAGGATTTCCAGTTTCTTTTCTTTATCTCCCCAGGATCCAAGTGCATCCATCGTATCCATAAATCCATCCAGATGGATCCCTCCACTTACAAAAACCGGTATCAATGTCATAACCGCAGCAAACATCAGTCTTCCACTGTTTACTTTCGGAAAAATATTTCCATCAAGAAACATTCCTGCCAGATAAATGAGTACTCCGGTCACAACACCGATCAGCGGAAAGAAACACATCGTATATTTCATATTTTCCTTGTTCCACTCAATGCGCGGCATCGGTATTTTTGAATACATAGAAAACGCAACGATCATCGGTTCTAAAAATTTCATCTTTCGTCCTTCCCATCCAGTACTTCATACTGCTCTACGTGAATATCATCAAAAGTTCCCATTTTACGGTACACCTGAAGTCCCATCTCAAGAAGCGGCATCGCTGCCACTGCTCCTGTTCCTTCCCCCAGACACATGCCACATGTAAGAAATGGTTTTTTTTCTAAAGCATCTAAAATCTTTCTTGACGCAGGTTCATCAGACAAATGGGATGGTAAAATATATCCTGCACATTCCGGAACCAGCCGTACTGCCACAAGTGCAGCCACTGCAGAAATAAAGCCATCTATCAGCACCGGAATCCGGTAAATCGCCCCACCGAGATATACACCTGCAAGTCCTGCTATGTCAAGTCCTCCAACCTTAGAAAGTACATCGATCGCATCTGTTTTATCCGGCTGCATCCGCTCAACCGCTTCCCGGATGACCTGTACCTTCTTTTGCAGACCTTTTTTCGTCAGACCTGCCCCCTTTCCTGTCATGACCTTCGGATCCTCTCCGAGCAATACAGAGGCAACCGCACTGCTGGTCGTTGTATTTCCAATCCCCATTTCACCTGTCGCAAGAATTTCGTATCCCGCTTCGGCACACTTCTTTACCATCTGAATCCCAACTTCTATCGCCTCAACTGCCTCTTCTCTTGTCATCGCCGCTTCTTTTGCAAAATTGTGTGTGCCATACATCACTTTGTATTCTTTCTTTGTCACAGACGGCACATCTGTTGCCATTCCTACATCCACCGGGAAAAGATCTACCTTTGCCTCTTCTGCCATGATGCAGACGCTTGTCTCTCCTCTTGTAAAGTTATCCGCCACGATTGCCGTTACTTCCTGTCCGGTCTGTGTCACGCCTTCTTCTACCACACCGTTGTCCGCGCACATAATGATCAGCCGCGCTTTCGCAGTTCAAAATCTGAAGTCCCCTTAATCCCGGCAATCTGGATCACCGCATCCTCCAGACTTCCCAGACTAAACAGCGGCTTCCCTACCGTCATCCAGTGAGCCCGCGCCTCTTCCATTGCATTTTCATCAAGTGGTTTTATTTTCTCTTTCCATCTGGTCTCTTCCATCTGTAAGTCTAATCTCCTGTCTTTTCGATTTGTCTTTGTCAGCTTTTGACTTGCTTCTGTAGGTTCTACACGCTTCTACAAAGCGTTTGGCCACTTTGGGGTTGGAATAAAAGTATAAATGCGGAAATCCCGCAAACAGATTCCCCTTCATATGAACAGCCTGCCATTTTCTCACACCATCCGGCTTTACGGCAAGTGTATCCTCTCCGTTTTCCGTAGAATCCCAATAATGGAACTCATGCGCCCGGATCTTCTCTCCCTTTTTCATATACACTCCGTTCATTTCCGCAGTCAGCTCAATGTATCCGAATCTGGTAAGTCGCCCTTTTTTGATCCCTTTTCCCGGAAGTGCCCCCACCATCGGATAGTGCTTTCCATCTTCCCCTTCCAGCTCTTCTGTCAAATATAGAAATCCTCCACATTCCGCAATACATGGAATTCCATTTTCAATCTGCTTTCTTACATCTTTTCGCATAGCTCTGTTTTCTGCCAGATGTTTCGCACAAAGTTCCGGATATCCACCACCAAATAAAAGTCCGTCTAAATGTTCCGGAAGCCTTGTATCCTCCAAAGGACTAAACGGAATGATCTCACATCCAAGCTCTTTTAAAAGCTCCATATTATCCTTGTAATAGAAACAAAAGGCCAAGTCACGCGCTACGCCGATACGCACTTTTCGTCCGGCTGCTTCCTGTTTTGCCTTCACCGGATGATACTCCATTTCTTTTGCTTCCCAGGCAATTTTCAGCACCGATTCCATATCAAGTGTCTCTGTCAGAATCTCTGCTGCCCGGTCAATCTGTTTTCCCAGGTTCCCTATTTCCTCCGGAAGCATCAGTCCCAAATGCCGACTCTCCAGATGAAAAGCATCCTCCTCCGGCACATAACCAACCACCTGAACCTGGAATCCCATTGTCTGCAATCCCTCTTCGATCATCTTCTTCATCTTCGGATACAGCATCGGGGAAATCCGGTTCAGAATGATTCCCCGGATATTACTGTCATTCCGGTATTCAATCATTCCCTTCAATACTGCCAGGATTGTCGATGCCATACCTCTTGCCGGAACAACCAGGATTACCGGAAGTCCCAGGGTTCTCGCAACGTCATAAGTACTTGCCTGATCCGAATCCAGACTGATCCCGTCATAGTACCCCATCACACCTTCTGTCACCACAAGCTCCGCGCCTTCCGCATGATGCATAAACCGCTCTTTCAAGCGCTCCCGGTCACAAAAATACAGATCCAGGTTCTCGGAATCAATTCCCAGCACCTCCCGGTGAAACATAGGATCAATATAATCCGGTCCGCATTTGCAGGCGCGTACCTTCTTTCCGGCATTTTTAAATGCTTTGATCATTGCCATTGTCACCGCTGTCTTTCCACTCCCACTGGCAGATGCCGCGATTACAATTCCGGGAATTTTCATTCTGTATCTCCTCCGTCTGAAATAATATAAATCGGATTTAACCCGGTCATCATGTGATATCTTCCAAGTTTCTTTGACTTTGCCACATTCAGTTGTATGATTTCCGGATCTACAAGCAGTCCTTCCTCCATCGCCTCCATCGCTTCCTTCACGGTTTCCAGCGAAATCGCATTGATCACGATACGGACGTCTGGATTTTTTTTCTTTATGCACTGAATAATTTCTTTTAACTGTCCTGTACTGCCTCCGATAAAAGCATGGGTCGGCATTTCCAGTGCTTCCAGTGCTTCCGGTGCAACTCCTTCTATAACCTGAATCTGGTCTGCCCGGAATTTCTGCATATTCTTCCTGATCAGTTCTGCACCCTCCGGATTCTTCTCTATTGCATAAACGCGGAGATTCTCTCCCTGAAGAGCAGCCTCTATAGACACCGAACCGGTTCCGGCCCCCACATCATATATTACTGCATTCTTTGTAAGCTTCAATTTTGCAATGCTGACTGTCCGCACTTCCTCCTTCGTCATCGGAACACTTCCACGGATCAGCTCCTCATCTGCAAGATGAATTCCTGTTCTCTTTTCCGGCTTTGGATTCTCGATCAGAATAGTGGTAAGATCACCAAAATCTTCTGCCTGAAGCTCGTTTCCTTTTTTGATTACAATCTCTTCATCCGGATAAGACAAATGATTTCCAACCGAAACGGTTACTTGTTCCAGATGGTAATATTTCAGTTTTTCGCAGATCTCTTTTCCCGCACTTTTTCCAAGGATCAGAAATGTCTTTTCATGGTTTGCAACTACATGGATAAAATTCTGACTTCTTCCATGCATGCTGAGAATCTTCGCATCCTCCCAGCTTTTTTCCAAGCTTTGCCGCAAGATAGATTACAGATGAAATCCCCGGAAAAATCTGTACTTCATATCCGTCTTTTTTCAGAATATCCGCCAGCTTTTTTGCCCCGCTGTAAAATCCGGTATCCCCGGAAAACAGCACCGTACATCTGGTCTTTTCCTCCTGCTCATCCAGGATTGCTCTGATTTTTTCCGGCAGATACTCTGCATAGCAGCATTTCTTTTTTTTCCCGGAATCCTTCCAGCATCCGCGTAGCTCCGATCAGCACATCACTTTCCGCAATGATCTTTCTGACCTCTTCCGTAAGCGTTCCTTTGCTTCCCATCCCGATCCCGGCAAGATTTACCTGGCATTTTCGGTTTTCCACAGTTATTCCTCCAATCGATAGCCTCTCGGTGTCACCATTTTCCCATCCACATTTCTCGTCTGGCTGTTGCCGATATAAACGGTTGTAAACATATCAACCTCCGTATCCTTCAGCTCAGAAAGTGTCAGAATATGTGCATCTTCGCCTTCACGTCCGATGTTCCGCACATAACCGCAGACTGTATCCGGGCTCTGGTACTCCAGGATATACTCGCATGCCTTTTTCAGGTAATCTGCCCGTTTCCGGCTGGACGGATTATACAGACAGATCACAAAATCCGCCATCGCAGCTCCGCGGATCCTCTTTTCAATCTTCTCCCACGGTGTCAGAAGATCACTCAGACTGATCACTGCAAAATCATGCATCAGAGGTGCACCAAGAACTGCCGCACCGCCATTTGCCGCCGTGATCCCCGGCACGACCTCCAGCTCCACCTCCGGGTAGCCCTGTCCCATCTCATAGAGCAGACCTGCCATTCCGTAAATTCCGGCATCCCCACTGCATACCATAGCTACCGTACTTCCTTTCATCGCCTCATCCATTGCCATCTCACAGCGGATCACTTCCTGCCGCATTGGTGTGGAAAGGTACTTTTTATCCGGAAACCTTTCCCGTATCAGTCCCGTATATACGGTATACCCGATAATAACCTCACTTTTTTCCAGTGCCGTGGACGCCCGGTATGTCATTTCTTTCTCAGCACCCGGTCCAAGACCGATTACATAGACTTTTCCAATTTTACACATTTCCTGCACCTTCTTTTCCTTTGCCCTGCCTGAACTCTGTTGTAAACTCCGGATGATATAAAAGTGACCGTTCATACTCTCCGCCAAGCACCTCACCAACCACGATCAGTGCTGTCTTTGTAATTCCATTCTCCTTTGCTGTCACCGCAAGATCTTTCACCTTACATCTGCACACCTTTTCATCCTCCCAGGTTGCCTTGTAGACGATCGCTGCCGGAGTCTCCGGCTGATAACCGCCTTCGATCAGACGCTTCGACAGTTCTTCTAGCATCCCGGTACTTAAAAAGATTACCATCGTTGCCTGGTGCGCAGCGAAGCTTTCAATGGATTCTTTTTCCGGAACCGGTGTTCTTCCTGCCATCCGTGTGATCACCACAGACTGTGAAATCCCAGGAAGAGTATATTCTGCATTCAGTGCAGATGCCGCTCCGCAAAAGGAGCTGACTCCCGGGCACACTTTATAAGAAATATTCTCCTTTTCCAGCAGATCCATCTGCTCTTTGATCGCACCATACAGACACGGATCACCCGTATGCAGCCGGACAACTTTTTTCCCCTGCTTCTCTCCGGAAATCATCACTTCCGTCACTTCTTCCAGCGTCATCTTCGCACTGTTGTAAATCTGACAGTCCTTCTGACATACGGTAAGAAGTTCCGGATTTACCAGCGAACCGGCATACACCACAATATCCGCTTCCTCCAAAAGCTTCTGCCCCCGTACTGTGATCAGATCCACAGCACCGCTTCCTGCTCCAACAAAATGAATCATTTTTCTTTCTCCTTTGCTATTACAATCGAAAAATATCCCGCATCTTCCGGTATTTCTTCTGTGCATTTGTAAATTTTTTCTCCATCCAATCCGCAGTTCATGACCATTTTCGCCTGCTGTCCTTCCTCTTTCAGAACAGATTTGACCTGCGCCATCTTTTTCCCAGTCTTCATAAGAACCTTCGTCCCCGGAAGCTTCAACTTTTCTTCAATCCCGTAGGATGCCGGAAGGACATGCAGCTCCTGCCGGTTCTCCGCAAGCGGGATCTCCAGCCTTGCTGCCACAGCACAAAAAGACGGAATCCCGGAAAATATCTCCCCCTGATATCCCATCTTTTTCAGTCTTTTATAAATATAAATTCCTGTCGAATACACGGTCGGATCTCCAAGCGTCAGAAAAACCAGATTCTTTCCTTTCTCCAGAAGCTCTGCCGCCTTTCTTGCACCCTCATCGTGTATCTCTTTCAGGAGTTTTTTTCCCTTGATCATTGGCATGGGAAGATAGAGCCGCAGCTTCTTTTTTCGTCTCCGGCTCTGCCTCACACGCAATCCGATATGCCAGACATTCTTTTGCAAATGTCTCTTCTTCCCCCTCTTCCAGTTCCGGTTTCTTTAACTCCGGACTGCCAATTGGAAGTACCAATATCTGACACGCCTTAATCGCACGCATTGTCTTTATCGTCATCAGTTCCGGATCTCCCGGACCTACACCCGCAAGGTCAAATCTTCCTGCCATTCTCTGTCAAACCTTTCTGTTTTCTTTACTTTTATCCCGTCGCTTATCCGATCTTTTGCCTCAGTTCATCTACAAAAGACGTCTTCCCCAGAACACCGAGCTCATCCGAAAACATCAGCGCCCCGACCTTCATCTTCTCGCCGGCACGCTTCGCCAAATGATACTCGATCTTCTCCATCACGGTCCGCATCGTCTCTTCCAAAAGTCCTCTTTCTTCCAGAATGTCCAATGCTTCCTTCGTCGTAAAACACTTCATCAGAGCACAGACTGTCTCACGGTCTGCCCCTGCCATTGCCGCATGGACGGCAAGCACTTCCATTCTTGCATCTGCCTGTCTGGAATGAGTATTCATTACACCTGCAGCGATCTTGACCAGCTTTCCGATATGTCCTACAAGCAGCAGACCGTCCATCTTCAGCCGCACGCCGTCATCAATCGCATCCCCGATATAATTGCTGCATTTCACCGCAAGCTCCTGGTCGTACCAAGTGTCTGCCTTAGAAAATCATTTCCATAATTTCCCGGTGTCAGATAACAATACCGGTGACCTTCATCACGAAGCATCTTCATTTCCATGAAAATAGTCTGCGTCAGTGCCTGTTCGCTCATCGGTTCTACGATCCGGAGGTTCCAAGTACCGAAATCCCGCCTTCAATCCCAAGTCTTGGATTAAACGTTTTCTTCGCGATCTCCACGCCTCCGGGATATAGATCACAATGTCTGCACCGCCATCCCATTCGTATTTCTCAATCTGGCTTTGCACCGCTTCCCGGATCATCTGCGTGGCACTTTGTTGATTGCTGCCTCTCCGGCTTCCTGCTCCAGCACCTTCCGGGTAAAGCGCCCGACTCCGATTCCACCATCTAAGGTCATTCCTTTTTCCTTTTTTTTCGTGACCTTGGCGTAAACGAAGATCCGTTCGTCACATCCGGATCATCTCCGCTATCCTTCTGAATGGC